>VYKS01000054.1_pt1 | contig 75761 bp, 60 predicted proteins | sample 5114511 | NCBI WGS metagenome assembly VYKS01 (sample SAMN12291795, study PRJNA351875) | freshwater metagenome | isolation source: freshwater lake | place: USA: Michigan, Gull Lake | collected 2011-07-05 | reverse complement strand
GCAGCGGCGGCGGCGTCACCCTCGACCCGCACGATTTCCGCGCGCGCCACTGCGGCGGGGTCATCGACCGCGCGATACAAAGCGAGCTGGCGCTCCGCCGTCGCCCGCGCGCTCTGCGCCTCCGCAATCGCGGCGCGCGCTTCGCCGATCGCGGCCAGCGCCTCGGCCATTTGCGCACGGACCGCGCGGTCGTCGATGGTGAACAGCGGCTGGCCCGGCACCACCCGCGCGCCGGGGCTGACCGCGACGTTCATGACCAGCCCGGACAGCGGCGCGCCGATGTCGATCGTCTCGCTCGACGGCTCGACCACGCCGGCCCCGGCCACGCGTTCGGCATTGGCGAGCGCGGGCGGTGCCTTGGCCGGTTCGCGCTGCGGCGCGCTCGGGCTGCGGTCGGGCAAACCGCCCCAGATGAACAGGGCCGCCAGCATCAGGCTTCCCACCGCGATCAGCGGCAGGATGGTCCGGGCAAAGCTCAGCCGTTTCCAGTCGGGCATCAATGGTCCTCCGGCATATGGGCGCCGTCATGGGTGATCGAACCGTCCTCCAGCCGGAGGATGCGGTCGGCGAGATCGAAGATACGGTTGTCGTGGGTGACGATGATGCACGCACGGTCGGGCGTCACCGCCACCTCGCGCAGCAGGTCCATCACGCGCCGGCCCGATCGGGCATCGAGCGCGGCGGTCGGCTCGTCACACACCACCAGCCGGGGGCGGTGGACCAGCGCGCGGGCGATCGCCACGCGCTGCTGCTGTCCGCCCGACAATTGGCTGGGCAGCTTGTCGGCCTGATCGGCGATGTTGAGTGCGGCGAGCATCTCGACCGCGCGTTCGCGCGCCTGCGCCCGCGGCACCCCCTGCGCGATCAGCGGCACGGCGGCGTTGCTCGCCGCATCGATCGACGGGATCAGATTATATTGCTGGAAGATAAACCCGATGTTGCGCAGCCGGAATGCGACCAGCTCGGCGTCGGACAGGCGGTAGATGTCGGTACCGAATACCTCCACCTCGCCCTTGGTCGGGTAGAGGATGCCGCACATGATCGAAATCAGCGTGGTCTTCCCCGACCCGCTTTCGCCGACCAGATAGGTCAGCTCGCCCGCCCGGATGTCGACATCGATGCCGTGCAGCACGGTGATCGCCTGGCTCCCCGCCATGAAGTCGCGGGTCACGCCGCGCGTCCGGATCGCGGGCTGGGCGGGGGCGGGTTCGCTCATCGGAACACCGCCGCCGGTTCGGTCTTGAGCACGCGGCGCAGCGCAATCCAGCCGGTGAGCGCCAGAATCAGCACGACTGCGGCCAGGCTGATCAACGGGATCTGCCACGGGATGTAGAACCCCTTGAAGCTTGGTTCGGTCGAAAAGCTCCAGATGAAGACCACGGTCGCCAGGACCCCGAGGCCATAGCCGATCAGGCCGACCAACGCCGCCTGCGCCGTGACCATGCGGCGGATCGTCCCGTTGGCGACCCCGATCGCCTTGAGCGCGCCGAACTGCTTGATATTGTCGCGGATGAACAGGCTGAAGGTCAGCCCGACGATCGCCACGCCGACGACGAAGCCGAGCGCCACGGTGATCCCGAAATTGATCGGGATGCCGGTATTTTCGACGATGAAGTCGATGCCGTCCTGCGCAAACTGGGCGCGGGTGCGCGCGCGCAGGCCGGTTTCGGCCTCGATCCGCGCGACCAGCTGCTGATGGTCCACCCCCGGCGCAGCGCCCACCAGCACGAACGACAGCCGGTTGCGCGTGCCCGGGACGTAGCGCAGCGCCTGGCTGTACTTGGTGTAGAGCGTCACCTGGCTGGTAAAGCCCGGTATCGCGTCGGCGATGCCCCGGATCACCGCGCGCTGATCGTTCAGCTCCAGCCGCTCGCCGATCGGACTGCGGCCATCGGCGAACATGTTGGTCGTGCCGACATCGTCGATGATCACCGTGTCGGGACGCGACAGCACGTCGATGCTGCCCTCCGCCATCCGCCGCGGCAGGCCAATCAGGGTTGCGTCATCGACACCGACGATGGTCACACCTTCCAGATCGCCATCGCCCGTGCGGACCGACGCATTGGCCCGCAGATGCGGCGCCGCCCATTTGACCCCGGGCACCGACCGCACCTTGTCGAGCGCGGTGCTGGGCATCGGATAGGAGACATCGGTGGTGCGGCTCACCCGGTCCATCACCCAGATGTCGGCGGCCGGCACATTGAACACCGCACTTGCCCCCCGCTCGAGCAGGCTGACGAAGATCGTCAGCTGCTGCGTGATCAACAGGGTCGAAAAGGCGATGCCGAACACCAGCCCATAGAATTTCTGCGCATCGCCGGTGAGCATGCGGATGGCAATCCAGATCACGCGACACTGCCCCCTGCTTACGCCACGGCACCAAATCGGATCACGTTGAACGACACGGTTCAGCTGAACGGGACAACCCATCCCGACAAGCGAAACCCTTACGCCCGCGCAACGCTCGGTCAGTCAGGTGGCAGTTGAAGGGCGCGTTTCAAGGGGCTCGTCCAGAATCACGTCCCCGGCACATGCGCATTTTGGTGCGGCGGTCATCGGCCGGATCGGTTGGCGCCGCTGACACCGCTCTCCCCTCGGCGCGAATCCGGGCTATGCTGGCCGCCGATGCGCGCGACACCTGCCCGACCTGCCCGGATTGAAGCGGCGTGAGCCTCAGCCTGCTCTCGCTGTTCGCGCTGGCGCTGGTGCTGGTGATGTTCGCGGTTGCCGCGTTCGTCGAGCGCCGGCCCGAGGGGCTGGGCCGCCCCCGGCTGCGCCGCCACGCCTATACGCTCGCGCTCGGCGTCTATTGCACCAGCTGGACCTTTTACGGCGCGGTCGGGAGCGCGGTGCGCGACGGGTGGAGCTACCTCCCCATTTATGCCGCGCCGATCCTGTTGCTGCTCGCGGCACCGCGCCTGTTGCGGCGGCTGGCGGATGCGGTGGCAGAGGAGCGCGCGACCACCGTCTCCGACTTCATCGCCGCGCGCTTCGGGCATGACATCGTCGTCGCGCGGCTGGTCACGCTGATCGCGCTGGCGGGCACCATCCCCTATATTGCGCTGCAGCTGCGCTCGATCGGCGCGGCGCTGTCGATCGTGTCGGGCGCCGACGTCACCACCCGAACGATGCTGATCGCCGCCCCGGTGCTGGCAGTGTTCGCCGCGCTATTCGGCGCGCGCAAGTTCGAACTGGCCGGGCGCAGCGAGGGGTTGCTCTACGCGATCGCGCTCGAATCGGTGATCAAGCTCGTCGCGCTGCTGCTGGTCGCCGGGGTCGCGATCGCGGTGATCGTCCAGGCCGACACTGCAGCGCTCGCCCGCAGTCTCGACAGCTTCCAGACTAGCTTCCGCCCCGACCGCATCTCGCTTGAGTTCGCAGTCATCTTCCTCATCGCCCTTCCCGCCATCCTCGTCCTCCCCCGCCAATTCTATATGGGGCTGGTCGAGGCGCGGCAGCCGGACGATTTCGTCCGCGCGCGCTTTGGCTTTGCCGCCTATCTCGCGATCATGGCGCTGGTCGTGCTGCCGATCGCGCTCGCCGGCATCCTGCTGCTCGATCCCGCGGTATCCGCCGACCTGTATGTGCTTGAGCTGCCGGCGGCGCGGGGCGAGGCGCTGGTGCTGACCGCAGCGTTGATCGGCGGAATCAGCGCGGCGGCGTCGATGGCGATCGTCGATTCGACCGCGCTGGCGACGATGGTCTCCAACGACCTGCTGTTTCCGACCCTGATCCGGCGGCGCGGATTGGGCGCGGCGGACGAATCCGGCGCGATGGGCCAGCGCATGATGACGCTGCGCCGCGTGACCATCCTGGCGATCATGGCCCTGGGGCTGGGCTGGGCGCTGCTCGTGTCGTCGCAGGATTCGCTCGCGTCGATCGGCCTGATTGCCTTTGCCGCGATGGCGCAATTCGTGCCGCATCTGCTGCTCGCCGCGACCGGCAAGGGGCGCGATCCGCTCGCCGCACGCGCCAGCCTGACGGTCGGGTTCCTGCTGTGGCTCTACACGCTGGCGCTGCCGCCGGTGCTGCCGGCCGAATGGGTTGGCGCGCTTTCCGGAAGCGTGATCGATCCGCTCAACCTGCTCGGCATCGGGGCGGCCACCCCGTTGACCCATGGCGTGTTCTGGAGCGTCGGGGCGAACCTTGCCGTCTATGCCGCCATCGCCGCGCGCGGGATCGCCGCGCCCCAGCTGCCGCGCCTGTTCGGAACCGGGCGGTCGATCAGCAACCAGCGCGACCTGATCCTGCTGACCGGCAGCTTCGTCGGCCATGAGCGCGCCGAGCGCGCGTTCGAGGATGTCGATCCGCTCGCCCCGGTCGACCGCCGCTCCGCGCGCCGCGCACGCGCGCTGATCGCCCAGGTCGTCGGCTCATCCTCCGCCCGCGCGCTGGTCGCCTCCGCGCTGGCCGGAAACCGCCTGAGCCTGCAGGATGTCGCACGCCTCCTCGACGAAGGCGGGGCGACGCTGCAATTCTCGCGCAAGCTGCTGGCTTCGACGTTCGAGAATATCGATTCGGGCATCAGCGTGGTCGATGCCGACCTCAACCTCGTCGCGTGGAACAGCCGCTATCTCGACCTGTTCGATTACCCGCCGGAGCTGGTGTTCGTCGGCGCACCGATCGCCGAGCTGATCCGCCATAATGCGCAGCATGGGGATTTCGGACCGGGCGACATCGAATTTCACGTCGCCAAGCGGCTGGAGCATCTGCGCAACGGCCAGCCGCACAGCTTCGAACGGCTGCGCCATGACGGAAAGACGATCAAGACCGTCGGCGGCCCGATGCCCGGCGGCGGCTATGTCATGTCGTTCACCGACATCAGCGCGGAAGCGCGGATGCGCGCCGAGCTGCAGACCACGCTCGCCGAACTCGAACGCCGGGTCGAGGAGCGCACCAGCGAGCTGAGCGCGGTCAACCGAAGGCTGGCACTGGCCGATCGCGACAAGACCCGCTTCCTCGCCGCTGCCAGCCACGATTTGCTCCAGCCGCTGCACGCAGCCCGCCTGTTCACCGGCGCGCTCGCCCGCGACGCCGCCCCCGGGCAACAGCCGCTGGTCGCGCAGGTCGAAAATTCGCTGGTCGCCGCGGAGGATCTGTTGCGCTCGCTGCTCGACATCAGCCGGCTCGATGCGGGCGGGGTGACGCCGGAGCCGGTGGCGATCGCGCTCGCCCCGTTCCTGTCGGATCTGGTCGACAGCTTCCGCCCGACCGCAGCGGCGCAGGGACTGAAGCTGCGCGCCGCATCGCTGCGCGGCACCGTGCAATGCGACGCCGGGTTGCTCCGTTCGGTGCTGCAGAACATCATCGCCAACGCGCTGCGCTACACCCAGGCGGGCGGCGTCGTCGTCGGGGTGCGGCGACGCGGCGATCATTGGCGCATCGACGTAGCCGATAGCGGCGTGGGGATCGAGGCGGGGCAAATCCCGCTGATCTTCAACGAGTTCACCCGGCTCGGCACGGTGGAGGTCGAGGGGCTCGGCCTTGGCCTGGCGCTGGTGCGGCGGATCGTGCCGCTGATCGGCGGCGAGATTGCGGTCAGCTCGCACCCGGGGCGCGGCAGTTGCTTCAGCCTCACCCTCCCTGCGCATCAGGCCGGTGCGGAAGCTCCGCCAGAAGCGATACGCGAAACGCGGGAGGCGGGCCGACCGCTCACGGTTCTGGTCGTCGATGACGATGCGCGCATCGTCACGGCGAGCATCGCGTTGCTCGAAGCATTGGATCATCGCGGCGTCGGTGCGGGGACGATCGACGATGCCCTGCACCATGTCGAGACGATCGATGCGGCGCTGGTCGACTATCAGTTGGCGGCCGGGGAAACCGGCGCCACCCTGATCGCAAGATTGCGCTCACACCGACCGGATCTACCGATCCTGCTCGTCACGGCCGAGACGACGCCGGAGGTGCGCGCGCAGGCCGCAGCCCTGGGGGTCGAGATGCTCGCCAAACCCGCAACACCGGGCGCGATCGACGCATTCCTGCGCCGCGCCTCAGCCCTGTGACTCGATCCCCAGCGACCGCGCGACCAGCGCCGCCTGCGTTCGCGTCCGCACGTCCAGCTTGCGCATGATCGCGGTCATATGCACCTTCACCGTTGCCTCGCTGATGTCGAGCCGATGGGCGATCTGCTTGTTGAGCTGCCCGTCCAGCACCGCGAGCAGCACTTTGAGCTGCATCGGGGTGAAGCTCGCCACGGTCTTGCGCACCTGATCCATCGGCTGATCGTCGGACGCGCCTTCGACCGGGGCAGCGCGGTTCAGCGCGCGCGCGATCGCATCCTCGATCGTCGCCAGGTCGCAGCCCTTGTGCAGATAACCGACCGCACCGAACGCGCGCGCTTCCTCCGCCGCTTCGGCGCCCGCGCTCGAAATCACCAGGATCGGGACGTCCGGGCATTCGGCATGGAGCAGCGCGATCCCCGAATAGCCGACCGCGCCCGGCATTTTGAGGTCGAGCAGGATCAGCCGCAGATCGCTGGTCGCAGCTGCTGCCGCAGCCGCGGTCGCAAGCGTTCCGGCCTCCACGATCCGTGCGCCGGGCATGATCCGCTCCACCGCCAGCCGTAGCGCCTGACGGAACAGCGGATGATCGTCTGCGATAAGGACCGCGCCGCTCAAGCGCGGGCTCCCGATCCGGGGCGGCGTAACGGCGATGATCCGCGTATTGCAGCTGTCACGAGACGCGCCCTCTCCGATAAACCATGCCTGTGCGATCTCTACTGCACAGCATGGCGCAAGTCATATCCGCCAGCCACTTGGTCGCAAAGATTGCCATGGCTACGACTATGGTCGCAGTCGTGCCGGTTGCAAAGTTGTCCTACAATCTTTATCGCCCGCTCTTGCGCAGGAAGCCGAAAAGGCCATGCGCAATGACGGACGAAGCGGAAAACGACCAGCGCGGGTCGTAGAAACCATAACCGCGCATGACACCGGTAGCAGATCGGATCAGGGATTTAGGGGAGTGACGGCATGAAGACTTTGGCATTTGCAATCCGGGCCGCCGCGCTCGCCTCGACCGCACTGGTGCCGACCGCTTTCGCACAACAGACCGAAGCTGTACCGGCCGAGGAGCCAGTCGAAGAAGAGGTCGTCGTCACCGGCATCCGCGCCTCGCTCGAAAACGCGCTCGATATCCGTCGCAAGGCCGACGTCATCCTCGACGGCATTTCCGCCGACGATATCGGCAGCACCCCCGACCTCAATCTCGGCGAAGCGCTGCAGCGTATTCCGGGTGTCCAGATCAACCGCTCTGCCGATCGGCGTGATGCGTCGATCAGCGTGCGCGGCCTGCCCAGCCAGTACACCAAGACGACCGTGATGGGGCAGAGCATCGCGACGCCGACCTTCGGTACGCGCGGCAACGGCAATCCGTTCGGCATCTTCGACGCGGCGATCTTCAGCGGCGCCGACGTCATCAAGTCGTTCACCGCCGAGATTCCGGCGGGCGGCCTCGCCTCCAATGTCGACCTGCGCCTGCGCTCCGCCCTGTCGCGCAAGGAGGGGTTCGTCGCCCGAGCCGAGCTGCAATATGAAGAGACGACCGAGGACGCCAATCCCGGCTATTTCCTGTCGGCGGTCAAGCGCATCACGCCGAATTTCGCGGTCTATGCCACCGGCTCCTACGCCAAGCAGAGCTTCCGCCGCGACACGATCCGGGTCAATTCCTACACCTCGTTCACCCAGGCCCGCCTCAACCAGCTGGCGCTGACCAACCCGGCCTTCGCGATCCCCGCGACCGATTCCAGCGGCGTTCCCAACGATGTCGTGTTCCCATCGGAAGTGCGCCAGATTTCGCAGACCAACCAGGGCTATCGCCTGTCGGGTGGCGCGGGGATGGAGTGGGAGATTTCGGACACGCTGAAGGCGCGCGTCGACGGCATCTACACCCGCCGCGACCTGTCCGACGCCAATCTCGACCTGCTGATCGCCTTTCCGCAGGATGCGACCGGCATCGTCACGCCGCTGTCCGCCCCTGTATCGCTCGGCACGTTCGATCGCGGTTCCAACGGATCGGTCGAGAATGTCTATGTCGTCAACCGCATCGCCGCGAGCGACTTTGCGATCCCGATCGGCAACCGCAACTTCCCCTCGATCGACCAGAGCTGGGCGATCTATCCGCAGGTCAATTTCCGCAATGACGACTGGGCGGTCGATTTCGTCGGCACCTGGTCCAAGGCGGTCGGCGACAAGCGCGAGTTCCTGTACGAACAGCGGATCCAGCCCAATACCGGCCGCGCCGACGTCAATGGCGACGGGATCGATGACGGCACCAACGGCGCCTATGCGGTCATCGACACCGGCCTTGGCAACTACGGCAACTTCCTGTTCGACCTGACCGTGCCGGGCGCGCTGCTCGATGTCGGCAACGGGACCTATGCCGTCAGCGCGGGCAATGCGATCCAGGCGCGCAACTCGGTCCGCCCGCAGAATGTCGTGTTCACTGCCAGCGGCAATGGCGTGCGGGTGAAGCGCGACATGCTCGCCGCCGACTTCAAGGTCGAGCGTTTCGTCGATTTCGGCCCCTTCACCAGCGTCAAGATCGGCGCCTATTACCAGCGCGAAACTGCGGACCAGACGTTCCAGGAAAATGCCAATATCGGCACACAGCTCAACAACCTGACCAACAACATCTTCCGCCTGAACGACGCCGTCACCTCGGGCGGCACCTTCTTCGGCGGCGGCGCGCCGGGGGCGGAGTTCGGCAATTTCTACTCGCTCAACATCCGCAATATCGAAGCGGCGATCTACCCGGTCATCAGCACCGTTCCGCCCGGCGTCACCTTTGCACCGACGGCAGCGCAGCTGGCGGCATTCTTCCCCGAACTGACCCCGGCCGCGCGCAGCCGGATCACCTATGCCAACATCCTCGCACTCGCCCCGCGCAACTCGCTGACCGGGTTCATCCAGCGCTTCCCGCTGAACCGGGTGGAAGGCCAGAACTTCAATTCCGAACGCGACAATCTCGAGCTGTTCGCGATGACGAAGTTCGATCTGGAACAGTGGAAGGGAATCCCGCTGCGCGGCAATATCGGCATGCGCTATGTGCGGTCGAACCTGTCGGGCGTCACGCGTGACCAGGCGCTCGAATTCTACACCGCGCTCGGCTTTACCCAGGCCGATTTCCGGCCGGGCTATTTCCTTCCGCCCGAACCGGCGACGGGCAAGTACAGCGCGTGGCTGCCGTCCGCGAACCTGGTCTATGAGATCACGCCCAAGCTGGTGGCGCGCGCGGCCTATTACGAGACGTTCGAAGCATTCGATCTCGTCGAATTCAGCCCCGCCCCGACCCGCATCCTCGAGGATGTCGATCCGGAAGCGGGCGACACGGTCAGCGCGGTGCGGATCGACGTCAACCGCTTCGGGCTTCAGCCGCGCAGCTCGCGCGCGTTCGACCTCGGTATCTCCTGGTACAACCGCCCGGGCAGCGTGATCGCGCTCGGCTATTTCAACAAGCGGGTGACCAACGACATCCTCACCCTCAACAATTTCTGCCCGGCGGGACAGAGCTTCACGATCGAGGGTCAGACCTTCGGCCCGCTGTTCATCGATGGGTCGGGCCGGTGCCGGATCAATCAGGGCAACCCGATCGAGACCGCGAACCAGCGCATCACGATCAACCAGATCGTCAACAACCCCGATGCGATCACCGTCAACGGGCTGGAATTCCAAGTCCAGCAGCGGTTCGACTTCCTGCCCGGCTTCCTCAGCAACACCGGCGGCGTGTTCAACTATACCCGCGTCCGCTCGAGCGGGGCCAACGGCACGCGGCTCTACAATGTCGCGAACGACACCTACAACATCATCGGCTATTATGAGGACCGCATCGTCCAGCTGCGCATGGCATACAACCATGCGTCGGAGATCGAGCTGGCGGGCGGGTCGACCTTCACCGGCAGCGCCAGCCGGGTACGGCCACGCGGACAGCTCGACTTTTCGGGCGCGCTCAAGCCGAGCAAATGGCTCGAGCTGCGACTGGAGGTGTACAACATCACCAACTCGCGGCGCGAGGAATATGAAGGCGACCCACGCCTCAACCGTGTCGCCGATTTCGATGGGCGCACGGGCGCGCTCAGCGTGACGGTGAAGTTCTGATGCGCGGCGCGATCCGCGCGTTCCTCGCCGGGGGGCTGCTGCTGGCGTCCCTTCCCGCTGCCCACGCCACCAGTCCGGCACTGGCGCAGTGCAAGGGGGCGGAGGGCTATCTTGCCAGCGGACAGCGCACCTTTTTGTGGCGCCCCGAATGGCTGGCCGCGCAGCGCACCGCTGCCACCGGCGACGCCGCGCTGCGCCAGCGGCTGATCCGTAGCGCAGATGCAGCGCTGCGGCGTGGCCCCTACAGCGTGACCGACAAGCCGCGCGCTGCGGGCAGCGGCGACAAGCGCGACTATCTGTCGATCGGCCCCTATTGGTGGCCGGACGCCTCCAAACCCGATGGCGAACCGTATCGCCGCCGGGACGGCGAAGTGAATCCGGAACGCAATGGCGATCGGTTCGACGTCCAGCGGCTCGGTGCCTTTGGCCGTGACGTGGAGACACTGGCGCTGGCGTGGCACACGACCGGCGACGCACGTTACGCCGAGCATGCCGCCAAGCTGTTGCGCGCCTGGTTCGTCACCCCTGCGACGCGCATGAACCCCAATCTCGATTATGCGCAGGCGGTGCCGGGCGTCTCGGCCGGACGGCCGGAGGGTATCGTCGAGATCGACCGGCTGGTCGGCGTGGTCGAGGCGATCGGCGTACTCGGCCCGAGCAAGGCGATCACCGCCGACGATCAGCGGGCGATCGAAGGCTGGTTCGGCGACTTCGCGACCTGGATGGCGACCAGCCCGAACGGCAAGGCGCAGCGCGCGGCGAAGAATAATCACGGCGTCTATTACGACATGCTGCTCGGCCAGTTCGCGTTGTTCGCGCGGATGGACACGGTAGCGCGGCGGCTGGCGCAGGATTTCCTGACCCGCCGTCTCGGCCCGCAGGTCGACGCGGTCGGCACTTTGCCCGCCGAAACCGCACGGACGCGCAGCTGGCATTATTCCGCCTTCACGCTGCGCGCGGCGGTGCAGATGGCGATGCTGGGCGAATGCGTCGGGGTCGATCTGTGGCAGGGAGATGCGAAGGCCAATCCGCTGCGGCGGGGGGTCGAGTATCTCGCCGGCTATCGCGCAAGGCTCGACGCCTGGCCGTTCAAGGATATCGACCTGGCCGATCCCGGCCGACGCGCGCGTGCAATGACCGAGAGCGACACGATGCTGACCCTTGCCGCCTGGGGATTCCGCGACGCGCGGCTGATGCCGCCGGAAGTCCCTGCCGCCGACGCCGGCTGGCTGATCCCCTATCCCCGTTGACCGATCGGGAATGACCATGAAGCGCCTTGCCCTGATCGCCCTGCTGCTCGCCCCCTTGCCCGCGCTGGCCGGTCCGCTGACCATCGCCCCGCATCTGTCCAGCCACATGGTGCTGCAGCATGGCAAGCCCGCCCCGATCCGGGGCGGTGGGGCGCAGCCCGGGGAGGAGGTCACGGCCAGCTTCGGTGCGGTCACGGCACGCGCACGCGCCGATGCAAAAGGGGACTGGCAGGTCACCCTCCCCGCCCTGCCCCGCGGCCAGAGCGGTACGGTGACGATCCGCGCGGCGAGCGGTGCTGCGCTGCAACTCGACGATGTCGTCACCGGCGATGTCTGGCTGTGCTCGGGCCAGTCGAACATGGACCTGCCGGTATCGGGCAGCGCCAACCCCGAGCGCACCGCGCGCGAGAGCGCCGGGCTACCGATCCGGCTGCTCAAGGTAAAGCGCGTGGCCGAGGCAAAACCCGCGCGCGACATCGTGCCGGAACGCGCCTGGTCGCGCGCCGCGCCCGACGCGGTCAGCGGCTTTTCCGCCGCCTGCTGGCACATGGCGCGCGAAATCCTGCGCAATGATCCCAAGACGCCGCTCGGCCTGATCCACGCCGCCTGGGGCGGCTCGACGATCGAGGACTGGATGTCCCCCGCCGCGCTGCGCAGCACGGGCGCGTCGGCCGAACAGCTGGGCTGGCTCGAGCGCTATGCTGCCGATCCAACGGCGGCGCTGGCGGCAGCGGTGGCTGCGACCGACCGCTGGGCGGAACAGGCCGACCCCGGATCGGCGGGTGCCGCCTGGGCTGCCCCCGCATTTGACGACAGCGGCTGGGAAACGATCGCGGTGCCGGGCCAGTGGGAGCGGTCGGGCGTCGCCGGGCTTGGCGGCTATGATGGCGTCATGTGGTTTCGCACCGGCATCGACCTGACGGCGGCGGAGCTGGGCGATGGCAAAGGCGTCGTGCTCGAACTCGGCCGGATCGATGAGCGCGATCGCGTGTGGATCAACGGCGTACCGGTCGGCGCGCAGCTCGTCGCCGCCGAAGCGCGCAGCTATCGCATCCCGGCGGGCGTGCTGAAGGCGGGTCGCAACAGCATCGCGGTGCGCGTCATCGACGAAATGGGCGGCGGCGGGTTCAGCAGCCCGGCCGACGCGCTCGCGCTGGTGCTGCCCGGCGGGGCGCGCAAGCCGCTCGCCGGATCGTGGCGCTATCGCCGCGGGTCTGCCGACAGCGCCTGGAAAGCAGCGCCGCCTGCGATCCCCTGGAGCATGCCACGCGGGCTGGCGATGGCGTGGAACGGCATGATCGCGCCGCTGGCCGGCACCGGCCTGCGCGGCATCGCCTGGTATCAGGGTGAATCGAACACCAGCCGCGCGGCGGACTATGCCGGCGCGCTGCGCGCGTGGCGGACATCGTGGCGTGCGCACTTCAACGATGCCGCGCTCCCGGTCGTCGTCGTTCAGCTGCCCGGCTATGGCCCGCGCAGCCCACGTCCGGTCGACGCGCCCTGGGCGCAGCTGCGCGAGGCGCAGCGCATCGTCGCCAATGCGGACGCCGCGACGGGACTTGCGGTCGCGATCGACCTTGGCGTGGCGACCGACATTCACCCGGCGCACAAGGATGAGGTCGGCGAGCGCATGGGTCAGGAAGCGCTGCGCATCGCTCACGGCATCGCCCGCCCCACCGCGCCCCAGCCGGTCAGCGCGACGCGTACCCGCGAGGGGATCGAGATCGCGTTGCGATCGGGCGAGGGACTGGCCGTGATGGGCGCGGCCGAACCGGCCGGGTTCGAGCTGTGCGACGCCGCCGGCGCGTGCCGCTTTGCCCGCGCCACCGTGCGGGGAGAGTCCGTGCTGATCCCCGACGATGGCCGCCCCGCCAGCGAAGTCCGCTATGCCTGGCAGGGCAGCCCGCCGATCAACCTCTATGCGCGCTCCGGCCTGCCGGTGGTGCCGTTTCGCATAACCATCAAGTAAAGTCGGCAGCCGCGCAGCACCGGGCCCCGATTTTGAGGTTCCGGCAACCATTCTCCCTGTATTTCTACGGGCATCGCATCCGCCGCTTTGCGGGTAGGATCACAGGCTGACGGGGAATGAATGGCGAGGGCGCTGATCATCGAAGACGACGACGCCTTGCGCGAGGAGCTGGCCGACCTGCTCGAAAGCTGGGGCTTCGACGCGGTGAGCGTCGCGACTGGCGAAGCCGCCTGCGCCGCGCATAGCGCGCCCTTCGACGTCATCCTGTGCGACTATCGGCTGCGTACCGAGACCGGGCTCGACGTGCTGCGCGCGCTGAACCTTGGGCGGTCCGGGAAGACGCCGCGCGTCTATCTGATGACCGGGCACCTTGATCTGAGCAGCGAAGCGCACGGGGAAATGGAGGCGCGCGGTTTCGGACTGCTTCGCAAACCGCTCTCGGCTGCCGCGCTGCGCGAGGCACTCACCGGGGTTGGCGCGTGATCGCGACATTGCGCCTTCCCGTACCGCGCACCCTTCCCGATTTTCTGACGGTTGCCGGCTGGCTGCTCGTGCTCGCCGCAGCGGTCTGGCTGTCCAGCAGCCGTTTCGTCCTGGCACCGGGATTCGAGTTTTATCTTGGACCGCTGTTCTACCTCCTCGCCTATCGCTGGTTCGGCACGGGCTGGGGACTAGTCACGGCGGCGCTGACGATGGCACCGTCCTTATGGTGGTGGGGGCATCCGATTTCGGTGCTGCTCGCGATCGGGCATGTGCTCGCGGTCGCGCGCTTCTGTCCGCGCCAGATCAGCTTTTCGACGGTAACCTTTTTCTACCAGCTGACCGTCGGCAGTGCGGTCGCGCTGCTACTGGTCGCGTGGCAGTTCAACGCGCCATTTGAGGTGACCTCAGTCGTTTATCTGCGCAAAATCCTGTGCGAAGTGACCTTGGCCGGCATTGCCGACATCGTGTCGCTGCTCATCCTGCGCGACCCGATCAGCGGTCGATTGAAGCGGGCGCGTATTTTCTCGCTGCGCCTGTCGCTCGACGCGCTGGTGTCGGTGGCAGTATCGGGTGCAGCGACCCTGTTCCTGATGGGGGCATTGTCCAGTTCCGGACAGCGGCTGCCACTTCTGGAAAATCAGATCCGCGGCGTGGTCGGCGAACTGCGCGCGCGAATCCCGCAGGACCAGCTGCCAGCGACGATCCGCGTCGCCGAATTCGATGCCCCGCTCTCGATGATCGCGGTGCCGGCTGCCAATGTTGCGGCTGGCGCGAAACAGCTCGGCTGTACGCGCACCGATCGCGGCCTGTCCGGACCTGACGACCGCAACACCTTCACCTACTGGCTGCGCGCCTGTGTCGTCGTCGACACCGGAAGTAACATGCGCGTACTCGTCGCGACCCGCCCGCTGGTGCTGGAGATTTTCCGCAATATCCTGATCGGGCTGCTGCCGCTGATGGGTTATCTGCTGCTCGCGGAAGCCATATTGTTCGGCTTCCGTCGCTCGCTCTCCCGTTCGATGGGATTGTGGGACGGAGCGGTGCAGAGCTTCGCCAGCCGCCAGCGGATCAAGGCGGTCGAGGCGCCGTTCGTCGAATCGACGCAGGTGCTGCAGATGCTGCGCACGGCGACCGACGAATATCTCGATGCCGATCAGGAGCGCGAGCGGCTTGCCCGGACCGTCGACGAACTGCGCAGCGCCATCGACCTGCGCCTGATGAGCGGGCTGCGCATCGGCGACGACGCGCTTCATTATGTCGAGCTGACCCCCGGCGCAGGCGCGCGCGAGGTGACGCTTCCCTTCCATTCCGCAGACCGCGGCGCGCTCACCTCGCTGCGCGGCACCCACGACATCATGGCTGAGTTCCGCATCGCCGATTCAGAAACGCAGAACTGGTTCCTGCTGCTCGCGCATGACTACGACGCCGCTGCGTGCGAATGGCGCTTCGGCTGTCTCATCCGCTTGCGCGCGTCCGAGGCGATGCAGACCAAGATGCTGCACAATGCGCGACTGATCGAGCTGGGCGGCATGGCGTCCGCGCTCAGCCACGAATTGCGCCAGCCGCTGTTCACCATCTCGCTCGCCGCCGAAAATGGCGCGGCGGTGCTGGAGCGCGACCCACCCGGGATCGACCGGGCAAAGCAGAAATATGCCCGCATCCTGGAACAGGTCGCGCGCGCATCCGCGATCATCGAACGGACATCCGCCTATGCGCGCGAAGAGCGCGGGGATCGGGAGCCGACCGATCTGGTCCAGGTGATCCACAACGCCGCGCGCTTCATGCGGCCCGTCCTGCAGGAGCGCGACATCGAACTGCGGATCACCGCGCGCGGCACGATCGCGCCGCTGATGCTGCCGCGGATCGGGATCGAGCAGATCATCGTCAATGCACTGCAGAATGCAGCGGATTCGATCGAGCAGGCGCGGGGCAACGGCGCCAGCGCAGCATCGATCCGGATCGAAATCGTCATGGACGCAGATCACGTCACCATCGCCATCCGCGACGACGGCGCCGGGCTGTCCGACGAACTCGCCGAATCCCCGTTCGACGCTTTCAGCACCTCGAAGCCGGCCGGCAAGGGTACCGGCCTCGGCCTGTTCATCTGCCGCCAGATCGTCGACGAGATTGGCGGGCGCATCGCACTGTCCGGCAACACGCCCGGTCCGGGCGCGACGCTGACGATGACCTTTCCGCTTTCCGCACCATGGAGCCTCAAATGACCGTCGATGCGCCACCGCAGGACCAGGACCCGCTTTATCTGGTCGACGACGACAACGACCTGCGGAACGAACTTGCCGACGCGCTGGAGGATGCCGGATTTACCGTCCGCGGGTTCGAAAGCGGCGAAGCGTTCCTCGCGGTCGAGGCGGAGTTGGCACCGGGCTGCGTGATCCTCGACCTCACCATGCCAGGCATGAACGGCATGCAGGTCCACACCACCCTGACCGAACGCAGCAGTAATCATGTCGTCGTGATGCTGACCGGCACCGGGAGTATCCCGACCGCCGTCTCCGCGCTGCGCACCGGCGTCATCGACTTCGTCGAAAAGCCGGCCCAGCTCGACATGCTGAAGGCGAGCATCGAGACCGCACGCGTGCGGCGACTGGCCGCCGCCGCATCGAACGAGCGCCTGGCGGCGGCGCGCGCGCGCTTTGCGCCCTGCACCCCGCGTGAGATGGATGTCCTGTACGGCATGGTACTCGGCCTGTCGGCGAAGATGACCGCACGCCGGCTCGACCTGTCGTTCCGCACGGTCGAGAGCTATCGCGCCAATCTGATGACCAAGCTCGGCGTCCGCTCGCTCGCCGAAGTGGTGCGCATGGCGATCGAGGCAAAGCTGGAGCCGCAGGGCGCAATCCTGACCGAGTGAAGCGCAATAGGCTTAACGCCTGAACCTGTAATGCTACGATGCGTGCAAACCCCAGATGCGGCGATCCCCTTTGCGGCGTAAGACGGACGCATGAGCCGAGTCCGTCCTTCGCGACGGCGCAGGCAAGAGCAGACGTTCGGGGAAGATGCCATGCAGAGCCTTCAGATTGCCTATTTCCAGCGGCGCGCGCGGCAGGAGCTGTCGCAGGCGATGTCGGCGCTCTCGCCGGAACAGCGCCAGGCCCGACTTGCCTTCATGCGCGAGTTTGAGCGCCGCGCGACCGAGGCGCAGCGTTTCGCCTGGCCCTGAACTGCGACCTCAGGCCCGATCCCGCTGTCCCGACGATTTGGAACCCGGTAGCGACGCGAACGCTTATCTGCTGACGACCATGCCGGTGGATTGACCGCAGGCGCCTTGATCGGAAGAACAGCATTGATGCCCGCCCATGCTCCCCTTCCCGCGCAGATACCGATCAACCGGCGCAACGCCGCCAGGCCACCGCACTTCGACGGTGCGGAATGAGCGACTTCGCGGTCGATCGGCTGATCTTCGGACCCGACGATGTCGATCTGGCGCGCTCACCGCTGGCCGGACAGCTGGGAGTCGAGACTTATGTGCTCGGCGCATTCAACCCGGGGCTGACGCGGCTGGCCAGCGGCAATCTGGTCATGTTCGTTCGCGTGGCCGAAGCGCTGCGGACGCCGATTTCGGATGGCCATATTCACGCGATCCGCTGGGACGACGGTCGCTATGTCCTTGACGCCTGGCCGCTGGATCGGGTCGACACGTCGGATCCTCGGAAATTCATGATCCGCGGCGGACGCTGGCCGGTCATGGCGCTGACGTCGCTGTCGTGGATCCTGCCGGTCGAGCTCAGTCCCGATGGCCTTGCGCTTTTTGCGATCCATTATGACAAGGCCATCGCGCCGCAAGGCAGCTTTCAATGTTACGGGGTCGAAGACGCGCGGGTGTCGCGGGTCGGCGATCGCTGGCTGATGACCACCTGTTCGGTCAGCCCGGAGCGGCATTCGACCACGCTCTACACCTCGACCAACGGGCTGGACTTCCAATTCGCCGACATCATCCTCGACCATCAGAACAAGGATATGCTGATTTTCGAAGGGCTGATCGACGGGCACTATTGGGCACAGACTCGGCCGCTCGGCGATCTCTATTTCGCCTATCCGCCGGGCAGCGACTGGCGCGCGGGGCCGTCGATCAACCTCGCCACCTCCCCGGACGCGCTGCACTGGAAACCGCATCGTGCGCCGGGGATCCGTTCCCATGCCGCAACCGTCGCCACAGCGCGGATCGGTGGCGGCACCCCGCCGATCCTGACCGATGACGGCTGGTTGGCCTTGTGGCACGGGGTCGAGCCGAAGGAGATTGTCGGCATCTATCGCACCTATTGGTCGATCCTGGATCCGACCGATCCGGCGCGCGTCATCCGCACCGATCACGCGCCGCTGCTCGAACCAGCACCGCACCTCACCGCGCCGCTCGAGGACAAGATGTACGTCCGCGACGTGGTGTTCACGACCGGCATCGCCGATGCCGGCGATCATTATGTCGTGGCGTCGGGCGAGGCCGACCTCGCGTGCCGCATCACCCATGTGCCAAAGGCGATATTCGGCGCGAGCGAAACGGACGCCTAACGGCCAGACCGCCGCCGAATCGTGGTTCAGGGATTGCAGCTTTGGCAGGCACCGGGATCAGCCATGCGATCGGGATCGATGACGTCCGTCGCCTGATGACCGCATCCCGCACATTGCCGGACTTCGCGCCAGAGTTCGTTCGTCGCAGTTTCACACCATGAACAGGGGCGTCCGGCTTTGCGCTTGCCGACGAAGCCCGGTCGGTCGCACACAGGGCATGTCTGCCGCATCGCCTCCACCAGCCGCCGCGCCGCACGCCCGATCGCGGCCATCCGGCGCGGTTTCCCGCGACATCGTCGGATCGAAAAGCCGGAGATTCGCTCAACCCAAGGGGTTTCGGCACCGTGCGTTCGTCCGCAGTTGCGTCAATGTCTGCAGTTGATATGCGCAACCGATGCACAGGCGATCCCGCGTATCGACGCCATTCCATGCTGGATGAAGCGGCCCAGGAGCGGATCTCGCTGGCGCTCGCGCGGCAAGCCTATGCGCGGCGCGAGGTTCGGCTGGCCGACCCCGAACTTGGCAGCATGCCGCTACTGGTCGCGTCGCGCCAGGGCCTGTTCGTTGCCGATCGCGACCATGCACGGCTGATTGCGCATGGCCTGTTCTTCGGCGTCACGCTGCGCGACGACCTGATCTACGCCTTCGAATCCTGCGACCGCCCCTATGAGCGCACCAATGTCGGCAGGATCATCCGCCTGCGTCGGCGCGATGGTCAGATCGTCGAACGCGACGTCCTGGTCGACGGGCTCGACAATGGCTGTCACCAGATCGCGTTCGTCGGCGACCAATTGTGTGTCCTCGACACGTATAACCAACGCATTCTGGCCTTTGCCGAAGACGGCACGGCGGTGGACATTCCCCAACCGCTCGTGCCCGCCGCACATGGCGCGTGGGATCGCGGCTATCACCATGTCAATTCGATCCTGGCGGTCGGCGACCACATCCTGATGATGCTGCACAACGGTGTCGGACACGGCGACCGGACCAGCCAGATTCTGGTGCTCGATCGCGATTGGCGTACGAGCGGCACGTGGGACCTGCCACATGGGGGATGCCACGACCTTGCCTGCCTGCCCGACGGGACGCTGCTGGCGTGTGGGTCGCCCGCGGGGGAGTTGATCGCGCTCGACGGCCGTGCCCGGCGGATCAGCGCCATGATGACGCGCGGCCTAGCCGTCAGCGATCGCGAGATTGTCGTTGGCGCGTCGCAATTCTCGTCGCGGCGTGCGCGCACGCGGGCGCAGGGCGCGCTCTATTTCCTCGATCCGGCGTGGCAGGTGACGCACGAACTGCCCCTGATCGCCGCGCCGACCTGCGTGATGTGGTTGGACAGGGACGATTACGGGCGGTCGCACCCGTCGGCCCGACTACCGTCCTTGTGCTAACCCGAACGGGAGGCCCTAGATCGCGCCCGCCCTCAGCTGCTTGACCGCATAGTCGGCCGCGCGCGCGGTCAGCGCCATGAACGTCAGCGACGGGTTCACGCACGACACCGAAGCCATCTGCGCGCCATCGGTGACAAACAGGTTCGCCGCATCATGCGCCTGGCTCCATTTGTTGAGCACCGCCTCACGCGGGTCATGCCCCATGCGCGCGCCGCCCATTTCGTGGATCGCGTCACCGGGGACATGCTCGCCGCGCCAGCTGTGCACATTGACCATGCCGGCCGCACGCAGCATCCGCTCACCCTCCGCCCGCGCGTCGTCCATCATGCGAATTTCGTTTTCCCGGAATCGCACGTCGAAGCGCATTAGCGGAACACCGAACCGGTCGACCTTGTCCGCATGCAGGCTGACGCGGTTGTCTTCATACGGCAGACACTCGCCAAACGCGCCCATCGCGAACTTCCACGGGCCATAGTCGCGCATCCCCTGCTTCATCGACGCGCCAAAGCCCTTGGGCGGGGCCGGCTCACGCCGCGCGCTGCCCTGAAAGCCATAGCCGCGGCGGAAGCCCACGCCTTCGTCCCCGCCGACATTGCGGAAGCGCGGGATGTAGACGCCACCGGGACGACGGCCATATTCGATGAATTCGCTGAACCCCGGAATCTCGCCCCCGACACCGACGCGGAAGATATGGTCCATCACATAGCGGCCGAGCGTGCCGCTGCTGTCGAAATGGCTCTTCCCGCTGCCCGGTGCGCGCGAGTTCATCAGGATCTGGGTCGATGCCATGGCGGAGGCGCACAGGAACACCATCCGCGCGGGAATGATCTCGACCTGTTTGGTCTTGGCATCGACCACGCGGACACCCGTCACGCGGCGGCGCGGTGCGTCATATTCAAGGCTGGTGACCACCGAATCCGGGCGCAGCGTCAGTCGGCCGGTGGCGCGTGCCAGCGGCAAGGTCACCGCCTGGGTCGAGAAATAGGCGCCGAACGAACAGCCGCGTCCGCACTGGTTGCGAAACTGGCATTTGCTGCGCCCCTGTTCGGGCTTGTCCTCGGTCATGTTGGACAGGCGCGAGGGGATCAGCTTGCGCCCGGGCGAGGTCGCTTCGAGCTTTTCCTTGAGCCATTTCTCCGCGACATTCAGCTGCATCGGCGGCTGGAACAGGCTGTCGGGGAGCTGGGGGAGGTTTTCGCGCGATCCGGATACGCCGACGACCTTTTCGACATAGTCGTACCAGGGGGCGAGGTCGTCATAGCGGATCGGCCAGTCGATCCCGACATTCTCCTTCTTGTTCGCCTCGAAATCTTCCGGCGACCAGCGAAAGCTCCAGCGGCCCCAGATCAGCGATTTGCCGCCGACCGCGCCCGGGCGGATCCAGTAGAATTTGTCGCCCTCGCCATAGGCATAGGGGTTCAGGCGGTCGTTATTGTAGAATTTCTGCGCGCCGGGGGCGATATAGCCATATTTGGCGATGAAATAATCGCTGTCGATCAACGGTTTGGGCATGATGTCGCGCGCCGGGATCTCGAACGGCGCCTTGCCGTCATAGTCGTAATCCTGACCATGTTCGACCATCACCCCCCGGTCGAGCATCAGGACGCGCAGCCCCTTTTCGGTCAGTTCCTTTGCCGCCCATCCGCCGCTCACCCCCGAGCCGATGACGATCGCGTCGAACATGTCGGCCATGCCGATCCCCCCTAATCCGGTTACGCGCCGATCCGGCGCAGATGGTCGAAACTCGCCTTGATGTCGGGCAGATAGGGCGCGGGCGCCTGATCATTTTCGACATAGAGGTGCTGGACGCCGGCCTGTTTGTTCAGTGTGAAGAGGTCGGCGAAGTCGATCACGCCCGCCCCCACGCTGACCATGCGGCCATCAGCGGCGCGATCCTTGACGTGATAGGCATAGATGCGACCCGGCAGGCGCTTGATCACCACCTTCACGTCCTCTCCCGCGGCGACGGCCCAGAACAGGTCGAGCTCGATCTTGACCAAAGCCGGATCGCCGTCCGCGACCAGCAGGTCGAACAGGCTGCGCCCGTCGGGGGCCTTCACGGTGAATTCGAAATCGTGGTTGTGATAGGCAAAGCCGAGTCCGGCCTGTTTGAGCTGTCCCGCCCAGCGGTTGAAGTCGCCGATCGCGCGCTGAAACACCTGCGGGTCGCGCATCGCTGGGGTCAGCCAGGGGAGGACGATCGTGTCGGCGCCCAGCGTCTTCGCCATCCGCACCACGGCGCCGAGATCGGCGGCCAGCGCTTCATAGCCGACATGGATCGACGGGCATTTCAGGCTGAGCCGGTCCATTGCCTTGCGCAGCGCGGCGTGGTCCATCTTGTCATAGCCGCCACCGCCATATTCGACCTCGCGATAGCCGATCGCCGCAACCTTCTCGAGCGTGCCGATCGGGTCGGCCGCAAACAGCTCGCGCACGGTATAAAGCTGCAGGCCGATCGGTCGCGCCGTCGCGCGTGCCATCAGCGGGGCGGCAAGGAAGCCGGTCGCGAGTGCGGCGCCGCCCGCCAGCCATTGGCGTCGATCGATCATCATGACGAAAACACCTTCGTGCCGGGGGAATAGGGATAGGCGCCGTCATAGCGGCCCGGCACCGGCAGATAGTCGCGCTCCTGCGTGATGCCGATTTCCGAAGTGAAGTACCCGGTGATGACGAGCTGACGGAAGGCGTTGAAGAAGGTCAGGCCGCCGGGAATCTTGTCCTCCATCGCCAGCGTGATCAGCGCGTCCTGTTGTTCGGGCGTGGCGCTGACGGCGGCGACCTGAAAATCGGCCCGACTGCGTGCTTCGATCGCGTCGAGCCCGGCGAGGATCGGCTTGCGTTCGTCGGGAACCGCCCAGTCGGCCAGCATCTTTTCGATGAACTCCGGCACACCCGCCGCAATCGCGCCTGGAGTGTCGGTCGTCGGCATGATGCGCTCGCTGAGAGCGGTCATCAGCGCGCGCTGTTCGGCGCTGAACACCGGGGCGCTGGGCGGACCATCGCTGATCGGGGTCATCTGCGCCGATGCCGCGCGCGCGATGGGCGCAAACAGCGCGGTGCCGAACATCGCCGCGATCCCGGCGAGTGCGTCGCGTCGGTCCAGTCTCATTTCCCCTCCCCCTGATGGTCGTGGCTCGCCGCAGCTTCGGGGAGCGGGCGCACCCAGATGTTGCGGAACGATACCGGCGAATTGTGATCCTGAAGCTGGATCGGCGCGGCATCGCCATGCGCCTGATACTTCGCGACCTGCCGCCACACGGTGGTGCCGCGCCAAGGCTGGCGGTTCTGCACCAGCACGCCGTTCAGGAAGGCGGTGATATAGGCCGGGCGCAGCAGCTTTCCGTCCGCGGCGAAGCGCGGGCGTTCGAACACGATGTCATAGCTCTGCCATTCGCCCGGCGCGCGCGACGCGTTCACCAGCGGCGGCTTGGTGCCATAGATCGCGCCGACCGTGCCATCGGCATACGTCGGGTTGTTATAGCCATCGAGGATCTGGATTTCGTAGCGCTGCATGAACCAGATGCCGCTGTTGCCGCGATCCTGCGAGCTTTTCTCGGGCGGATTGGGCGAGCGGAATTCGAGGTGCAGCTGGACGTCGCCGAAGCTCTGCTTGCTGATCAGCGCGTTCTCACCCCCGCCACCGGCGCGCGGACGAGAAGTGACCGCACCATCGGCAACCGGCCACGGCGTGTGCTGCGGCTGCCACGCGTCGAGCGACGTGCCGGCGAACAGGACGATTGCGTCCGACGGTGCTCCGCCCGGCTGGGCTGCAGGGGTTACGATGGAGGGATGCGGACGGTCCGCATCATGCACCTTCCAGCTGGTCCCGGGGATCACCGGCGTATCGCGGAAGCCGGGCTTTTCCTGCGCCGGGGCCGGGGCGCTCGCCGCAGCCAGTGCCAGCACCGCGATGGGCAGAGTGAGTTTCACGCGTTTTCCCTTCATGCCGCGTCGATCGCGCGATAGGCGGCGAGCAGGCGCTCCTCGCCCGCGCGACCCTCGACCGAATTGCCGTGTTCCATGCCGATCACCCCGGCAAGGCGCTTCGCGCGCAGCCAGCGGACGATGTTCGAGTAGTTGATCTCGCCCGTGCCCGGCTCCTTGCGGCCCGGATTGTCGCCGAACTGCAGATACGCGATCTCGTTCCAGCAGCTGTCCAGCGTGCGGATCAGATGCCCCGCCTGAATCTGCTCGTGGTACAGATCGGCGAGGATCTTCACCGCCGGGCTGTCGACCCCGCGCGCGATGGCATAACCCTGTGGCACCGTCTGCAGGAACACGCCCGGATGATCGACGAGGGTGTTGAGCGGCTCCATCACCATCACCAGCCCGTGCGGCGCGACGATGTCGGCGGCGCGACGCATCGTGTCGATCACCCGACCGGTCTGGATGTCGAGCGGCACCCGGCGGTCGAGAAAACCGGGGACCACGGTCATCCACTTGGCATTGAGGCGCTTGGCGACGTCGATCGACGCGCGGATATCGGCCAGAAACAGATCACGGTCGCCATCGTCATTGGCGCCGAGCACCGGTCGGGACTGCGCCCATTTGGGCATGGACGCGACGAACACGCCCATCGTCATCCCACGCTGCTGCAGCGCCCGAGCCATCGCGACTTGTTCCTCGACCGGTCGGCCGGCGGCCTCATTATCCTCCCAGGCGGTGAAGCCCTGATCGGCGGCATAAGCGATCTGCTCGAGCCGGTTGCCCCGGCTCGCGAAACTGCCTTCATGCGGTGCGAAGCCGAGCGAGAAGCGCGGCGCATTCGATTGCGTCGCGGCGCTCGGCATCGCCGCCGCACCCGCCGTGGCGGCACCTGCGGCGAGGATGGAGCGCCGCGAGACCCTCACGCCGCGTCACCCGCCAGCTGCGCGCGGGACCGGCCGCGCTCCCGCAGCCAGATGAAGCCGAACACGACCAGCAGGACCGCAGGCATGATCGCCAGCTTCTGGAACGAGATCGATGCCGCGGCATCCTCGACCGCCAGCTTGGCCGCGCCGGTCAGCGCGGCGAACGCCTCCGGCCCGCCCGCGAACTCGATCTTGGCCTGATCGAACATCGCGCCCAGCTGCGGCAGGACGAAGAAGCTGGCGAGCGCGCCCGCCGATCCGACCAGTCCCATTGCCCACGCCCCGCCGCGCGGATAGCGTTCGGCGACCGAGGCAAGCATCGTCGGCCACATCACGCACACGCCCAGGCCCCAGACGGTAGAGGCGATGATCGCGGCAACCGGCGATTGCGCCTGCGACAGCATGAACAGCCCGATCCCGGCGAGCAGGCTCGACACCCACAGCAGGCCGGGGTTGGAAATCTTGTTCGCCAGCCGCCCCGCAAAGTGGCGGAACACGAACATCAGCGCGTTGACGTATACCAGCAGCAGGATTCCGCGCATGCCCACGCGGTTGGACAGCGCGACGTCGATCCACTGTCCGGGTGCCAGTTCGGACGCGGCCGTCAGGAACATTGCGCCGAACCAGATGAAGAAGCTGGGGCGGCGAAACACCTCGCCGATCATCTGACCAAAGCTCACGCCGGTTTCGCTGCGCAGCGGCGGCGGGAAGCTGGTGGTCGCCGCGACCAGGATCGTCGCGATTGCCGGGATCATCACCAGCGCCATGATCCCCTGCCACGGCAGGGTGGCCGACAGAAAGAACCCGGCCAGACCGCCGATGATGATGCCGCCGGGAAACCAGGCGTGGAGCACGTTGAGCCGGTGGGTTGCGTCATCGGGATAGAGCTGCGTGGTCAGCGGGTTGATCGCCGCTTCGGTCAGCCCCCAGCCGATCCCGCTCAGCAGCATCCCGACCCACACGATCGTGTAGATGGTCATCCCGCTCGCGATCTGGCCCGCCGTGACGATCAGCAGCGGTCCGGCGAAGAAGCACAGGCCAGCGGCGACCAGACACCGCTTCATCCCGATCTGGTCAAGGAACGCGCTGGCGACGAACAACGTGATTGCAAAGCTGAGGAACGCGGCACCCAATGCGGCGGCGATCAGCTCACCCGCCTGCAACGGCGCGATCGGATCGATCCATTCGGCCTTCAGCCCGCTGGCAATCGCCCCGCGGATTGCCAGCCCCGCCGCCGCGGTGAACAGGGCGAGGATGCCCAGCCAGAACAGCCGCCCCTTGTGATATGTCTCGGCCATCGCCGCCTCCCCTCTTTGTTTCTATGTCAGCCCCAGCATCGCGCGGTTGAGTGCTGGGTCGCTGCCCCCGGCGAAATCGTCGAATGCCTTGTCGGCCTTGCGGATCATGTGCGCGGCGATGAACGGTGCGCCTTCGCGCGCGCCGTCTTCCGGGTGCTTGAGGCAGCATTCCCATTCGAGCACCGCCCAGCCGGAATATCCGTACTGGGTCAGCTTCGAGAAGATTCCGCCGAAATCGACCTGCCCGTCGCCCAGCGAGCGGAAGCGGCCAGGGCGATCCACCCAATCCTGGAACCCGCCATAGACGCCCGAGCGCCCGGTCGGATTGAGCTCCGCGTCCTTGACGTGGAACATTCGGATGCGCTCGTGATAGATGTCGATGAAGCTCAGATAATCGAGCGCCTGCAGCACATAATGGCTGGGGTCGTAGAGGATGTTGGCGCGCGGATGATTATCCACGCCCGCCAGGAATCGCTCGAACGTCACGCCATCGTGCAGATCTTCGCCGGGATGAATCTCGTACGCGACATCGACGCCCTGTTCGTCGAACGCGTCGAGGATCGGGCGCCAGCGCTTCGCCAGCTCGCCGAACGCTTCCTCGACCAGCCCCGCCGGCCGCTGCGGCCATGGATAGAGATAGGGCCAGGCGAGCGCGCCGGAAAAGGTCGCGTGCGCGTTCAGGCCCAGCCGCCGGCTTGCCTTGGCCGCAAGGTAAAGCTGCTCGACCGCCCATGCCTGGCGCTCGGCCGGCTTGCCCTTGAGCGCGTCCGGCGCAAACGCATCGAACGCCACGTCATAGGCCGGGTGCACCGCGACCAGCTGGCCCTGCAGATGCGTCGACAGCTCTGTGATTTCGACCCCAGCCTCGCGGCAGGTGCCGGTCAGTTCGTCGCAATAATCCTGGCTCTCCGCCGCCAGCGCCAGATCGATGCAGCGGCTGTCCCAAGTTGGAATCTGCACCCCGACATAGCCCGCCTCCGCCATCCACCGCGCGGCCGAGGGCAGCGTGTCGAACGGCGCGGCATCGCTCATGAACTGTGCGAGGAAAACCGCCGGACCCTTCATGACACCCCTCCGCAGACCAGAGCTATTTCGTTTCGGCTTTCAGATATGCGATCAGCGCGGCGCGGCGCGCCGGATCGGGCACCTTCATCACCATGCGCGTGCCGGGCACGACCTTGGTCGGCGCGGCGAGATACGCGTCGAGCGTCTTGGCATCCCACACGATCCCGGACGCCTTGAGCGCGGGGCTATAGGCGAATCCCGGCGCGGCCCCGGCCTTGCGTCCGAACAGCTTGTTGAGATTGGGCCCCATCACGCTTTTCCCGCCTGCAGGAAGCGTATGACAGGCGCGACACGCGGCGAATGCCTGGGCGCCCGGGTCCTGGGCCTGGCGCGCATCGACATCGGGCGTTCCCGCCGTTAGCGCTACCACACCGAACAGCGATGCCACGAAGGGCAATGCGATGAGTGCTTTCACAATCCCCTCCGACTGTGCCAACCTTCGGGCTGACATCGTTGACAGCATCTAAGCGGATGGCGGCGCGCAACGCAACCCCGTCAAACCGGGCCGAACGGAAACAGAGCAAGGGGAGAGGCGGAATGGCGACGGGCGGACACCAACGCATTCGCTATGGCATGGTCGGCGGCGGCGAGGGCGCGTTTATCGGCGCGGTCCATCGCATGGCGGCCGCGCTCGACGGCGATTACGCGCTGGTGTGCGGCGCGTTCAGCAGCGACGCGGCGCGCGGGCAGCGCAGCGGCGCGGCGCTGGGCCTTGATCCTGCACGCACCTATCCGACGCTTGAAGCCATGCTCGCGGGCGAAACTGCGCTGCCCGAAGACGAGCGGATGCAGCTGGTGTCGATCGCCACGCCCAACCATCTCCACGCCCCGGCGGCGATCGCGGCGCTTGATGCCGGGTTCCATGTGATGTCCGACAAGCCGATGGCGCTGAACCTCATCGAATCGCGCGCAATCGCGGCGGCGGTGGAGCGTAGCGGCAGGCTCTATGGGTTGACCTTCACCTATAGCGGCTATCCGCTGGTCGAAGAGGCGCGGGTGCGCGTGGCGCGCGGCGATTTCGGCAAGATCCGGCTGGTGCAGGTCGAGTATTCGCAGGGCTGGCTGAGCGGGCCGCTCGACCGCGAAGGCAACAAGCAGGCGGAGTGGCGAACCGATCCCGCCCGCGCCGGCCTGGGCGGATGCCTGGGCGACATCGGCACCCATGCCTTCCACCTCGCCGAGCATGTTTCGGGCCTCGCGGTGGAGGAACTCAGCGCCGATCTGACGACGCATGTCCCCGGTCGCCGGCTCGACGACGATGTCGCCGCGCTGCTGCGGCTGGAGGGCGGTGCGCGCGGGGTGCTCAAGGCCAGCCAGATCGCGGCGGGCGACGAGAATGGCCTGCGCCTGCGCATCCATGGCGAGCACGGCGGCCTCGACTGGTCGCAGATGGAGCCCAACACGCTCACCCTGCGCTGGCTCGACCGCCCCGCCGAGATCGTTCGTGCGGGCGGCCCCGGCCTTGCCCCCTCGACCCAGGCGATGCTGCGCACGCCAGCGGGGCATCCGGAGGGCTATATCGAGGCCTTCGCCAATCTCTATCGCAGCTTCGGGCGGGCGGTTCGCGGCGGAGCGCCGGACGGATTCCCGGGTGTCGGCGATGGCCTGCGCACCATGGCCTTTGTCGAAGCCATGATCGAGAACAGCGCCGGCGCAGAGAAGTGGACACGCTTGGCAAAGCGGGGAGTGTAGTCATGGGATCGAAGGCTCCGATCGTGGCACTTGCCCTGCTGTGCGGGGCGTGCGCCCAGACGCCTGCGCCCGCAAGCGCGCCCGACATGACATCGCTCGACCGGGCCCGCGCCGTCAGCGCCGACCGCGCCGCCACGCCCCAGCGATTGCGGCTGATCGATCTGCCAACCCCGACCGGCCCGGCCCGCAGCCTGTTCAACGGCCGCGATCTCGGCGACTGGGACAGCTGGCTTGGCTACCCCGATCCGGCGGTCACCTATCGCGATGACCCCGGCCAGTCGCCGATCGGCACCGGCCGCGACCGCAGCGGCGATTTCGCGGTGCGCATGATCGACGGCGCACCGGCAATCTGGATCAAGGGCGAAACCTGGGGCAGCCTGGTTCATCGCGAAGACCTGCGCGACTATCATCTGCGGCTGGAGTTCAAATGGGGCGAGAAGACCTACGCACCGCGCGAAACGCTGCCGCAGAACAACGGCCTGCTCTATCACACCCATGGCGAACCGGGCGCCGTATTCGGCACCTGGTCGCCCGCGATGGAGTTCGAAATCATGCGCGGCTCGACCGGGATGCTGGTCGCGGTCGGCAAGGATGTTCGGGGCCGCACCACCGTCGCCCATGATGCAAACCTGATCGCGCCGCACCTGCGCTTTCAGGTCGGGGGGCAAGAGGTCGACATGGTAAACGGCACCCCGACCTGGAACGTGGAAGCAGCGCGGGACGCCGAGCGCCCCGTGGGACAGTGGAACACGCTCGACCTGTACGTGCTCGGCGACCGGGCGGTGCATGTCGTGAACGGGGTGCCGGTGGCACAGGTTCGGGATATGGCTGTGGTCGCCCCGGACGGCACCCGCCGCCCGCTGACGCACGGCCGCATCCAGCTTCAGTCCGAAGGCGCGGAGACCTGGTTCCGCAACATCACCATCGCACCGATCGCCAGCATTCCGCGGATCGTCGCGGACTAGCAGCGCAAAGGCCTGGGTCGCCAGAAAAGGGTCGAGATCCGGTCATCGGCGACGCACGTCGCAACGGCGAAGCGCGCGCCAGCGCGGTGCGGTTCGGATGCAGCGGCGGACACAGGCCGGCGCCAGGTGCGGATATCCGCGCCGAGCTGTGCCAGGCATGGCGACATGCCGGGGACCGCGAAGTTCGAATGAAGGATGAGCCCCCCATGCCCCAACGACTCTCATCCACTCAGTTGCGCCGCCAACTCGAGCACGACGGCAAGGCAGGGCAAATTATCTGCTAAGGCCAAGCCGGAATCGCCGCTGATCCTAGTGTGCGGAAGGTACGCAAGACCGCAGCCAGCGATCCACGCCATCCGAGGTGCCATGAAAGAGCGCTTGATACCTCGCGCCCACGCTCCCGCGGGACGCTTCCGGTCGGCGCTGCCGACGCGGCGGGGTTGGTCGCCTCAGGGCTGTGCAATGACAGCCAGTGAATGGTGCGCTTACAGGACTCACATCCGCCGTTGTAGACCGCAGAAATGCTGGGTTTTCAGCTCACGACAGAATCCGTGCCCCCTGCGTGGCCCACCCTAAATTCGGTCCCTAGTAAGGCCTCAAACCGGTGCCGATCGCAGGACCGTGCACAGGTTCGGAGTACCATGAGTCGCAAATTACGGTTCTGCGCGACGATCTCGTGTACCGCCCCCATTCGGGAGTACCTGCCCCCCCAATTGCCGGGGCGATAGGCGCCTCGCCGCCATCGCCTACCACATGATCCCGCTTGATCGCTTGGCGGGTCCGAAAATGACGGAGGGACCTCCAGATGATATCTAATGATCTGTAATCATTGTAGTTATTCACAATCCGACCTTCCCTACCCCACATTTTTCCCCACATGGGCTCAGAGATGCGATGGTTCGTCCTGGCATCGATTGGCTGCTTTGCGCCCTAATAGCGGTCGTTCCAGCCATCGGCGGTGGTTCCCATAAGCCGCCATTCGTTCATCCTCCGAACCAGTAGCGATCGCAGATGCCCAAGCGCGACCCGGATCAAACCGCAACGGCCGGCTGCAATCGGCCGGCCTGCCCGAAGATCCTCAGGTAGCGCCTGATTTCGGGAACCATCGGAAATATCCCCGAGTAGCGCCGTCCGGTCGCCGCGTTGGCGGGCATGGTGCACCCGCACGAAGCCGCGTCCCAAGGCTGCACCCATGGCAGCCGCCCTGCCTCCAGCTCGGCAATCACCCGTGCCGTCACCTCGTCATAAAGGCTCGCACGCTCGTTTCCGGTCTTCATCGCTCCTCACTCCTTCAAACCACCGCAACCGGCGCCGGAATGGCGGGGGTGGGCGGCAGGAGCGGACCGGCGATCCTGCCGACAAAGGCGGGCCGCACCCCCCGGGGTCCCCATCGCGCTTGCGCAATGGGGTGGGCTCGTTGGGCCGAAACGAAGAGAAGGACCCCGGCACAGCCGGGGTTGCGGCACGCCGCGGCGGGTTCAAAGGGTAGCGACGCCCACCTCCGCCAGATCGAAGCCGGAGGCCAACGCCACCGCGCTCACGCGCGGTGACCACAACTCAGCGCGCAGCGCTGCTCAGCTCCACAGAGCCGCGCAAACACGCACTCTCGAAGCCGGACGGCCGTCGTGGCGGCGTGCGCGCGCAGCTGTGCGCCAGCCGCCGCCGCGCCCTCCGGCCGGATCGAGTGTGCCACGCGACGCACAAAGGCACTGCGGACCCTGGCGGCTTCGCAGAAGTCCGCCAGCGCACGCTCGTCAAATGCCGCGTTCCGCTGCCGGGCAGCGCCCGGCCCGCGTCACGCGATCGTCACCCGCACGGGCCGAGACGCCGCAGGCGACTCGGCGTCGCGCAAGCGGCGTGGAGCGCGATCACGCCACGCGTGAGACGCCCTGATACTTTGCCCCTCAAACGCCCAACCTACGCCAGAGCTACGCATGTGCACGCTGGCACCGCAAAACACCCTCCTGGCACCAGAGAGACCCTGTTCAGAGGCGAGGATCTCCGCCCAGATTAGCTCCGGGGGCACCAGTCAGACGCAGACAGTGCAAGGATACAGCAATGCAAACCGAAACCCCCGACCGCATCCTCCGGATCAACCCCGTCCTTGATCGTACCGGGCTCAGCCGATCGACCATGTACCGCAAGATGCAAAACGGCACGTTCCCGAAGAACGTCCAGATCAGCACACGCTGCGCCGGCTGGCGGGAGTCCGCAGTCAACGCCTGGCTGCGGAATCCAATGTTCTATTGTGTCAACGACACTGCCAAGGGTGACAGCCCCCCCCGCGCGGCAGTCGTCCGCCTGCGACCGGGTGTGCTGCAAAACGGAAGTGCAAATGAAAGTTCAGTTGGATTGAATGCTGGCCCAATCCAGCCCGAACCGGGCCAGGTATTTTCGCAGCCGGTCGGCGTCGTTCGCTGAACTCCGCCGAGCACGCGACGCGGCAACCTACCGCGCGATTGTGCTCGACCGGTCGAATGCCGGGGCGCGCTGCGACAACCCTTTCGGTGCCGCGCCGCACATAATGGCGCAAACGAGCACTCCTGATGGCGATGACATCCCTATGCCCAGCGACGTTTCTCTTCATCCCACGCGACGCGGGCTGCTCGCGGCGGCCGGCGCGTCGGGCGTCCTGCTGATGGCGGGGCAGGCTTCGGCGCAATCCAGCGAACCGATCGCTGTGACCGGCCATGGACAGCTGCGCGGGCAGCGGCTGGCAAATTGCATGGTGTTTCGCGGGATCCGCTACGCCGTCGCCGAACGCTTTCAGCCACCGCGCGCACCCGAACCGTGGAGCGGGATTCGCGAGGCGCTGGCCCCCGGGGCCAGCGCGCCCCAGACCAACGCCAACCCGCCCCCGGGCCCACCCTATGTCATCCTCGCCCAGCTGCCTCGCCCGGCCGGCGCAAAGCCCCCGCCCCCGCTGCCTGAGAGCGAAGACTGTCTGTTTCTCAACGTCTGGACGGCTGCGCTGAACGACGGGCGCAAACGGCCGGTAATGGTGTGGCTGCACGGCGGGTTCTTCTACGGCGGCACAGGGTCGACGACGGACGGCAGCGGACTCGCGGGTCGGGGCGACGCGGTGGTTGTCAGCATCAATCACCGCCTCAACGCCTTTGGCTACACGCATTTCGGTGATCTGGCCGGCGGCGAATTTGCCGAAGCGGGCAATGTCGGGATGCTCGATATCGTCGCCGCGCTGCGCTGGGTTCGCGACAACATTGAAGCATTCGGGGGCGATCCCGAACGCGTCATGGTGTTTGGCACCTCGGGCGGCGCCATGAAGACCAGCTTCCTGATGGCCAGCCCTCCGGCACGCGGCCTGTTCAAGCGCGCGGGTGTGCAAAGCGGGCCGGGCCTCCGCTTTATGGAGCGCGACGCGGCGGCGGCCGTGACCGACCGGTTGCTTCGCGAGGTCGGCCTGACATCGGCAAACGCTGCGGATCTCGCCACCCTGCCCATGGCCCGGTTGCTCGCTGGCTATCACAGCGTTGCCGCAGCAATGAAGCCCGGCCGCTTTATCGACCTGCCCTGTTTCGCCCCGGTCATCGATCCCAAGTGGCTGCCGCATCACCCCTTCTCGCCCAAGGGGGCGGCGGGTACGCAGGATGTCGCGATGCTGATCGGCTGCAACGCGCAGGAGATGAGTTTCTTCTGGGGCAATGATCCAGAAGCCTTCACGCTGACCGAGGCCGCCTATCGCGACCGCGTCCGCGCGTTTGCCGGGAGCCGCACCGACCCCGTCCTGCGCAGCTATGCGCGCGCCTATCCGGACGCCACGCCGGCGCGGCGGTATCTACAGGCATTCTCGGACTATTCGCTTGCCCTGCCCGTTACGGCGCAGGCCGATCGCCACGCTCAGGCTGGCGGCACGACCTATGCCTACCGGCTGGATCTGCAGAGTCCCGCTTTGGGTGGCAAGCTTGGCGCGCTGCACACGCTCGAAAGCTCGCTGCTGTTCAATACGCCGGAGTCGGGGCGGGCGTTGCTTGGGCCGGGCGATACGCCAGTCCGACTCGCACGCCAGATGAGCGAGGCGTGGGTGCGGTTCGCCGCGACCGGCGACCCCAACGGGACGGACCTGCCAAGCTGGCCGCGCTACGATGCCAAATCGCGGTCAACGATGCTGTTCGATCGCGAAACGCGTGTTGCACAGGATCCCAATGCGCTTGCGCGACGGACGTTGGGGCCGCTGCTCGGTGCCTGAGGCCGCGGTGACATTATCAGCCTGCGGTGTATCCAGCAGCGAAGACATAATGAGGAGAGAGCGATGAACCCCATGCTGAAGGCCGTTCTGGTGCCCCTGGCGCTGGCAAGCCTGGCCAGCGCGCCGGCCGCGCAGCAGCGCGACGCCAGTGCCGGATGCGATCGCGTGTGCCTTGAGAAGATCGGCGACCAGTATCGCGTCGCCTTCCTGGCGCGTGATCCGTCCAAGGCACCGATCTCGCGCCGGGTGCGCTTTGTCGAAAATTTCGTCGAAATGCCGTTTCCGGACGCGACCTGGGATACGGTGACGCAGGAGGTCGGCCCGGCGCTGACGCTGTCGGATCCAACAACGGGCAATGTCGGCATCTATACGCGGATCGTTCAGAACGACACGCCCGGCTATCTCGCCGTGCGGCTGAAGGTCGAAGGCGAGCAGATTACCGAGATCGAACATCTCATCTCGACCAAGCGCAACCTGTCGGCACCGCCGACGCCGATCGCCGATTTCGACAAGTTCCAGCGCTCACCGCATCTCGACAAGGCCGTGCCGAAAGCGAAATGCCGACCGCGTGCGGAGATGGTCCGCCTTGCCGACGGCTATTTCGAGACGCTCGAAAACAACAACGGCGAAATCCGCGGCACGCGCTTTTCGCCCGATGCGACGCGGACCGAGAATGGTCTGAATTTCCCCGAGATCGAGAAGGGGTTCAAATCGGGCCGCTATCTGTTCAACGAGCGCGTGCGCGACCGCGATCACTTCCTGGTCGATGAATATCGCTGCATCGTGATGGCGCGTGGCTTCATCGATCACGAGGGCGTGCTGGACCAGTACACGCTGACCGATGGCACGCCTGCACGCTCGATCTTCCGTGAACCGCACAGCTGGGGCCTGCTCGAAAGCTTCAAGCTGGAGGACGGGATGATCACGGGGGTCGAGGCTGTGTTCATCGCCACGCCTTACAACATGCGGTCGCCCTATACCCAGAATCCCGACGTGATCCGCGATCGCGAAGCGAAATACCCCAAGAAGTGACACGTTCCGCCCCGGATTGTTCCGAGGCGGAACCGTGGATCAGGGCTTTGGCTTGCGCGGGTCGATCTCGCCCAGCTCGGGATAAAAGACAGAGCGGTTCGACAGCGACTCGTTATAGACCTCGCGCTTGGAATAGAGCCACTTGCCGTCTTCCTTGACGTAGTATTCGACGACATGGCCGAAATAGAGCGGCTGCACGTCCTTTTGCGGCGTGCGATTGGTCAGGGCGAACCAATAGACGATGCCCTTCCCCGTCTTGCCGCCCTTGTCGATCGTGATGTTGTGGTTCAGAACGAAATGGTGCGTGCGCTGCCGCGAGGTGGCGTCCGGAGCAATGTTGGTGTCGCTCATCCGCACCCGCCATGCAGTCAATGCCTTGCGGATCGCCTCACGACCGTTCTCGACCCCCCCGATCCAGTTCAGCGTCGCGTCCTTCGCAAAGCAGTCGGCGTAGGTGTCCGCGTCCAGCGCGTCGAACGCGATCATCAACCGGCTGGAAAGATTGACGATCTCGGCCCGCGCAACAGCATATTCCTCCGGGCTGACCTGCGCGGCTGCCGGGGTTGCAATGCAGAGCGCAAAGGCGGCGCTCGCGACAGCGGTGATTTTCATGTCTCTCCCTTTCATCTGGCCCGTGTGTTCGGCCTTGACATTAGTGCGGTGCCGAAACTGCGCGTTGCATGGTCGACGTACGCTCAAGCGCCTGAGCCTAGATCGTCGCGGCGCGATCGACCCCCTCCAGCAGCGCATGACCGTTTGGCTAGCCACGCACCAGATCAAAGTAAAATTGCCATTACAATTTTATTGACAGGATGCCCGTCAGGGTCTTCATAATCGACCCCAAGCACCAGGCCAAAGCAGCAGGGTGCATTGTCGAGAGGGATGCACGATGGCGAGCCTTAGGGAACACTCGACAGATGCCGTGCGCAAGGCCGAGAGGGCGGCCTATTGGCGCGAACATATCTGGGCGAGCATCGGCGACTTCGACGTCAAACCTACCGACGAGCAGTTCAGGGCGTCGGCGGTCATGCGCGCTGTCGGCGAATTTACCGTGGCCCGCGTGACGGCGCCCGCACATGCGCTGAGCCGCAATCATCAGCAGGCGCGCGGGGACGACCGCCGCCTGTTCAAGCTGGTCGTACAGCATGAAGGTACGATCTTTCTGGAGCAGCGCGACAAGAAGGTGGCGCTAAAGCCGGGCGACTGGACGCTGTACGACATGACGCGCCCATTCAAGTTCCACTCGACCGAACTGACTCGGCAGTCCGCCGTGCTGGTCCGCGCCGAGGATCTCAATCTCGCCGACCTCACACCCTATTCGCTCCGCCTCTATTCGGGCGCGAGTGGCTATTCGAGCATGCTACGGACGGCCTTGACCACTGCGGCGTCCGACAATGGCCGCGCCTGCAGCGAAGGGGATATTGGCGTGATGATCGCGCGGCTCGCCCGGCTCGCGCTGCTCGAACATGGCAGCCACGAAGTGCGCCGCACGAGTCGCGAGGTAATGCGCGAACGGATCGAGGGCTATCTCGATCTCCATCTGCGCCGCTACGACCTGTCGATCGACACAGTGGCGCGGGGCCTGAACTGTTCGAAGCGCTATCTGCACAAGATCTTCCTCGACAGCGGGTGCACGCTGTCCGAGCATATCCTGCAGCGCCGGCTGGAGGCGTGCCGACGCGATCTAATCGATCCGGGCAAGGCGGAGCAGTCGGTGACCGATATCGCCTATGCCTGCGGGTTCAGCAGCCTCGCTTATTTCAGCCGGGTGTTCAAACTGGCCTATGGCGAGAGCCCGCGCGACTATCGCGCGATTCACGGCGGGATGCCGATCCGGACCGTTCAGTAGATCGAATAAAAAAGGGACCGCGGCGACACTATTGTCGCCGTGGCCCCTTCCCCCCTTTTTTTCAGGCGAACGGCAGCTCGCCGTTTTCGACCCAGGTACCGTGAACCTGCGGTGCGGCGCGGAAAGGCAGCAGCACCCGCCCGATCGGCCCATCGGCCAAGCGCTCCGCATCGGCGATGAGCAGTTCCGACCGCATTTCGGCAAAGTTCGACGCGACGCCGATCAGCCAACCCGATCCCTCGTCACCGCCCTTGCGCGGGATGAAGCAGGCTTCGGCAAGGCTGTGGGTTTCGCCGGCGAACATCGAAACCATCTGACCCGCCTTGACGTCGAACCGGCCATAGCAGTTCGTCACCCGCCCCTGCAGATTGCCGCCCTGCGCGACGTTGAACGGCTTGGACGGATCCGTGAAGCCGGTGAAAACGTAACGCTGGTCGCGGGTGAGGTAGCGCCGGTCGATCGCGCCGATGTCCATGATCGGGGTCGGGAATAGGATTTCCTCGGTCCACCCGTCATGCTTGGATGAAAGGTCGAACGTCAGGCGGCGGAGATAGCCCTTGGCTTTGGTGCGGTCCCAGGGGCTGTTGTCGACATTGGTGAAGAAGGGGAAGAAATTGCCGTCGTAGAACGGCGCTTCCATGATCACCTTGTCTCCGACAGTGCGCGCGTGGAACGTGTGCATCATGCACCGCAGCGGACCGCGGAACCAGCGAATGTCCTTGCCCTCCGCGCCGCGCGGAAGAATGCCGATATAGCTTTCCTTGCTGTTGTCCCAGCCCCAGTGGATCTTGCCGGCCTTCAGCCGTTCCGGGCTGGTGACATAGCCGGCGAACGGGAAGATGATGTGTTTCTCGGTCAGCGCGATGTCGTGCATGATGCTGACATAGGGTACCGTGAAGCGGGTATCGTGGGTGACGCGGCCCTTTTTGTCGATCGTCGCGACATAGACCTCGTCGCCCGCAAGCCCGTTCGCCTCATTGCCATAGGCGATCATCTCGCCCGTGTCGGAATCGACCTTGGGATGGGCGGTGAAATGCGGCCCCTTATACCTCCCGCCGAAGTTCCAGCGGCCGACCGTCGCCAGCGTGTTAGGGTCGATCAGGTGGGGCAACCCATCTTCCTTGAGCGCCATCAGGCGCCCGGCAAAGGCGAAGGGCGTCGTGTTGGCAACGGTCCGGTCGAGCCCCTGCACGGAAGGGTCGTCGGTATAGGGGTTGCGATAATAGCCGAACTGCTGTCCGCCCGCCTTCAGGTTCGCCTCGAACCTGGGGGTGCGCACGAAGCGGCTCTTGTAGCTGACCCGACCGTTCTTGAACCGGAAGCTGCTGATATGGCCATCGCTGTTGAGGATCGCGTCATTGTCGAACTTCGGCGGATAATACCATTCACCGCCCAGGCGGACAAAGGCGCCGTCGAGTTCCGTCGGGATCGATCCCGACGTTTCGCAGTCGAGAACATCGGCTTCAAAGCGCTGCGGTGCGAAGAAGCCCTGCGCCGCCTTCATCTTGGAAAAATCAACCATGGTGAACTCCTAGCCGGCCCGACAGGGACGGCGATCCGTCAGAAGAAATGGCCCAGCCGCATCAGACTTTCCGTGTCCGGCGCGAAGCGACCGGTCGCGGTGGGCGGATGGTAAGGCTTGTCGCGCCCGGTCGGATCGAGCCAGGGCGCGTCGGCGTGAAAGCCCACCACCGGCGCGCCGCCGCCGAGCTGCGGGAGCGCTGCGGCTTTCACCGGGAGCGCGAGCGCGGCGGCACCCCCCATCGCCGCGCGTGCGAGCGCGCGGCGAGAGATTGGCAGAGCGCCCGGTGCATTGGGATCGTTCATGGATATCCTCCCTGTCAGAATCGCACGCGCGCGCCGAAGCGATAGCTGCGCCCGATCATGTCATAGAATTGCGGCACCGTGGGATAGCCGAAATTCTGCGGGATCAGCGGCGGATCGCGATCGGTGAGGTTGTTGACGACGCCGAAGAACTCGAAGCGATCAGTCGCCCGGATCGTCGCCGACAGGTTGAAATACTGCCGCGCGGGCACGTCGTTGTCGTTGATCTGCACCCCTTCGACAAACAGGTTGTTGTAGTTCGCCTTGCTGATCGTGCGCATCTGCAGCTGAAGTGTCAGAAGCGCGTCATCATAGGTCAGCGAGCTGTTCGTGAGGAAGCGCGGCGTGCCGATGACGTCGCCTGCACGCTCGATGAAGCCGGTCCCGGTGATATCCTCGCCGAACTTGTCGTACAGCGTGCCGGAGAAGCGCGCGGTGAGCGACCCGCCCAGCTTGCCCGACAGCTTGTCGAGCGGCAGCCGGTACGATGCTTCGAAGTCGAAGCCCCGGCGCTCGACATAGCCCAGGTTCAGATACGGATTGTCCACCGTATAAACCGTGGTGCCGCCAGTGGGCGTGCGCGTAATGAACGAGCAATAGTATGCCTGATCCGGGGTCGGGGTCGTTCCGGTACAGAAGTTAATGACCAGATTGGCGTCGATGAACGCGATCGCGTCGTCGACGCGAATGTCGAAGTAATCGACCGACAGCTTTAGCCCGGGAATGAACGGCGGGGCGTAGGACACGCCGAGCGTCTTGGTCTCCGACTTTTCGGCCTGAAGGCCCGCATTGCCGCGCACCAGATTGGCCGTTGCCACCTGCCCCGTCGGACCGCCGGCAACGCTGGTGGAGAAGTTGCGAGTCTGCACCGTGGTGACGGCGGGGGTGAACAGCTCGAAAATGTTGGGCGCGCGAATGTCTCGAGACAAGGTGCTGCGCACCATCAGCCCTTCGATCGGCTCCCAGGTCCCGCCGAGTTTCCACGTCGTCACCCCGCCGCTCGAGCTATAGTCGGTAAAGCGCACCGCCCCCTGCAGATCGAGCGAGCGCAGCAAGGGCAGGTCGCGCGCCAGTGGCACGACCGCTTCGAGATACGCTTCCTTGACGTTGAAGCTGCCGCGCAGTGCGCGTGCGTTCGAACTTTCATACCCGGCCGCTTCCGCGATCGCATCGACCGAGGTGTTCTGGTCCTCGCGGCGATACTCGGCGCCCAGCGCAACTGAGACCGGCCCCGCCCAGGTGCTGAACGGTTCACCGGACAGGTTCAGGTTGGTGGCGAACTGCTTGTAGAAGGTCTGGGTGAGGGTTGTCCCGGTGACATAGGCGATTGCTGCCGCGGAGGGCGATCCTTCGCCGAATACGTTAAGCGGGACACACCCGGCCGCAGCCGCATTCCCCGCGACGACTGCGCGACAGGCGGGGCCATTTGCGGACTGGACCACGTCCGCAGCAAAGCGGAAATTGGCTTGGATGCGGTTGCCGAATACGCGCTGAGTGTAGAGGTTTTCGCCATAGGTGGCCGCGCCGTTCAGCTTCCATGACCCGCCCAGACGCGCGTCGAAGCCGATGACGCCGCGCTTCGTCTCGACTTCGACCCGCGTGCGCTGATAGCCGATATCGACGCTGTTGCGGCCCAGGTTGAAGCTCGTGATCTGATTGGCGGCGTTCGCGGGCAGCGCGTTGAGCCGGTCGATTTCGGCTCGCAATGCGACCGGAATGAACGGGTTCTGCGTCGAGACGACGATCGGCGTCGCCTGTTCGTTGCGCGGCGGCAGCGTTTGTCCGCGTCCGACCGTATCGGCGTAGGACGCCTCGGCATACAGCGTGAAATCGTCCGCCACCTCATAGCTGGCGCGGCCGTATCCGGTCCAGCGACGGACCTTCGGCGCGACCGAGACGCCGGTGTTGAAGTTGATGCCGGCGTTGCTGCCGCCGCCCTGCATGAAGCTGGACCCGACGAAGTTGCCGTACTGGAAGCGCCCGAGCGACCCGTCCGGATTGATGAAGATGCCGCGCAGCTGTGCCGCGGGTCCGGTGGTGCTGTTGATCAGGCCACCATTGGTCATGGTTGAATAGCGCACATCCGGCAGCAGCAACTGCGAGGCGAGGCCGTTGGTGGCGCGGCTGGGGTTGGCGACCAGGCCATAGCCCTGCCGGCCCCAGTCGCGGGTGAAGACGTCGCCCATGCCGTCATTGGTGACATGATCGAACGCGACCGTAATGTGCCCGCGCTCGCCCAGCTTCAGGCCGCCGACCGCACCGATGCGATACTCGGCATTGTCCCCCTGTTCGGAGACGCCGGCCTGTGCCTCGGCACGAAGCCCTTCGAAATCCTTGCGCAGGATGAGGTTGACCACCCCGGCGACTGCGTCCGAGCCCCATTGTGCCGATGCACCGCCCGTGACGACTTCAGCCCGCTCGATCAGCAATGCCGGGACTTGGTTGAGATCGACCTGATAAGTGCCAATCCCGGTCACGATCTGCGGCACGAACCGGTTGCCGTCGACCAGGACGAGCGTACGCGACGGGCCAAGGCCACGCAAATCGGCGAAATAGGAGCCGGCGAAGGCCGCGCGCACGCCGGTCGTGGTCGGCGACTGCGATGCCTTGAACGCAGGAATTTCGTTGAGGACGGTCGCGATATTGGTCGCGCCGCGGGCCTCCAGCGCCTCGGTACCGACGATGGTGGTCGGCGTTGGCGCCGTGAATCCGTCGCGCTGGACGCGGCTGGCGGTCACCACGACCTCATCGGTCGCTTCTGCATCCACCTCGTTTGTCGTCGCCGTGTCCTGCGCGGATGCCACCGCCGGAAAGACGAGGCTGAGCGCGATGGCCGCTGGCGCCGTGGCGCCGCGCAAGAGTCGGCTGATCGGATGCGTTGCGCACTTCATGTCGTGTCCCCTCCTGATTCGGCGCCCTTGGCGGGCGCTCCGTAGCCTCCTGATAAGCGACCTGCGCGCCAGCAGTTTATGCAGGGACGCATACGGCTTTACCCGGCAGTGCACGCGCCACGTTCAGGCAAACAAGCGGCCGACCGCTGCCATGTCGGTGGCGCGGTCGAGTGATCGCAGCGCATCGAGGGCGCGTCGCGCGGCCGCAGCCGACAGCCGGGTGCGCGCATTGTCGATGAACTTGGCGTCGAGCGCGGTATCGTCGAGGCGCATCTCGGGCACCGATCCCATGCCGCGCGCATACATGACCTCATGCGTGTAGCGCTGCCCGGAGGCGGTCACTTCGACGCTGGCAAGGAAGCTGCGCGGATCGGCGCGCTTGGTTTCCACCGTGCGCGGGTGCGTGGACCATTGGATCCGGTCCATCATCGCCTTGACCGCAGGATCGGCAAGCTGCTCGGCCGATTGGCAGCGCGCGTCGAGCGGACGACCGAGCGCGACCAGCGCCAGCATATAGGGGACGCTGAACTGCGCATCCTCTTGCGTGCGCACGTTCATTGGGTCCAGGTTGGCGGCGAAGGGCGCTCCCCAGGACTGGATGCGCTCGATCGACGCAGGTTCGATCCGCTCGCGCGCCAGCAGGGCGAGCAGCGCGTCCATGCGGCTATGGATGTAGCGGCAGCAGGCATAGGGCTTGTAATCGGCGTTGACGATCGTCCAGCGCTCGCCCAGCCCGCGCGTCGCGGCGGGGATGTCCCATTTGCTGAAGCCATAGAAGCGCGCGAAGCCCGCCGGACCGTCCAGCACGCGGGGGTTGCCGGTGAAGCCACTTTCGGCAAGCAGTGCCGCCGTCACCGCGCCCTGGTTCACCCAGCCGACGGGCGTATATTTGACGTTGGATTTGGGGGTGGCCGTTTCCCAGTCATGCGCGGTCTGAGGCGGGCAGTAATAGCCGGCCAGCCCGATCGCGTTCGCCGTCGCCGCTGCCGGCAATCCCAGCAAGCGCGCTGCGCCGGCGGCGGCGGCAAGCATCGATTCCTGATTGATCGCGAACACCTCCGGCGTCGCGCCCGTCTCAAGGATCGCGGCGCCCATCGGGCTGGTGGCCGAACTCAGCCGCGCGGCCAGCTCATAGGCAACGACCAGCGCCAGAATGAAGTCGCGCCCGGACGTGCGGCGGGCTTCCGCCAATGCCATCAATGCGGGAACCACCACCGGCGGAATATGGGGGATCGCGTCGTAATCCAGGCCGTTCATCAGCTCGGCATTGGCGAACGCGGCGTTGGTGGTCGCGAGGCGTGCCTTGCCGCCCCAGAGCTGCGCCTCGCCAGCTCCGCCGAGCCGGGCCATCGCGGTCGCCGCGAGGCGTCCCTTGTTGCTCTCCCAACCGGCGACCCCGCAACCCAGCGCATCGACCATGCAACGCTTCGCAGCATCGATCACCGCTGGCGGCAGATCTTCATAGCGCAGCGTCGTGGCAAAATTGACCAGCGTCGCGGTCGTGGTTCCGTCCGGGTCCGTGGTCGCGCGTCCCTCGACGGCGGCGGGATGGCGGGGCGCGACCGGCGCGGGTGCGGAACCAGCCTGCCTTGCAGACGCCATGCCGGAAACCGGCAGGGCTGCGGTTCCCATGAGCAGATGACGACGATCGATCATGCTACGTCCTCTCCCGGTTTTCGTGTGACTGCCGCGCATCCACCGACCCGGTCGAACACTGCGACACTAGCTTGATCGGGTAGCTGCTTCGCCTGCCCCCCACCATGTCCCGCCGCGCTCGACCGCTTTGGCGCGAGCGAACTGATCACACTAACCATCTGAATTTGCTTGGTTAGCGCTGGGTTCGAGCTGCTTGCATCACCGCCATGTGTGACAATAGGCGTGCCGAATGCGGCCGGGCGCCGCGCGATAACAAGATGTGGAGAGAAGCCGGATGGAAGCGCTGAGAGCAACATTGGCGGGTATCGAAGCGCGCGCCAACGCGCCGTTCTTCATCGATGGCACGTGGCGCGAAAGCGCGCAGCCGGCCACGCTCGACGTGATCGCGCCGCACAGCGAGGAGCTGTTGATGCGCCATGCCGAAGCCACCCATGGGGAGGTCGATCGGGCGGTGGCTGCCGCGCGACGGGCGTTCGACCACGGCCCCTGGCCGCGCATGGCACCGGCAGACCGCGGCGCGGCGCTGAAACGGGTGGCAGCGTTACTCGCCGAACGACTTCCCGAACTGGCCGACGCGTGGACCGGACAGGTTGGCGCCGTCATCGGATTTACCCGCAACGCCTCGCGCCAGGTGCCGGGACTGTTCGACTTTTACGGCGACCTCGCGGCCAGCTACCCGTTTGTCGACCGTCGGACGCGCTCTTCGGGTGGGCGGGTACAGGTGATCAGCGAGCCAGCGGGCGTGTGCGCCGCGATCACGCCGTGGAACGCGCCGCTGGTCCTGTTATGCTACAAGGTGGCGGCGGGGCTGGCAGCGGGCTGCACCTTTGTCGTCAAGCCGTCGCCGGAGACGCCGATCGACGCGCACATCCTGGCGGAATGCATCGCGGGCGCGGGTCTGCCGGACGGGGTGTTCAACATGATCCAGGGCGGGCGGGAGATCGGCGACTATCTCGTCCGCCATCCCGGGATCGACAAGGTCAGCTTCACGGGCTCGACCGTCGCGGGCAAGGCGATTGCATCGGCCTGCGCCGCTCGACTGACCCGATTCAGCCTGGAACTGGGCGGAAAGTCGGCCGCGATCATTCTCGACGATGCGGATTTGTCGAAGGTGCTGCCCACGCTTGTCCCCTATTCGATGCCGATCACCGGGCAGGTGTGCTTTTCGCTGACGCGCGTGCTAGTGTCCACCGCGCGCTACAACGAAGTACTCGATGGCTATGTGTCGGCGGTGCGGAAGGTGAATGTCGGCAATCCCTTCGAAGATGGTGTGCAGATGGGACCGCTCAGCCTGGCGCGCCAGCGCGACCGCGTCGAAACCTATGTCGCGCGGGGGATCGCGGAAGGTGCACGTCTGGTGACCGGCGGCGGGCGGCCGACCGCCCAGAATCGCGGATGGTATTTCGAGCCGACCGTGTTTGCCGATGTGACCCAGGACATGACGATCGCGCGCGAGGAGATCTTCGGACCGGTCGTCTCGCTGATCCGCTATGACGACGAAGCCGAACTGATCGCACAAGCGAACGCCACCGATTATGGACTCCACGGCGCAATCTATTCGGCCGACGAAGATCGCGCACTGGCGATCGCGCGCGAGGTCGATGCCGGCTCTCTCGCGATCAACGGCATGGCCGTTGATATCGAGATGCCGTTTGGAGGCTTCAAACAATCCGGCATCGGGCGAGAGGGCGGGCTGGAGGGGCTGCAAAACTATCTCGAGTTGAAGACAGTGTATCTGCCCGGCTGACGATGTCTGGCGGAACTCGGCGAGGATGCTGGTGGTGCCGCTTACAGGACTCGAACCTGTGACCCCCGCATTACGAATGCGCGCCTCACGACCGAAAACGGCAGAAAAGCGTGCCAAATTGCAGAGGCCCATGCCCGCTCTCCGGCGCTTTGTCCCGGTTTGCGATACCAGTGCGATACCGTAACCGGATCAATGAGTGGGTCACCTAGCTGCTCTGCGCAAGGAGTGTCTGATATGACCAAGTCAGTCGGCTCTGGTTGCACGCTCTCCAAGAACGAGGAAGCCAACCGGAGCGAGCTGGCCACACCACTAATGTCGCCTCCACCGTATGAACACGGTCGTGCGATTTCGAGGTGCGGAGCGGCACAAGATCACGGTACGCCCCCAGCAGTTGGTCTGTTGGTGGTGACGTAGTCATACCGTTCGCAATCAACGCCGTTTCACCACACTTTGGAGTTGGCCACTTGGAGGACTGGCGCTGGATGTCGCTTTTGCTGATAGCGATAGGTCTGTTTTTCTTTTTCGTGGGTGATGCGAAGGGGAGACAGGAATGGGATCAGAAACACCGCGATGCGCCTGCTCGTCGCGATGCCGACTATTACCGGGCTCGGGAACGGTACATCGCGGCGCGTCGCCCGTTCTGGACCAAGATCAGCGGGTTCGGGAGCATCATCGGCGGCTTCGCTCTGCTGTTACTCTAAGCGTACCATGCACACCGCGTTGATCCGATTGAGCTAGCGTAACCCGCTCGCCCCTTTGGCTAGCCGGCGATGTGGGCGGCGCAAACAGCCCGTCGAGCACTCTGTTAACACTTAACTTCGACGGAGGCTGTCCAGCAACATAGGTTTCTTACCCCGTTCCCGCTAGCAATCGCGGATGGATCGCAGCTTGCGCTTGCGAGGGCAAACCAAACAGATATCCTTGTGCTTGCGGACAACCTTCCTCGAGCACCATCCGGCGCTGGGCTTCCGTTTCGACCCCTTCCGCGACGACCGGCAAGTTGAGGCTGCTGCCCAGGCCGACCACGGCGCGAATGATTGACCGAGCCGCTTGGTCACAGCCCATGCTGGAGACAAAGCTGCGATCAATCTTGATCTTGTCGAAGGGGAAGGCCTGAAGATTGCTCAACGACGAGTACCCAGTACCGAAATCATCCATCACCACCCGGACGCCGATCGCTTTAAGACGGTAGAGCGTTGCAAGCGCTGCGTTGCGGTTTCGCAGCATCACGCTTTCGGTAATCTCCAGCTCAAGCCTGCTCGGCTGCAAACCACAGCGGCGTAACGCATCCTCGACAATTGATGCGAGGTTGGGCAGCTGAAATTGAACGGAGGAAACATTAACAGCAACGTTGATGTGGTCCGGCCACTGAACGGCAGCGTCGCACGCCTGCTGGAGTACCCACTCACCGATCGCGACGATCGTGCCCGTTTCTTCGGCGATAGGGATGAAGACCTCCGGCGAGACGTCGCCACGGACGGGGTGGGTCCATCGCAGCAGCGCCTCGTACCCCATAATCCGCTTTCCAGCGGTCTCGACTAATGGCTGGAAAACCAGATGCAGTTCCCGTCGACTGATCGCCAGCCGAAGATCATGTTCGAGTTCGCGACGTTCCCGCATCGCCCGATCCATCTCCTGATCGAAGAAGCACGCGATACCGCGACCGCCTTCCTTCGCGCGATAGAGCGCGACGTCCGCATTGTGGCGCAACTCATCAGCGGTGCGCGCGTCGCGCGGAAACATCGCAACGCCGATGCTGACGCCTACCGCCATTGGGTCGCGCGCTGGGTCCATCTCCTGGCTGAAGCTGGCTAGAATGCGTTTGGCGAGCCGCTGCGGATCGCACTCCCCGGTCACGGATCTCTGCAGGATCAGAAACTCGTCACCACCGATCCGAGCGACCAGGTCTTCGTCGCGCGTCGACTCGCGCAACATGGTCGCGACACGAGACAGGATCTCGTCGCCAGCGGCATGCCCAAAAATGTCGTTCACTGCCTTGAAGCGATCAAGGTCGAGCGCGAGAAGCGCAAACTCCTCCCCGTTGGCTATCAGATCATCGAGGACGGAAGCGAAGCGGACACGGTTTGCCAATCCGGTCAGCGCATCGTGGGTAGCAAGGTGTGCAATCTCCTGCTCTGCCGCCTTCGTGTCCGTAAGGTCACGCACAGCCAGGACGTAACTTGGCCGGCCGCGATATTCGATTATGTGAGTCATGATATCGACGGCACATTCCGATCCGTCATGTCTATGCACGCACCCCTCAACGGGTCGCTCGCGCAATGCAAGCAGAGGCAAGTGGTCGTGCGCCGATAGCAATTGCATCGGATCACCACCGATCAACGCGTTTTCCGGACTACCACCTACAAGTTCGGTAAATCGGAAGTTCGCTTCTACAATTTTACCGTCGGTGACGATTGCCAACCCTTCAATCGCCGCGTCGGCGAGGCCACGCAAATCGGTGAGCATTGCGTCCAGGAAGGCGCCAGCAAGCACCAGACCAATCAGGCTCAGCGAGGCGATCACGATCGCCGGTACAAGCCAACCGGTCGACACGAACCCGTGAACGACTTCCTTGGTGGGATCGGGGACTAGGACGGTGGCCGACATCGAAACGAAATGGAGCGCAACTACGCCCACAAACGCCAGCTGGGCAGGCACAATAATGCCACGGCTACCGCGCATCCTGCCAAAGAGCGTGAACGCCCCGACAAACGCCGAACAACCGAAACCAACTGCGACAACCACCAGGTGCGGATTATAGTGGATGGTGACCGGGGCAATGACGGCAGCCATTCCCGTAAAGTGCATTGCTGCAACTCCAGTACCGGTAGCCAGCCCGGCACCAAGAGCACGGCGGAATGTGAAGTCCGGGCCGGCCATCAACAGGGCAAGCCAGAAGCATGCTACGGCAAGCACGACCGAGGCAAATGTCAGTATGGGATCATAAGACAACTGAGTCGGCCCGTTGTAGGCCAACATTGCGATAAAGTGCGTCGCCCAGATGCCCGTTCCGGCGGCCAACGCCGCCGCCGCAAGCCAGAACCGACGCCGCCTTTCTAGGCAGTTTTCCGAACGGCGAAGCAGGAAAAAGAGCGCATGACTACCGACCAGCCACACCATGGCCGCGACTGCGACCAGCGCCCAATCATGATCATGGACCGCGCATTCCAAAACTGAAAACATCCGGCGGGACCCCAGCGACGACTTTTGCCTCTGGGCAAAGATACCCACCGGCGATAAGGATCTTGCGCGATAGCGGTTAATAACAGTGCCGATTAGTCGGCTCGCTATAACACTGTAGTAGATATACCGTAGTTCGGAACCAAGCACTCCAGTCCAACTGCCACGCCCTCGCGCTGCCGCCCAATTCGATTTCTTCGGTCTCGGCGCCTATTCATTGAATGCGACTTAGCGGCTGATAGAGCAAGATCACACCGCACGCACGGTTCGAACAAAGCGGTCGATTTGATCAGACAAGTGCGCCGCCTGCTCAGAATGCGTGCTCACCGACCTGAAAACTTGGGCAGCGGTTTCACCGGTCGACTCAGATGCTTGGCTGATCTGAACCACATTGACAGATACCCCGTGGGCAGTCGAAGGGCGATCCCCGCGACCTTGTCTATACAATCGACCAAATCGCGGCCCTTCTTGAGGCGGCATGGGCGCGTGAGGACCGCCGGCACATACACATGTTCGCCATGATAATGCTAAGCACGAACGCGCGCGTGGAGGCGGCGCTCGAACTCGACAAGGACACGCAGCTCCGTAGCGGGATCATCTATTTCAACGCTCCCGGTCGCCGTCAGACCAAGAAGCGGCGATCGACCGTCCCCGTCTGCCCGACGCTCGCGCCGTGGCTCGAAATCTACCCCGGCCGCGCGATCCAATGGCAGCGCCGCTTCGTCGATCGCGCAACTGGTGCGCGCCGTACAGAGCTGCGACCCACCGAAAGCATCAAGAAGGCGTTCGAGAAGACCTTGATCGAAGCAGGCATTTGCGAACACGCTCGCGACGTCGCAGGCAATGATATCTGGTTGCCGCCGCGGCGAAAGCTCGGTGAAACCGTCCCGCGTCCGAAGCTAGTTGGGCTGGGCTCCCCAAACACGTTGCGGCACACCACCAGCACTGAAATGCACCGCCGAGGCGTACCCGAGGCACAGATCGAAACTGCGGCCGGACACCGCGGAAGCGGCACCAATGCCTATCACTACCGCCACCTGAGGCCTGAGTATCTTCGCGAGTTCGTGGACGGCGTGGAGTCGCTGTGGGACGACGTTGGCAAGCTGACCAAGGTCCATCTGCGATACCAGTGCGATACCAAAATCGTCGACATGGCGCCGCGCATCAGGCGAGTCTGATAAAAATCACTATTTTTCAAATGGTTAAATGGTGCCGCTTACAGGACTCGAACCTGTGACCCCCGCATTACGAATGCGATGCTCTACCAACTGAGCTAAAGCGGCCCTGACCGGCGCGATCCGCCGGGAGAGGTGGCGCGCTTATCAGCCTAATGGGTAGCTGACAAGCGTTGCTGAAGCGTTGTCGGCGCGGGATTTGCCGATTGGCGGCCTTTACGCGGTGTTTACCACAAGCGGGGCAGAGTCGTGCTCGATCGAGGGCCCGTTGCCCTTGTGTGGAGCATGCGCATGGACACCGCCCGCGGACTCGATGACCGTCCCGACATTGACCACGACGCCAACGGCGTGGGCGATTCGGGGCACGATACGCATCGGCTATCGATCGGCACCGACGAGCGCCGCATGCATGTGCGCGCCTATAATCACTGGGTGTCGCTGCTGCACGGCCGCGCCTATCCGTCGATCGAAGACCTTGATCCCGGCAATATCGCCGATTTCGGGCCGCACAGCGTGCTGCTCGATTTCAGCAAGGGGATCGAGGATCCGGCGATTCGCTATCTCGGCGCGTCGCTGCGCGAGGAATGCGGGGTCACATCGGACATCACCCATGTCGGCGAGGTGCCCAGCCGTTCGCTGCTGTCGCGACTGACCGACCATTATCTGCAGATCATCGCGAATCGCGCGCCGATCGGGTTCGAAGCCGAGTTCGTGGGACAGCGCGGGCACAACACGCTGTATCGCGGCATCCTGATGCCGTTTTCATCCGACACGGATACGATCGACTTCATCTATGGCGTGATCAACTGGAAGGAGCTGGTCGACGCCGAAACCCAGGCAAAGCTGGAGCGCGAGGTCGAAGAAGCCCGCCGCACCGCGCCTGCCCCGGTCACCGCCGCGCCGGTCTGGGCCGATGGCCCGAGCGCCGGCTTTGGCGAGAGCGTCGAGGTCGAGGTTGAGGCTGCGCCCGCGCTCGACACGGTCGAGCTCGCGACCGCCGACACGCTGGCCGACCGGTTGCTGATCGCGCGCGAAAGCGCCGCTGCCGCGCGCGCCGCCGATACGCGCAGCCGCTCCTCGCTCTACCGCGCCCTCTCGCGCGCCTATGATTTCGCCCGCGCGTCGGAACATCATGCCGAGGATTATGCCGAACTGCTCGCCGATGCGGGGATCGCGGTTCAGGCGCGTGCGCCGATGACTGCGGCGGCCAAGCTCGTCTTCGGCGCCGATTACGACAAGACCCGGCTGACCGAATTCGCCGCCGTGATGACCCATGCCCGCCGCCACGACGTCGCCGAAGGCGGGCTGGACGCGTTTATCAGCGCAGCGGACGGTGGCATCAAGGGCATCGTCAAGGCCGAGCGCGCGCTGCGCAAGCCCGCGCCGCAGCCCGACCTGTTCGACCAGGTCCGCGCCGAACTGCGCGCACGCCCGGCATTGGCACATGTCCAGATGGATGCCGGTGCGCAGGAATTCGTGCTGCTGCTCGCCCGCGCCGGTGCCGATGGCGAACTCGATATCGTTGCGCGGATCGATGACGACGCGGCGCTTGCCAACCGCGCGCTGCGCAAGGCCGCCGCATGACCCGCTGATCCTTCCTGAAGCCTTCTCCCGAGCTGCGCGCGAACTGGTCGAAAACACCGGTTCGCGCGCATTTTTTTGTGCCTAGATATCGCTATCCCGGCAATTTAGTCTCAAATGTTACTGTGCAGTGCAGCAAGCCTTGAGCCGCGCGCGCTGCGGGCGCATAGCGCGATGCCATGAGCAAGACGCCGATCAAGTCGCTCGCCGAGGCCGTCAATACGCGCCTCACCGATGGAGCCCTGCCGGGGGAGCTGGAGGGGTTCGACGACACCGCCCGCGCCGCGGCCGCAAGGTTCGTGGCGGAGGCCGCAGCAACGCGCGCGCCAGGTACACCGGGGATCGCGCTCGAAACCGGCTTGGGCGAAGACAGCCGCGCGATGCGGCTGGCGGTGGTCAATGACGACATGCCGTTCCTGGTCGATTCGATCGCGGCGACCATCGCCGCGCACGACATCGCGATCCGGCGCATCATTCATCCCGTGGTCGCGGTCGAGCGCGCGGGCGATGGCACGCTGGCTGGCATCGGCAGCGGTGGTTCGCGCGAATCGATGGTCTATCTCGAGCTGGAGCGCGCCGATGCGCGCGATCGCACCGGCCTGGTCCGCGATCTCGAACGCAATCTGGGCCATGTCCGCGCCGCGGTGACCGACTGGACCGAGCTGCGCCGCGCGATGAGCGACGACGCGAACAAGATCGCCGATGCCGAGGGCGCCGCGCTGCTGCGCTGGTTCCAGGGTGGCAGCATGACGCTGGTGGGCCACGAAAACTGGCACCGCGACGGGACCGTGACCGATGCGGCGGGCATTTGCCGCATGGAACTCGACACGCCGTTGCTCGCCGAAACCTCGCGCCAGGCGGCGATCGAGTGGTTCGAGCAGGGCGGCCAGCCGCCGCTGCTGCTCAAGTCCAATTTCATTTCGAGCGTGCACCGCCGCGCGCCGCTCGATCTGGTGCTGGTGCCGCTGCGGGACGGCCCGCGCGTCACCGGTCTGTCGATCCATGCCGGCCTGTGGACCAGCGCCGCGCTGCATTCCACGCCCGACGAAGTGCCGATGCTGCGCGCGCGCATCGCCAGCCTCGAGAGCAAGTTCGGCTTCGACCCGCGCGGCCATACCGGCAAGGCGCTGGCGCATGCCCTGACTGGCCTGCCGCACGACCTGACCACCGCCTTCCCGGCCGAAGCGCTGGAGCAGATCGCGCTGACCGCCATGTCGGTCACCGATCGCCCGCGCCCGAAGCTGGTGATGATCCGCAGCGCGCTGGGCCGCCATCTCTTCGCATTCGTGTGGCTGCCGCGCGACGAGGTGTCGACCGGCCGGCGCGTGGCGATTGGCGAGATGCTGACGCGCGCGGCGCATGCCTCGCTGCTCAGCTGGTCGATCGCGCTTGAGGACGGGCCGGTCGCGCTGCTGCGCTACACGCTCGACCTGCGCGGCGAGGGGCGGATGCCCGATGCCGCCGCGCTCGACCTTGAGCTGGAGCGGATGGTGCGCGGGTGGCTGCCCGCGGTCGAAGTCGCACTGCGCGACGATGGCGCGACGCCCTCGCGCGCGGCGCGGCTCGCGCTGCGCTATGCCCCCGCCTTCCCGTTCGGCTATCGCAATGGCAACCCGCCCGAGGAAGCGGCGCGCGACATCGTGCGCATCGCCGGGCTGGGTGACACGCAGGCACGCTCGGTCCGCATCTACGACCATCATGGCAAGCTGCGGATCAAACTCTATCGCCTGGGCGGGCCGCTGCCGCTGTCAGACGCGGTGCCGGTGTTCGAGAATTTCGGCTTCCGCGTGATCGAGGAGCTGCCGACCGCACTGGCCGGCGATGCCGACGCCTTCATCCATGATTTCGAGGTCGAACTGCCCGGCGGCGGCACGCTGAAGGGCGATGTCGCGACGGTCGAGGGCGCGATTGCAGCCGTGCTCGAACTGCGCGCGGAAAATGACGCGTTCAACCGCCTGATCGTCGAGGCGGGACTGGCCCCGGCATCGGTCGTGCTGCTGCGCGCCTGGTTCCGTTACCTGCGTCAGACCGGCCTCAGCTACGGCTTGGTTACGGTCGTCGAGGCGTTGCGCCGCGCGCCGGCCGTCGCCACCGCTTTGGTCGACCGTTTCGCCGCTGCGCATGATCCGGCACGCGCCAAGGACAGCGCTGCTGCCATCGCCGCCGCCGACGCCGCGATCGCCGCCGGCCTCGACGCGGTCAGCGCGATCGACGACGACCGCATCCTGCGCGCGATTGCCGGGGTGATCCGCGCGACGCTGCGCACCAACGCCTATGCCCCCGCCGCCGCCGAAGCACTGGCGTTCAAGATGGACAGCAGCCGCGTGCCGAACCTGCCCGCGCCGCTGCCGTGGCGCGAAATCTGGGTCTATTCGCCGCGGGTCGAGGGCATCCATCTGCGCGCCGGCCCGGTCGCGCGTGGCGGGCTGCGCTGGTCTGATCGCCGCGACGATTTCCGCACCGAGATTCTCGGCCTGATGAAGGCGCAGCGCGTCAAGAACGCCGTGATCGTGCCGACCGGCGCGAAGGGCGGCTTCTATCCCAAGCAGCTCCCCAGCCCCGCAATCGACCGCGATGCGTGGTTCGAGGAGGGCAAGGAAAGCTATCGCATCTTCATCCGCTCGCTGCTGTCGATCACCGACAATATCGTCAGCGGTGCGGTCGTGCATCCCGACAGCGTCGTGATCCACGACGGCGAAGACCCCTATTTCGTGGTCGCCGCCGACAAGGGCACCGCGACCTTCAGCGACGTCGCCAACGCCATCGCGATCGAGCGCGGCTTCTGGCTGGGCGACGCCTTCGCCAGCGGCGGGTCGGTCGGCTATGACCACAAGGCGATGGGCATCACCGCCAAGGGCGCGTGGGTCAGCGTCCAGCGCCACTTCCTGGAAATGGGCACCGACGTCCAGACGCAGAGCATCCGCGTCGCGGGTTGCGGCGACATGTCGGGCGACGTGTTCGGCAACGGCATGCTGCTGTCCAAGGCGATCAAGCTGGTCGCAGCGTTCGACCATCGCCACATCTTCCTCGACCCCGATCCCGATCCGGCGGCGAGCTGGGCCGAGCGGCAGCGCATGTTCAACCTGCCCCGGTCGAGCTGGGCGGACTATGATCCGGCGCTGATCTCCACCGGCGGCGGCGTGTTCGCGCGGTCGGAAAAGTCGATCAAGCTGACCCCGCAAGTCCGCGCGGCGCTGGGCATCGAGGCGGAAGAGATGGAGCCGAATGCGCTCATCTCCGCGATCCTCAAGGCACCGGTCGACCTGCTATGGTTCGGCGGCATCGGCACCTATGTGAAGGCCGCGGCCGAAGCGCATATCGAGGTTGGCGATCCCGCCAACGATCGCCTGCGCGTCAATGCCGAGGATCTGCGCGCGCGTGCGATTGGCGAGGGCGCGAATCTGGGCGTCACCCAGGCCGCGCGCATCGCCTTTTCGATGCGTGGTGGGCGGCTCAACACCGACTTCATCGACAATTCGGCGGGCGTCGATTGTTCGGACAATGAGGTCAACATCAAGATCGCGCTCAACCGCGAGGTGATCGAGGGCCGCCTGGAGATGGGCGACCGCAACACGCTGCTGGCATCGATGACCGACGATGTCGCGCATCTGGTGCTGGAGGATAATCGCCTGCAGACGCTGGCGCTGTCGTTCCTGGAGAATGACGGCCCGGTCGCGGTGCCGAGCTTCGTGCGCCTGACCGAGATTCTCGAGGCCGGCGGCCGGCTCGACCGCGCGGTCGAGGGGCTGGCGACCAACGAGGAATATCTGCGCCGGGCGCAGGACGGCGCGGGGCTGACTCGCCCCGAACTCGCCGTGCTGCTCGCGACCAGCAAGCTGGCGCTGCAGGACGCGATCGAGACCGGCGGACTGGGCCTCGACCCGGCGCTGGAGCCGGATTTGATCGCGGCCTTCCCGCCCGCGATGCGCGAGACGTTCAAAACCGCGATCCTCGAACACCGCCTGCGCGGCGAGATCGTCGCGACCAAGCTCGCCAACCGCATTGTCAATCGCCTTGGCGTGCTGCACCCGTTCGAGCTGGCCGAAGAGGAAGGCGCATCGCTGCGCGACATCGCGATGATGTTCGTGGTGACCGAGCGGCTGTTCGGCCTGCAACCGCTATGGGCGGAGATCGAGACTGCGGCGATGAGCGAGGGTGCGCGCCTTGCGGTGCTCGACGAGATTGCCGTCGCCACGCGCTCGCAGATCGCCGACCTGTTGCGCGTGTGCCGTCCGGGCGAGGACATCAGCGCGATGCTCGATCGCCTGAAGCCCGGCATCGACAGCCTTGATCGCCAGGCCAAAACGCTGCTGAAGGAAGAAGCACTGGCGCAATCGGGTCGCATCGCCGCGCAGCTGGAAGCGGCGGGCGCGCCGGCCGAGCTGGTCGCGAAGATCGTCCGCATCTTCGAGCTCGATGGCGCGGTCGGGCTGGCCGATCTGGGCCAGCGGCGCGGCATCGGCGAGACCGAGCTGACCCATGCCTTCACCCATCTGGGGCAAGCGCTGGGCCTCGACTGGGCACAGGCCAATGCCGCGCGCATCGTCGCGGGCGATCCGTGGGAGCGGTTGCTGATCGCAGGCCTCGCGCGCGACTTCCAGCAATTGCGCCTCGAGTTCCTGGCACGCGGGACCGGCAAGAATCCGCTGGCCGAGGTCGAAACCTGGCTGGCCGAACATGCCGCGCGCGTCGCGCAGTTCGTGACCTTGGTCGATCGGGCGAAAAAGGCCCCGGCACCGAACGCCGCGATGCTGGCCCAGATCGCCGGGCAGGCCCGGGTGCTGCTGGGGCGGTGAGGCTCAGCTGACTACAACCGGGCGCTGCACCGGTATCCTTCGCCCACTGTCGTCACCCCCGCGAAAGCGGGGGATGGGCAGGTCGCCATGTGCCCCGCGCATGGCTAAGATTGCTGGGGGCAATCTTACCTGCCCATCTCCTGCACGATCGGCGCACCGCACCGGCGCATTGAGCGAATAGCGGCCGAGATGGGCCCCCGCTTTCGCGGGGGTGACGATTAGGTGAGGGCAAGTTTGCAGACGATCACCCGCACGAAGGCTTTACGCCCGATTGTAATTGCGAATCACTCTCGCTAATGCTGCGAACGAATCGCAATTAGGCCTTCTCATTCAATGCACGGAACCACCACGACCGCGCCGCGCAAGCGCAGCCGCAAGGCTTTCTGGCTGAAGCAGCTGCATACCTGGCACTGGATCAGCTCCGCGATCAGCCTGGTCGGGTTGCTGCTGTTCGCGATCACCGGGTTCACGCTCAACCACGCCGCCGAGATCGAGGGATCGCCGCAGACGGTGGAACGCGCCGCGCAGCTGCCCTCGCCGCTGCTGCCCACGATCAAGCCCGACGACGCGCCCGATACGAAGAAGCCGCTGCCCGCCCCGGTCGCCGAGTGGGTCGAGGGCAATCTGGACGTCAAGCATGCGCGCGGCGACGCCGAATGGTCGGCGGACGAGATCTACCTCGCCCTCCCCCGCCCCGGCGGCGACGGCTGGGTCGCGATCGACCGCGCGAGCGGCACGGTGACCACCGAACAAACCAGTCGCGGCTGGATCGCCTGGCTCAACGACCTGCACAAGGGCCGCAACAGCGGCACGGTGTGGAAGTGGTTCATCGACATCTTCGTGCTCGCCTGCATCGTCTTTTCGCTGACCGGCCTCGTGCTGCTGCAGATGCATTCCAAGAACCGCCCGAGCACCTGGCCGTTGGTCGGCGCGGGCCTCGTCATTCCCGCGATCCTCGCGATCTTCTTCATCCATATCTAAAGGGAGCCGCCTTCCATGCAGTTTCGCGTAACCGGATTGACCGCCACCGCGCTGGGCGCGGGCCTGTTTGCGCCCGGGATGGCGGCCGCGCAGACGCTCGACGTCTCGGTCACGATCCCGCGTCTGACGGTCGCCGAATATCACCGCCCCTATGTCGCGATCTGGATCGAAAAGGAGGGCGGCCCGGCCCAGACGCTGTCGGTGTGGTATGATGTCGACCTCAAGAACAATGAGGGCACCAAGTGGCTGCGCGACGTGCGCCAATGGTGGCGCGCATCGGGCCGCACGATGCGCTTTCCCGCCGCCGGCGTGACCGGCGCGACCAAGGCGCCCGGCACGCACAAGGTCAGCTTCACGCCGAAGCTGACGCCAGGCAACTACACGTTGGTGGTCGAGGCCGCGCGTGAGGTGGGCGGGCGCGAACTGGTCCGCATCCCCTTCTCGCTGCCCAAGGGCGGCACCGCCCGCGCCAGCGGCACCAGCGAGCTGGGCGCTGTGACTCTGACCGTTAAGCGTTGAATTGAGGGACCTGACTATGAAGTTCCGTAATCTGTTGATTGCCACCGCCGTTGCTGCGGTCGCCATTCCCGCCAGCGTCCAGGCGCACCGCCAGTGGATGATGCCGTCGATGACCGTCGTCTCCGGCGAGGGTGCAGACGTGTGGGTCACGGTCGATGCCGCCGTGTCGAACGACCTGTTCTATTTCGAGCACCAGCCGCTGCGCGCCGACATCGCGGTGATGCTGCCCGACGGCACGCCGGGCGAGGTCAAGAACAAGGCGACCGGCCGCTATCGCACCACGCTCGACGTGCAGATCCAGCAGCGCGGCACCTACAAGATCTATTACGCCAGCGAGGGCGTGATGGGATCTTACAAGCTGAATGGCGAAGAAGTGCGCATCCCGCGCGGCACCACCGCCGACAAGCTCGCCAGCGTGATCCCGGCGGGCGCGACCGATGTGCGCACGTCGATCAACAGCAACCGCAACGAGATTTTCGTGACCGCGGGCGAGCCGACCACCACCGTGTTCAAGCCGGTCGGCAAGGGCATCGAGCTGGTGCCGGTGACCCACCCCAACGACCTGGTGATGGGCGAAGACGCAACCTTCCAGTTCCTGCTCGACGGCAAGCCCGCCGCTGGGCTGGCGGTGACGGTGATCCCCGGCGGCATCCGCTATCGCGACCAGCTGCATCAGCAGGACCTGAAGACCGGCGCCGATGGCAAGGTCACGATCAAGTGGAGCGACCCGGGCATGACCTGGATCAACGTCACCACCCCGCGCGCCGGCGGCGAAGAAGGCGCCCCACCCGCCCCCGGCGCACGCCGGGCAAGCTATGTCACGACGGTCGAGGTGATGGCGCCCTGACGCCCGAACCCCGCATCGCCATTCCCGCGACGCTGTCGCCCGCTGCCTTTCACCGGCGGCGGGCACATGCGTTGGTCGAGCGGTTTGGCGGGGAGACGATGGGGACGCGCTGGTCGGCAAAGATCGTCGCGCCGCCGCCCGGGGTTCACGCCGCGATTGCGGGCGTGCTGGCGCACCTCATCGCGCAGATGAGCCATTGGGAACCGGCGTCGCAGCTCAGCCGGATCAACGCCGCCGCGCCCGGCAGCTGGCATGGCATTGCGCCGGAGTTCGTGCACGTCATGAGCGTCGCGCTCGACATCGCGGCGCGATCGGACGGCGCGTTCGATCCGGCGATGGGGGCGCTGGTGGACCTGTGGGGCTTTGGCCCGCCCGGGCCGCGCGCCGATATTCCTGAGGACGGCGCGATCGATGCTGCGCGATCCGCGGTCGGATTGGGCGCGATCGAACTCGACGCGCCGCTGCTCCGCCTGCGCCGCACCCGGCCCGCGCGGCTCGACCTGTCCGGGATCGCCAAGGGTTATGCCGTCGATGCGGTCGCGGCGCGGTTGCGGACGATGGGCTGTAGCGATTTTCTGGTCGAGATTGGCGGGGAACTGGTCGGCGCGGGCATTCAACCCGATGGCCAGCCCTGGTGGGTCGATGTGGAGGCTCCGCCGGGCATGGCGCTCGCCCCGCTGCGGATCGCGCTGCACGGCATAGCGGTGGCAACGTCGGGCGACTATCGCCGCTCCTCCGCTGCCGGAAGCCACAGCATCGACCCGCGCACCGGCCGTCCGATCGCGCATGGCACGGCGAGCGTTACCGTGCTCCACGACGAATGCTGCCACGCCGACGCCTGGGCCAGCGCGCTGACCGTGCTGGAGCCCGACGCGGCGATGGCGCTGGCCGAGCGCGAGGGGCTGGCGGCGCAGCTGGTGGTACGCGGGCGCGGCGAGTGGTTGTCGAGCGCGTTGCGGGCGATGCTCGACTAAAACCCCATCGTCGGCCCGGGTTTGACCCGGGCCTGGGCTTTCTTGGCCAAGAAGAAGAAGCCTTGGCGCGGGTCAAGCCCGGGCAGACGTTCATGTTATGCGTCCGCCCAGCGCCGCAGCAGGTTGTGATACACCCCGGTCAGCTCGATCACGCTGCGATCCGCGCCGCCCAATTGCCCGGTCAGCCGCTGCACACTCTGGTCGAGGTCGAACAATATGCGGCGTGCGCCATCGTCGCGGACCATCGACTGGAGCCAGAAGAAGGACGCGACCCGGCGCCCGCGCGTCACCGGCTCGACCTTGTGCAGGCTGGACGAGGGATAGAGCACGGCATGGCCGGCGGGCAGCTTGACCCGCTGAACGCCGAACTGGTCCTCGATCACCAGCTCGCCCCCGTCATAGGCCGCCGGGTCTTCGAGAAAGACGGTCATCGACAGGTCGCTGCGGATGCGGAAATCGGTGCCGCGCTGGATACGGATCGCGCTGTCGACATGCACGCCAAAGGTCTGGCCGACGCCGTAGCGGTTGAACAAGGGCGGGAAGACCTTGAGCGGCAATGCGGCGGCGAAGAACAACGGCGAGCGGCCGAGTGCGTCGAGGATCACCTTGCCCGCCGTCTTTGCCGCCGCGCTGTCCTCGGGCAATTGCTCATTGTGCTTGGCGAGCGCCGACTGGTGGCCGGAGGTCGCGTTGCCGTCGATCCACTCGGCGGCGTCGATCGTCGCGCGCACCTCGGCGAGCGTGGCGGCGTCGAGCAGGTCGGGAATCGCGATCAGCATATGTCTTTCTTTAGTCTGGTTTCAGCGAGGCTGAAACGGTTGCGGCACCGGCCCACTCCCCCACCCGGCCACCCAAACAGCGTATCCTAGCTGGGTGGCCGGGTGGGGGAGTGGGCCGGTGCCGCTTCAGCGACGCTGAACAAAGAAAAAGGGGGGTCGGAGCGGATGAAAGCAGGGGGACAGGGATTGCCGTCACCCGCTCCTCCCCCTTTAGCCTTAGAAGCGGTAGCCGACGGTCAGCACCGCCGAGCGCGCGTCGCCGGGCGTGGCCCAGCCATTGTTGCGGATGCGGGTGTAGTAGAGCTCGTTGGTGATGTTCTTGACGTTCACCAGCACGCTCAGATCCTTGGTGATGTCGTAGGACACCGAAGCATTGTGGACGAGGTAATCGTCCGAGCGATAGACGACCGCCGAGGCCGCGGTCGGCAGGTTCAGCGCGAAGCTGCCCTGATAGGTGACGCCGTACCCCAGCTTCAGCCCGAACGGCAGCGTGTAGGTGGTGTAGAGGCTGCCCGAATGGTTGGGAACATTCTGCAGCTCCGCGCCCGCCGCAGGGTCGGGGCTGCCGACCGCGACCGACCGGATCAGCTTGGGCTCGAGATAGGTGTAGTTGGCGGTGATCGACCAGGCGGGGGTGATGTTACCCGTGGCGCTGACCGCGATGCCATCGACGCGCGAATGGCCGTCGAGCACCTGATCGGGGAGCGTCGGATCGTTCGACGGGACCTTGTACTGGTCGCGCTCGTTGCGGAACGCGGCGATGCTGAACAGCGCGCGGCCGATCTCCGCTTTCGCGCCGATCTCGTAATTCTTGGCGGTTTCGGGGTCGACGTTGCAGGTTGCCTCAACGCATCCGCCGTTGACTGCGCTCTGCGAAGGGGTCTGCGCATTGCCATAGGCGGCGTAAAGCGTCACCGCCTCGACTGGCTTGTAGACTAAGCCAACGCGATAGCTGAACAGGTCCGCGTCATTGTACAGTCGCTTGCCGGTGACGATCGCGCCCTGCGGCGTGGTGACCGTCGCGGCTGCCCCGGCGTCGGTCTGGTAATTGCCCTCGTTGCGCTCGTACCGCACGCCGCCGTTGAGCTCGAACTTGCCGAGCTTCATGGTGTCGAACAGATATACGGCGTAGTTGGTCACCTCGCCCCGCTGGCGACCGCTTTCGAAGAAATTGACCGGGCCGGTGTAGACGTTGCTGCCATAGGTGAAACCCGACGGACCCGCGACGACTTCGTTCGGGTTCGCCCAGTTGATCAGCGGATAGGCCGCGTTCGCAACCGTGCCATTGGCATTCCGATAGACGTTGCCGGTGGACAGGAAGAATTTCTCCCACCCCGCCGATGTACCGACGACCAGGCTGTGCTCGACCGCGCCGGTGGCAAACTCTGCCGACAGGTCGACCTGATTGTACATCAGCTCGCTGGTCGTATCGCGGACGTTCCCGCGCGGGCCGCCGATCAGGTAATAGCCGGTGGGGACGGTGGCGGGACAGGCAACGCCGGCCGGGGTGACGCCGCCGGTCAGGCAGAACGTCCCCTGCGGCGGGCCGACGATCGTCAGCTGCTGCACCTTCTGCCAGCGCGTCAGGTTGCGGATCGACAGCTTGTCGCTGAATTCGTGCGCGAAGGTCGCCGTCGCCTGATCGACGGTGATCTCCTGCGTGTCGATGTTGCGGTAACCGAAATAGTCGCTGCGATCGATGCCGGGCAGCGCGCCGTTGGACACGCCATTCTTGTAATAGGGCACGCCATATTGCGGAATGTTGGTCTCCTCCTGATGCAGGTACTGCAGCGTCAGGCTGGTCGGTCCTTCGATCCCGATCGTCACCGCGGGCGCGACGCCCCAGCGTTCATAGCTCTCGACATCGCGACCGGGCACGTCGTTCTGGTGCACCATCGCGTTCAGGCGCACGGCGATCAGGTCGTTGGCGCGGACATTGGCGTCGATCGTGCCGCGATAATAATCGTCGGTTCCAATCCCACCCTGCACCGCGATCGACGTCTGCGCCTGCGGACGCTTGGTCACGATGTTGATCGACCCGCCGACCGAACCCGACCCGTTATAGACCGAGTTGGCGCCGTTAGTGACCTCGACCTGCTCCAGGTTGAACGGGTCGCTGCGCGAATAGGGGGCACTGTCGCGCACGCCGTCGGTGGTGATGTCGGACGATGCGGAATAGCCGCGCAGCGTGATCTGGTCGCTCGGCGCGACGCCGCCCTCGGCTGCGCCAAAGGTGATCCCCGGCACGGTCGAGAGGACATCGCGCAGCGTGAGCAGATTCTGCTCCTCGATCACCTTGTTGGTCAGGATGGTGACGGTCTGCGGCGTATCGCGGACCGGGCGGGTCGACTTGGGGCTGGCCTGTGCCGACCGCACCTGTTCGCCCGTCACGACAACATCGGCGCGATCCTGATCGGCGACCGGATCAGCCGGATCGGCGGCATAGGCGGGCGCGGATGCGACGAAGCCGACTGCAGCCAGCGCGAGGAATGCGGGCGCGGCGCGATACGCGTCGGACGAACTGAAAGACATGAGAACCCCTTCTGTGTGTCGTTGGGGCTCCGCTATTGAGAGTCGTTCGCACTGTCAACACTAATGCGAATCGTTTTCAGTAATGTCGCAACTTTGTCGCAGCGCTCTCCGCGTCGTGGAGCAACCAGCTGCGCAACGCACTGGCGAGGTTGGGGGGATCGTCGGCCTGGATGCGCAGATAATCGATCTGCGCGACGAGTGCGCTGAGCGGCAGGTCGCGCGCTGCCGCAGCGGCCTCCAGCGCGTCCCAGAACACAGGCTCCAGGCTGATCGAGGTCGGATGCGCCGCGATCGTCATCGATCGCTTGACCGGCGGGTGAAAGCCGCCCGGCGGCGGCGCAATGCCGCCGGGTCCTTCAGGCATCGAGGTCGAACAGCGACGCCAGCTGCTCGATCATCGTGCCGGCCAGCTGGTCGACATCCATGATCGTGACCGCGCGGCTGTAATAGCGTGTCACGTCATGGCCGATGCCGATCGCGACGAGGCCAACCGGCGAGCGGCTTTCGATCCACCCGATCACCTGGCGCAGATGCCGCTCCAGATAAGACCCGCTGTTGACGCTCAGCGTCGAATCATCGACCGGCGCGCCGTCGCTGATCACCATCAGGATCTTGCGATCCTCCGGCCGCGCGATCAGCCGCTGGTGCGCCCATAGCAGCGCCTCGCCGTCGATATTTTCCTTGAGCAGCCCTTCGCGCATCATCAGGCCGAGCGACTTCTTGGCGCGCCGCCACGGTTCGTCCGCCTGTTTGTAGACGATGTGGCGCACGTCGTTGAGGCGGCCGGGCTGGGCCGGACGACCATCGGCCAGCCACTTTTCGCGGCTCTGTCCGCCCTTCCACGCGCGGGTGGTAAAGCCCAGAATCTCGGTCTTCACCCCCACCCGCTCCAGCGTGCGCGCAAGGATGTCGGCGCTGATCGCGGCGATGCTGATCGGCCGCCCGCGCATCGACCCCGAATTGTCGATCAGCAAGGTCACGACCGTGTCCTTGAACTCGGCGTCCTTCTCGACCTTGTACGACAGCGACTGCATCGGGTTGACGATCACCCGCGCCAGCCGCGCGGCGTCAAGCAGCCCCTCCTCCTGGTCGAAGTCCCAGCTGCGGTTCTGCTGCGCCATCAACCGCCGCTGCAACCGGTTGGCGAGCTTGGTCACCACGCCCTGCAGGTTCGACAATTGCGTGTCGAGATAGGCGCGCAGCCGCGTCAGCTCCTCATCGTCGCACAGGTCGGTGGCGGCGATCACCTCGTCATATTGGTGCGTATAGGCGCCATATTCGAACTGCGGCGGCAGGTCGGACCAGGGGCGGTTGGGGCGGACGGGCATCATGCCTTCGTCGCCCGGATCGCCGGGCTCGCCCTCGCCCTCCTCGAACTCGCCCTGTTCCTGCTCGGTCTCCGGGCCTTCCTCGCCCTCGCCCTCGCGCTGTTCGCCGCGCGCGTCGATCTCGCTCTCGCCGGTATCACCGGCCTCGTCACCCGCGTCGGCCTCGCTCTCGTCGGCTTCGTCGGTACCTTCGTCCTCCCCGCCGCCGTCTTCCGACTCCTCGGGGACCAGATCACCCTCGGTCAGTTCGAGATCGGCGAGCAGATTGCCGACCAGCCGCGCGAACGCCGCCTGATCGTCGATCGCCAGCGCCAGCGCGTCGAGCTCCGCCCCGCCCTTGTCCTCGATCCAGTCGCGCACCAGCCCCAGGCCCAGCGCGGCCGCAGCCGGCGCCTCGCGCCCGGTCAGCCGTTCGCGCACCAGCAGCTGGACCGCAGTCGACAGCGGCACCTCGTCGCGCGTCCGCGCCCGACTGATCGGGTCGGAGCGCATCTTCATCTCAAGCGCATGGTCGAGATTGTCGGCGATTCCCGCATAGCCGCGCGATCCCAGCGCCTCGACCCGCGCCGTCTCGACCGCGTCGAACACCGCGCGCGCCACCGGCTCCTTGGGCGCTGCCTTCAGATGCGTGGCGGCATCGTGCAGCCGCAGGCGCAGCGCATAGCCATCGGCAAAGCCGCGTGCTTCGGCCACCTGTTCGGGCGGCAGGTTCCGGCCCGGCATCGGCACCTTGATATGCCGCCCCGACTGCGCCGGTGCATCGGCGCTGAAGGCAAGTTCCAGCTCCGCCTCATGCGACAATGCCCGCGCAGTCCCGGTGAGGACGGACTTGAACTGGTCGAGAGGAGAGTCGCTGGCCATGCCCCGTCCATGCGCGGACGCGCGCCGCGACACAAGCGTCCTGCTGGACAGGTCACGCATGGAGATTCTCCCCTCCAGGCGCCCGCCCTCGTGCGCATGGCCTATAACAAGGGAAAAGGTGCCCTTTACCAACCCGGGCACCACGCATTTCGGGAGACCCGGTTTGTCCTTTGCATCCGCCAAAGGCGGCCCGTCGGCCGCCAGTCTGACGCGATATTTCGAAAGCCTGCCCGTTGCGGGCAAGCTGGTCGCGCTGTGCGCCGCCGCGATCAGCGTGCTGCTCGCGATCGGCTTCACCATCGTCACGCTTCAGGCATCGTCGGTGGTCGGAAGCGGGTCGAGCGCTACGGCGGAAGCAACGGCAGAGCGCTATGCCAGCGGGATCGCGACCGATGTCAACGGCATCGTCGGAGCATCGCATGCGATGGCGCGGTCGATTTCGACCGATCTCACCACGACCGGCTTCGCCCCGGACCGCACGGTGGCCCAGCTGCGCGGATTTCTCGACGCAGCGCCGACCGTGCTGGGCTCCTGGGCGATCCTGGAGCCCGAGTATAACCGTCCCGAGCTGGCCGGCAGCACCATGTACAACGTTGCCGGCGGCTTCGCGCCCTATCTGACACGCGACAAGAACGGTACCGTCACGGCCCAGGACGCCAGCCCGCCGGAGGATTGGCAGAAGGATTATTATGCCGGTGGCCTGAAGCGCGCCGCCGGCCGCCTGAGCATCCCCTACAGCTACCCGGTCGATGGCAAGCAGGTGCTGATGTTCAGCATCACCTTCCCGTTGCGGCGCGGCGACCAGGTGGTGGGCGTCTCGGGGTTCGACATCAGCCTCGACGACCTGTCCGCCGGCCTGATGAAACAGAAGCCGCTGGGTTCGGGCCGCGTCCGCCTGATCGCGCAGGACGGCAACTGGATCGCGCACGAAAATCCCGACATGCGGATGAAGCCCTATGACGAGGATCAGAAGGAGCTGATCGACGCCGTCATCAAGACCGGCACGCCGCAACGCTTTACCCATGTCGCCGCCGATGGCGCGCAATGGGCGCGCTTTGCGGTGCCGGTGTCGATCAACGGCATCGCCGATCGCTGGGCGGTGGTCGTGGACATCCCCCAGGCGGCGATCACCGCGCCGGCCAATGCGCTGACCTGGATGCTGGTGGTCATCGCCATCCTGTTGGTCGCCGGCGCGCTGGGCGCCCTGTGGTTCGCGTCGAAGCGGGTCGTCGGGCTGCCGCTCGGCCGTCTGTCCGATACGGTCGACCGGCTCGCCAAGGGCGAAGACCTCGCCGTCGGCGAGACCGATCGCAGCGACGAGATCGGCACGCTCGCCCGCGCCGCCGATGTCTTCCGCCTCGCCGCCGCCGAGCGCGAGCGTGAGCAGGCGCGCAACGCCGACGAGCAGCGTCATGTCACCGCCGCGATCGGTACCGGCCTTGCCGCACTGCGTGAGGGCAAGCTGACCGCGCGGATCGATGCCGACTTCCCGCCGGCCTATGCGCAGCTGAAGACCGATTTCAACGCGACCGCGACGACGCTGCGCGACCTGATCGCGGCGGTCGTCGAACGGTCGGAAAGCATCCAGACCGGATCGAGCGAGATCGCCCGCGCCGCGCAGGACCTTGCCAGCCGCAGCGAAAGCAGCGCGGCGAGCCTGGAGCAGACCTCCGCCGCGCTGTCACAGATCGACGAGCGGCTGCGCGCCAGCGCCGCCTCCGCCGATGAAACGCTGAACTGCGCCAAGCGCGCCAATGCCAGCGTGACGGGCGGCCGCGACGTCGCGTCCGGCGCGGTGGCGGCGATGCACCGCGTGTCCGAATGCGCCAAGGGCATCGATGACGTGATCGAGGGGCTCGACAAGATCGCGTTCCAGACCCGCGTCCTCGCGATGAACGCAGCAGTCGAGGCCGGCCGCGCGGGTGAGGCCGGTCGCGGTTTCGCGGTGGTCGCCGATCTCGTATCCGCACTCGCGATGCGCGCGGAAGAAGAGGCCAAGCGCGCCCGCGATCAGCTGACGGTCACGCAGGAAGAGGTCGGCAATGCCGTCGGCGCGGTCGGCAGTGTCGATGGCGCGCTGGTCCAGATCGCCGACATGTTCGGCCAGGTCGACGCTCTGGTCGGCTCGCTGGTCGAGGACAACCGCGTGCAGGCGATGTCGATTTCCGAAATCGTGATCGCGGTCAGCGGCATGGACACGACGACGCAGCAGAATGCCGCGATGGTCGAGCAAACCTCCGCCGCCGCACAGCAGCTGCGCAACGAAGCCACCGAACTCGCCGGCCGCGCCGCGCAGTTCGACATCGACGGAACACCGCAGCGCCGGAGCTACGCGGCGGCGGCGTGAGCCGCAGCTCTGTGCTGCGTCAGGTCAATAGGGCGAATAGACGATCAGGTTGGGGATCGTGCGGCGGGAATCGCGCGGCGCGGCCTCAGGCCAGTTGATCGTCACCGTCTTGCGCGCCGGATCGACCGCGACGACCTTGAAATCGGCGCCAAAGATCTGGACGTCCGCCGGCAATCCCTGATCGACGCGGACCCGGGTGTCGCGATACTCGACACTGCCATCGTCGCCGCGGATGGACCGGAACTGCTGTTCGTCACCACGCTGGATGATTTGCAGAATGAACCGCACCTGCTTGGCCGAGACGCTTGTCACGCGAATGCGGACCTCATCGTCGGGCGAGTTGGGAAGATCGCGATGCACGCGGTACGCGGTCGGCATGATACCGTGCAGCACGCGTTCCTCGACCCCGCCGGTACCCAGCACCATCGCATGGTCGAAACGACCATCGCGATCGCGGTCGACCACACAGGTCTGCGCGTCGGTCCAGCTCTGCATCAACGCATTGCCGACCAAACCCAGCCCGCCCAAACCGACCGAACGCGGCGGACTTTTGCGCGGGGTACAATATGCCTCGAGAAACGGCCCGGACCCGCGCTGTTGTTGCACGGCGACCAGCGGCAGGGGCTGATCGATGTTGATGACCAGCGGCTCTCCCGCGATGGTAACCGCAATCGATCGCTCCGGCTGGGCAGCGACAGTCCAGCGCAACGGCGTCCGCAGGATATCGTCCCCGACACGATAGGTCTTCTCGCCGCGCGGCTCCTGGTTAGGCAGGACGATCTGCGCAGCCTGCTGGCGATCCTGTTGCGCATGCGCAACTCCCGGCGCGACCAACAGGGTCGCCGTCAGAATGATCCGCTTCACTTGCCCCCCGCCACTTGATCACCGCGACTATGCCGCGTGCGCTGCGCGGATCAAGCCTTGCTGACCACGCTCTCGGGCAGGTCCTTGCCGAACACGCGCTGATAATATTCCGCCACCAGCGAGCGCTCGGCCTCGTCGCACTTGTTGAGGAAGCTCAGGCGGAAGGCGAAGCCGACATCCTTGAAGATCTCGGTATTCTGCGCCCAGGTGATGACCGTGCGGGGCGACATCACGGTCGAAATGTCGCCGTTGATGAACCCGCGCCGGGTCAGCTCGGCAACGCGGACCATGTTCTCGACCAGCTCCTTGCCGCCCGGCTTGTCATAGTCGCCGCTCTTGGCGAGCACGATCTGCGCCTCGGTCGCGGCGGGGAGATAGTTGAGCGTGACGACGATGTTCCAGCGGTCCATCTGACCCTGGTTGATCTGCTGCGTCCCGTGATACAGCCCGCTGGTATCGCCCAGGCCGACCGTGTTGGCGGTGGCGAACAGGCGGAACCACGGGCTCGGGCGGATCACGCGATTCTGGTCGAGCAGGGTCAGCTTGCCCTCGGTCTCCAGCACGCGCTGAATCACGAACATCACGTCGGGGCGACCCGCATCATATTCGTCGAACACCAGCGCGGTCGGCGTCTGCAGCGCCCAGGGCAACAGGCCTTCGCGGAATTCGGTGACCTGCACCCCGTCCTTCAGCACGATCGCATCGCGACCGATCAGGTCGATGCGGCTGATATGCGCGTCGAGGTTGATGCGGATGCACGGCCAGTTGAGGCGCGCGGCGACCTGTTCGATGTGCGACGACTTGCCGGTGCCGTGATAGCCCTGGATCATCACGCGGCGGTTGTGCGCGAAGCCCGCCAGGATCGCGAGCGTCGTGTCCGCGTCGAACACATAGGCCGGGTCGAGGTCCGGCACGCGCTCATCCGCCACGCTGAACGCCGGCACTTCCATGTCGATGTCGATGCCGAACAGGTCGCGGACACTGACCGTCTTGTCGGGCGCCTGCAGGATCGTCGTGTCGCGGCTGTCGGGCTGGGTGTTCGGGATGCTGGTCATGGGGACTTTCGGACTCGGGACGGGTCTTTTGCGGTGCGGTATCGGCTCGCGTGCCGCTCCGCAAGCGCGGCGGGGCGTCGGTGGCACAATCCGCACCCGGCAGCCACCCGACCCAAAGGTCAGTGGGCACCCGAACCCGGCTCCGCATTCCACTTGGCGGGCAGAGGGAAGCGGGTGACAAAGGCTTCGGCCAGCGCATGATCGCCCTCGATCCGCAGCACCCCCGCCGCCTCCAGCTCCGCCAGCGCGCCACCATAGACCGCCCCCGCAATCGCGGTCGGCGGCCCGTTGAAGATCACGTCCGCGCGCGCCGGATCGCCGCGCTTCAGCTCGATGCCATCGCGATTATATCGCCCTACAAAAGCGTCGTCGCCCATCCGAAACCCCACGACGAAATCGAGATCGCCGGTCAGCCCCGGATTGTGCATCGTCCGCAGCGACATCATCGCGGAGGCCGCCGAGAGGTGCAGCGTCGGATCATGTTCGGGCGACCGCACCGCCCAGGCGCCGAGCAGCTGGATCGGCTTTTCCGCCTCATAGCCCCACGGCGTCAGCGCATAGACCTGCGCATTCGCGGGCGGGGGCAGCTTCTCGCGGGTCAGGATGCCCGATTCCTCCAGCCCCTCGAGCCGCTGGGTCAGGACATTCGCCGACAGGCCGGGCAGCGCCGCCTTGATCTCGCTGAACCGGCGCGGGCCGAACATCAGCTCGCGCACGATCATCAGCGACCAGCGCTCACCCACCAGCTCCAGCGCCATCGCCGTGCCACAGGCGTCATCATACCAGCGCCGCCGTTCGCGCTTCAATTGCCCCGCCCCACGGTATGATTAGTCACTTTTTCTAACTTCATAGTTGCTTTTGATAACTCACCGGCGCATCACGCTCAAGCAAGCGATTCGGAACCATAGAGTTTCCCGGGCGCGTCTGAGGAGAAGCAGGATGCCCAAAATGATCTTCGTGAACCTGCCGGTGAAGGACGTCGCGGCATCGACCGCCTTTTACGAGGCGATCGGCTTCACCAAGGACCCGCGCTTCAGCAATGACATGGCGAGCGCGATGCAGTGGTCGGACACGATCACGCTGATGATCCTCGGCCATGATTTCTACGCGACCTTCATCCCGCACAAGACGATCGCCGATTCCGCAAAGGTGAACGAGGTGCTGCTGTGCCTGTCCTTCGACAGCCGCGCAGACGTCGACGCGATCACGCAGAAGGCGGGCGCAGCCGGCGGCACGGCCGATGTCCGCCCGCTGCAGGATATGGGCTTCATGTACAGCCGCAGCTTCGAGGATCCGGACGGCCATGTCTTCGAGCCGATGTTCATGGACATGGAGGCCGCGATGGCTGCCTTCCCCGATGGACCCGCGCACGAACCGGCCTGACACCCCACCCAAGGAGAGCTGCCATGACCAGGATCAGCACCTGTATCTGGAGCAACTACACTGCCGAGGAACAGGCGGCGTTCTACACCGGTCTGATCCCCGACAGCCGCATCGTCCGGATCGAGCGCACGCCGATCGACACGCCGAGCCAGAAGGCGGGCGAGGTGATCCTCGCCGAAATCGAGCTCGCCGGACACCACTACCTGCTGCTCAATGGCGGCCCGATGTTCCAGCATAGCGAGGCGGTGAGCTTCATCATCCACACGCCCGATCAGGCCGAGACCGACCGGCTCTGGGCCGCGCTCACCGCCGATGGCGGAGCAGAGAGTCAGTGCGGCTGGTGCAAGGACAAATGGGGGGTGAGCTGGCAGGTGACGCCCGACCGGCTGATGCAGCTGGTGTGGGACAACCCCGACAAGGCCGCAGGCCAGCGCGCGATGCAGGCGATGATGACGATGCGCAAGATCGACATCGCAACCATCGAAGCCGCCGCCGCTGGCGCAGACTGACCGGAGACCGCTTATGTCATTCCAGGCCTATCTCGACACGATTCAGCAAAAGACCGGCAAGACCCCCGACGACTTGCGCGCATTGGGTCGCGAGCGCGGCTGGACCCAAGGCGACACGCTCGCGCCCCGCGTCAAGCCGATGGCGATCGTCGCAACGCTGAAGGACGAGCTGGGGCTCGGCCATGGCCATGCGATGGCGGTCGTCGCGCTGCTCAAGGGGCACAAGAAGGAAGGCGACGCCTGACCGTCGCGCAAGGAGAGACGCCATGACCGTCGAGATTACCGGGTTCGACTGGGTGCCCGGTTTCGCCAAGGGCTTCGTCCGCGACCTGCGACCGCGCTGGGCGTGTGAGGAGATCGGCCTGCGCTACGACATGCGGCTGATGGACCCGCGCAACCGCCCCGCCGCCTATTTCAGCGAGCAGCCCTGGGGGCAGGTCCCGGCCCTCGTCGATGGCGGCGTCCATCTGTTCGAAAGCGGCGCGATCCTGCTGCACCTGGGCGAGCGCGACGAGCGGCTGTTGCCGCGCGACCCGCAGGCGCGTGCCGATGCGCAAAGCTGGTTGTTCGCGGCCTATAACAGTGTCGAGCCGATGCTGTTCGAACTCGGCAATGTCGAAATCTTCTCGGCGGGCGAGCCATGGGCGGAACTGCGCAAGCCGTCACTGATCGCGGCGATCGAACACAAGCTCGACCGGCTCGCCGCCGCGATGGGCGACCGCGACTGGCTCGCCGGCCAGTTCAGCATCGCCGACATCGCGATGGCGACCGTGCTGCGCCAGGCGGAGGGCAGCGGACTGCTCGCCGATCGCCCGGTGCTGCTGGCCTATTTGGAGCGCGCCATCGCCCGTCCCGCCTTCAAGGCTGCGCTCGCGGCTCAGCTCGCCGATTTCAAACCCGAACACGCCCCAGCGTGAGGAGAGACCCAATGACGTATGTCGAAGGATTCCTGACCCCCGTCCCCACCGCCAACAAGGCGGAGTATATCAAGCACGCCCATGGCGCGATCGACCTGTTCAAGGGGCTGGGCGCGACCCGCTTCGTCGAAGCCTGGGGCGACGATGTGCCCGACGGCAAGGTCAACGACCTCAAGCAATCGGTCGGTCTGAAGGATGACGAGACGGTGTTGTTCAGCTGGCTCGAATATCCCGACAAGGCGACGCGCGATGCCGCCAACGCAACGATGATGAGCGACCCGAACGCGCTCGAAGGCATGAAGAACATGCCGTTCGACGGCAGCCGCATGATCTTTGCCGGGTTCGAGGGGATTGTCGACACCGGGCCGGCTACCACCGCGCCGGGCTATGTCGATGGCTATGTCCTCCCCGTGCCGACCGCCAAGCGCGACGCCTATCATGAACTGGCGGCGCGGATGGCGCCGATCTTTCAGGCGCATGGCGCGCTGCGCGTGGTCGAGGCCTGGGCCGACGACACCCCCGATGGCACGGTGACCGACTATAACCGCGCGACGCACAAGCGGGCCGACGAAAGCGTCGTCTATGCCTGGATCGAATGGCCCGACAAGGCGGCGCGCGATGCCGCCTGGGCCGCGATCATGGCCGATGACAGCAACCGCGAACCCGAACCGCCGTTCGACGGCCAGCGCATGATGTGGGGCGGCTTCGCACCGATTTTGGACACCGTGAAAGGGTGAGGCAACGCACTAAGCCCCTCCCCTTCAGGGGAGGGGTTGGGGTGGGGCGTCTCAGTCTCACCGAGACCGACGCGCCCGGAGGACAGGCCCCACCCCCAACCCCTCTCCTGAGCCGCAGGCGAGCGGAACTCAACGGGAAGGGCTTAAGAAGGAGACCGACATGACCAACCCGCACGGCAGCTGGATCTGGTACGAACTGATGACCCCCGACGCGCAGGCATCGCGCGCGTTCTACGAGGCCGTGATCGGCTGGCAGATCGACGCAGTGTCGATGGCGCCGGAAGGTACCGAATATCGCATTCTTCATGCCCAGGACGGCGATGTCGGCGGCATGCTGACGCTCGACGCGGCGATGCTGGCGGGCGGCGCGAAGGCCGGCTGGCTCGGCTATGTCGGGGTCGATGACGTCGATGCCAGCGTGGCGCTGCTCAAGGCAGCGGGCGGATCGGTGCACGTGCCCCCGACCGACATTCCCGGCACCGGCCGGTTCGCGATGGTTGCCGACCCGCAGGGTGTGCCCTTCTACGTTATGCGTGGCTCCAGCCCGGAAAGCAGCACCGCCTATGCCCGGTTCGGCGAGGGCCATGTCAGCTGGAACGAGCTGCGAACCAGCGACGCCGAGGCGGGCCTTGCCTTCTACAGCACCGTATTCGGCTGGGAGCGCGCCGGCGGCATGCCGATGCCATGGGGCGAATACAGCTTCCTGCGCTGCAAGGATGCCGGCGACGATATGGACGTGGTGTGGGGCGCGCTGATGCCGCGCGAACTGGCCGAGCATCCGGTCGGCTGGACCTTCTACTTCCGCGTGCCGGACATCGAAGCGGCGCATGCCAAGGTGAAGGAACTGGGCGGCACCCCGCATAGCGATCCGATGGAGGTGCCCGGCGGCGATCGCGCGTTCCATGCGACCGACCCGCAGGGTGCGGTGTTCGGACTGGTGGCGCCGAAATGAGCACCCTTCCCGACCTCTACGCTCACCCCTTTTCCTCCTATTGCTGGAAGGCGCTGATCGCCTTCTACGAACATGATCTGCCCTTCACGCTGCGCATGGTGTCGCCCGACGAGCCGGAGAACAGCGCGCGCTGGGCGGAACTCTGGGCGTTCAAGCGCTTCCCGCTGCTGGTCGATGGCGATCTGGTGCTCGGCGAATCGAGCATCATCGCCGAGCATGTCGATCGCCTGTCGGGCGCCCCGCGCCTGATCCCGGCCGATCCTGACGCGGCGTTGCAGGTGCGGATGCTCGACCGCCTGTTCGACCAGCAGGTGATGGACCCTGCCGCACGGCTGGTGTTCAACGCGATCCGGCCAGCGGACAAGCGCGATCCGCTGGCGGACGAGCAGGTCGCAGCACAGCTTTCGACCAGCTATGCCTGGTTCGACGCGCATCTCGCGGGCCGCATTTGGGCGGCGACGGCCGAGTTCACCCTTGCCGACCTCTCCGCCGCACCCGCGCTCTTCTACGCCGACTGGATCATCCCGATCCCCGAAGCCCATGCGAACCTGCGCGCCTATCGCGCCCGGCTGCTCGCCCGCCCCTCGGTCGCGCGCGCGGTCGATGGCGCGCGACCCTATCGCCACTTCTTCCCGCTTGGCGCGCCCGATCGGGATTAGGTGACGAAGCGGTCGGGCTGATCGCCGGTTGACAAATTCTCCTACCATGCTAGTGGGAGAATAGATGCGTGTAGCGGACCCTGTCCCCGCCCACACCGCCGACCACCCGGTCTGGCACCGCATCACCAGTCACCAAATCGGTCCCCCCGAAGCGGCGCTCTCCTTTTCCGCACGCCTCGCGCGCGAAAATGGATGGAGCGCCGCAACGGCGGAGCGGGTGATCGAAGAATATCGCCGCTTCGCTTTCCTCGCCGTGACCGGCGATTCGCCCGTGACCCCATCGGACGCGGTCGATCAGGCGTGGCACCTCCACCTTAGCTACACCCGCGATTATTGGGAGCGGTTCTGCCCCGATGTACTGGGCCGCGCGCTGCACCACGGCCCCACCGCGGGCGGCGCAGACGAGCATCGCCGCTATTACCGCCAATATGCCGAAACGCTGGCCCGCTATGAGGCCGCGTTCGGCGTCCCGCCCCCTTCCGACATCTGGCCTTCAGCCGCGCGGCGGCTGAACGACGATCCCCGCGCGCGGCGGGTTCATCCGCGCGAGGCATTCATCGTGCCGCGCTGGCAGGGCATACTCTATGCGCTCGTGCTGCTCACGATGACCGCGCTCGTGCTCTATTTTGGAGTGACCTGATATGGGCCCGTTCGACTGGACTGGTGGTCCCTTTCTCCTGTTCTACATCGCCTTGCTATTTATCGTGATCCTGCTGGGCATCATCATCCCGGCGCGGATGCGGCCCGAGGGGCGGCGACGCCCGGTGACCGATCCCGAACAGCTCGCCTATCTGTCCGGCGGCAGCACCCGGCTCGCTGACACCGTGACCGCGCGGTTGCTCGCGGCCAAATCGCTGGTGGTCGGGGAGAAGGGACAGCTCGACATCCTCTCGCGCAACGCCGCAACCGCCGCCGAAACTGGCGTGCTCGCGCTCACCGCCCCGCTCGACTGGGCGCGGATCGAGCGTGCCGTGCGTCCGCAAGCAAGCCGGATCCAGACCGATCTGGAGCGCGCCGGGCTGATGCTCGAACGGGGCGAGCGCGCCAATCTACGCTACTGGGCGCTGCTGCCCTATGCGATGTTGCTGATGTTCGGTGCGACCAAGCTGGCGATTGGCGAGGCGCGCGATCGCCCGGTCGGGTTCCTGATCGCGCTGCTGGTGGTGACGGCGATCCTGGCGTTGATCCGCGCTGGGACCATCGCCCGCCTGACCCGCGCCGGGACCGAGGCGCTGGCCACGGCGCGCAAGAACGCGGACCGCATCCGCCGCGCGCCGCAAACCGATGAAACCGGGATCGCGGTTGCCTTGTTCGGCACTGCGGTGCTGGTCGGCTCCGAACTCGACGCCTTCCACAAGCTGCGCGCGGGAAGTGGCGATGGCGGCAGCGGCGGTGGCGATTCGGGCAGTGGCGATGGCGGTTGCGGGGGCGGGGGCGGCGGTGGCTGCGGCGGTTGCGGGAGTTAACCGAACGCCGGTGAGCTCTTGAGCTGCTGATACGCCGCGATCACCTTTTGCAGCGCGCCCTCATGGCTGCGGTCGCCGCCATTGCGGTCGGGGTGGTAGCGCCGGACCAGATCGGAATAGCGGCGGCGCAGCGCGGTGCGATCGGCATCGAGGTCGAGGTCGAGCGCCTTCAGCGCCTCGCGATCCTTGCCAGATAGCGGCTTGCCGTCCTTGCGCTCCTGCGGGCGCGCCGCGCGGAAGCGCGCGCCGATCGCATCGAGCGGATCGGCAAAGTCGGCCCAGCGCGGCGGACGGTCGGCGCCGCCGGTCGCGGTGAAGGCGCGCGATTCGGCTTCCCATCCGGCATAGGGCCGCTGCGCCGCGTGGATCTCCTCCGGGCTCATCCCGGCGAAGAAGTTGTAGCCCGAGTTGAACGCGCGGACATGGTCCAGGCACAGCCAGCGATAGGCGCCCGGCCCGTCGCCGCTGCGCCCGCCCGGCCCGGCAGGCGCGCGAAACTCGCCCGGTTCGGCGCAGCCCGGCTCCGCGCATAGCC
>VYKS01000188.1_pt1 | contig 76847 bp, 69 predicted proteins | sample 5114511 | NCBI WGS metagenome assembly VYKS01 (sample SAMN12291795, study PRJNA351875) | freshwater metagenome | isolation source: freshwater lake | place: USA: Michigan, Gull Lake | collected 2011-07-05 | reverse complement strand
AGGCCGCCGCCACCGCGACGTCGAGCGCGGCGTCGGCGCCGGTCCGGGGTTCGCCCGAGACCGTGGCGACCCTGTCGGCCGAGATCGTCAAGAAGGCCGACGCCAAGACCACCCGTTTCGACGTCGCCCTGACGCCGGAAGGCCTGGGCAAGGTCGACGTGCGGATCGAGATCGGCCGCGACGGCGCGCTGACCGCGTCGATGCGCTTCGACACCGTTCACGCCGCCCAGGAACTGCGCGGCAAGGCCCATGAGCTGCGCCAGGCCCTGGCCGACGCCGGCTTCAACGTCGCCGACAATGCTCTGAGTTTCGACGTCTCCAGTCAGGGCGGACAGAGCCAGCACCCGTTCTTCGCCTTCGAAGGCTGGGGCGACCAGGGACAGCGCGCCTTCCCGGGGCGCGCCTTTCAGGCCGCTCTCACCGGCGAGGAAGACATCACCATCACCCCCGAACTGCTGCCCGGCCTGAAAACCGTCGCCGACAGCGGTCTGGACATCCGGATCTAGGAGAGACCGACATGGCCACCGCCGTATCGTCGCAAAACACCGCCTCGGTCCTTGACCGGATCAACAATTCCCGGACGTCGCTGACGACGAACAAGGAGACCTTCCTGAAGCTGCTGACCACGCAGCTGAAGAACCAGGATCCCCTGTCGCCGACCGACACGACCCAGATGACGCAGCAGATCACGCAGATGACCGGCGTGGAGCAGCAGCTGGTGACCAACGATCTTCTGGCCGCGCTCGTGGGCATGAATTCGGGCACGGGCCTGTCTGAAGGCGTGTCGATGATCGGCAAGCAGGTCAGCGCCATTACCGACAACTCGACCCTGAAGAACGGCAAGGCGACCTTCTCCTGGACCCAGCCGGGCGCGTCGACCTCGCTGAAGGTCGAGATCAAGAACGCCGCCGGCAAGGTGGTGCGGACCTTGGTCCCGGACGACCAGAAGAGCGGCGACCACACCATCACCTGGGATGGCAAGGACGACGCCGGCGCCCAGCTGCCCGACGGTGGCGTCTACACCATCGCCGTCACCGCCAAGGGCGGCGACGGCAAGGAGCTGAAGGTGACCAACATCAAGGGCCGCGCCGAAGGCGTGGTCTCGGCGGTCGACAACGCCACCGGCCAGCCGATGGTGGTTGTCGACGGCAAGACCATCCCTGTCGACAACGTCGTCGGCATCAAGGCCGCGGCCTAGCCCCCATTCACAGGTCCTGGCGGCCTGAACCCCCAATCGACCGGGCGTCAGAATGACGCCGACGCGGTCCCCGGAAGACGGTCTTCCTGCGGATCCAAACGCAAACAGCGCTGAACCCTCGACCCCCTTTTTGAGCAGGAATTCAGTCATGAGCATCAACAGCGCCATGCTCGCCGGCGTCTCTGGCCTGATCGCGAATTCGTCGGCCTTGGCCGCGATCTCGGACAACATCGCCAACGTCAACACCGTCGGCTTCAAGCGTTCGACCTCCAACTTCTCGACCCTGGTGACCTCGGGCACCAAGAGCCAGGCCTACAGCGCCGGCGGCGTGAAGGCGCAGACGCACCAGTTCATCAGCCAGCAAGGCCTGACTCAGTCGACGACCTCGAACCTTGACCTGTCGATCTCGGGTTCTGGCTTCTTCGTGACGACCGAGAAGCCGGAAAACCTGACGGCGGCCGACACCCGCTCCTTCACGCGCGCGGGCTCGTTCCAGCTGGACAGCCTGGGCTACCTGCGCAACGACGCGGGTCTCTATCTGCAAGGCTGGCTGGCCGATCCGGTCAGCGGCACGATCACGCCCGACCCGTCCGATCTGACGCAGCTGTCGTCGATCAACGTTGGCAGCGTCGGCGGCACCGCCGAGAAGACCACCCGCGTGGGCGTCAACGCCAACCTGCGCTCCGAACAGCCGGTGGCGGCCGCCGTCTCCTACAAGGTCGGCACGGCGGGCGCGGCGTCGTTCACCAATGTCGCCACGACCCCGGCGACGACCGCTCGGTCCTACGACGTGATCTACAGCTCGACCGGCGTGGCCAATCCAGCCGCCTCGGGCAACAACGAATACAAGGTCGAGATCAAGGAAAACGGCGTCGTCATCGCCTCCGGCGTGGTCGGTTATGACGCGACCACCGGCAATATCGCCACATCGGACCTGAAGCCGAAGGGCGCGGCTGCCGGCAACGGCACGATCACCGACGTCGATATCGACACCGCCGCGACGCCGACCACCGTGTCGCTGGCCGACCTCGGTATCGACACCGACGCCGACGCCAAGCTCGGCAAGCTCTATGATCCTTCAACCTGGTCGATGTCGGACTACGCCAAGGACACCTCGAAGGGCGTGAAGCCGGACTTCGAGATCCAGATTCCGCTGTCGGACTCCAAGGGCGGCCAGCGCACCGTGACGCTGTCTCTGCTGAAGGCGCCGGGGCCGAACCAGTGGTACGCCGAACTGCGCGCCAAGCCGGGCGACCTGGCCAACAACGCCAACGGCCAGATCAGCACGGGCATCATCGAGTTCACCACCGACGGTAAGCTGAAGAGCACTGGCGGGTTGTTCGGCACCACCAGCCCGACGGCGATCACGATCAAGAACTCCGGTTACGTCGCTCCGACGGTCACGCCGCCGGCCGTGCAGCCGCCGGCTCCGCCGACCTGGGCCGACGGTCTGGGCATCGACACGCAAGAGGTCCAGATCGACCTCGCCAACGCCGCCGGCGGCCTGACCCAATACAACAGCCAGTCGGTCGTGCAGTCGGTGAACACCAACGGTACGGCGTTCGGCAACCTGACCAACATCGAGGTCGACGAGGACGGCTATGTCTCGGCCATCTTCGACAACGGCGTCACCCGCCGGATCGCGCAGGTCGCCATCGCCACCTTCTCGAACCCCAACGGCCTGAAGGGCGTCAACGGTAACGCCTACCGCGTGACCAACGAGAGCGGCACCTACAGCCTGAAGGCTCCTGGCGAGGGCGGGGCGGGCGTGATCGCGCCCTCTACGCTGGAAGCCTCGACCGTTGACCTGTCGCAGGAGTTCACCGGCCTGATCACTACTCAGCGTGCGTACTCGGCTTCGTCGAAGATCATCACGACGGCCGACCAAATGCTTGAGGAGCTGTTGAATATTAAGCGCTAATCATGGGGCTTAACGTTCTTTAATTCTTGTGTTTCAAATTGAAACACTGGGGAGTGCTAGGGAGCCATCTTGTTTAGGCCTTGCTTTACTATTGGAATTAAGCCGCTGTTATTAGGCGGCGCCTATAGTGGCCTTCAACAGTGATGGTTGTGGGAAAGGCGTAAAGCCATGTTGCAGCAGCAGCGCACCAACAGCCGGGGTGAAAAGTACGTCATCGGTCCGACCGGTGCGCCTCTCACTCTGGCGGATTTGCCGCCCGCGGAGACCCAGCGTTGGGTCATCCGTCGGAAGGCCGAGGTCGTGGCCGCCGTTCGCGGGGGTCTGCTCTCGCTCGACGAGGCGTGCGATCGTTACAAGCTGACGAACGACGAGTTCCTCAGCTGGCAACAGTCGATTGATCGGCACGGTCTGGCGGGCCTGCGGACCACGCGGATCCAGCAGTACCGTTAAGGCGCGCGGGGTGTGTTGATGTGACCGCCCCACCTTGCCTCGAAAACCCCGTCGGCCTTGCGCCGGAAGGGTTTGACGACGTTCAGCGGCCGCGCCTGAAAGGGCGCGGCCGCGACGTTTTGGCGCCTCGGGAAAGCAGCGAGACCGGCAAACATAAACGCCTCGTTTACCTTGTACTGGGTAAATCCTGCCTACCGGCGAGCGCTTCGTATGCATTCGGCGGGCGTCCCCTCGGGGATTGTTGACGCAGGGGATGGGGCTTCGTGGAAAGCTTTCTGGGTTCGATCAGGCAGTTCGGCGTCGGGCGTCTCGCCGCGATGCTGGGCGTCGGCGCGGGTGTCGTCGCCGTGCTCGTGGCCCTGGTCATGTTCATGGGCAAGGAGCCCAATGAGCTGCTCTATTCGAACCTCGACCTGAAAGAAGCCTCGGAAGTCACCCAGGCCCTGGATCAGGCCGGCATCAAGTACGAGACCAAGGGCGACGGCTCGACCATCATGGTGCCGCGCGACAAGGTCGCTAGCGCCCGGCTGATGGTGGCCGGCAAGGGTCTCGTGAGCTCCGGTTCGATCGGCTATGAGATCTTCGACACCAGCAACGCGCTGGGCCAAACCGACTTCGTCCAGCAACTGAACCGCCAGCGCGCCCTGCAGGGCGAGCTGGAGCGCACCATCAAGGCCATGCAGGGCGTCAACAGCGTCCGTGTGCACCTGGTGCTGCCCAAGCGCCAGCTGTTCGAGGAAAGCGCCGAGCAGCCCTCGGCCGCCGTCACCATCGGCGTCGGCTCGCGCGAGCCCTCGTCGGACATGGTGCGCGCGATCCAGAACCTGGTTTCGTCGTCCGTGCCGAATATGAAGGCCGAAAAGGTCGCGGTCATCGACCAGCACGGCAAGACGCTGTCGGCTCCCAGCGACGAGAGCCTGGCCGGCAAGATGGCTCAGGACCGCAAGTCCGAGGTCGAGGCCCGCATCGCCAAGACCGTCAAGGACATGATCGAAGGCGTGCTGGGCCCGGGCAAGGCGCGGGTCAATGTCACCGCCGACCTGGACCTGAACCGCGTGACCACCCAGGAAGAGCGCTTTGATCCCGACGGCCAGGTGGTTCGCTCGGAAAGCACCACCGAAGCCTCCAGCCAGGAAAACAAGAACGAGGACAACGCCGGGGTCACGGCTGCGGCGAATGTTCCTGGCGGCCAAGGCGCCAACGGGTTCCAGCAACTGGGTTCGCGCTCGGGCCAGAACGACAGCGTCACCAACTACGAAATCTCCAAGTCGGTGAAGACCACCGTCCAGGAGCCCGGCGCGATCAAGAAGATCGCCGTCGCGGTCGCCATCGACGGCGTTTCGGCTCCGATCGGCAAGGACGGCAAGCCCGGCGCCTACACGCCCCGCACCGCCGAGGAGATCCAGCAGATCGAGGAACTGGTGAAGACCGCCGTCGGCTTCGACGCCGCGCGCGGCGACCAGGTCAAGGTCACCAACATCAAGTTCCCGCAGCCCGAGGACCAGGGACTGGAAAAGGCCGGGCTGCTGTCGGGTCTCGACAAGAACGACATCATGCGCTTCGCAGAGCTGGGCGTTCTGGCCGTCGTCGCCTTGCTGATCCTGCTGTTCGCGGTGCGCCCGTTCATCAAGAACCTGTCGGCGCCCGCGCCGGGTCAAATGGCCCTGGCCGGTCCGTCGGGCGGACCCGTCACCCGGCTCGTGACCCTGTCGGACGGCACCCAGCAACAGGTGGTCGTCGACCAGTCGGGCGAGCCGATCGCCATCGCCGGCCCGGCGCCGAGCGATATCGACCAGCGCATCGACATCGCCAAGATCGAAGGCCAGGTGAAGGCTTCGTCGATCAAGCGCGTCTCCGAGTTCGTCGACAAGCACCCCGACGAGTCGGTCGCGATCCTGCGTAACTGGCTGCACGAGTCGAGCTGATGGCCATGAAAGTCGCCGTCAATGACGTGAAGAACCTTTCGGGGCCCGAAAAGGCCGCGATCGTTCTGCTCGCCCTCGGCGAGGAGCACACCAAGATCTGGGAAGCCCTGGACGACGAGGAGATCAAGGAAGTCTCCCAAGCCATGGCAGGCCTGGGGACCGTCTCGGCCTCTGTGGTGGAAGACCTGCTGGTCGAGTTCGTGTCGGGCATGAGCTCCACCGGCGCGATCATGGGCTCCTACGAGCAGACCCAGCGTCTGCTGGCCTCGTTCATGCCGCAGGAAAAGGTCGACGCCCTGATGGAGGAGATCCGCGGTCCGGCGGGTCGCACCATGTGGGACAAGCTGGGCAACGTGAACGAAGCCGTCCTGGCCAACTACCTGAAGAACGAATACCCGCAGACCGTCGCCGTCGTGCTGTCGAAGGTGAAGAGCGACCACGCGGCCCGCGTGCTGGCCTGCCTGCCGGAAGACTTCGCCCTGGAATGCGTCACCCGCATGCTGCGGATGGAACCGGTGCAGCGGGAAATTCTCGACAAGATCGAGATGACGCTGCGCACCGAATTCATGTCGAACCTGGCGCGTACGTCCAAGCGCGACAGCCATGAGATGATGGCCGAGATCTTCAACAATTTCGACCGCCAGACCGAGGCCCGCTTTATCGCCGCTCTCGAAGAGCGCAACCGCGAGGCGGCCGAGCGCATCCGCGCGCTGATGTTCGTGTTCGAGGACCTTTCGAAGCTGGACCCCGGCGGTATCCAGACCCTGCTGCGCAGCACGCCGAAGGAACAGCTGGGCCTGGCCCTGAAGGGCGCCTCGGACAAGCTGCGCGACATGTTCTTCTCCAACATGTCCGAGCGCGCCGCCAAGATCATGCGCGAGGACATGGAAAGCATGGGCCCCGTCCGCCTGAAGGACGTCGACGCCGCCCAGGTGGGCATGGTGCAGGTCGCCAAGGATCTCGCCGCCAAGGGCGAGATCATGCTGGCCGGCTCCGGCTCCGACGACGAACTGATCTATTGAGGGGCATGCGATGACCGACATCCCTCACCGCAAGTTCTCCTTCGACACCGTCTTCGACGACAATGGCGGCGTGGCCTACGCGCCGCCCCGGGTGAAGAAGACCTTCACGCCCGAAGAGGTCGAGGCGGCCAAGGCGCAGGCCTATGCCGAGGGCGAACGCTCGGCTGTGGCCCGCGCCGAGCAGGAAGCGGCCCAAGCCTTGGCCGAGGTGGCGCACGCCGTGCAGCAGGCGTTCGAGACCTTGACCCACGTGGCGCACGAACATCGCGAGGGCTCAGCGATGCTGGCCCTGGCCTGCGCCCGCAAGATCGCCGACGCGGCCTTGTCCCATTTCCCCGAGGCCCCGGTCACGGCGGCGCTGGAGGCGCTGGCCCGCGAGGTCGAGTCGCAGCCCCGCATCTTCGTGCGGGTCTCGCCCGAGCTCGAGGAGCGCACCCAGCAGGCGCTGGAGAACGTCGCCGCCCAGATCGGCTTTCAAGGCCAGATCGTGGCGCGAGCCGACGGCGCCATGGCCCCCGCGGCCTTCACCTTCGACTGGGGCGACGGCCGCGCGGCCTTCGACCCCGACGGCGCCGCGCAGCGCGTCGCCGAGGCGCTGGAGGCGGCGATCGCCGCCGAAGGCCTCCACGCCGAACCCCTGTTTACCTAGGAAGGCTGACGAACGATGGCCGAAGACAATCTCACGCTCGACGAATTCGGTGGGGCCATGCTGGCCTCCGAGGCGCCGATCGAGCTCAGCGACAAGACCGCCTCGGACCTGGCGCCGGTCTTCGACGTTCCGGTCAACATCTCGGCCGTGCTGGGCCGCGCCCACATGTCGGTGGCGCAGCTGCTGCAGCTGGGCCAGGGCTCGATCCTGGAGTTGGACCGCAAGGTCGGCGAGGCGATCGACATCTACGTCAATAACCGCCTGGTCGCCCGGGGCGAGGTCGTCGTCGTCGACGAGCGCCTGGGCGTGACCATGACGGAAATCATCAAGGACGGCGACCAGGGCTGACGCCCGGTGGTCGTTCGAGAGGGAGAGTAAGAGATGCGGCTTCTGGTCGTCGGAAAACTGAACGGGCAGCTCTCGGTCGCCGTGAAGATGGCGATGAACGCGGGCGCGAAGGTCTCGCACGTCGAAACGACGGAGCAGGCGACCAACGCGCTGCGGGCGGGGCAGGGCGCGGACCTTCTGATGGTCGACTACGCGCTCGATATCGCCGGCCTGATCGCCGCCAACGAGGCCGAGCGGATGCGGGTGCCGGTGGTGGCCTGCGGCGTCGACGCCGACCCGATGCGCGCCGCCAACGCCATCAAGGCCGGCGCCAAGGAGTTCATCCCGCTGCCGCCGGACGCCGAGCTGATCGCCGCCGTCCTGGCCGCCGTCACCGACGACGAAAAGCCGATGGTCGTCCGCGACCCGGCCATGGAGCAGGTCATCAAGCTGGCCGACCAGGTCGCTCCTTCCGACGCCTCGATCCTGATCACCGGGGAGAGCGGCTCGGGTAAGGAGGTCATGGCCCGCTACGTCCACGGCAAATCCCGTCGGGCCAAGGCGCCGTTCATCTCGGTCAACTGCGCCGCCATCCCCGAGAACCTGCTGGAAAGCGAGCTGTTCGGCCACGAGAAGGGCGCCTTCACCGGCGCCATGGCGCGCCGCATCGGCAAGTTCGAGGAAGCCGACGGCGGCACCCTGCTGCTGGACGAAATCAGCGAGATGGACGTGCGCCTGCAGGCCAAGCTGCTGCGCGCCATCCAGGAGCGCGAGATCGACCGCGTCGGCGGCTCCAAGCCGGTCAAGGTCAACATCCGCATCCTGGCCACCAGCAACCGCGACCTGGCCCAGTCGGTGAAGGACGGCACGTTCCGCGAGGACCTCCTCTACCGCCTCAACGTCGTGAACCTGCGCCTGCCGCCGCTGCGCGAGCGTCCGGCCGACGTCATCAGCCTGTGCGAGTTCTTCGTGAAGAAGTACTCGGCCGCCAACGGCATCGACGAGAAGCCGATCTCGGCCGAGGCCAAGCGCCGCCTGATCGCTCACCGCTGGCCGGGCAACGTCCGCGAGCTGGAAAACGCCATGCACCGTGCGGTGCTGCTATCGACCGGTCCGGAAATCGAAGAGTTCGCCATCCGCCTGCCCGACGGTCAGCCGATGGCGCCCGCGCCGGATGTCGCCGTGGCGCGCGGCGCCCAGATGGCCGCTGACGCCGTCTCGCGCACCTTCGTCGGCTCGACCGTGGCCGAGGTGGAGCAGAAACTGATCATCGACACCCTGGAGCACTGCCTGGGCAACCGCACCCACGCAGCCAATATCCTGGGCATTTCGATCCGCACCCTGCGCAACAAGCTGAAGGAATATTCCGACGCCGGCGTGCCGGTGCCGCCGCCGCAAGGCGGTGTCGGCGCGGCGGCGTAGGCAGAGGGCGCCGCGACCATCGGTCCGGCGCCGCGCCGCAGAAAATTTGGTTAACAAGATGGTCGCAGGCCGCAAATCGCTCCAAGCGAAGGCCTAGCCTCCCATCCCCGGTTCAAGGTTTCGAATGGCCGACGCCGCCGCCCCGACCGCCTCCGCCCTGCCCAGCCCGAAGTCGATGCTCGACGGGCTGATGCGCGGCGAGATGGGCCTGGCCCTGGGCGTCGTCGGCATCATCGTGCTGCTGATCTTGCCGGTGCCGGCGGTCCTGCTGGACCTGTTGCTGGCCATTTCGCTGACGGGATCGGTGCTGATCCTGATGACGGCGATCCTGATCAAGAAGCCGCTGGAATTCACCTCGTTCCCGACCGTGCTGCTGGTCGCGACGCTGTACCGCCTGGGCCTGAACATCGCTTCGACGCGGTTGATCCTGGGTCACGGCCAGGAAGGCACCGGCGGCGCCGGCGCGGTGATCGAGGCCTTCGGTCACCTGATGATGCAGGGCAACTTCGTCATCGGGGTGATCGTCTTCATCATCCTGATCGTCGTGAACTTCATGGTGGTCACCAAGGGTTCGGGCCGGATCGCCGAAGTGGCGGCCCGCTTCACCCTGGACTCCATGCCCGGCAAGCAGATGGCGATCGACGCCGACCTGTCGACCGGCCTGATCAACCAGGACGAGGCGAAGATCCGCCGCAAGGAGCTGGAGCAGGAAAGCACGTTCTTTGGGGCCATGGACGGCGCCAGCAAGTTCGTGAAGGGCGATGCGATCGCCGGCCTGATCATCACGGCGATCAACATCATCGGCGGCATCATCATCGGCGTGGTGCAGCACAAGCTGCCGTTCGGCGACGCGGCCTCGACCTACACCATCATGACCATCGGCGACGGCCTGGTCAGCCAGATCCCGGCCCTGATCATCTCGATCGCCGCCGGTATGGTCGTCTCCAAGGCCGGCGTCGAAGGCTCGGCCGACAAGGCCCTGACCACCCAGCTGGCGATGAACCCGGTGGGTCTGGGCATGGTCTCGGCCTCGTCGGGCGTCATCGCCCTGATCCCGGGCATGCCGATCTTCCCGTTCGCCGCCATGTCGCTGGCCGCCGGCGCCCTGGCCTACAAGCGCATTCAGGACGCCAAGAAGCCCAAACCGATCGATCCCGCCGAGCTGGAGGCCGCCGCGCCGTCCGAGCCGGAGGAGGAGCCGATCAGCGCTTCCCTGGCCATCGACGACGTCAAGATCGAGCTGGGCTATGGCCTGCTCACCCTGATCAACGACCTGGACGGGCGCAAGCTGACCGACCAGATCCGGGCCCTGCGCAAGACCCTGGCCAGCGAGTTCGGCTTCGTCATGCCGCCGGTCCGCATCCTCGACAACATGCGCCTGGCCAACCAGGGCTACGCCATCCGCATCAAGGAGATGGAGGCCGGCGCCGGCGAGGTCCGCCTGGGCAGCTTGATGTGCATGGATCCGCGCGGCGGTCAGGTGGAGCTGCCCGGCGAGCACGTGCGCGAGCCGGCCTTTGGCCTGCCCGCCACCTGGATCGCCGATGACCTGCGCGAGGAAGCCACGTTCCGAGGCTATACGGTCGTGGATCCCGCGACGGTTCTGACCACGCACCTGACCGAAATCCTCAAGGAGAACATGGCCGACCTGCTCTCCTACGCTGAGGTGCAGAAGCTCTTGAAGGAGCTGCCCGAGACGCAGAAGAAGCTGGTCGAAGACCTGATCCCCGGCACGGTCACCGCCACGACCGTCCAGCGCGTGCTGCAGTCGCTGCTGCGCGAGCGGGTCTCGATCCGTGATCTGCCGCAGATCCTCGAAGGCATCGGCGAGGCCGCGCCGCACACCGCTTCGGTGACTCAGCTGGTCGAGCAGGTCCGCGCGCGCCTGGCCCGTCAGCTGTGCTGGGCCAATCGCGGCGACGACGGCGCGCTGCCGATCATCACCCTGTCGGCCGACTGGGAGCAGGCCTTCGCCGAGGCCCTGATCGGTCCTGGCGACGACAAGCAACTGGCCCTGCCGCCCTCACGTCTTCAGGACTTCATCCGAGGCGTCCGCGACAGCTTCGAGCGCGCGGCCCTGGCTGGCGAGGCGCCGGTGCTGCTGACCAGCCCCGGCGTGCGCCCCTATGTCCGCTCGATCATCGAGCGCTTCCGCGGCCAGACGGTCGTGATGAGCCAGAACGAAATCCACCCCCGCGCGCGGCTGAAGACGGTGGGGATGGTTTAGGGCGCATACGGACATTTTTTCCACACCATCATCGAAATGTGACATTTGGGGCGAACCGAAGCGCTGTCCCAAGGTGGTGTCTTGCATCCCGTCCCCACATCCCTCGCCGTGCTTGTGGCGGTCGGCGCCTTTCTGTCGCCCACCGCCGTTCTGGCCCAGGATCAACTGACCCCGGCCGAGGTCGCCGCGCTGCGAAACGAGATCGCCAGCCTGCGCGCCCAACTCCAGACGATGGAGCGGCGGCTTGATGCGGTGAGCAGCGCCCCGCAGGCGACAGCGCCTGTTACGCCGTCTCCCGTAACGGCCGGCGCCTCAGCGCCTTCGGCGCCGAAACCCGCGCCGGCTTCGACCGAGATCACCTGGAAGGGGGCGCCGCAGCTCGCCAGCGGCGGTCGTTCGTTCAAGGCCAAGGGCCGCATCCAGGTCGATGTCGGTCAGGTCGACGCGCCGGACGGATTGACGGATCGGGGTCTCGGATACGGCGCGGAAATGCGACGTGTTCGCTTGGGCGGCGAGGGCGGCCTCGGCTCGGGAGTCGGCTACAAGCTGGAGCTCGAACTGTCGGACAACACCGTCGACCTGGTCGACACCTTCGTCAGCTACAAGACCGGTCCGTGGCTGCTGGCGGCGGGCAACCAGAACCAGTTCCAGTCGCTGGACGAACTGACCGGCGACAGCGTGGGTTCGTTCATGGAGCGCGCGGCCTTCACCGACGCGTTCAACTTCGAGCGCCGCCTGGGCGCCTCGGCGCAGTACGAGAAGGGGCCCTGGCTGGTGCAGGCGGGCCTGTTCGCCGACGATATCAATGCGCTCTCCAACAGCAGCGACGGCCCCGCCGGCGGCGACGAGAACAACAGCTATGGCGTGGACGGCCGGACGGTCTACGCGCCCAAGCTGGGCGAGACTCAGCTGCACCTGGGCGGCTCAGCCCACTGGCGAACCCTGAAGCGGCTCACCGACGCCGGAACCCGCTATCGCCAACGACCCTACGTCCACACCAGCAACAGCCGCCTGATCGGAACAGCCGCTTTGCCGGTCGATGAGGAGGTCCATTACGGCCTGGAGGCGGCCTTCATCAGCGGTCGTTGGCACGGGGCGGCCGAGAGCCACTGGCAGGAGGCGTCGCTGAAGTCCGGAACGCGGCCGACCTTCTTCGGCGGATACGCCGAGCTTGGCTATTTCCTGACCGACGATACGCGCGGCTACAAGGCCGGCCAGTTCGATCGGACCAAGCCTTCCAAGCCGCTGGGCGGCGGCGGGGTCGGCGCGCTGCAGATCAACGTGCGCTACGATTATCTCGACATGAACGATCGCGGTGTGGTCGGCGGCAAGCAGGACGCCTGGCTGGCCGCACTGATCTGGCAGCCGGTGGAATACCTTCGCTTCAACCTCAACTACGGCCTCCTGAGCTACCAGGACGCCACGCCGCTACGGAACGGCGACCGCGACTACAAGGTCAATGTCGCCGGCGCGCGGATGGAGCTGGACTTCTAGGCGGCCTTCCGGGCTCCCGCCGCCGGGCGGTACTGGTCTGCGTCGCTCGTGAACTCCGCGTGGCCGTACCGCGCCAGTTGCTTCTTGAGCCGCGCCACCAACCGCCGATCGGCCAGCCCCGCGACACCCGGCATGTTGCGGGCCAGGCGGTAGGCGGCCAACCGACTGGTCACCAGCAGCGCCACGACGCCGAACAGCATGAAGTCGCGCGGGCCGATCTCGACGCCCATTCGCGCCGCCGCTGCGCGATCGCCGTTCAGGAAGTTTCGCAGGAAGAACACCTTGGCGAAGCCGCGTTCCACATAGTCGAACAGCCTGTTCTCGGGGCGTTCGTCCGGCGGCAGGTAGGCGTTCAGGGTGGCGCGGACCAGCTCGCCGCAGGTCGCGTCGTCGAAGCCGGCGCGCAGCGTGGCGCTGCGGGCGTTCATCGTATCCACCACGCCTTGCGGGGTGTCGGCCAGGAGATCCTCGGGCAGCCCCAGTAGGAAGCAGCGATAGCGGGCCAGCTCGACGCGAGCGCGCTCCTCGGGCGTGAAGACCGTGCGGCCCGTCGCCACGATCTTGTAGCTCATCAGGAAGATCGGGATCAGGCCGGCGGGCATCTGGTCGACCTGCGGGATCGGAATGCCATAGACGCCGACGTCCCACAGGTTCGAGCGCTTGAGAGCATTGAACCGCACCATCGAGTGCATCAGCCGCACCATGGCGGCGGCCTTGAATCCGGCCCCATGTCGCTCCAGCGAACCCGGCAACAAGGTGGTGGTGAAAAAGGTCGCCGTCTCGTTGACCCGGCGGGCGGCGGTGTCGTTCGACAACGTCCCCGTCAGCGCCATCGGCAGGGCGGCGTACTTGTTCATGAAGGTGGCGATGAACGCGCCCCGGATTGCAAACGGGCCCAGATTGGCGGCGGCGTTGCGGTCCAGCCGCTGACCCTCGCGCACCAGGTCCATGTCGAGCCAGTCGGGGATGCGTTCCATGTCGGCGATAAAGGCGGCGAGCTCCGGCGGCGCGTCCGGCATGGCGGCGAGCCCCTCGTCGCAGGCCTTGGTCAGCATTTGGATCAGCGGGCGGAAGCCATACTTCGGCATCAGCGCCGCATAGGCGTCGGCCACGACGTCGCCCAGCATGGTGTAGGCCTTGATCAAGGCCAGCTTCTCGGGATCGAGTCTGGCGTGGGCCAGGCGCGGGGCGACGCTGGTCGTGGGGTCGTCGGTGAAGCGCTCGGGCGTCGCATCGAAGTCGACATCGCCGTACAGGGCGGGCAGGGCGGTCTTTTGGGCGGCGACCTTGGCGCGAACCGTCTCCAAAGCGGCGGTCATGCGATCCTCTCGTGCGGCGGTCCGGGACGGGACCCTCGTCTTGGATCCCAGCCTATGTAATCGTCGTTCATCGGCCTACTCGCCTTGCCCGCCGGGCCGGGCAGCGCGGGAGCAACCGGGCAAGTGACTGAAAAGACGAGGCGAACGCCGCGCCAGCCGCGGTCCGAAGCGACGGTCGAGGCGATTCTCGAGGCGGCCTTTCAACTTCTGGAGCAGGGCGGTCCCCGGGCCCTGACCACCAATCACATCGCCGAGCGGGCCGGGGTGAGCGTCGGCACGCTCTACCAGTACTTCAAGGGCAAGCAGGCGATCCTCGGCGCCCTGGCCCAGCGGCAGGCTGCGACGGCGCGAGATCGCATCGCCCGCATCGTTATCGACGGTCCTCGGATCAGCGCCGTTCGGCTGATCGTTCGCACCCTGGCCACCGCCTTCGAGGGCAGCCCCGCGACGCGGCGGGCGCTGCTCGACGCGTTCGCCGCGGAGGCCGGCGACGAGGCCGTGATGCGCCACCACCGGCTGTTCTTCGAGGCGATCACCGGCAAGGCCCGCTTCGACTTCGATATGACGCCGGAGGCGGGGTTCGTGCTGACGCACGCCGTGATCGGCCTGCTGCGGGCGGCGACGATCGAGGCCGAACTGGCGCTCGATCCGCAACGCCTGGAAGACGAACTGACGCGCCTGATGGAGGCCTATGTTCTGGCGCTGATCGAGGCCAAGGGCGCCGCCGGCTAGATCGTAAGTCGGACGGCCGACGGAACCGGGTCAGGCAGGTCACGTTGTTACTGTCCGGGAGGGGCCCTCGACGGAGAGTTCCAACATGACGCACAAGCTTGCCTTGCTCGCCGCCGCCGCGTCCCTGACGTTCGCTGGCGCGGCTTTCGCCCAAACCACCACCACCACTACCCCGACGCCGACCAACCCGACCGGTCCCATGCCGCCGGCTCAGACCATGACCCCGCCGGGACAGATGACGCCCAAGCCTGGCGCAACCCCCGCCGATCCGGCGACGCCGGCCCAATCGGGAATGGGCGCCACCCAATCTGCCAATCCCGCCAATCCGGCCACGCCGCCCTTCGCTAGCTCCGCTGACAGCACGGCCGCGCCGACCTCGGCCAACGTCACGCCCGACTTCAAGGTGGGCATGGCCGTGAAGGATTCGCAGGGCGTGCCGGTTGGCCAGATCTCCGGAACCAACACCGGCGCGGACGGATCAACCAATGTGATCGTGACCCATGGCGGTGTGAAGTTCGCCCTGCCGGGCAACAGCCTCACGGCCACGGCCGACGGCGGCCTCCAGACCACGGCCACCAAGGCCCAGATCGACGCGACGGTCGCCGGCGCCAAGCCGCAATAGGCGTGTCGGGTTCCCGACCCTGAACGAAGCGACGCCCGCTCGGCATTGCCGAGCGGGCTTGTCGCTGCTAGCGATGGCGTCAAAGAGGCGCTTTTCGCCGTCTTGGGGTGACGTATGCCTCCGGCCAATAAGTCCAAGCGTGGGTCCGGCTCGCTGCTTTGGGATCTTCTGACGTTCGACCGCCTGGTGACCGGGCCGGTGATTCATTTCATCTATTGGGCCGGCCTGGGCGTCGTGGCGCTGTTCGGCTTCTCGGTGGTGGGCGCCGCCGTCGGTCTGGCCCTGAAGGAGCCGGGCGTCGGCTCCCTGCTGCTGGCCTTCCCGGTGCTGGTCGCGGGCCTGCTGGTCGCCGGTGCGCTGGTCCTGCTCTGGCGCGCCTTCTGCGAGTTCTATGTCGCCATCTTCCGGATCAGCGAGGACCTGCGGGCCTTGCGCCAGACCAGCGACGCCGACCACGCCGCCCACCGCGCGCGGCAACAGGCGGCCAAACAGGCCGCGCAGTCCCAGCCTTAAGTCTCAGTCCGTCGTCAGCAGCGGCGTGTACCAGGGTCGCGCCGTCGGCTGGGCCATGGTCTCGACCGCCTGCAGGAACTGCTCGCGCGGAATCGCTTCGTAGAACGGGCGCTGGCCTCGCACATAGTCGGCCAGTTTCTGGCGGCCATGCGTCTTGGTCAGGGTGACCGGCTTGTCGTCGAAGGTCATGCCGAACGCCTGACGCACGAACGGCGGGGTGAAGAACTGGATTTCGTTCAGCGGATCGGGCGTGAACGACCAGCGCGCGCCCAAAGTCTTGCCGATCATCGGCTCGAGGCGCTTGAGAATGTCGTCGGCGATCCAGCGCATCGGCAAGGTCGAGGGATGGTTGGGCGTGTGGCCCAGCCGCTTGGACTGGTAGAGCGCCTTGACCCGGTCGGAGATCTTCACGTCCAGCGGCCGATCGCCCTCCAGCACCCGCTCCTCGCGCACGCCGAACTCGTAGAACGCCGCGCCGACCATGCCTTCGACATAGGGGGCGAGGCCGTCGAGGTGCAGCAGGCGATCGACGATTTTGGCGTCGTCGAAGCCTCGGGCGATCAGGGCGCCCAGCAGATAGTCCATGTACTCGGTCGGCGGCTCGGGCAGGCCGGGCAGGGCCGAGGTGATGAACGGCGTGTAGACCTCGAAATGGTAGTAGGCGAAGCTGATCAGGGTGGTCTGGGCGTTCGCCGCCGCTTCGACAATGCGGGCTGACGCGAACTGCGGGCCGCGATAGTTGGCCGAGATCGGCTGGTACAGCACGAGGTCCAGATCCGGCACGGACGCGATGAAGGCGTCCATCTCCTCAGCCGTAATGTTCATGGTCGCCGGGATCGGCGTGAACTGGATCTTGCCCTTCAGGCCTGGAACGCCTTGCAGCAGGCGCAGCAGCGCATTGGCGTGGCAGGCGCCATAGATGGCGGCGCGGATCGGCTTGTGACGCGGCATGGGACCCCTCTGACGGGTATCCGTTTAGGCTTTGGCCGCGATCCCGACAACGCGGATCAACGCGCCACCGTCTTCAGCCGGTCACGAAGCGCGCCAACCGCGTCCAGCGGCATGTCCAGGGCGCAGAACAGCTTCTCGGGGATCGACACGGCCTGGTCGCGCAGGGCTCGACCCTTGTCGGTCAGGGCGACGATCACCCGTCGTTCGTCCTCGGGGTCGCGGTCACGGGTGACGAGGCCGCTAGTCTCCAGCCGCTTGAGCAGCGGCGTCAGGGTGCTGGAGTCGAGATCCAGCGCCTCGCCCAGCGCCCCGACGGTCCGAGGACTGGCCTCCCACAGCACCAGCATCGCCAGATACTGCGGATAGGTCAGGCCCAGGGCGTCGAGCATCGGGCGATAGAGCCGCGTCATCCGGTTGGCCGCGCCGTAGAGGGCGAAGCACAGCTGGTTGTCGAGGCGCAGGATCTCGACGGGCTGATCGGATGACGCGGACTTCTGGTTCATATCGGATCCGTTAGGCGGCCTTGACGCTGATGGCCACGTCGATGTTGCCGCGCGTGGCGTTCGAATAGGGGCAGACCTGGTGCGCCGTCGCAACCAGGGCCTCGGCGTCGGCTTGCGACAGGCCTTGGGTCTCGACCTCCAGCGCCACTTCCAGGCGGAAGCCGACCTCGGCGGAGGCGAGGCCGACCTGGCCGGTCACGGTCGAGCCGGTCAGGGCGATCTTCTGGGTGCGGGCCACGTGGGCCATGGCGCTTTGGAAACAGGCGGCGTAGCCGGCGGCGAACAGCTGCTCGGGGTTGGTGCCGGTCTCCTTGCCGCCCAGCGACTTGGGCATCGACAGCTGAACGTCCAGCAGGCCGTCCTCGGTGCGGACGTGGCCTTCGCGGCCGCCAACGACGGTGGCGCGGGTGGTGTAGAGGGTGGTCATCGGGAAGCTCCTTGGCTTGAAATCGTACGAACGATTTAATCGTGTGCGATATTAATTCAAGAGTGGCGCAGCGAAAAAAGATCGCGCGCGATAGAATTTCGTTGACCGCCGCCAGGGGCGGCAACCGCTGATCGCCTCGCCCTACAAACCCACAGCTTCCCGGCGAAAGCCGGGATCCAGATCGAACCCACCGACGCCTGTCTGCTCAGCCTGGAACAATGTCGCATCATCCCCAGCCGCTCCGGATGAATCTGGGCCCCGGCATTCGCCGGGGAGGTCGGCCGTTGGAAACTCTTCAGTGGGAGGGGGCGCTTGGACGTCTAAGCCGCCCAGGCGGCCGCGAAGCGCTTCAGCAGGGAGCGCGCCGGGCTTTCGCCGCGACTTTCGGCGGCTTCCAGACGCAGGAACAGGTCGCCGGCCTTGTGGTGGGCGCGGGCGGGCAGGCCTTGGCCGGGCAGGCGCACGAGACCGCGCGCGGCGGCCTTGGTCGAGATCCAGGCGGGACGGGGGCCCAGGGGCGTCTCGGCGTCGACCCGGCCGCCCTCGGCCAGCACACGAGGGTCGACCCTGCCGGTCAGCCACAGATCATCGCCGCGCACCAGGGCGCCGTCTTGGGCGCGCAAGCGAACTTCGAAGCAAACGCCCTCTACGCGAACCCTGTCGCCCTCGCGCAGGCCCGCTGGCAGCTTCAGCCGCAGGCGTCGGCCGTCGATGGCCAGCTCTTCGGACCCGCCGGAGAGGGCGGTGGCGATGTCGATCTCGAGAAAGACGCGGTCGGCGATCGGCGCGGGTTGGGTGACTGCGGGCGGATAGTGATGCTGAACGACCGGGGTGTCCTGCAGCAGGCGGTAGGCGGCCAGCACGTCGCGGAACAGGGCCGCATCGCCGGTGGGACGATCGGGGTGGGCGCGCTTGGCGGCCTCGCGATAGGCCTTGCGCAGCTCGCGCTCATCCGCGTCGGCGGCCACGCCCAGCAGGGCGCGGGCGGCCGAAAGCGTCAGGGCGGGATGCCGGGCGGTCATGCCCGGACCCTGACGCGGCGATGGTCAACGCCCGGTTAAGTTAAGACTTTCAGGGCCGGACGAGCAGCGCCGGCGCCAGTGCGACGGCCAGGGCCGCAACCAGCAGCATGACGCCGACGATTCCAGAGCGCGGGGGCGTCCAAAGGTCGGCCGACGGCGATCCATCAGGGCCCAAAGCGGCGTACTGGTCCTGGACCCTGCGCAGCCGGCGCCAGGAGAACCAGCACAACGGCGCGAAAGCCAGGACGGATGCGGCGACTCCCAGTCCGAGGTCGACGGATCCGGCGAGGCCGCGCGAACGCATGACGCTCATCCCCATGACGAACGTGAAGCCCGCGGCCACGGACGCCAGTTCAAGCCAAGCCAGCCTTATTCGCGTCTTGAGCCTCACGCGCGCCTCCATGAAGGATCGTCTCAAAGTTGAGCCTATAACAGTTGAGGTCAAGCTGGTCCTGCGGGGTCTTCAGGACTATATCGGCGTCCATGAGCGCCGATCCGACCCTGATCCCCGCCTCGCCTAGCGAGGACGACTATGTTCGCCAGGTGCAGGAGGCGACTCCGCCGCCGCTGTTGAGCGAAGAGGATCCGTTCGCCCTGTTCGCCGAATGGCTGGAAGAGGCCGGCAAGAAGGAGCCGAACGATCCCAACGCCATGACGGTGTCGACGGTCGACGGCGACGGCATGCCCGACTCGCGCATGGTCCTGCTGAAGGACTTCGATGCGCGGGGCTTTGTGTTCTACACCAACACACAGAGCGCCAAGGGCCAGGAACTGAACGCCCACCCCAAGGCGGCTCTGCTGTTCCACTGGAAGTCGCTGCGCCGTCAGGTGCGGATTCGCGGCGCGGTCGAGCCGGTCAGCGAGGCCGAGGCCGACGCCTATTTCGCCAGCCGCGCCCGCCACAGCCAGATCGGCGCCTGGGCCAGCGACCAGTCGCGGCCGCTGCCTGACCGCCTGGCCCTGGAGAAGCGCGTCGCCGAGATGGGCCTGAAGTTCGGCCTCGGGAAGGTGCCGCGCCCGCCGCACTGGTCGGGCTATCGGATCGTTCCGGTGACGATCGAGTTCTGGCGCGACCGTCCCTTCCGTCTGCACGAGCGACTGGTGTTCGACCGGGCCGAGGGCGGCTGGACGACGAAGCGGCTGTTCCCGTAACGCCGCCCGGGAGCCGTCTCAGGCCTCGTTGCTCGACATCGCCCCGCTGGCGGCCAGCAGATAGACCTTCGCGGTGCTCGGCTTGTTGTTGTAGGGCGGCTGGCGCACGGCGTAGAGGCGCTCCTTGTCGATGCGCGTGAAGCACACGCAGTCGCCCTGGTTGCCGCCCAGCACATGATAGGCCTCCGTGTCCTCGCCGACATAGAGACCGACATGGCCGCCGCCCTTGCGGACGAAGACCAGGACGTCGCCAAGCTCCGGCTGGCCGCCTTCCACGCCGAACTTGGCCCAGTTCAGCGCCCACAGCGGCCCGGGCGGCACGATCTTGCCGGCGCGTTTGGCGACATGGGCCATGAACAGCCCGCACCAGGGCGTGGCGTCGGCGTTGTAGCTGGACTTCAGGCCGGTCTGCGCGGCCCAGGCCATGATCTCGGGGGTGTTGGCCGGGCCGGCGGTCTCGCGGACGCCGTGGTGCTGCAGGGCCTCGGCGACCATCCTGGGCAGCAGGTCAAGCGCCTGAAGCCAGCGATACGGTTTGGGCAGATCGACCATCGATGTCTCCAACGGAACCGGCGCCATAGCGGGCCAGGAAGGTGTCGACGGCGTCCTCGGCGATGGCGCGGATCGGCCGTTGGGGCGTCACCTCGTCGCCCGCCGCCAGCCCCAGCACCAGGGCGCCGTGATCCAGCATTCCCAGCAGTTGACCGGCGGCCCATGACGGCTTGTCCAGGCGCAGCGCCCCCGCCTTGCGCAGGTCCTTGAGAATCGCGATCGCCGTGCCGCCCAGGTCCTGCCGCGCCACGCGCAGCAACTGATCGGCCACGTCCGGAAAGCGGCGGCGCTCGGTCGTGACGATGCGGACCAGGGCCCGCATGTCGGGGCGCGAGAGGAAGGTGGCGTAGGCGACGGCGAAGGCGACCAGCCGCGTCCGGGGCTCGCCCCGCAGCCGTCCGGCCGCGCAGACGGGCGCGGCGACGCCCTGGATCATCTCGGTGGCGATGATCCTGAACAGCTCGGCCTTGCTGGGAAAGTAGGCGTACAGCGTGGCCGTCGACACGCCTGCGGCCCGCGCCACCGCCTCCATGCCCGCGTCGGCGTAGCCTTCGCGCAGGAAATGATCCCTGGCCGCGCCGAGGATCTCCTCGCGCTTGTGCTTCGACCGCTTCAGACCCGGGCTCATCCGCATCAACCGTTCCGCTCTGGCTTGTTCAATACAATCTAACCGCGAAAATGGCGAGTGGACAAGACTTGCGCGAGAGGACTTGCGTCGCGGTTTCGGCTATGGAGCCCCGGCGCCGGATTTCGCGCGCGAAAAGATGGGATTGTCGGCGTGATCAAGGACGCGGAAGCCGCGCGCGAGCAGGAAGTGGCCGCCTGGTTTGGCGAGCGGGCGGAAAACACGATCGAGACCTCGTGCGCCCGCGTGTTCCTGATCGGAACCTCGGCCTTCAAGGTCAAGCGCCCGGTGGACTTCGGCTTTCTCGACTACTCGACGCTGGAGCTGCGGCGCTGGGCGCTGGAGCGCGAGCTGACCTTCAACCGCGCCGCCGCGCCGGACATCTATCGCGAGGTGCGCCGCCTGACCCGGACGCGCGATGGCGGCATCGAGATCGACGGCGAGGGCGAGATCGTCGAGTACCTGCTGGAAATGCGCCGCTTCGACCAGAACGGCGTGCTGGCCACTCAGCCCTGGGCGATCGACGACGCGCTCGAGGACGCGCTGGGCCGCACGGTCGCGCGCTTCCACGCCGGATCCTCGCCGCGCCCCCAGGGCGGCGGCGTCTCGGCCCTGGGCTACACGATCCGCTCGAACGCCAATCTGCTGCGGGGCCTGGCGTCGCGCTTGGGCAAGCAGGCCGTCGAGCGTCTGGTGCACGAGACCGATCTGGCCCTGGAGCGCCTCGGACCCTTGCTCGACGCCCGCGCAGGAGAGGGCTTCGCCCGCCACTGCCATGGCGACCTGCACCTGGGGAACATCCTGATCGAGAACGGTCAGCCGATCCTGTTCGACTGCATCGAGTTCAACGACACCCTGTCGGACATCGACGTCCAGTACGACCTGGCCTTCCTGCTGATGGACCTCGACTTCCGCCGCCGTCGCGATGCGGCGGGACGGGTGCTGAACGCCTATCTCGACGAAGCCGCCCGCACTTTCGGCGAGGGATTGTGGACGGGTCTGGCGGCGCTGCCGCTGATGCTGTCGGTCCGCGCGGCCGTCCGCACCCACGTCTGGGCCTATACCGGCGATGACGAGGCCGCGCGCGCCTATCTGCAGACCGCCCTGGAGCATCTGGCGCCCAAGCCGGTCAGCCTGGTGGCGGCCGGCGGGCTGTCGGGCTCGGGCAAGTCGACCTTCTCGCGCGTCTGCGCGCCGGGTCTGGGCTCGGCCCCCGGAGCGGTGGTGCTGCGCACCGACGAGATCCGCAAGCGCCTGTGGGGCGTGCCGTCGCTGCAAAGGCTGCCGCGCGAGGCCTATACCCCGGAGATGAGCGCCAAGGTCTACGACCAGCTCTTCCATGACGCCGAGCTGTGCCTGAAGGCCGGTCGCTCGGCGGTGCTGGACGCGGTGTTCCTCAAGCCCGAGGAGCGCGCCCGCGCCGAGGCCCTGGCCAAGACCTGCGATGTCGCCTTCCTCGGCGTCTGGCTGGAGGCCCCGCCCGAGGTGCTGCGCGCCCGCGTCGCCGCCCGCGTCAACGACGCCTCTGACGCCGACGTCGCGGTGCTGGAAAACCAACTCACCCGCGACACGGGCGAGATCACCTGGCGCAAGGTCGACACCGTCAGCGCCTTCGAGGACGAGGCGCGGGCGCTGGCCGAGGCGATGGGGTAGGGGGCTGCGGCGACTGAGCTGGCGTTCGGATCTTCTGGGGAAGTCGGACAGGCCGCAGGCCCCCACCGGACCATGCTTTGCATGGTCGTCCGCCCCCATAGGGGGCAGAAGGTGCGCTCCCTTCTTCCCCCTATGGGGGAGGAGCGCCGAAGGCGCGGAGGGGGGCAAGTATGGGTCGGGGGCAGCCTTTAACGCCCCTCCCCAAAACCGACTTCCCGGCGAACGCCCAAGAAATCCTAAGCCGCCCGCCGGCCTGCGTTTGGGGGCTCGGGGTTCACGGCCTTGGCGATGGCCGTGATCAGGTCGACGGGCTTCACTGGCTTGCCGAGGTGATCGTCGAAGCCCAGACCCAGGAAGCGCTCGCGGTCGCCGGACATGGCTGAGGCGGTGAGGGCGATCACCGGCATGGCCGGGTCTCCCGCGCGGCCGTCGCGAATGGCCGCCAGGGCGGTGATCCCGTCCATCACCGGCATGTTGATGTCCATCAGGACGCAGTGGTAGCGGCGCTCGGCCATCGCCTTGAGCGCTTCCTGGCCGTTTTCGACGACGGTGAGGGCGACGCCCAGCGGCTCCAGCATGGTGCGGACCACCAGCTGGTTGATGGCGTTGTCCTCGGCCATCAGCACGTGGATCTGTCCCAACTCATCGGTGTCCGCCTCGACTTCCTCTACGGACGCGGTCGGGGCCGCGCATGCGGGGGCCACGAAGGTGAAGACGAAGCAGGCCCCCCGCTCCGAAGGCGCCAGAATAAGATCGCCGCCCATCTGGCGCGCCAGGGCCTGGGCGATCGACAGGCCCAGACCCGCGCCGCCGTGCTCGCGCGAGATCGTCTGATCGGCTTGGGTGAAGCTGTCGAACACGCGCTCGGCCGCGTCCGGGGGGACGCCGGGTCCGGTGTCGGTGACGGTGATCGACACGCGCCGATCGCGGCCGTCCAAGGCTTGCGCGGCGACGTCCAGCCTGACGCCGCCTTCGACGGTGAACTTGATGGCGTTGGAAACGAGGTTGGTCACCACCTGGCGGATCCGCAGCGGGTCGGCGTGGAGTCCGGGCGGGAGGTCCGGCGCATAGTCGACGCTCAGCGACAGGTTCTTAAAGTCCGCCGCGTCGCGCCAGGCGTCGACGACCTCGCCGACCACGTCCTGCAAGGTCATGTCGATCGGCGCCAACTCGACCTTGCCCACCTCGACGCGCGAGAGGTCCAGCACGTCATTCAGCAGCTGCATCAGGCTGTCGCCCGACTTGATCATCAGGGCGACCTGCTCGCGCTGGACCGCGTCGAGGTTCGAACGCTCCAAGGCGTGGGCCATGCCCAGCAGGCCGTTCATCGGCGTCCGCAGCTCATGGCTGGTCACGGCGATGAAGGTCGACTTGGCGCGGGCGGCCTCCAGCGCCTTTTCGCGCTCCTCACGCAGGCCGCGCGTCAGCTCGTCCATCCGCCGCGCGGCCGCGCGGTTCTGGGCCATCACGTTCAGGGTGGTCCCGACCAGCAGAACAAGACCCCAGCGCGCAGTTTGCGCGGCCGGACTTGTGTCGGGCATGAAGAAGATCGGGAAGATCAGCAGGCTGGCCAGCGGCGCCAGTCCGTTCAGCACGAGCATCGGCACGGACTGATGCCGGAAGTTCTGAGTGTAGACGATCTGACCCGCCCAGACGGAGACGGCGGCGATCTTCAGCAGGTCCTGACCCTCGAACCACAGCAAGCTCGCCAGCGTCGACCAGCTGATGGTGATCGGAATGGAGGCCCAGACGAACCAGGCCCGCTCGCGCGGCGTCGCTGTGCGTCCCTTTCTGAAGCGCCGTGTGGTCAGAAGCGCCAGGCCTTCGCCCATATAGAGGCTGAGCAGCCAGAGGAAGGCGACCTGCGGGCGAAGCACGAACACCATCAGCCCCGCCACAAGGGCGGCGATCACCAGGCGCGAGATCGTCAGCCGATAGGTGTCGGCCGCGATTTCGTCGAGCCGCTCATCGGACCATGCCTTGGCCAACCAGTCCAAGTCGCCTCACAGGGTTCAAGGCTTGGCGGAGCGAAGCGCTCACACCGAGCGGCGAACTATCCACCGACCGCAACCAAAAGTCCCTGAACGGCGCCTGCGACCTATGATCGCGTGTGTCGGATGCCCGACAGGGGAGCACATTCCCGTTCGCCTGACGAGCGCGGCGCGTTGCGTGTTGCGCCGCACACCGATAGCCTTGCCTTAACAACGATAAACAGACGGGAGAGCTGAGGGCCGATGCAAGGGCTGATGCAGCACGGGGCGCTGACCCTCGACAAGATCATCGATCACGCCGCGAAATGGCACGCCGGCCGCGAGGTCGTCAGTCGCTCTGTCGAGGGACCGATCGTCCGCACGACGTATGGCGCGATCCGGGATCGGGCCAAGCGAGTGTCCAACGCCCTCTTGGGCATGGGGATCAAGCCGGGCGACCGCGTCGGCACCCTGGCCTGGAACACCGGCCGCCACATGGAAGCCTGGTACGGCATCATGGGCATCGGCGCGGTGTGCCACACGCTGAACCCGCGCCTGTTTCCCGAGCAGATCGCCTGGATCGCCGACCACGCCGGCGACCGCGCCATCTTCACCGACCTGACCTTCCTGCCGATCATCGCCGCGATTCTGCCGCGCCTGCCGCATGTGGAGTACGTGGTCGTCTTCACCGACCGCGCGCACATGCCGGCCGACTTCGCCCCGGCGGGCGAGGCGCCGCACTTCAAGGGCCTGCTCTGCTACGAGGAGCTCGTCGAGCAGCACCACGCCGACTGCGCCTGGGGCGGTTTCGACGAGGGGACGGCGGCGGGGCTCTGCTATACCTCGGGCACGACCGGCGATCCCAAGGGGGTGATGTACTCCCACCGCTCGAACTTCCTGCACACCCTGATCACCCTGCAGCCCGACGTGATGGGCCTGTCGCAGAAGGACGTGATCCTGCCGGTGGTGCCGATGTTCCACGCCAACGCCTGGGGCGTGGCGTTCTCGGCCCCGGGCGCGGGCGCGAAGATGGTCATGCCGGGCGCCAAGATGGACGGCGCCTCGATCTATGAGCTGCTGGACACCGAGCAGGTCACCTTCTCGGCCGCCGTGCCCACCGTCTGGCAGATGCTGCTGCAGCACCTGGAAGCCACCGGCGCCAAGCTGCCAACCCTGAAAAAGGTGGTGATCGGCGGCGCGGCCTGCCCCGAGAGCATCATCCGCGCCTTCCACGACAAGTACGACGTCGAGGTCGTGCACGCCTGGGGCATGACCGAGACCTCGCCGGTTGGCACACTGTCGGTGATGACCGAAGAGCTGGCCAAGCTGCCCTACGACCAGCAGATGCCCTGGCGTCTGAAGCAGGGCCGTCCGCCGCTGGGCGTCGAGATCTGCCTGAAGGACGACGAGGACAATCGCCTGCCGCACGACGGCAAGGCCTTCGGCCACCTGAAGATCCGCGGCCCGATCATCGCCGCCGAATATTTCCGGGGCGCCGGCGGCAAGATTCTGGACGACGAGGGCTTCTTCGACACCGGCGACGTCGCCACGATCGACGAGCACGGCTTCATGCAGATCACCGACCGGGCCAAGGACGTGGTCAAGTCGGGCGGCGAATGGATCTCGACCATCGAGATCGAGAACATCGCCGTCGGCCACCCCAAGGTCGCCCTGGCGGCGGTGGTCGGCCAGCCGCATCCCAAGTGGGACGAGCGCCCGGTGCTGCTGGTCAAGCTCAAGGAAGGCGAGAGCGCCACGCCGCAGGAGTTCATCGACTACCTGCAAGGCAAGATCGCCAAGTGGTGGATGCCCGACGACGTGCTGATCGTCGACGACATCCCGCTGGGCGCGACTGGCAAGATCGACAAGAAGCTGATCCGAAAGCGCCTGGCCGACCAGGGCTACGCCTTGCCCGCCACGCCCTTGCAGCCCAGCCCTCCAGCGCCCCAGCCGACTCTGGCGGCGGCTGACGGCGGCCAGGCGGCGAAGATCTACGCGCCCGAGGCCGTCGAAGAGGTCGAGGCCGAGACAGCCTTACCCGCCGAGGAGGCGGCGCTCGAAGAGGAGACCGTGCCGGCGGGGGAGCTTGAGGCGACGTCGGAGGTCTCTGCGCCTCTGACGTCGCCTGCGGAAGCTGAACCGGTCGCGCCCACGCCTGAGCCCGAGCCGAAGGCTGCGGAAGCGGCTGAGCCGGTCTCCGCCGCCGACGCGATCATCGCCGAGGCCGCCGCGATCGCGGCGGGCGCGGCTAAGCCCGTCGAGGGCGCTACGACCGAGGTCAAGGCGACGGCGGAAAAGCCCGAGTCCAAGGCTGAGTCCAAGCCGGAGGCCAAGCCCGAGCCGGAGGCCGAACCGCCGCTGCGCCTGCACGAGCCCGACAAGCCTGAAGCGCCCAAGGCCCAGCCGGTCGCCAGCGAGGCGGCGCCCTTCGCCGTGCCGATCACGCCGGGCCGACGCGGCAAGACCAAGGCCGCCAAGGGGGCGAAGGCGTCCGGCGGCAAGGCCAAGCCCGTCTGGGCCGGGCTCTATCTGGATTTCGCGGTGCTGGTGGCGCTGACGCCGGCGATCCTGGCGGCCGGGGGCGCTCTTGGCGTCAAGCTGGGCCTGATCAACCTGCCGTTCGGCTATAACACCCTGACCCTGGACTGGGCGCCGAAGGCGGCCCAGGTCAGCATCGTCACGGGCCTGGTCGGACTGGTCGTCGCCCTGTTCGCCGGCTTTGGCCGGTTGTGGAAGGCGGCGCTGACGGCGCTGCTGATCACGGCGGCGACGTTCGCGGTGATGTTCGGGGCCAAGGCGTTGCTGGGCCAGACCCCGCCGATCCACGATGTGGCCACCGACTGGAAGACGCCGCTAGGCTTCTCCGACGCGGCCATGGCCGCCCGGGGCGGGGCTGCGTCGCTGGTCGACGACGATCCCAGCCTGCCGGTGGGCTCGGCCGCGTTCGCCGGGCGACGGATCGCCGAGATCAACGCCGAGACCTGTCCGGCGGCCCGCCCGCTGGTCAGCAACCGCGCGCCGGCGGATGTCTACGAAGCGGCCAAGGCCGCCGTCCTGGCGTCCGGCATGACGCTGGTCACGGATGATCCGGTCGACGGTCGCCTGGAAGCCACGGCGCGGAGCTTCTGGTACGGCCTGACCGACGATGTCGTGGTGCGGGTGCGTCCGGACGCCGCCGGTTCGCGGCTGGACATGCGCTCGATCGGGCGTGACGCCGGCGCCGACCTCGGGCGCAACTGCGACCGGATCGGCCGCCTGATCAGCGTGATCAAGGGCGGCTGAGGCCCCTCGGGCGGCGCTGTCAGGCCAGGCGGTATTCGGCGTCGAGGCCCGGCTCGCCCGGTGTCACGACCCGCCCCTCGCGGACCAGCTGGATCATGTGGGCCAGCACCGAGAGGGCGGCCGCCGGATGCAGGCGCGGGTCGACCGCCGCGTAGAGGCTGGGCACCATCGCCTTGATGGTGGTGAAACCGGCGCCCAGGGCCTGCACGATCTGCGCCTCGCGCGCCCGACGGTGGGCGACATAGGCGTCGATGAAGGGCGTAACCTCGCGGACCGGCGCGCCGTGGGTGGGCCACAGGGTGTCGAAGCCGCGCGCGCGCACCTTTTCCAGGCTGGCGAAATAGTCGCCCATGTCGCCGTCGGGCGGGGTGATCACAGTGGTCGACCAGCCCATGATGTGGTCGCCGCAGAACAGGGCGTTCTCTTCCCGCAGGGCGAAACACAGGTGGTTCGAGGTGTGGCCGGGCGTGGCCACCGTCTCTAGCGTCCAGCCCGGTCCTTCCACGATGTCGCCATCGGCCAACACGACGTCGGGCCGAAACCGGCTGTCGGCGCCTTCCTCCAGGCCCGGCGCGGCGGCCTCTCCGTGATCGGCCGGCGCCGGCAGGCCAAGCACCTTGGCGCCGAACGCCTGCGCCAGCGGATGGGCGAGGGGGCTGTGGTCAAGGTGATGGTGGGTGACCAGCACGTGCGTCACCCGCTCGCCGGCCAGCGCCGCCTTCAGCGCCTCGAAATGCTCGGGCAGATCGGGGCCGGGGTCGATCACCGCCACCTCGCCCCGGCCGACGATATAGACGCCGGTGCCTATGAAGGTGAACGGTCCCGGGTTGCGCGCGATCACCCGCCGGATCAGCGGACTCACCGTGTCACAGCGGCCGTATTCGAACTCAAGCTCGCGGACGAAGGGGATCATAGGGACGTTCCCGAAGCGGACGGCGCCGGTCTTGCGCTGAGGCCCTCCAGTAACCGAGGGAGAACCGGCCATGGCGGCGGACGCGGCGATTTTTGTGTCAAAACGGCTCCAGCGCGCGGCCTTCGCCATTCTGTGTATCATCCTGGCCCAGTTCGTGCTCGCCAGTTGCCAGGCCGAACCGACGCCGATGGCGGCGCGCCAATCCGCCGCCCTCTAAGCGCCTTCCAAAGCTCTATACGGGCAGGACGCCGGAAAGGTCGTAGCCCGCCCCATGGCCCTGGGCCACCAGCGTCTCGCGGTCCGCGCCCGCCAGCGCCTGGCCGATCGACCAGGTGACGATCGAGCGGGTGCCCGAGCGGCAGAACGCCAGCACCGGCCCCTCGGCCGACTCGATCGCCGCGCGCACCGCCTCGACCTGGTCGGGCGTCGGTCCGCCGCGCACCGGCACATGCAGATAATCCATTCCGGCCGCGCGGGCGGCCGCTTCGACCATGGCGCTGGACGGCTGGCTGGGGTCTTCGCCGTCGGGCCGGTTGTTGATCACTAGCACAAAGCCCTCGGCCGCCGCGCGCGCCATATCGGCCGGGTCCACCTGGGGACTGACGGAGAGGGATTCGGTGACGCGTCGGAAGTCGCTCATGCGGATCGGGTCTCAAATGTACGCGCGGCGCGGTCTTGCCGCCGCCGCATCTTCACGACCGCGCGGCGCCTAGGCAATGGGCGATCCGCGCGGGGCGCTGCTCAACGGTGCGGCGAGGCCGCAATTTCCTTGCGGAAAATGGAAGTAAAGCTGAGGAGCTTTTGCGGCGGTTAGCGGTCAAGCTGCAATATTTCCGCGCAAGTCAAGCGCCGCACATACATTTCTAGCTGACCCGTGTTCGAAACAGGGTACAGCGTAACGTGGTTTTTTGGGGCTCAGATAGCTGAGGAAAAACAACCCGCTCGAAAGCGGCGGCTGTCATTTTCAAGGGGGCGGCATCGAAATTGAGCAACGATTTTCCGAAAAGCGTCCTCGCTGTGGCGATTTTGCGACAGGGGGGCGAGGATGTTGATTACATTTTTGCAATCACAATTGACCCCTGCCCGACGCAACCCCTAACGTCGGTGCAACCGGAATAGTTTGTTCCGGGACACCAGTGATTTCGTGGTGCTTGTGCGGCTTCCGCCAAAACTGGGCAAAGTGACTTGAGGGGTTCTTGCTCAGCCTCGCCAATGCGCCACGTCAGAGGGGAATTGAACGAAATGAAATCCAAAAAAGGTAGCGCGGCTGCGCGCGCGCGTCTGATGACGACGACGCTGCTGGCCGGCTTCGCTGCAGTGGCGACTCCCGTGGCGCTCGGCGTCATCGCGACCGCCATGCCCACCGTGGCGTCCGCCCAGGACTACACGAGCGGCACCCTGGCCGGTACGGTCGTCAACAGCAGCGGCCAGCCCGTCGCCGGCGCGCAAGTGACCGTGAAGTCGGCCGCTCAAGGCTTCACCCGCGAAGTGACGACCGACAACAACGGTCAGTTCCGCGTTCCGCTGATCCCGCAGGGCGCCTATGCGGTCTCGATCAACAAGACCGGCTTCAAGCCGACCAGCGACGGCGCCCTGGGCGTCCGCGCCGGCGGTGAAAGCAACTACAACTTCACCCTGACGGCCGCCGACGAAACCGTCTCGGAAGTGGTCATCACCGCGACCGCCAACCCGCAGCTCGACTTCTCGCAGACCACGACCGGTCTGGCGATCGACGTCGAAGACCTGCAAAAGCAAGTTCCGGTCGGCCGTAACATCACCGCCCTGACGCTGCTGGCGCCGGGCACGGTCGAAGGCTCGTCGACCAACTTCCGCGGTCAGACCTCGATCAGCGGCGCCTCGGTCGCTGAAAACGCGTTCTACCTGAACGGCCTGAACATCACGAACTTCGACAACTACATCGGCGGTTCGCGCGTTCCGTTCGAGTTCTACAAGTCGGTCGAAGTGAAGACCGGCGGCTACTCGGCCGAGTATGGTCGCGCCACCGGCGGCATCATCAACGCCGTTTCGAAGTCGGGCTCGAACGACTTCACCTTCGCCGTCCACGGCAACTGGTCGCCCGCGTCGCTGGAAAGCCCGCAAAAGGATACCTACCAGACCCGCGGCAAGCTGCGTGAGACGAACAACAAGGATCTCGTGATCGAAGCCGGCGGCCCGATCATCAAGGACCGCCTGTTCTTCTACGGTCTGGCCCAGTTCAACGACAACGAATCGCGTGGCGCCTCGATCGCCGCCGGTTCGTACAACGTCGACCGCATGAAGGACCCCTTCTACGGCGTGAAGCTGGACGGTTACATCACCGACCGCCAGCACCTGGAATTCACCCTGATCAATACGGCGCGCGTGACGAAGCGTGAAAGCTTCGCCTACACGTTCGCCAACAACACCGACACCATCGGCGCGGCCCTGCCGGGCACCCGCTTCGAAGACGGCGCCACCAGCTACGTCGCGAAGTACACCGGCACCTTCACGGATTGGTTCACCCTGTCGGCCGCCTATGGTCTGAACAAGGACCGCGCCGCGACCCGTTCGGCCCTGAGCAGCTCGCCGCTGGTTCAGTCGTCGATCGCCGCCGGCCCCACCAACTCGACGGCCACCCGTCGCGTCAGCGTTCAGAACGCCGCCGCTCAGGACGCGCCGCGCTACACCTCGCGCGAATTCTACCGCGTCGACGGTGACCTGTACTTCAGCCTGTTCGGTGACCACCACATCCGCGCCGGCTACGATCGCGAAAACCTGAGCCTGACGCACCAGTCGACCCGTAACGGCGGCGGCAACTACGTCTACCGTGAAGGTTCGGCGACCGATCCGCGCGGTGTTCCGGCTGGTCGTTACTACCTCGACGTCCGGACCTTCCTTGGCGGTGGCTCGTACTCGTCGCGGAACCAGGCCATCTACATCCAAGACTCGTGGGATGTCCTGCCGACCCTGACCCTGAACCTGGGCGTTCGTCGCGACCAGTTCCAGAACCGCGGCATCAACCTGAACGGCACCAAGGGCCCGGTCTTCGTCGAATTCGACAACGAAGTGGCGGCCCGCATCGGCTTCACCTGGGATCCGGGTAACGACGGCGCCAACAAGATCTTCGGTAACTACGGCCGCTACTACCTGCCGGTCGCGTCGAACACGGCGTACCGTCAGGCCTCGGCCATCCTCGACCAGACCTCGTACTTCCTGCTGCCGGCCGGCTTCCAGCTGTACGTCCCGGGCACGACCACGGTGAACACCGCGTTCGTCAACCCGGTCACGGGTCTGCCGCTCTCGGGCATCGGCACGCAGATCACCGGCTTCCCGAACTCGGCCATCTGTCTGGCCGGCGGCGTGGGCACGGCGGGCCTCCGTGGCTGTACGGTGCGTAACAACGGCACCATCCAGCCGTTTGCGGCCAACGTGTCGAAGAACCTGAAGTCGACGGCCGACGACGAATATATCCTCGGTTACGAGCGCCGCTTCGACTCGCTGTGGAAGGCTGGCGTCACGCTGACCTACCGCAAGTCGCTGCGCGCCGCCGACGACGTGTCCGTCGACTACGCCGTCCAAGCGTACTGCAAGGCCAACAAGATCGCCGGCTGCGAAGACGTCTATAGCGGCTTCCACCAGTACACGATCATCAACCCGGGCCTGGCTCAGACCATCACCCTGTCGGACCCGCTGCCGGGCGAGACGACGGTTCGCACGATCAACTTCACCGCTGATCAGCTGCGCTACCCGAAGGTCGACCGCCAGTACATCGCCCTGCAGTTCCAGTTCGACCGTGCGTTCGACGGCAAGTGGGCTCTGAACGGTTCGTACACCCTCTCGGAATCGAAGGGTAACTACGAAGGCTACGTGAAGACCGACTACGCTGGTGGCCAAACCGACGCCGGCATCACCGCCGACTTCGACACCCCCGGCCTGACCGAGGGCGCCTACGGCCTGCTGCCGAACCACCGCGGTCACGTGTTCAAGGCCTTCGGTTCGTACCAAGTGTTCGACAACTTCCTGGTCGGCGCCAACGCGCTGGTCACGTCGGGCCGCAAGTACGGCTGCATGGGCTTCAACCCGAACGACCCGATCCTGAACAGCGCTTACGGCGCCCTGTCGCACTACTGCGATGGCAAGGTCACCCCGCGTGGCTCGGTGTTCAGCGATCCCTGGACCTACCGCCTCGACCTGTCGGCCCGCTACACGGTTCCGTCGTTCGGCTTGCTGCCGGAAAACGGCCTGACGCTGCGCGCCGACATCTTCAACGTCTTCAACACCCGTCGCACGGTGGAGACGAACGAGTTCGGCGAACTGGACAGCGGCGCGAAGAACAACAACTTCCGCGCTCCGCTGGCCTACATGCCGCCGCGCTCGGTGCGTCTGGGCTTCGACCTGGTCTTCTAATCTCGGAAGCCAGATCGCCTAAAAGAGAAGGGCGGGCCGCAAGGCCCGCCCTTTTTCTTTGGCGGCGGTGAAGGTCGCGTTCGGTCTCGGCAGCTTGGCTACTGGCCGGCCGCCCGTTCAGCGGGCCGGCTTCATCTCTGGCCGTAGGCCTCAAAGAACGGCGCCAGGTGCGCTTCGTAACGCTTCCATTGCCCAATCGCTCGCGTGCTCATCGGCTGGCGAACCTGGCTGGCGGACGAGGTCGTCACAGCCCGCGCGGTAAGGTGGAAATCGCGCAGATTGTCCTGGAAGGGCAGGTGGCAGTGATCGAGGATCTTCGCGATCCAGGTCTTCGGATCGGACACCAGGTCCTCGTAAGCCACCGTCAGGATCGCGTCGGGATACAGCGCCGACCAGTGCGCGTGGAGACGATCCTCCTCGATCATGTGGTGGCCGATGTCTTCAAGCGACCATGTCCAATCCAGACCGCTCGCGAAGTGGCTGCGGAAACAGGAGAGTGCGACATCGCCCGGGTCGCGCCGAAGCCAGACGAAGCGCGCCTTGGGAAGTACATGGTGGATCAGGCCGACGAAGCGCGTGTGGTTCAACGTCTTGTCGACGATGCGCCCGGTCGTTCCGAACCGCTCGTCCAGCAGATGGAGGTAGGCCTCTCCAAACCGCGTCCAGACATCGGCGGCATCGGGGCGAAACGCCATCCGCGTGACGTCCGACGGCGCGTAACCGCCGAGGTCCATGGTGGCCGTACGGAACAGGTTCAGCTCCGCACCGTCCACGACGTCGGCGTGGCTGGCCAGGATTTGCTCCACCAGCGTGGTGCCAGAACGCGGCAGCCCCAGCACGAAGATCGGTCGTTCGCTATCGACGGTGCTGGGGGGAAGCTTGGCGAAGTCCTCGCTCCTGAACCCTGCAACGACCTCATCCACGAAGCGCCTGGAAGCGGCGCTATTATAGGGCCCTCGCTGACGCCGCACCTTGTCGGCGCCCTGGGTCCAGCTTTCGAACGCCCGGTCAACGTCGCCCTGATCGTTATAGGCCTTGCCCAGCGCGTAGAGCAGGCTGCTAGGCGCGTCTGGCCCCAGTTGAGCGGAGAGAGTCTGCATCGTGGCGACATCCGGGTCAGAACCGCCGAAGGACTTGATGTCGGCGAGCGCCAACCAAGCCGCGCCGGCGAGCTCCGGCCATTCCGTCCCCGCGATTGCCGTCCGGAGGTGACGTTCGGCCTCTTCGACGCGCCCCAACTGGGCGAGGCAGGCGCCTAGCAGTTGGTGCAGCCGAGCGTCGGGTCGGGGCGCGTTGGGCAGGAACGCCTCGGTGGCTTTGACCGCCCCGGCGACATGTCCCAGTTGGGCCAGCATCGCGCCATAAGCAAGTCGGCGTTCTATGTCGTACGGATCCCCGGCCACGTAGCGCCGCATGGCCGCGCGAGCGGCCGAAACTTCCCCGAGCGCAGCCGCAAGCTGGGCGACCTGGCTCCAACGGTCACCCAGCGGCGCGTCCTCGCTCGCCAGCTTGACGATGATGGCGGCGGCTCGGGCGCGATCTCGCGCCTCGAAGCGGCGCACGGCCTGAGACAAGGGATCGGCGGCGCTGACGGACATTCGGAAGCTCAAGATCGCGACAAGGAAACGATAAGCGGCCGCCGCACTGTGCGCGGCGGCCGTCTAGAGGAGAGGCCCGTCTCAACGCACCGGCATATCCGCCAGCACCGACGCCCCGCCGGGGGCGGCGCGCAGGCGGGCCTTGGCCATTTCGTCGAGGATGGCCTGCGAGCGCGGGTCGCCCAGCACCCAGGCGGCGGCGGCCAGGGTCTTGGCCGAGGTTTCCGAGACGCCCAGGAACTTCTCGAAGGCCTCGAACGGCGACTTGCCGCCCTGCATGTGCTTGATGCGAACGTCGCCGTTCAGCTTGGCCAAGGTCTTGGCCTTTTCGACCGCCTCGTAGTAACCGCCCAGGCTGTCGACCAGGCCCAGTTGCTTGGCCTGCTCGCCGGTCCAGACGCGGCCCTTGGCGATCTCGCGCACCTTGGCGGGCGGCAGGTTGCGGCCCTCGGCCACGCGGGTGATGAAGCCGGCGTAGATCCGGTCCATCCAGCCGGCGAACTTGGCGCGCTGCTCGGGCGTGAAGCCCTCGGCCGAACCGAAGGCCTGTGAATAGTCGCCGCCGACGTGCAGGTCCTTGGTGTCGACGCCGAAGCGGGCCAGGGCGTCGCCGATGGCGAACTTGCCGCCATAGACGCCGATCGAGCCGGTCAGGGTCGAGGGCTGGGCGATGATCGAGTCGGCCTGGCTGGAGATCCAGTAGCCGCCCGAGGCCGCGTAGGTCCCCATGCTGACCACGACCGGCTTGCCGGCCTTCTTGGCCGCCTTCAGGGCCGCCAGGATCTGCTCCGAAGCCGTGTCCGAACCGCCGGGCGAGGAGACGCGGAAGACGATCGCCTTGACGTCCTTGTCCTCGGTGGCGTTGCGGAAGGCCTGGGCGACGTCGTCGGAATAGACATTGCTGTCGCCGCCGAAGGGCGAACCGCCGTTGTCCGTGCCCGTGACGATCGCGCCCTCGGCGCCGATCACGGCGATGGCGGGGCCGGTCTTGGCCGCCGCCGGCTTGGAGCGCGAGGCGTAGTCGTCGAAATCAACCAGCTTGGCGCCCTTGCCGGCCTTTTCCAGCGCGAAGGCCTGGATGTCGCTGACCTGGCCGACCTTGTCGATCAGGCCCTTGGCTTGGGCTTCCTGGGCGATGTAGGGGCCGGCTTCCAGCACCTTGACCAGCTCGGCCGGCTCGCGCTTGCGGTCGGCGGCGGCGCTGGTCAGGGCCGTGCGGTAGACCGAGCCCATCCACGACAGGGTCGATTCCCGGTGGGCGGGCGTATAGTCGCTGTAGAGATAAGGATTGACCGCGTTCTTGTACTCATAGCGCTGCTCGTACTCGGCCTTGACGCCGTACTTGTCGAAGAAGCGCTTGAAGAACATCGACTCCGAGGAAATGCCCACGGCCTGGAAGCTGCTGTCGGGCTGCATCCAGAACTCGCTGGTCGCCGCGCCCAGCATGTAGGTCGAGGTGACCATGCCGGAGGGATAGAGGCCCTGGCTGTGGGCGTAGATCGGCTTCTTGCCGACCTCGCGGAAGTGTTTGAAGGCCAGGCGCAGCTCGTCGGCGGCGGCCGGGGCGACGCCGCCCTCGGGCAGGCGCACCAGGATCGCCTTGACCTTGTCGTCCTTCTCGGCGCGACGCAGGGTCTCGATGACCGAGATCACCGAGCCGCCGCTGGCGCCGAAGGCCGCGAACGGGCTCTTGGGCTCCTGGTCCGAAAGGCCGCCGCGCAGGTCCAACTGCAACACCGCGTGGGCGGGCACCGGCGCGGGTCGAGCGGCTCCGGCGGCCATGGCGATCAGCAGGAAGGGAACGCCGACGACGAACAGGAGAAGGCCGACGAACACGCCGGCGACGGTCAGGAAGAACTGCTTCATCGGAGGTCCTGATGACGAAATCAGCGACAAGCTAACCGGTGTTCGGGTTGCGACCAAATGAAGAGCGCGCAACGTGAGCGGGTTTTGCTGTGGGAATCGCCAAGCGCGGCGCGCAGAGCGCTCAAAGGCTTGGTTTTGCGAGGATTTCCCGCCTCTGGCTAGCGGGGAGAAAGTGGTCGGAGTGGCAGGATTTGAACCTGCGACCCCTGCGTCCCGAACGCAGTGCTCTACCAGACTGAGCCACACTCCGACTTGGAGGCCGGCCTTATAGGTGGGTGTTCCGGAGGGCGCAAGCGCCTTTTTTCGCGGACATGTGACAACCGGAAAAAAGTTCTGAAATGGCCTGTTGCATCCATCCGAGTCGTGAGCTATCTCCACCGCCTCGCCGGGCCCTGACGGGTCTCGCCGTTCCTGCTGGGGAATGGTGTAATGGTAACACTGCGGTTTTTGGTACCGTCATTCTAGGTTCGAGTCCTAGTTCCCCAGCCACTCTTCCTCATCGATTGCTCTAAAAGCCGAAGCCTTTACAGGCCAAGGCGCGCTAGAGCTTGCATCCGCAGCAAGCGCGACTGCGTAGTAGGGTTCAGAGCGGCCGCCTTCCGGTCGCGTGGGGCGCGGCGCGGCGCGGGAGCAGGCTGGCCCCCAGGTCGTTGCACACGGCGATTGCGTTAAAGAGACATGATGCGGGCGACATCGAGGCTTGTTGTTTTCCTCGCGGCGGCGGTTCTTGCGATCGCCTTGGCGGCTTGGGTCGTGATGTCGCGACGGCCGCCGGAAGTCGCCGTCCTCGAGATCAGGCCTGCGACCATCGAGCAGGCGCTGTCCGTCGTCGGTCGCGTGCGTCCGCTGGAGTTGGTGCAGGTCGCCTCACCCAATGCTGGACAGGTCGTGCGCCTGCTGCACGACGAGGGCGACCGCGTCGCAGCGGGTGATCCGCTCGCCGTCGTGCTGGCCGCCGTGGAGCGGGCCCAGACCCAGGCAGATGTCGCGCGCGAGCGGGCGGCGCGGGCCGCCGCCACCGAGGCGCGCCTCAACCATCAGAGGGTCAAGACGCTGTATGACCGGGGCTTTGCGGCCAAGGCCGCGCTGGACGCCGCCCAGGCGGGGCTGGACACCGCCCAGGCCAATGTCGCGGCGGCGTCCGCCGGCGTGCGGGCCTCGGCCGAACGCGCCCAGGAATTCGTTATCCGCGCGCCTATGGCCGGCGTGGTGCTGTTCCGGCCCATCGATAACGGCCAGGTCGTTTCGGCGGGGCAGACGCTCTTCGAGTTGGGCTCGTCCGCCGGAGTCGAGATCCGCGCCGAGGTCGAGGAGGTTTATGCCGACGCCCTGAGGCCGGGCCAGATGGCGCGCGCGGCCCTGTCCGGATCCTCGACGATCTTCTCCGCCCGCGTGACCGAGGTCTCGCCGCGCGTGGACTCCAGCACGGGCGGTCGGTCGGTGCGGCTGTCGGCTGATGGCGAACAGGGCCTTTCACCCGGGCGATCCGTCGACGTCACCATCGTGGTGAAGCAACGTCCCGGCGCGATCGTGATTCCGCGCGCGGCCGTGCTGGACGCCACCGCCGCGCCCAAGGTCTACGTCGTTGACGCGGGCGATGTCGTGCGGGCGCGGTCGATCGCTGTGGCGCGTTGGCCCTCGGTCAACGCCATCGTCGAAAGCGGTCTGCGCGCCGGCGACCGGGTCGTGCTGGAGCCGGCCACGGTGAAGCTGGACGCCCAGGTCAGACCCGTCGCCGCCAAGCCGGACCGCTGACCCCGTGTTCGCGTTCAAGGTCGCCCGCCGCTACCTGCTGTCCAACCCCTCGCAGACACTGTTGCTGATTGCGGGGGTGGCGCTGGGCGTGACCGTGTTCATCTTCATTACCGCCCTGATCGCGGGCCTGGCCGTGAGGCTGACCGATCAGGTGACCGGCAATAGCGCCCATGTCAGTTTGCAGCCCGCCACGCGGGTGGCCCGGGTGCTGCCGGGACCGGAACTGCCGGTGGAGTCGGTGGCCCTGGTCTCGACCTTCCAGCGTCAGCAGATCCGCGACTGGCCCATGGTGGTCGATCTGCTGCGCGCCAATCCCGAGGTTTCGGCGATCAGCCCGCAGATTTCCGGCAGCGCCTTCCTGGTCAAGAGCGAGGCGGTCGCCCCCGTGGCGGTGATCGGCGTTGAGCCGCAGGGGATCGACGCCATTTCCCCCATCACGCCGAAGATCATCGAAGGCGACGGCGATCTTGGCGCGAACGGTCTCTTGATCGGCGTGCGCATGGCCGAGGAGTTGGGCCTCGGCGCGGGACAGTCTGTCCTGCTGCGGACGGAGCGCGGCGTGGAGCGGCAATTGACCATCCGAGGCGTGTTCCGCACCGGTCTCCAGAGCCTCGACGAACGTGTCGCCTTCCTGTCGCTGCAAACCGCGAGGCCGCTGTTCGACCTGCCCGAGGGCGTGACCAACATCGAGGTCAAGCTCAAGGACCCTCAGGACGCCCGGGCCGCGGCCCGCTTTCTGGGCCAGGCGACGGGCCTGCGCGCCACGCCCTGGCAGGAAAAGAACGTCGGCCTTGAGGACGCCCTGAAGGCTCAAGGCCAGACCGGCACGATGATCCAGATCTTCTCGCTGATTTCGATCATCATCGGCGTGGCCAGCGCGCTTGTCCTGTCGGCTTACAGACGGCGCAGTGAGGTCGGGATCATGCGCGCCTTTGGCGTGCCGGGCGGGTTCATCCTGTGGGTGTTTCTGCTGCAGGGCCTGTTGATCGGCCTGGTCGGCGCGGTGCTTGGCTGCGCGTCGGGCTATGGGCTTTGCATCTGGCTTGAGGGCGTCACCCGGCCGGACGGCACGTCGATCCTGCCGATCGCGCCCCGCCAGGGCGGCTATGCGGCGGCGCTGGTGCTCACCACCCTGGGCGCGGTGATCGCCTCGATCCTGCCTGCGCGTTCGGCCTCGAAGATCGATCCGCTGGAGGCCATTCAGCAATGACCAACGTGATCGAAGCCCGTGGGATCGAGATGGTCTTTCACAACGGCGATGAGGAAACCCGGGTCCTAAAGGGCATCGACCTGACGCTGGGCCAGGGCGAGCTCGTCGCGATGGTCGGGGCGTCTGGATCGGGGAAGTCGACTCTCTTGTCGATCATCGGCCTTTTGCTTCGCCCAACGTCTGGAACCCTGAGCATCAGCGGTGAGCGGGTCGATGACCTGTCCGAGCGGATGCGGGCGCGATTCCGTAATCAGCGCTTGGGCTTTGTCTTCCAGTTCCATCACCTGCTGCCTGACTTCACGGCGATGGAGAACGTCGCCTTTCCGGCCGCCGCGCCGGGCGGGGGCATCTCGCGCGCGATGCGCGTCCGCGCGCGCGATCTGCTGGCGCGGGTGGGCCTGGAAGATCGTATCGATTTTCCGGCTGCGCGGCTTTCGGGCGGGCAGAAGCAGCGCGTCGCCATCGCCCGCGCCTTGATGAACCGGCCCGACCTGATCATCGCCGATGAACCTACAGGCAATCTGGATCGAGAATCGGCTGACCGGGTCCTGGACCTGATGCGCGAGGTCAACCGAGAGGACGGCGCCACCTTCCTGATCTGCACGCACGATGACGGTGTCGCGGCGCGATGTGGCCGCCGCTTGACGCTCAGTGACGGCAAGCTGGCGTCCAACGTGCGCGATCCTGGTGTGGCGCGCTAAAGCATTTTCCGACGAAGGCGTGGCGCGCTAAAGCATTTTCCGACGAAGTCGAGCCGGCTCGTCGTCAGAAAAAGCTCTAGTCCGACGGCTCCTCGGCTTTCGACATGGGGTCTTGTCGTCGCGAACGTCAGTGCGGTCTCGCTGCGACGTATTCATCGATTAGCGTTATGTCAGTCCAAGTGCAGTTCGCGATGGCGAGATAGAGGCGCGCCTGGCGCGGTTGAGGCTGCTGTAGCGCTCGTGATCGCCGGGTGTTCATCGCTTTAATTGCCCGAAATTTCGCCATGTCCTTGGCGATAAATCCGTCTCAATTGTTACAGCAATTCACGAAACAAGTTTGATTTTAGTCTCAAACTACTTGTTTTTCTGAGGCTAGCGTGTAATGCCGGGCGCAAAGGGGAATGGAGTTATGATCGTGGAAGATAAAGCTACCCTCATCGAGCTTACCGCTGAAATCGTCGCCAACTATGTGGCCAATAACTCCACGCCGGTGTCCGAACTTCCGGCGCTGATCCGGGCGACGCACGACGCGCTGGCCGGCATCGGCTCGCCGCCGGCGCCCACCGTCGAGGTGGTCACCAAGGCGACCCCGGCCCAGATTCGCAAGAGCATCACGCCCGAAGCGCTGATCAGCTTCGAGGACGGCAAGCCCTACAAGACGCTGAAGCGCCACCTGACCACCCACGGCATGACCGTGGCCGAGTACAAGGCCAAGTGGGGTCTGCCCAACGACTATCCGACGACCGCGCCCGCCTACAGCGAAGCGCGCTCGCAGATGGCCAAGGCCTTGGGCCTGGGTCAGGGCGGTCGCAAGGGCAAGACCACGCGCGGCCGCAAGGGCTGATCGACCCAAGCCTGCGAAGTAACGGGAAGGGGGGCGCGGCGGCGTCCCCCTTTTTCGTGCGCGCTGTCTATTCATCTGGTTCAGAGGTTCCATCTGAACCAGACCGGCTCTAAGCCGCGCCGCGCGTTCCGGCGTTGTCGCCTTCGGCGCCGCCCAGGGCCTCGGCCAGGGCTTCGAGCAGTCTGGGGACCTCGACCGGCTTGGCCACGACCGCGTCCATCCCGGCCTGCGCATACCGCACCCGCTCGTGGGGCAGGACGCTGGCCGTGACGGCGATGATGGGCGTGCGCGTGCGGCCCTCCAGCTGTTCGCCCTCGCGGATCGCCCGGCAGGCCTCGAGCCCGTCCATCTCCGGCATATGGACGTCCATCAGAATGATGTCCCAGGGCTCGCGTCGCCACATCGCCACCGCGCCGTGACCGTCTACCGCGAACTGGGCGTCGACGCCCAAATGTCCTAGCAGGGTCAGCAGCACGGCGCGGTTGGTCTGGTTGTCGTCAACGACCAGGATACGAGGCGCGGTCTCGCCGTCGGCGGCGGAAGACGCGTCCGCCAGCGTCGCCGGGCTCGGCGACGCGGCCGGAGCGGGGGGCGCGACCCGCGCCATGGGGACGGTCAGAGTGAAACAGGCCCCCCCCTCGGGTGGAGCCGTGAAGGTGATCTGTCCTCCCATCATTTCGGCCAGGGCCTTGCAGATGGACAGGCCCAGCCCTGATCCGCCGACCCGTCGGGTCGACGAACTGTCGAGTTGCGCGAACTTGGTGAAGAGTCGCTCGCGCTGAGTCTCGGGAATCCCGATGCCGGTATCAGTCACGTGCGCGACGATGCTGTCCTCGTCACCGTCGACCAGCACCCGCACGCCGCCCGTCTCGGTGAACTTGACCGCGTTGGAGATCAGGTTGGACAGAACTTGCCGCAGCCGCTCGGCGTCGCCGCGGCGCCAGCCCGCGGCGGCGGGCGAGATGTCCAGGCTGAAGTCCAGATCCTTGTCGCGGGCCAGGCCGCCATAGAGCTGGCGCAGCGTGTCCATCTGGCCCGACAGATCGAAGGGGGTCTCGATGATCTCCATCTTGCCGTCTTCGATGCGCGAGACATCCAGGATGGTGTTGATCAGGCCCAACAAGGACTGGCCCGAGGCGACGATGGTGTCGAGCCGTCGCCGCTGGACCTCCGCCAACTCTCCCGACGCCATGATCTGGGCCATGCCCAGCACGCCGTTGAGCGGCGTGCGGATCTCGTGGCTCATGGTCGCCAGGAATTCGGTCTTGGCCAGGTTGGCCGCTTCGGCGCCCATGGCCAGGGACTGGGCCTCGGCGCGCAGTCGGCGGTTCTCGGCGAGCTCGCGCTCCAGCTCGTCATTCAGCGTCTGGCTGGCCAGACGAGCGCGAACCTCGCGGCCGACCACGCCGCGCATCAAGGTCGACATCCCGAGCGCCGTGAAGGCTCCGGCCAGACCGACGAACAGGTGCTGATCGACCATGTCGCCCGGCGCGTCCCACGCCATGACCGTCAGGCAGATCAGCGAGGCCGCGACGCTGGTAAGGGCTACGCGTCGACTGGGGGCGGAGGTGGCGAACGCCAGGGCCAGAAGCACGAAGTAGACCAGCTTGTGCGGCTCGTCGTGCAGCAGGTGAAAAGCCGCTACGTGGCCCAGGAAGAAGGCGTTCATGCCCAGAACGAGCAGTTCCAGGCGTACGCCCGCGATCCGGCCGCGACGCACCAGCAGCCACGCGCAGAAGGCGTAGATCGCCGTCGTCGCCGTCATGGTGACCAGGATGACGAGCGTCAGGCCGGTCTCGTAGAACGGATGGGCCAGGCTGATCAGAGCGTTGTAGACGGCGGCCGCGATCAGGTAGCCACGGGCGATAGGCACATAAGCCTGGCTCAGCGCGGCCGCGATAGGCGGTGAATTGTCGGCCCTTGAACGCGCCAAGCCCGAACCCCGATCAGCTAGAGCATTTCTCAAGCGAAGCGGTCCCGGTTCGCGTGAAGAAAAATGCGTCAAACGAAAGGCCAGAGCTCACGCCTGACGCCGTCAGGTCGCGGAACGCTCTAGTTGGCGAACAGTACGCGCATGGACAGGTTAAACTCTGATGTGACGGCGTTCGCCTAAACCCCGCTCAAGCTCATTCCGGGGGCGTCTGGCGGGGCGGCGCCGCCGCCATTCAGCGGCCGCTGCATCCAGACGAGGTCGACCCAGCGGCCGAACTTATAGCCCATATCCGGGAAAATCCCTTTCTTTTCAAAGCCGAGTGCGGCGTGCAGCGCGATCGACGCGGCGTTGCCGCTGTCGCCGATGACTGCGCACATTTGCCGCAGGCCCAAGGCCTCGCAGGCTGCGATCAACGCGGCGAGCAGCGCCTTGCCAACGCCGGCGCCGACCGCCTCGGGCGCGACATAGACGCTGTCCTCGACCGTGTAGCGATAGGCCGCCCGCAGGCGGAACGGGCCCGCATAGCAGTAGCCCACCACCTTGCCGTCCAACTCGGCGACCAGATAGGGCAGGCCGCGCTCGAGGAAGCCCTGCCGCCGGCGCGCCATTTCGGCGGCGTCCGGCGGGATCTCCTCGAAGGTGCCCAGGCCGTTCAGCACGTTCCAGCCGTAGATGGCCGTGATGGCCGGTAGGTCGGCGTCGGTCGACGCCCGGATCACGACGCTCACGCGGTCTTCCAACCCTTCTCAACGGCCCAGACGGCGAAGGCGTAGTCCAGCGCGATCTCCTTGAGGAAGTCGAAGCGTCCGGAGGCGCCGCCGTGCCCGGCCTCCATGTTGATCTTCAGCAGCACCGGATTGCCGCTGGTGGTGGCGGGCCGCAGCTTGGCGACCCACTTTTCCGGCTCCCAGTAGGTGACGCGCGGGTCCGACAGGCCGCCGGTGGCCAGGATGGCCGGATAGGGCTTGGGCCCGATGTTGTCGTACGGGCTGTAGCTGGCGATGTAGTCGTACGCCTCCTTGTCCTCCAACGGGTTGCCCCATTCGGGCCACTCCGGCGGGGTCAGGGGCAGGGTGGTGTCGCTCATGGTGTTGACCACGTCGACGAACGGCACCGCCGCGATGATCCCGGCGAACAGGTCGGGACGCATGTTGGTGATCGCGCCCATCAAGAGGCCGCCGGCCGAGCCGCCATAGGCGACCGTGTTGGCCGGCTTGCCATAGCCCGCGGCATGCAGGTGCTCGGCGCAGGCGATGAAGTCGGTGAAGGTGTTCTTCTTCTTGAACTTCTTGCCGTCCAGGAACCAGCTCCAGCCCTTTTCCGAGCCGCCGCGCGGACAGGCCGTGGCCCAGATCCAGCCCCGGTCCACCAGGCTGAAATTGCGGATCGAGAAGCTGGGCTCCATCGAGATGCCGTAGCTGCCATAGCCGTACAGCAGCAGCGGCGCCGTGCCGTCCAGCTTGGTTCCCTTCTTCATCAGGACGAAGATCGGCACCTCGGCGCCGTCGGCGGCCTTGGCGTTGAGGCGGCGGGTCTCGTACTTCGACGGATCGTGGCCCGAGGGGATCTCCTGGGTCTTGCGCAGGGTGCGCGTGCGCTTGGCCATGTCGTAGTCGAACCACTGCCGCGGCGTGGTCATCGAGTTGTAGACGAAGCGCACCGTGTCGGTGTCGTATTCGTAGCCGCCTTCCAGCGACAGGGCGTAGGCGGCCTCGTCGAAGGCGATGGCGTGCTCGGCGCCGTCCTTGGCCGTGACGACGACGCGGTTCAGCGCGTCGACCTTCTCCAGGCGCACGAACCAGGTCTTGAAGGCCATGGTCCCCGAGATCAGGCGGCCGGGCTTGTGGGCCACCCAGTCCTTCCAGTTGGCCTTGCCGGTCGCCGATTCCGGCGTGGTGACCAGCTTCCAGTCGACGGCGCCGTCGGCGTTGGTGCGGATCACCCAGTGGTCGTTCCAGTGCTCGACCTCGTAGCGCACCCCCACCTCGCGCGGGTGAAACACCACCGGCTTGGCGGTCGGGTTGGCGGCGGGGATGATCAACGCCTCGCTGGTCTCCTGATTGCCGCAGGAGATGACGACGTACTTCTCGGAGCTCGTGACGCCGACGCCGATGAAGAAGCCTTCGTCCGGCTCGTCATAGATCAGCACGTCGTCCTTGGCCGCGCCCTTGACGGGGCGGCGATAGATCTTGGCCGGACGGCCGTTGTCGTCCCGGAAGGTCCAGAACAGCCACTGGCCGTCGGGGGAGAAGCAGAAGTCGCCGGTGGTGCTTTCCACCGCCTCGCCCAGCATCGCGCCGGTCGCCAGGTCCTTCACGTGGATGCGATAGACCTCCGAGCCCTGTTCGTCGACGGCCCAGGCGTAGAGCTTGTGATCGGGCGAATGGCTGGCCGCGCCGACCTGGTAGAAGGCCTTGCCCTTGGATTCCTTCTCTTCGTCCAGCAGCACCTCTTCGACGCCGCCTCCCACCGGTTTGCGCGCGTGGACCGGATGCTGCGCGCCCTTGTCGTAGCGGGTGTAGTATTCGAACGGACCGTCCTTGGCCGGGACGCTGGCGTCGTCCTCCTTGATGCGGCCCTTCATCTCTTCGAACATCGCCGCCTGCAGCGCCTCGGTCGGGGCCAGCATGGCCTTGGTGTAGGCGTTCTCGGCGGTCAGGTGTTCCTTGACGTCGGCCTTGATCAGGCTGGGATCACGCAGGACCTTCTGCCAGTTGTCGTCCTTCATCCAGGCGTAGTCGTCGGTCCGCGTGCGGCCCAGCTGGGTGATGGTCTTCGGAATCTTCTTGGCCACCGGCGGCGTGGGGCGGGCGGCGTTGTCGGCGGTCATGGGGTATCCGAAAGCTGTTCCAGACAAGAGTGTGGTCGATGACGTAAGCGCCGCGGCGGCCCCCGTCATCATCTGACGTCGATCCATGCGTGAATTCCCCGTAGCTCGAACACCCCGCGCGTGCGGCACAACGACAACTTGCGGTGCGTGACCGCTGTGGTCAAACTCCCTCAAGCGTCGGGCTAGTCTGTAGTAGCGTAACAAGGGGGGGGCGACATGCCGGTGGACCTGTCCGTCGACCTGATCAAGGCGACGGTCCAGCTGGAACAGCCGTTGGCCGACGGGTCTCGCACCGTCGGAACCGGCTTCCTGATCGCCGACACCGCGCCGGACGGCAAGCCGCGCACGATCCTGATCACCGCCGCGCATGTTCTGGAAAAGATGCCGTCGGTGACGGCCAGGATCGGCTATCGCGTCCAAAGCGCCGACCGGGTCTGGCGCTACGATCCCGAGGCCCTGCAGATCCGCGACGGCGATCATCCCCTCTGGGTCAAGCACCCCACGCGCGACATCGCGGCCATGGTGGTCGAGGCGCCGCAGGAGTTCGTTCGCGCGGCGATCCCGCTGAACTACCTGGCCAAGGACGACACCTTCAGCGACTTCAACCTTGGCCCTGGCGACGAGATGATGGCCCTGGGCTTTCCGCGGGGGCTGTCGGCCAATCCCGCCGGGTTTCCTATCCTGCGCTCCGGGCGGGTCGCCTCGTACCCGCTGACCCCGTCGGCCGATTTCCCGACCTTCCTGTTGGACTTCGCGGTGTTCCCGGGGAACTCGGGCGGACCGGTGTTCATGGCGCAGGCCGGGCGGCGTCGCCCCGGCGCCAACGAGGCCCAGGACGTGCAGTTTATCGCGGGGGTGCTGACCCAGCAGGTCGAGCTTTCGGGCGAGCGCCTGGAAATCGGCATCGTCACCCACGCCAAGTTCATCCGCGAGACCTTGGCGCTGATCGACCAAATGCCCGGCGGCGCCGTGACCCAGGCGCGGGCGTCTCGACCGCCGCTCCCTCCCGCGCCTGTGATCGCCTCGGTCTCCACGCCGGCCGCAGCGATTGGCGCCAACCGCTGACGGAACCCTAATGGCGCCGTCCTCGTTTTCTTCCGCGACGCACAACAGCGACGCAGAGGAGCGAGTCATGAGCAGCAATCGTATCGAAGGCGCGATCGACAAGGGTGTGGGCGCGGCCAAGGAAGCCGTCGGCAAGGCGACCGGCAACGAGAAGCTCGAAGCCGAAGGCGCGATCCAGAAGACCAAGGGCGACATGCAGAACAAGATCGGCAAGGCCCAGGACAAGATCGGCGACGCGATCAAGCACTAAGCGCCCGCTAAGACTGACGTATCGGCCGCCGGAGCGATCCGGCGGCCGTTTGCGTTTTACAGCAGCATGGCGTGCTCGGCCCGCAGGGCCTTGACCAGGGCGTCGACGTCGGCGGGCGTACTGAACAGGCCGGGTGTCACGCGGATCACCGGAGCCTTCCTGACGCCCCCCCGCCAGATGGTGTGAACGCGATGCGCGTCGAAGAGGCGCTTTTGCACCCGGCGCGCGGCCTCGTCGGTGGTCATGCCCTTCAGGCGAAAGCTGGTGATCGCGCAGTAGCGGGCCGGATCGTCGGGAACGCAGATCTCGACATTCGCTAGGTCCTTCACGGCCTGGACCCAACGGTCGCGCAGGCCCCGCATGTGCCGCTCCTTGGCCGCGCCGCCGACGGCGAAATGGAAGTCGACGGCGGTCGGGATGGTCATGACCGCAGCAAAGTTCACGGTGCCCGACGGGATGCGGGTGTTGATGTTGTCGTCCGGAAAGTTGCGGTTCTCGAAGGCGATGTCGATATCGGCGAGGCGGCTCTTGCGGATATACATCGCGCCGGTGCCGAGCGGCGCCGAGGTCCATTTGTGCACCGACCAGCCGACGAAATCGGCGCCCAGGTCCTCCAGTTGGAAGTCCAGGCAGGCCACGCCATGGGCGGCGTCGACGATGGTGTCCACGCCCCGCGCCCGGGCCATGGCCACGATCTCGCGCACGGGGGTGACGAGGCCGGTCTTGTTCGAAACCTGGGTGACCAGCAGCAGCTTGGCCTCCGGAGTGCGCTTGAGAACGTCCTCATAGGCGGCCAGGATGTTGGCCGTCGTCGCGGGCTCGGGCATGGCGAACTCGACGACCTTGGCGCCCTTGTGCGTGCCCAGCCAGCGCATGGCGGCGATCATGGTGTCGTAGTCCAGGTCGCAGCAGATCACGCCATCGCCGGCCTTCAGCGGCTTGTAGTTGGTGATCAGCATCTGCAGGGCGTCGGCCCCGCTGCGGGCCAAGGCGATCTCGTCGGCGCCGCAGCCGACCAGCCGCGCGATCGCCGCCTCCGCCGCCCGAAAGGCGCTGTTCCAGCCCTCGCCGCCAGGCAGGACGTTGCGGGCCCAGATGGCGTTGGCGCGGTTCACCATCGCCGTGTTGCGCGCGAAGGCCTCGGCCGTCACGCGGGGCATCATGCTCCAGTAGCCGGCCTCGAGATTGTGATAGCCAGGCTCGACGTCGAACTGGCGGTGGAGCTCGGCGACCGGGATCGAGTTGGGGGCGAGCGGGGCCGCTGCTGCGGGCGTCGCGGCTTGCGCGACGCCCGCGCCGGCCATCAGGGCCGACCCGCCGGTTGCGGCGGTGGTCAGAAATTGGCGACGGCTGGGGGCGAAGGGCATGCTCGGACTCTCTCGTCGGCGTTGGCGCGCCGAGCAGGTCCACGATCTGGGCCTTAAGGCAAGGTGATGGTGGCGCTTCTCAAGCGCGTTCTTGCGCTTGAGAGCGACTTAGGCGCCTCCTCGGCGTCTTGAACCCGAAGCGCCTTCGCGGGCCTCAGACCTCCTCGTAGGTCGCTGCGTAGTCGACCGGGAAGTTCACCGAGCGGGCGATGAAGCAGACCTTGTGGATCTCGTGGTGGATGGCGTCGGCCTTGGCGAGGTCGGCGCCGGCCTCCACCACGATGTGCGGCCGCAGCGTCGCGCGCAGAAAGCGGCCGGCTCCGTCCGGCGTGCTCTCGCCGACGCCGAGCGGCTGGTCGCGATAGCCGCGCACCACGATCCCGGCGGTGCTGGCCAGGTGCAGATACCAGAGCATGTGGCAGGCGCTCAGCGAGGACAGCAGCAGGTCCTCGGGATTGTGCAGGGTCGGGTCTCCCCCGAGCAGCGGATCGTTCGAGCACGGCACCGGCGGCTTGCCCGGCGTGGCGATGGTCCAGGTGCGGTCATAGCCGCGATAGGTGCGGGTGCCCTGTCCCCGGTCGCCGGTCCATTCGATCAGGCTGGTGTAGTCGTGCTGTTTGGCCATCTTGCGCTCCCTGGACGGCCGAACGCTATCGCGATTCAGCCGTCCAGAGGCTGGCATGATCAGCCGTAGATGATCGAGATGGTCTCGGCCACGCAGGCGGGACGTTCTTCGCCCTCGATCTCGATCGTGCACTCGTTCTTCATCTGCAGGCCGCCGGCCTTGGGCTCGACGGCGAGCAGCTTCTGGCGCATGCGCACCTTCTTGCCGACGCGCACCATGCCGGTGAAGCGGACTTTGTCGCAGCCATAGTTGATGCCGCGCGTGACGCCCGTGACGCGCAGGATGCCCGCGCCCAGCATCGGGATCAGCGACAGCGTCAGGTAGCCGTGAGCGATCGGGCCGCCGATTTCCTTGGTGGCGCGCTCGACGTCGACGTGGATCCACTGGTGGTCGCCGGTGGCCTCGGCGAACAGGTTGACCCGCTCCTGGGTGATCTCCACCCAGTCCGAAACGCCCAGTTCCTGGCCCACGAGGCCGGCGATGTCGGCGTAGGCGACTTCTTTCATCATAAACCTCCCAAACAGTTGTTTGGATAGAGACCAGTCGACGCAAGCCGGGTCAACCCCGGCTAGAGCGTGACGCCGAAAGCGGGAACCGATTTCAGCGCGAGTCACGCTCTAAGTATTTGATTTAGAGCCTCGTTATCGCGTCAGAACGATGCCGTTTTGACGCGCGAGGCTCTAGACGATCCGGCTCTCGCCCTTGCCCCAGTAGGCGTCGCGGATCAGGCGCTTGTAGAGCTTGCCGGTCGGATGGCGGGGCAGCTCGGCCATGAAGTCGATGCGGCGCGGCGACTTCACGTGGCTGAGATTGGCGCGGGCGAAGGCCATAAGCTCCTCGGCCAGGGCGACCTGGTCGTCGCCAAGGTCCATGGGCTGGATCACCGCAACGACCTGCTCGCCCATCTCCTCGTGCGGCGCGCCCACCACGGCGGCGTCGGCGACCTTGGGGTGGGTGATCAGCAGGTTCTCGATCTCCTGCGGATAGATGTTCACCCCGCCCGAGATGATCATGAAGCTCTTGCGGTCGGTCAGGTAGAGGAAGCCCTCCTCGTCGACCCAGCCCACGTCGCCCAGCGTCGTCCAGCCGTGCTTGTTGTAGCTCTCGGCCGTCTTCTCCGGGGCGTTGTGATAGTTCACCGCCGGGCCGTTGGCGAAATAGACCGTGCCCTCGGTGCGGGGCGGGACGGGGTCGCCGGCCTCGTCGCAGATGCGCAGCTCTCCCAGCACCGCCTGGCCGACACTGCCCTTGTGGGTCAGCCAGTTCTCGGAGTTGATCCAGCAGAAGCCGTTGCCCTCGGTGCCGGCGTAGTACTCGAAGATCACCGGACCCCACCAGGCGATCATCTGCTCCTTGACGGGAATCGGGCAGGGGGCGGCGGCGTGGATCGCCGACTTCATCGACGAGACGTCGTATCTGGCGCGCGCCTCTTCCGGCAGCTTCAGCATCCGCACGAAGTGGGTCGGCACGAACTGGCCGCAGTTGACCTTGTGCTTCTCGATCAGGGCGAGCGCGACCTCGGGGTCGAACTTCTCCATCACGATCACCGTGCCGCCCAGCTTGTGCACCGTCATGCACCAACGCAGCGGCGCGGCGTGATAGAGCGGCGCCGGCGACAGATAGATGCTGTCGCCGGAGAAGCCGAACAGGCCCTGGGCCATCATCTGCAGGGCGTTGGGCGCATCGATCGGCCCGCCGCTGAGCGCGGGCTTCACGCCCTTGGGGCGTCCCGTGGTGCCCGACGAATAGAGCATGTCGGTTCCGGCGCTCTCGTCGGTGATCGGCGTCGTCGGCTGGCTGTCACGCGCCGCGACGAAGTCGGCGTAGGCGCCGTGCGCGCCACCCACCGTGAACAGCGACAGGCCGGGAACCAGGGCGGCGATCTCATCGATCACCGGGCCCATGGCGGTCGAGGTGATGAACACCTTGGCCCCGCAGTCCTGCAGGATGTACTCGGCCTCGGCGGCCGTCAGCTTGGTCGAGATGCAGACGAAATAGAGACCCGAGCGCTGGGCCGCCCACGCCACCTCGAAGAAGCGGGCGTTGTTCTCCATAAGGATGGCGATGACGTCGCCGGGAACCAGGCCCAGCGACCGGAACAGGTGCGCGCCCTGGTTCGAGCGGGCTTCCAACTGGGCGTAGGTGACGACCTCGCCGGAGCCGGACATGACATAGGCGGCCTTGTCGCCTTGCGACTGGGCGTGGAGGTAGGGGTGCATATCCGGGACCTCTGCGTCTGTTTCTAACTCGATTTCGATCTGTCATCTCGGACGGGCCGTAGGGCCGATCCGGGACCCAGGGGGCGCCAGAGCGCAGTGCGCGCCGCCCTGGGGCCCGGCTCTCCCCCCGGCTTTCGCCGGGGTCCGGCCGGGATGACACGGGTAGGAGGCTAGGCGGCCACGGGCTGGTTGGCGGCGGCCAGGATCATGTCCGCGCCCTTTTCCCCGATCATGATCGAGGGGGCGTTGGTGTTGCCGGAGATCAGGCGCGGCATGATCGAGGCGTCGACCACGCGCAGGCCCTCGACGCCGCGCACGCGCAGTTGCGCGTCCACGACGGCCATCGGCCCGGTCCCCATCTGGCAGCTGCCGACGGGGTGATAGAGGGTCGAGCCTGTCTGGCGGGCGAATTCCAGCAGCTGCTCGTCGGTCTGGACGTCGAGGCCGGGATTCATCTCGCTCTCGACGTATTGGGCGATGGCCGGCTGCTGGCCGATCTTCCGCGCCCACTTCAGGCCGGCGACGATGACTTCCTGGTCCAGCGGATCGGCCAGATAGTTGGCGAAGATCGCCGGATAGACCGACGGATCGGCCGACTTGATGCGGATGTGGCCCCGGCTCTCCGGGCGCAGCTGGCAGGGCGCGATGGTCATGCCCGGGGCGCCTTCCAGCTCCATCTTCTGCTCGTTGAACAGCTTCTCCAAATCCATGGTCGCCGGCAGGATGTGGAACTGGATATCCGGTCCGGCCAGATCGGGACGAGACTTACAGAAGGCCGCGACGTGCGCCGCCGACAGGGTGAGCAGACCTTTGCGGAACAGCAGATACTTCATCGCCTCGGCCGCCAGGCGCCCGCCCTTGCTCTGCTCGTTGACCGAGATGGTGCCCGACTTCAGGCGGTAGCGGGCGGCCACCAGATAGTGGTCCTGCAGGTTCTCGCCGACGCCGGGCAGGTCATGGATCACCTCAATGCCATGCTCGCGCAGCAGGCCGCCGGGGCCGACGCCGGACAGTTGCAGCAGTTGGGGTGAGTTGATCGCGCCGCCGGCCAGGATGACCTCGCCGCGCGCCATCACGGTACGTCGCTCGCCGTTCTGCGTGAACTCGACGCCGACGGCGCGCTTGCCCTCAAACAGCACGCGGCCGGCCAGGGCGTTGGTCTCGACCCGCAGGTTCGGACGCTTCATCGCCGGGTGCAGATAGGCCACTGCCGACGAGCAGCGCGCGCCGTTCTTCTGGGTGACCTGATACCAGGTGACGCCTTCCTGGTCGGGACCGTTCAGGTCGGGATAGCGCGGGATGCCGGCCTGGTCGCAGGCCTCGATCAGGGCTTCGGAGATCGGGTGGGCGTCGCGCATGTCGGCGACGTTCAGCGGGCCGCCGGTGGCGTGCAGATCGCAGCCCCCGCGCTCCTGGTTCTGGGCCTTGCGGAAATAGGGCAGGACGTCGTCCCAGGCCCAGCCCTCGCAGCCCAGCTGCCGCCAGCCGTCATAGTCGGCGGCCTGGCCGCGCACATAGAGCATGGCGTTGATCGAGGACGAGCCGCCCAGGACCTTGCCGCGCGGCCAGACGTGGGTGCGGCCGCCGGTGCCCGGGTCCGGCTCGGTCGTGAACAGCCAGTTGACCTTGGGATCCTTCAGGGTCGACGAGTAGCCGACCGGAATGTGGATCATCATGTTCGAGGCGAACTGCGAGAGGTTCTTGGTCGGCCGGTCGTCGCCGCCGGCCTCCAGCAGCACCACCTTGTAGCGGCCGTTTTCCGACAGGCGCGCGGCCAGCACGCAGCCCGCCGAGCCTGCGCCCACGATGACGTAGTCGGCCTCGATGATCCCGGTCATCGCTTCTCTCCCTTTGCCGTCAGCGTTCGCGTCGCTGATCGGTGTTTAGTTGAGAGGATGAGCCCAGGTGCGCCCATTGCGCAAGTTGCCGTCGCGGCGCCGTTGGTCGAACGCCGATCTTGGGTATCCTGACGCTAACGGAAAGATACCCTAGGGAGCGTAAAGTGGACCTGATCAGTCAGACGGTGGTGGACGGCAAGGCTGGCCCCGGAGCGCCGCCGACCTATCCGACCCTCAGCGATGTCGACCTGGCCGATATCTTCCGCTTCACCAAGGGCCAGCCCTGGGCCGACTTCGCCCGGATGCGCGAACAGGCGCCGGTGATGTGGCACCCCGAGCCGTTCGACGGTCCGGGCTTCTGGGCTCTGACGCGCTATGAGGACGTTCACCGGGTCAATGGCGATCCGGAGACCTTCTCGTCCCAGCGCGGCGGCATCCTGATGTCGATGGGCGCGCCGGAAAAGCGCCATGCGCTGCTGTTCCGCGCCTCGATGGACACCATGATCAACATGGACGCGCCGCATCACCTGCAGCTGCGCCGCGAGCACATGCCCTATTTCACGCCGTCCTATCTGCGCGCTCTGACCGAGCGCGTGAAGGGCGAGGTGACGCGTCTGCTCGACGAGATGGAGCCGCTGCTGGCGAACGGCGCCGAGATCGACATGGTCGAGCACTTCTCCAGTGTGCTGCCGCTGTTCACCCTGTGCGAGATCCTGGGCGTGCCGCCGGAGGACCGGCCCAAGTTCCTGACCTGGATGCACTATCTCGAGCGCGCCCAGGACCTGGCGGTCAAGCAGGCCAATGCGCCGATGCAGCCGACGCTGGAGCTCATGCAGTTCGTCATGGACTTCAACAACAACGTCGAGGAGATGTTCGAGTACGGCCGCATGATGCTGCACAAGCGTCGCGAGGACCCGAAAGAAGACCTGATGACCGCCATCGCCCGCGCCCAGCTCGACGGCGCGGTCCTGCCCGACGAGTATCTGGACGGCTCGTGGCTGCTGATCGTGTTCGCCGGCAACGACACCACCCGCAACACCCTGTCGGGCGCGATGAAGCTGCTGACCGAGTTCCCCGACCAGAAGCAGAAGCTGATCGCCGATCCGTCGCTGCTGGCCGGCGCGGTCGACGAGTTCATCCGCATGGTCAGCCCGGTGATCTACATGCGCCGCACGGCCACGCGCGACGTCGAGGTCAATGGCCAGCTGATCCGCGAGGGCGAGAAGGCGATCATGTACTACGGGGCGGCCAACCGCGATCCGGCCATGTTCGAGAACCCCGACCAGCTGGACGTCACCCGCGCCAACGCCGGCAAGCACATCGCCTTCGGCTACGGCCCGCACACCTGCATCGGCAAGCGCGTTGCTCAGATTCAGCTGGAGGAAGCCTATCGCCAGATCCTGGCCCGCTTCCCCGACCTGAACTGGACGGGCAATATCGAGATCGCCCCGAACAACTTCGTGCACGCGATCAGTAAGCTGGGTGTGAAGCGGGGCTGAAGAAGGGCGCGCCGGCCGCGAGGGTCACAACTCGCGCCGGCGCTGTAGGGCGTCCGGAATGGGGGGCTCCGGACACCGCTAGAATGGCTCAGCTTGACCGCTTGCGCCCCGCGACGCGCGGTCGCAGCGAACCCAAAACAGCAGAGCGCCCCAAGGCCCAAGGCTGGGTCTTGTTCTTCGGCGCCTTCGAGTCATACGATCGTTTGAACCGAGACCGTGGAGGAAGCCATGTCGCAACCGACCTTCGAGACCCTGCTGTATGACGTCGAGGACGGGATCGCGACGATCACCCTCAACCGTCCCGACCGGATGAACGCCTTCACCGCGCGGATGATGAAGGACCTGATCGAGGTGTTCGACGTCACCGACGCCGACGACGCGGTCAAGGTGGTGATCATCACTGGCGCGGGCCGGGCTTTCTGCGCCGGGGCGGACCTGGGCGCCGGCGGCGCCACCTTCGACCGCACCAGCCCACAGGCGCTGGAGCGCGAAGAGGGCAAGGTCGGCGACATCTATCGCGACGGCGGCGGCCGGGTCACCCTGCGCATGTACGACAGCCTCAAGCCGATCATTGGCGCGATCAACGGCGCGGCTGTCGGCGTGGGCGTGACCATGCAATTGCCGATGGACATCCGCCTGGCCTCGACCGAGGCCAAGTTCGGCTTCGTGTTCGCCCGTCGCGGGATCAATCCCGAGGCGGCGTCCAGTTGGTTCCTGCCGCGGCTGGTCGGTCTGCAGACGGCGCTGGAGTGGTGCTACACCGGCCGCGTGTTCCCGGCGTCCGAGGCTCTGGAAAAGGGGCTGGTGCGCTCGCTGCACGCGCCCGAGGAACTCCTGCCCGCCGCCCGCGCCCTGGCCCGCGAGATCGCCGACAACACCGCCCCCGTCTCGGTGGCTCTGACGCGTCAGCTGCTCTGGCGCATGGCCGGCGCCGATCATCCGATGGAGGCGCACAAGGCCGACAGCCGCGCCATCCAGTCGCGGGGCGCGTCCGGCGACGCCAAGGAGGGGGTCACCTCGTTCCTCGAAAAGCGCGCGCCGGTCTATCCGAACAAGGTCTCGACCGACGTGCCCGACATCTGGCCCGAGTGGAAGGACCCTGAGTTCCGGTAATGGGTCGCAGGCGCGCATTCGCCGCGCCCGCGCTCACCGGCCGTTAATCACGTTCTGGTCTGCTGGCGGCCATGAGCGAAGCCGCGCTGACACCGTCGTTCGAAGAGCCCGAGGCGCCCAAGGCCGCGCCCCGCTCACGCACGACCCTGCTCAAGCGGTTGGCCGACGTGGTCTGCCTGCCCAGTAGCCGGATCAACGCCTTCGAGCGGTCGATGACGGCCGACCTGCTGGTGGAGATGCTGCGCGACGCCAATGTCGGCGAGCGCGAGAAGGTCGCCCGCCGCCTGGCCATGCTCAACGAGATGCCGGGCGTGCTGGTGCGCCTGCTGCTGCGCGACGAACTGCCCGTAGCGCGCGCCCTGTTGGTCGATTCCGAGAAGCTGTCGGACGCCGATCTGATCAACTGCCTGTACCTGGCCACGACCGAGCACCGACGCCTGATCGCCCAGCGTCGCGGTGTCAGCGAGGTGGTGGCCGATGCGCTGATCGAGGTGGGCGAGCCGGCCGTCATCGAGACTTTGCTGCGCAACGAACTGGCCAGGCTCAGCCACCAAGGCGTCGAGAACATCGTGGCTGCGACGCGTGACGCGCCGCACTTGATCCCGCTGCTGCTGCGCCGCGCCGAGCTTCGGCCCAGCCACGCCTACGTGATGTTCTGGTGGGCCGACTCCGAGGCTAGGCGCACGATCCTCCAGCGCTTCGCGGTGTCGCGCGAGATTCTGCAGGACGCCGTCGGCGATGTCTTCGCCCTGGCCTCGGCCGAAGGCTGGCAGGACCCGCTTTCCCGCAAGGCGCTGCAGTTCATCGAGCGCCGCCAGCGCAACCGCGCCGCCATCGCCAAGAGCCCGTTCGCCAGCCTCGACGAAGCGGTCGCGGCCGGAGAGGCGGGCTTCACCCGCGAGATCGCCGAGGAAATCTCGTATCTGTCGGGCCTCAAGCCGATGACCGGCGCCAAGATCTTCACCGATCGGGGCGGCGAGCCGCTGGCGATCCTGTGCAAGGCCACCGGCCTTCCGCGCGGCTGCGTGCGCCAGCTCTGGCGGGGTCTGCGCCGCCAGGAGGTGGATCGCTCGGGCGCGCCCGACCCGGCGCTGGAGCGGGTGCTGACCGTCTATGACACCGTCGCCGTCGACCGCGCCCAGACGGTGCTGCGCTACTGGAACTGGTCGCTGACCTCGGCCCTGACGCCGGCGCTTCTGAAGGCGATCCGCGACGGCGATCAGGGCGCAATCGACGAATACTCGGCGCCGCAGCGCGCCGCCATGCTGGCGCTCTCGCGCGACTTTGGCCGTTAACGCCGCGATATCGCCGATATCTAATCGGCCGCACGTATCGATACTCAGGATATCCATCGTCGTCTGTCGCCATTTCGAGTAGCGACAGGCGTTCGCGAACATTAGACCATTACGAATGATCTCTTGCCGGGCTTCATATTGCTCGGGCTCAGTAATCTCGCTATGCACCCTTCGACTGATCTAGGAATCAGCCGCACCAACAAAAAGATTTGGCGACGGGCGACGCATATGGAAGATCAATCTGACCTGATCGAAATGACGGCAGGCATCGTTTCCGCCTATGTCGGCAACAACTTGGTTTCGACCGCCGATCTGCCGGCCCTGATCAAGCAGGTCCACGCCGCGCTGGCCACTGTCGGCGCCCCGGCCGCCGAACCGGCCCCCGCGCCGAAGGAGCCGGCGGTGCCGGTTCGCAAGTCGATCACGCCCGACTACCTGATCTGCCTGGAAGACGGCCGGAAGTTCAAATCGCTGAAGCGCCACCTGCGCACCAAGTACGACATGACGCCTGAGGACTATCGCGCCAAGTGGGGCCTGCCCAAGGATTACCCAATGGTGGCGCCGAACTACGCGGAGGCGCGTTCGAACCTCGCCAAGCAGATGGGGCTGGGCCAGGGCGGTCGCAAACCCGCGCGCAAGGCGAAATAGCCGAGTCGGAACAAAAGCTTGGTCGTTCGCGGCCTCTGCAAATATCAGCGCCCGTCGTCCGCATCCGGACGGCGGGCGTTGTCGTTGATGGTTGACTCTCCCCGGGAATCTTGTCGCGCGGCATGTTTTTCACTTGCCGCCGATTCGTTCCTTAAGCGATAGTGAATCGAAGTGATTCCAATAGCTTGTTAAGGACTCTGAAGATGTCCGCGCAACTGAGCGCATCCGCTACGGCGGCCCGCGCTCATCAGGAGATGTTCGCCTACTGGGCGTCCCTCCGTCGGGGGGCGAACCTCCCCGCGCGCGTCGACGTGCATCCTGCGAGCATGAAGCGGTTGCTGCCGACCGTCAGCCTGATCGACGTCGTCGGCGGTGTCTCCCGCGACTATCGCCTGCGCCTGGCGGGGACCGGTCTCTATGGCGTCTATGGTCGCGAGATCACCGGCCGGATGCTGGGCGACATCTATCAGGGCCCCGCCGGTGAATACTGGCGCAAGGAACTGGACAAGGTCGTGGACGAGCGTCGTCCTGGCGTGGGCGTCCACAGCCTGGCCTGGCGCGGCGCGCCGCACATGTCGATCCTGTGGCTGCGCCTGCCGCTGGCTAGCAACGGCAAGGACGTCGACATGATCCTCGGCTACGACGCCGTGGTCGGCGCGGCCGCCGAAGGCGTCTCGGGCATCCGCGCGGCCTGAGGGCGCGTTCGCCGGCTCGGCCTCCCTCTCCCAGAGGGAGAGGGTTGGGGAGAGGGGTTACAGCGTCCGACGGAGCGCCGGCACGCCGTCAGCCCTCGTAACCCCTCTCCCTCCCACCGCTTCGCGGCGGGCCCCTCCCTCTCCCTAAAGGAGAGGGAGGCAAAGTCCGCCCTGGGTCGGGAGCAGTCTCCAGTCTCCCGGCGGAATAGCGACCTTACCGGCGACGCTCCGTCCGCCTTCGCCTCACGCCGCCAGGAACGCCTCGACCTCGCGGCGGCTGGGCATCGACGGGGCGGCGCCGGCTTTCTGGACCGAGAGGGCGGCGGCGGCGTTGGCCATTTCGACGGCCTCGGCCAGATCCATGCCCTGGGACAGGGTCGCGGCCAGGGCGCCGCAGAAGCAGTCGCCAGCGCCGACGGTGTCGATCGCCTTGACCTTCTTGCCCTCGACCAAGAACGCCTCGTCGCGACGCACCACCGCCGCGCCGGCCGCGCCGAGGGTGACGATGATCGTCTGGTCGGGCCGGCTCATCAGCTTGCGGGAAGCGACGGACACCTCCTCCAGCTTGACCGGCTCGCGGTCGAGCTTGGCGTAGGCGGCCAGTTCGGTCTGGTTGACGATCAGGATGTCGGTCAGCGGAAACAGCGCCGCGCCCTGGGGCAGGGCCGGGGCCGCGTTCAGGATCCGCAGGGCGCCCTTGGCCGCGCCCGTGCGGAACAAGGCCTCGATGGCGACCGCTGGGGTCTCCAGCTGGCAGAGCAGGACACGCTGGCCCTCGATCGGCGTGGCGGCCACCTGCTGGGGCGTAACCATGGCGTTGGCGCCGGCGGTGACCACGATCATGTTCTCGGCGCTGTCGGCGACCCAGACGTGCGCCTGGCCGGTGGGCACCCCCTGCAGTTCGGCGACATCGGCGACCTGCACGCCATAGCCGGCCAGCTTGGCCTTGAGCCCCGCGCCGCTGTCGTCGCCGCCGACGGCCCCCATCAGACGGGTGGCCGCGCCCATGCGCGCGGCGGCCACGGCCTGGTTCGCGCCCTTGCCGCCCAGAAACAGCTCCAGTGACTTGCCCGCGACCGTCTCGCCGGGGCGCGGCAGGTCATCGACCCGCGCCACGGCGTCCAGATTAATCGAGCCGAGAACGAAAACGGTCATGGTCTTGGTCTTCTGAAGAAGTCTATCCGCCAGCGCCGCGCTGGAAGCTTTCGACCAAGCTTCCGGCCACGAGTCGCCAGCCGTCCACTAGCACGAAGAAGATCAGCTTGAACGGCAGACTGATCGAGGCGGGCGGCAGCATCATCATGCCCATGCTCATCAGCACGCTGGCCACGACGAGGTCGATGACCAGGAACGGGATGAACAACAGGAACCCGATCTCGAAGGCGCGCTTCAGCTCCGAGATCATGAAGGCGGGCGTGACCACCTTCAGCGGCGTCTCCTGAGCGGTCTTGGGCGTCGGGATCTTGGACAGCCGCACGAACAGGGCCAGGTCATCGCGGTCCACCTGGCTGAGCATGAACTGCTTGACCGGCCCGCCGGCGGCCTCGACCGCCTCGGGCAGCTCCATCTGCTGGTCCAGCAGCGGCTTGATCCCCGCGTCGTAGGAGCGCTCGAAGGTCGGACCCATCACGATCGCCGTCAGGAACAGGGCCAGGCTGATCAGCACGGGGTTGGGCGGGCTCTGCTGCACGCCGATCGCGGTGCGCAGGAGGCCCAGCACCACCACGATCCGCACGAACGAGGTGGTCATGATCACGATCGACGGCGCCAGCGACAGCACCGTCATCAGGCCGACCAGCTGGACGACCCGCTCGGTCAGGCCCGCGCCCGTGCCCAGGTTGATGTTCACCGCCGACTGGGCCATGGCCGCGGCCGGCATGATCGCGCAGGCGATGGCCGCCAGCAGCGAAATCAGCGCCGCGCGCCGCAGGTCCTCGGGCCTGGCGCCGGTGACGGATTTGACGAGGTCGCGGATCATCAGGCCACGGGCTCCGGTTCGGCGACGGAAGAAGGGGCGACGGGGGAGGGGGCGGCGGCGCCCTTGGGCGTCCAGTCCAGCAGCTTGCCGTCGCCCAGCAGCACCAGCCGTTCCTCGCCGTCCAGGCTGACCACCACCAGGCGCCGGGTCGGGTCGAGCGCCAGGGTCTCGACGACCTTCAGGCGGCGATCCTGGCGCGCGGCGATGGCGCGGCCGATGGCGTCGGGGCCGTACTTGCGCAGCGCCCACGCGGCCAGGCCGATCAGGCCCAGGGTGAACGCCAGGGCCGCCAGGGCGCGGATGAATTCGATGACGTCCATGAGGCTCGGGGCCGCTCTTGGCGAGACAACTTAGCGCAGGGAAACGCCCCTACGGACCCTGGTGTGCCTGAGGCTTCTTAATGCCGGATTAACCCTGTTTCTTCACCATGTTCGCATGGGTCCCGATGACATCCCTCTGTTCGGCATGCTCAAGAGCCGCCTCGGTTATCTGACCGAGCGCCAGAAGCTTGTCGCCCAGAACGTGGCCAACGCCGACACCCCCGGCTATCGCCCCAGCGACCTGAAGCCGTTCAGCTTCCAGGCCTCGCTGATGAACCACGCGGCCGGACCGGTCTATCGCGGCGGCCGCGCGGCGCCGACCTCGGGCGTCACCATGATGGCCACGGCCCCGACGCACCAGGGGCGGCCCAACGCCCCCAGCGCCTGGCGGGCGACGGCGGGCGCGGACTCCGAGACCACGCTCGACGGCAACGCGGTGTCGCTCGAAGACCAGATGCTGAAGATGACCGACGCGCGGATGAATTACGACGCGGCGATCAGCTTCTACCAGAAATCGATGACCATGCTCCGCATGGCCGCTCGCAAGCCTTCCGGCTGAGGACTCTAGGCGATGCCCGAGATCAAGTCCCAATCCCTCGCGACCATGGCCGTGGCCTCGTCGGCCCTGCGCGCCCAGCAAGGGCGCATGCGGGTCATCGCCGAAAACATCGCCAACGCCAACTCGACCGCGCGCACGGCGGGCGGCGATCCCTATCGCCGCCAGGTGCCGGTGTTCAAGCCGACCAAGGTGCAGGGCGCCGAGGGCGTGCAGATGCTGCGGGTCGACCCCGACCAGAGCGACTTCAAGACCGAGTACGACCCCGGCAACCCGGCCGCCGACGCCAAGGGCTACGTCAAGCTGCCCAACGTCAACACCATGGTCGAGGCGCTGGACATGAAGGAGGCGCAGCGCGCCTACGAAGCCAACCTCAATGTCATCGAGACCGCGCGCGCCATGGAGTCGCGCACCCTCGACATCCTCAAGAAGTAGGGGCTAGGCCATGATCACCGCGCTCGCCGCCGCCAAGGCCTACGCCAATTCCGGCGCCATGTCGGTCGGCTCCATCGGGTCGATCGGCGGCTCTCAGAACAAGGGCGTCGACTTCGGCGACCTCCTGAAGTCGGCCATGGACGGGGCGACCAAGGCCTCGAAGGTCGCCGAGCACCAGATCGCCGCCCAGGTGGCCGGCAAGGCCGAACTGGTCGACGTGGTCACCGCCATCAGCTCGGCCGAAGCCAGCCTGGAGACGGTGATGTCGATCCGCGACCAGGTGATCTCGGCCTATCAGGAAATCATGCGGATGCCGATCTGACGGCGTCGGCCGGCCAGGTTCGACACATCCCGAAAAAAAGGGCCGCGTCCTGATCAGACGCGGCCCAGGTCGCTTTCGGGGGAGAAATACGAAACGCTTACGCTCACAAACTCAGGAACACCTTCGCCACCGCGAAGAGGCCGCCCCAGACCACGGCGTTGAGCACCGAGGCTACCAGCACGGCGAGGCCGAGCGGCCACTGGCGGGCTTCACGACGGGGGGCGCGCCGGGGGCGCGGGTCGAACAAACGGCTCTGCGAGGCGACGGTCATGCAACGCTCCTTAACCATGACCCCATGGTCGAGATTGACTCGGCCCCTGCGAACGGGACGACCTGTCGCGCGCCGCCTTGTCGCACCCTGACGGGGCCGAAACGCTTGGAGGAGCGTTTGGTTGAGATTCGCGCCTACAAGATCCCCGGCAGATCCAGACCCTTCTCCCGCGCGCAGGCGACCGCGATGTCGTAGCCGGCGTCGGCGTGGCGCATGACGCCGGTGGCCGGGTCGTTCCACAGCACGCGCGCGACGCGCCGGGCGGCGGCCTCGGTGCCGTCGCAGACGATGACCATGCCGGCGTGCTGCGAGAAGCCCATGCCGACCCCGCCGCCGTGATGCAGCGACACCCAGGTGGCCCCCGAAGCGGTGTTGAGCAGGGCGTTCAGCAGCGGCCAGTCCGACACCGCGTCCGAGCCGTCGCGCATGGCCTCGGTCTCGCGGTTGGGCGAGGCCACCGAGCCGGAGTCCAGGTGATCGCGGCCGATGACGATCGGGGCCTTCAGCTCACCCTTGGCGACCATCTCGTTGAAGGCCAGGCCCAGACGGTGGCGGTCGCCCAGACCGACCCAGCAGATCCGCGCCGGCAGGCCCTGGAACTTGATCTTCTGGCCGGCCATGTCGAGCCAGTTGTGCAGGTGCGGATTGTCGGGGATCAGCTCTTTGACCTTGGCGTCCGTCTTGGCGATGTCTTCGGGATCACCCGACAAGGCCGCCCAGCGGAACGGGCCGATCCCGCGGCAGAACAGCGGGCGGATATAGGCCGGCACGAAGCCGGGGAAGTCGAAGGCGTTGGTCACGCCTTCCTCCAGCGCCATCTGGCGGATGTTGTTGCCGTAGTCGACGGTCGGCACGCCGGCGGCCTGGAAGTCCAGCATGGCCTTTACGTGCGCGGCCATCGAGGCCTTGGCGGCCTCGGCCACCTGCGGCGGGTCCTGGTCGCGCATCGCATGCCAGCGCTCCAGGCTCCAGCCGGCAGGGAGATAGCCGTTGACCGGGTCATGGGCGCTGGTCTGATCGGTCAGCAGGTCGGGCCGCACCCCGCGCTGGAACAGCGCCGGCAGCAGCTCGGCGGCGTTGCCGAGCAGGCCCACCGAGATCGGCGTCTTGGCTGCGCAGGACTCGGCGATCCAGGCCAGGGCCTCGTCGACGCTTTCGGTCGAGCGATCCAGATAGCCGGTGCGCAGGCGCATCTCGATCGACGAGGGCTGGCACTCGATCGCCAGGCACGAGGCGCCGGCCATCACCGCCGCCAGCGGCTGGGCGCCGCCCATGCCGCCCAGGCCCGCCGTCAGCAGCCAGCGTCCCGAGAGGTCGCCGCCATAATGCTGGCGGCCCATCTCGACGAAGGTCTCATAGGTGCCCTGCACGATGCCCTGGGCGCCGATATAGATCCACGAGCCGGCGGTCATCTGGCCGTACATGGCCAGGCCCTTGCGATCCAGCTCGTTGAAGTGCTCCCAGCTGGCCCAGCGCGGCACCAGGTTGGAGTTGGCGATCAACACGCGCGGCGCGTCGGCGTGGGTGCGGAACACGCCCACCGGCTTGCCCGACTGCACCAGCAGGGTCTCATCGTCCTCGAGCCGGCGCAGGGTCTCGACGATCTTGTCGAAGCTTTCCCAGTCGCGGGCCGCGCGGCCGATGCCGCCATAGACCACCAGCTCCTCGGGACGCTCGGCGACGTCGGGGTGCAGGTTGTTCATCAGCATCCGCAGGGCGGCTTCGGTCAGCCAGGACTTGCAGGTGCGCTCAGGGCCCGTGGCGGGGCGGATGACGCGGGAGGTGTCGCGGCGGGTCATGCTTGGGCTCTCGCAAACTGGAGGCAGGCGGTGAGAACATCCTCCAGCACCGCGCGCAGCGGCGCGGCGCGGTCGGCGTGGAAGGGCGTGGGCCAGGTGTCGGGTGTCGGCGCCTTGGCCGGATCGACCATGTAGCCGCGACAGGCCAACTCCATCTGGATGGCGTGGACGCCGGTCGCCGGCTGGCCGTAGTGGCGCGTGGTCCAGCCGCCCTTGAAGCGGCCGTTGGTGACGCGGCTGAGGCCCGATGCGTCGCAGGCGGCCTCGACGGCGGTGGTCAGGGCGTCGGCGCAGCTTTGGCCGCTGTTGGTCCCGAGATTGAACTGCGGCAGCTCGCCCTCGAACAGGCGCGGCACCCGAGAGCGGATCGAGTGGGCCTCGTAGAGCACGACCGTCGGATGGATGGCGCGCAGGCGGTCGATCTCGGCGCGTAGAGCGGCGTGATAAGGCTCGAACCAGGTGGTCCGGCGGTCATCGATTTCCGCTGCGTCCGGTCCGCCGTCACGATACAGCGGCTCGCCGTCAAAGGTGGTGGTCGGGCAAAGCTCCGTCGTCGTCTGGCCCGGATAGAGCGAGGCGCCGGACGGGTCGCGATTGACGTCGATGACCGTGCGCGAGATCGCGGTGCGGATGATCGTCGCGCCCATCCCCTCGGCGAAGGCGTAGAGGCGGTCGACCCACCAGTCGGCGTCCTTGCGCGCCAGCCAGGGCGAGACGAGCCGCGCCTCGATGTCGGGCGGGATGTCCGTACCGGTGTGGGGGAGGGAGATGACGAGGGGGGACTGGCCTCGGGTGACTTGGAGCCAGCTCATGGCCCAACCTCCGACTTCCCCGGCGAATGCCGGGGCCCAGATTCATCCAGAAAGACTTGGGTGTTCGCGCCTACGGTCTCGGACAATACCTGGACACTCGTGGGTTCGATCTGGGCCCCGGCATTCGCCGGGGAGGTCGGGAGGGAGGCGCGCATCAGCCGATCCCCGGCAGATCACCCACCGCGCCAATCACCGCCCCGCTCCGCACCAGGGCGTTGGCCGCTTCCATGTCGGGGTGGAAGTGGCGGTCGTCCGACAGGTGCGGAACCTGGCTGCGCGTCAGCGCTCGCACAGCCTCCAGCGCGGCGCTTGAGCGCAGCGGAGCGTGGAAGTCGCAGCCTTGGGCGGCGGCCAGCAGTTCGATGCCCAGGACCGCGTCGGCGTTCTCGACCATGGCCAAGAGGCGGCGCGCGCCGTGGGCGGCCATCGAGACGTGGTCCTCCTGGTTGGCCGAGGTCGGGATCGAGTCGACGCTGGCGGGATAGGCGCGCTGCTTGTTCTCCGACACCAGGGCGGCGGCGGTGACCTGCGGGATCATGAAGCCTGAGTTCAGCCCCGGCTTCGGCGTCAGGAAGGCCGGCAGGCCCGACAGCGCCGGGTCGACCAGCATGGCGATGCGGCGCTCAGCGATCGAGCCGATCTCGCAGACCGCTAGGGCGATCATGTCGGCGGCGAAGGCCACCGGTTCGGCGTGGAAGTTGCCGCCGGACAGGGCCTCGTCGGCTCCATTGTTTGTGTTGCTTGGGAAGATCAGCGGATTGTCCGAGACGCCGTTGGCCTCGGTCTCCAGCGTCGTGGCGGCCTGGCGCAGCACGTCCAGCGCCGCGCCCATCACCTGGGGCTGGCAGCGCAGGCAGTAGGGGTCCTGGACCCGCTCGTCCTCCTTCAGGTGCGAGGCGCGGATCTCCGAGGCGCTCATCAGCGCGCGCAGCGCCGCAGCCGTCTCGATCTGGCCGGCGTGACGGCGCAGGGCGTGGATGCGCGGGTCGAACGGCGTGTCCGAGCCCTTGGCGGCCTCGGTCGACAGGGCGCCGGTGACCAGGGCCGACTGGAACAGGCGCTCGGCCTCGAATAGGCCGGCCAGGGCGTTGGCGGTCGAGAACTGGGTGCCGTTCAGCAGGGCCAGGCCCTCTTTAGGCCCGAGGGTCAGGGGCGCGAGACCCGCTTGCGCCAGGGCCTCCGCCGCCGGCAGGCGCTGCCCGCCGACGAAGATCTCACCGACCCCGATCATGGTCGCGGCCATGTGCGACAGCGGGGCCAGATCGCCCGAGGCGCCGACCGAGCCCTGGCAGGGCACCACCGGCGTCAGGCCCTCGACCAGCATCTCTTCGAGCATCCGCACCGTCTCGACGCGCACGCCCGAGGCGCCCTGGGCCAGGCTGGCCAGCTTCAGGGCCATCATCAGGCGGATCACCGGAACCGGCGAGGGCTCGCCGACGCCCGCCGCATGCGACAGGACGATGTTGCGCTGCAAGGTCTCAAGGTCGGCGTCCCCGATCCGGACGCTGGCCAGTTTCCCAAAGCCGGTGTTGATCCCGTAGACCGGCTCGCCCTTGGCCAGGATGCGCTGCACGGCCGCCGCGCTTTCCGCGATCACCGGCCAAGCCGTCTCGGCCAGCCGCGCCGACGCGCCGCGGTAGATCGCCTTCCACTCGGCCAGCGACACCGCGCCGGGGTTCAGAACAAGCTCGGTCACAGGCCTCTCCACACGCGCGCATGGAGCGGATTGAAGCCCATGCGATAGACAAGTTCGGCGGGACGCTCGACGTCCCAGATGGCGAGATCGCAGGCCTTGCCGGCCTCCAGCGTGCCCCGGTCGGACAGCAGACCCAGCGCCCGCGCCGCCTCGCGCGTGACGCCGGCCAGGCACTCCTCGACGGTCATCCGGAACAGGGTCGCGGCCATGTTCATGACCAAAAGCGGCGAGGTCAGGGGCGAGGTGCCGGGGTTGCAGTCGGTGGCCAGGGCCATCGGCACGCCCGCCGCGCGCAGGGCCGCGATCGGCGGCGCCTTGTGCTCGCGGGTGAAGTAGTAGGCGCCCGGCAGCAGGGTCGCGACCGTGCCTGAGGTGGCGATGGCGGCGACGCCGGCCTCGTCCAGGTGCTCCAGATGGTCGGCCGAGAGGGCGTTGTATTCGGCCGCCAGCGCTGCGCCCGAAAGGTTCGACAACTGCTCGGCGTGCAGCTTGACCGGCAGGCCGTGGGCCTTGGCCGCGTCGAACACCCGGCGGATCTGGTCGTGCGAGAAGCCGATGCCTTCGCAGAAGCCGTCCACCGCGTCGGCCAGGCCACGGGCGGCGACGGCGGGGATCATGGTCTGGCAGACCAGATCGACATAGCCGTCCTTGTCGTCGCGATATTCGGGCGGCAGGGCGTGGGCGCCCAGGAAGGTGGTGGTGACGCCCACCCGGCGGATGTCGGCGAGCGCGCGGGCGGCGCGCAGGCTCTTGAGCTCGTCGTCCAGCGACAGGCCGTAGCCGGACTTGATCTCGACCGTGGTGACGCCCTCGGCCAGCAGGGCGTCGAGGCGCGGCAGGGCGGCCTGGACCAGCTCCGCCTCGGATGCGGCGCGGGTGGCGCGCATGGTCGAGACGATGCCGCCGCCGGCGCGGGCGATCTCCTCGTACGAGGCGCCGGCCAGGCGCAGCTCGAACTCGTGGGCGCGGTCGCCGGCGAAGACGAGGTGGGTGTGCGGATCGATCAGGCCGGGCGTGATCCAGCGGCCGTCGACATCGATCGTCTCGGCGGTCTCGAAGGTTGGCGCGTCGGCGGCCGAGCCCGCATAGGCGATGCGGCCGTCCAGGCTGGCGACAACGCCGTCCTCGACGATCCCCAGCCCTTCGCGGCCCGGCGCCAGGGTGGCGAGACGGGCGTTGATCCACACCCGATCACAGCGCATGAGCTCGCCTCCCAGCTGGTGAGCGCGACCCTTGCGGCGCGCTTCAATATGTATAGACATATTTGCGAACGATGAGGCTTGTCCAGTGACCGACGCGCAAATTCCCGAGTCTGTTTCGACCGTGGTCTGGTGCGAGAGCGCGCTGCTGGCGGACGGCTGGGCCCGGGGCGTGAAGTTCACGATCACCGACGGCCGTATCGCGCGGATCGACACCGACGCCCCGGCCGGCGACGCGCAGCGTCTGGGTCCCGCGCTGCCGGGTCTCGGCAACGTCCATAGCCACGCCTTCCAGCGCGCCATGGCGGGCCTGGCCGAGACGCGCGGCGAGACGGGCGACAACTTCTGGACCTGGCGCGAGGTGATGTACCGCTTCCTCGCGCGGCTCGACCCCGACATGGCCCAGGCCATCGCCGCCATGGGCCAGGTCGAGATGCTGGAGGGCGGCTTCACCCGGGTGGGCGAGTTCCACTATCTGCACCACGCCCCCGACGGCGGCGTCTACGACAACCCCGCCGAGATGGCCGCACGGATGGCGGCGGCGGCGGATGAGACCGGGATCGGCCTGACCCTGCTGCCGGTGTTCTACGCCCACAGCAATTTCGGCGGCTTGCCGCCGACCGACGGCCAGAAGCGCTTCATCCACGACGTCGACGGCTTTGCCCGGCTGGTCGAGGCGTGCCGGGGGATCGTCGCGGGCCTGCCCGAGGCGGTGGTCGGGATCGCGCCGCACAGTCTGCGCGCGGTGACGGGCGAGGAGCTGGACGCCATCCTGCCGCTGGCCGCCGGCGGCCCGGTCCACATGCACGTGGCCGAGCAGACGAAAGAGGTCGACGACTGCCTGGCCGCCACCGGCCAGCGCCCGGTGCGCTGGCTGATGAACCATACCGAGGTCGACCAGCGCTGGTGCCTGATCCACGCCACCCACATCAACGCCACCGAGACCGAGCGCCTGGCCAAGAGCGGCGCCGTGGCGGGCCTGTGCCCCGTTACGGAGGCCAATCTGGGCGACGGGATCTTCCCGACCCCGGACTATCTGGCCGCTGGCGGAAGCTTCGGAATCGGCACGGACTCCAACATCGTGATCGACGCCGCTCAGGAGCTTCGGACCTTGGAATACGCCCAGCGCCTGACCCGCCGGGCCCGCAACGTGCTGGCCGGCGGCCCGCGCCGTTCCACCGGCGGCGACCTCTGGCGCGCGGCGGCCCTGGGCGGCGCCCGCGCTTTGGGGGCGGGACGCGGTGAGCTGCGGCGCGGCGCGCCGGCCGACTTCGTCACCCTCGATCCGAACCACCCCAACCTGGTCGGCCGCGCGGGCGACACCTTGATCGACAGCCTGGTCTTCGCCGGCGGCGGGATCGACACCGTCTGGCGCCATGGCCGGCAGCTGGTGTCGGGCGGCCGCCACCACGCCCGCGAGGCGATCACCGCGCGCTATGTCGAGACCCTGAAGGCCCTGCTGGCGTGACCGGACCGCTGCACCAGCGCATCCGCGCCGACATCGAGGCCCGCATCCGCTCCGGTGAATGGGCCCCGGGGCACCGCGCCCCGACCGAGGCCGAGCTGATGGAGGCCTATGGCTGCTCGCGGATGACCGTGAACAAGGCGATGATAGCCCTGGTCGAAGCGGGCCTGATCGTGCGGCGCAAGCGCGCCGGCTCGTTCGTGGCCCGGCCCAAGGTCCATGCGCCGGTTCTCAACATTCCCGACATCCAGTCCGAGATCGTCGCGCGCGGCGAGGCCTACGCCTTTCGCCTGCTGTCGCGAACGGTGCGCCTCGCCGATCGCGACAGCCCCGAGGAGGTCGAACTGGCGGCGGGCGGCAAGCTGCTGGCGCTGGACGGGGTGCATGACGCGGGCGGCCGGCCTTTCGCGCTGGAACGCCGCCTTGTCTCGCTGAAGGCGGTTCCCGAGATCGCCAAAGCCGACTTCTCGACCCATCCCCCCGGCGCCTGGCTTCTGGAACACGTTGCCTGGACCGAGGCCGAGAGCCGCATCAGCGCCGTCAACGCCGACGCCGACGACGCCCGCCTGCTGGCCTTGGACGAGGGCGCCGCCTGCCTCGTCGTCGACCGCCGCACCTGGCGCGAGGGCCAGCACGTCACTAGGGTGCGGCAGATCTTCCCCGGCGAGGCCTACGACCTGGTGGCGCGGTTCGGACCGAGTTCGCCATCCAGAGGTTGAGTCCCTTTGACCATCCCCCGTTCCGGGGATGTCGGGCGCCCCCGTCGAAATCCTAGAACATCGGTCAGGGACCGGGCGTGGCGCGTGGTGCGGCGGCGGGGACCCGAGGGGATTCCCACATGGCCGAGCCGACACTTCGCGACTTTCAGTTCATCATCCAACTGGCGGATGCGGGCCTGATCCAGGCCAGCTTCAAGTTCGGGGAGCTGCGGGTGCTGTTCAAGACCCTGGGCGTGCTGACGCCCCAGGTCGACGCGGCGCTGGCGATCGTCGAGGCCAATCCCACGTTGATCAATATCGGCGTGCAGACGTTCCGCGATGCGATCAGCAAGTATCCGTTGGATACGCCGCTCAGCGTGGTGTTCGGCGGGGGCAGCGGCGGAAACACCGGCGGAACGGGGACGGGCGGCGAGGTCACGCCGCTGGTCCTGACCAAGGACAAGGTCGAGGAGATCTACAAGGCGCTGTCGGGCGTCGCCGCCACCTCGTCGAAGGCCCTGTCGGAGTATCTGACCGGACCCAATGGCGAGAAGGTGCTCAACACCCTCTACAGCGAGATGAAGCTGCTCGCCCAACTGCAGGTCGACGTGGCGGCCGGCAAGATCACCAAGGCGGTGTTCCTCGACAAGCTGGTCAGCTTCTCGGCCGACACGTCGGCCTTGGCCCTGCAGGCCGTGAACTTCTTCACCGGCCGTACGCCCACCCAGGCGGCGCTGAACGAGCTGATCGACAGCGCCACCAACACCAGCGACCTGACCGACTTCGCCTATGCGATCTACAACACCGAGAACAAGTACATCGAGTTCGCGGTGAACCAGGCCATGAGCGGAACCGGCGCGGCCACGTTCAAGGCCGCCTATGACAGCCTGGGCTTCCGCGAGGCGGTCACCAAGATGTACGACGCCATCATCGGCAATTCCAAGGCTGCGGCCGCCGGCGTCAATATCTCGGCGGCCATCGACTACATCGTCGGCCAGCAGAAGTATTTCGAGGCCTACGGACACACCGCGCTGGGCGCCAAGGCCGCCGTCGCGGGCTTCCTGATGTCCAAGGGTCTGGAAGCGGGCGTGGGCGTCTACGCCGAGGCGGTCAAGGCGTTCCTCGGCAAGGCCTATGACGGCACGGCGGTCTATGGCGGCGAGCTGCTCAGCCCCGCCAAGGCGCCGATGGAAATCGCACTCATTGGCCAGTCCGCCGACCACTACGATCCGGGGATGCCGTTCTAGTCCGGCATCGTCTCAAAGCGCTGGACGCCCTCGGGCGGGACCACCCAGTCGGGCCGGTCCCGCTCGAACAGCAGCATCACAGGCTCGAACAGGCTCGGGTCGTCCAGGCTGCCGGCGTAGATCGTATGGCTGTCGTCCAGCCCGTGCTCGCCCCCGAACACCAGGCCGCCGCAGGCCGGACAGGAATTGCGCGTGGCCTCGCCCCCGCGTAGCGCCGGGCTGCGATACTGCCGCGTCGGCCCGGTGATGGTCAGGGCGTCGGCCGCAAATCCCATGAACGGGATGAAGCCCGATCCCGACGCCTTTCGGCAGTCGGCGCAGCAACACAGACCCATATAGTCCGGCGCGCGAGCGGCTTCCCAGCGCAAGGCGCCGCACAGGCATCCGCCTTTGAAGGTCTTGGTGGTCATGGGGCATTAAGGGAGGTTAGGCGCCCCGCGGGCAAGGGGTGTCAGACGATTTTTCAACCACGGGAAATTTCGCCACTTTATTGCCCTCTTAGGTTTATGAAGCTAGGCCATCGAACGACCCGGGGGCTCGATGGTTCGCTTTATTTCCGGCGGTTGCGCCGCTGTCCTGACACTGATGGCGGCTGGGGAAACGCTGGCCCAGACGACCAAGGCGCCCGCGCCCGCTGGCGGCGAGTCGACGACGCTCTCCGACATCGTGATCGAGAGCGTTCGCCCAGGCGTCGTGCGGCGCATCGACCGCACCTCTTACGACATCCGCGATGATCCTCAGGCCAAGGCCGCCTCTCTGATCGACATCCTCGGCAAGTTGCCCTCGGTCAGCGTCGGCGCCGACGGTCAGGTGCGGCTGCTGGGAACGGGCGGCGTAACCGTGCAGTTCGATGGCAAGAGCGGCCCGGGGACGACCGCCAAGCTGAACGCCCTGACCGGCGCCGACGTCGAGCGGATCGAGGTGATCACCAATCCGTCCAGCCAGGTCTCGGCTCAGGGGACGGGCGGGGTCATCAACATCATCATGCGCAAGCGCCAGAGGCCAGGTTGGTCAGGGACCGCCGGCGCGACGTTTGGAACCGATGTGCGCTCGGCTAGGCTTGCCCCCAATCTTACCCTGGGAAAGTGGACGTTCGGCGGCATTGTGGATGTCGCGCAACGGGAGTCGCGCAACACGGGATCATCAGAGCGGACCTATCTGGGGACCGGCGGCGCGCCCCTGGGCGAACGAACCAGCCTCAGCCGTCGCGACCAGGACACCGACACCCTTCAGGCCCAACTCAAGGCGACCTATCGGCCGACGGACAAGCAGTCCGTGACGGTCAGCTTGGACAGCTTCGATTTCGACAGCGATGAGCCGCGAACGCGCGAGGTGGTGTCGCGATACGCCAGCGCCCGATCGTTCAGCGAGCGTACGAACCGGCGGGTCTCGATGAGCGACCGGTCCGCCGACCTGTCCTATGAGCGCGAAGGCCCCCGGGAGGGCGAAACCCTCAAGCTCAACGCCAATTTCGATGTCTGGCGCTGGGACGCTGACTCGGTCTTCGCGACCCGGTCCGCCGGGAGCGAAGAGCGGTTCACGACGCGCGACGCCAATCGCGATGAAGACCTGATCTTGAAGCTCGACTACGAGCGGCCGCTGGGACCCAAGCGCATTCTGACGACCGGCGGCGCCTGGACCCGCAGCGACCACGAGGGGCGGACCGCGCTGGACAATCCCCAGGACTTGGTGAGTCTGGGGCCGTCTTACGCCCGTCGCTTGGACACGCGCCGAGACACTGCGGCGGCCTACGCAACGGTCCAGTTTCCGGTCGGCGGCTGGACGGTTCTGCCGGGTTTGCGGCTTGAGGACATGCGCCTTGACCTGACGACTCTGGCGGGCGCGGTGGCGATCCATGACACCGACCTCTTCCCCAGTCTGCATGTCAGCAAGGACGTCGCCAAGGGAACAAACCTCAAGTTCAGCTACTCCCGGCGCGTTGATCGGCCGGATGGCGGCAGCCTGGATCCGACGGTCCAGATCGGCGGCCTCGAGAGCGCTTGGTCGGGCAATCCGAATCTGAAGCCGACCTTTACCGACGCCTACGAGATCAAGCTGGCGAGGGCCGGTAAGGCGGTCAGCTTGGACCTGACGGTCTATGAGCGGGACTCGCGCGGCGAGATCACCTGGACGAACCAACTGACGCCAGCAGGCCTGCTGATCACCCGGCCCGAGAACGCCGGCCGGATCGCGCGTCGAGGCGGCGAGGTCTCGGCGCGCGGGCCGCTGGGCGCGCGGCTGAAATACGTCGTCACCGCCAACCTCTTCCAGCAGGACGGCGAAGTCCGGGAGTTCGGCGTGGTGCGACGCCAGAAGGCGTTTTCGTATAGTGGGTCCGTGCAGCTGGACTACAAGTCGCCGGCCCCGACGGGGCGACAGCCCCAGCAGATACAGCTGTCGGCGCGCCTGAACGGGCCCGGCGAATCCCTGCAGTCGCGCTATTCGGGCAGCGCTCGTCTGGACCTGACCTGGCGACGGCCGTTGACGCGCAAGGTTATGGGGGTGTTGACCGTGACCGACCTTCTGGCGACCGAACGCAGACGAAACAGCAGCTGGGGCGACGCCTTTGTCGATGTCGAGCGGTCGCGCTTTCAGGCGCCTCGCGTGCGGCTGGCCCTGACCTACCAGATCGGCGACAAGCCCTGAGCAGGCGGAGCGCGGATGGCAATGCGTGAAGTCGTCCTGGTGGCGGGGGGCGGGATCGAACCGCCGACCTGTGGGTTATGAATCCACCGCTCTAACCATCTGAGCTACCCAGCCAGACCAGGAGGCGCGGCTTATAGGCGAAGTGCGGGCAGGATTTCAAGCGCCTGCGCTTGGCCTTCAATGACAATCGTCCGCTTCTCTGGCGTGTCATCCCGGCCGAAGCGCAGCGTAGAGCCGGGACCCAGGGGGTGAAGGATCGCTGTGCCAGCCGCCCCTGGGTCCCGGCTCTCCGCGCTTCGCGCTGCGGCCGGGATGACGCGGGTTCTACGTTTTCTGAGTCTTGCTGGTATCCGGCGGACGAAAGGCGTGCGCCTGCGCTATTCCGCCACGATCGCCGCCGTCGCCGCCCCCAACGCCTTGACCGCATCCGCTGGCGCGAGCTTCACCTGCAGGCCCCTCTGGCCGCCGTTGAGGAACACGTAGGGCTCGGCCAGGGCGGCCGCTTCCATGACCGTCGGCAGGCGCTTCTTCTGGCCGAACGGGCTGACGCCGCCGACCTTGTAGCCGGTGATCCGCTCGGCGTCGGGCACGGGGGCCATGGTGGCGGACTTGCCCTTCAGGGCGGCGGCCAGCTTCTTCATGCTGACCTCCTGGTCCGAGGGCAGGATGGCGCAGGCGGGCTTGCCGTCCAGCATCACGATCAGGGTCTTGAGCACTCGACGAGGGTCTTCGCCCAGCGCCTCGGCGGCCTGCAGGCCGACGCGCTCTGATCCGGGGTCGTACTCATACGTATAGAGATCGAAGACGACTCCGGCCTTGGTCAATGCGATCGTGGCGGGGGTGCTCTTGGACATGGCTCGCGTGATACCCAACTGGACAGGGTGTTGGAATACGGATCGCTGATGACGGCTTTTGATCGACGCACTTTGCTGCAAGGCGCCCTGTCCTTGGGCGCGGCGGGGCTGCTTCCGGGCTGGGCGACGGCCGCCGGTGCGCAGCGCTCGCCGCCCGCCCTGTCGGGCGAGGAGATCAAGCTGACGGTCGGCCACACGATGGCGAAGATCGACGGCAAGGCCGGCCATGCCGTGACCGTCAACGGGGCCATTCCGGGGCCGCTGATCCGGCTGAAGGAAGGCACGAGCGTCAAGCTGTCGGTGACCAACACCCTGGACGAGGACACCTCGATCCACTGGCATGGCCTGTTGGTGCCGTTCCAGATGGACGGCGTGCCCGGCGTCAGCTTCCCCGGCATCAAGCCGGGCGAGACCTTCACCTATGACTTCCCTATCCGCCAGTCGGGCACCTACTGGTGGCACAGCCATTCGGGCCTGCAGGAGCAGATGGGCCACTACGGGCCGATGATCATTGACCCGGCGGGCGAGGACCCGGTCGCCTATGACCGCGAACATGTGGTCGTGCTGTCGGACTGGAGCTTCCTGCATCCGCACGAGCTGTTCCGGAAACTGAAGGTCAGCCCCGGCCACTTCAACATGCAAAAGCAGACCGTGGGCGGGCTGCTCAAGGGCCAGGACCAGTCGCTGAAGGACCGGCTGGAGTGGGGCAAGATGCGGATGGACCCCACCGACATCGCCGACGTGACGGGCTCGGTCTACACCTACCTGATGAACGGCCATGGGCCGGGCGACAACTGGACCGGGCTGTTCGCGCCCGGCGAGCGGGTGCGGCTGCGGTTTATCAACGCCGGGGCCATGACCATCTTCAACGTCCGCATTCCGGGCCTGTCGCTGGAGGTGGTGGGAACCGACGGCCAGCTGGTGTCGCCGGTGAGCGTCGACGAGTTCCAGATCGCCCCCGCCGAGACCTTCGACGTCATCGTGCGGCCCACCGAAGACAAGGCCTTCACCCTGGTGGCCGAGGCTTCGGACCGTTCGGGCATGGCCCGCGGGACCCTGGCGCCGCGCCTGGGCATGACCGCCGTCGTCCCGCCGCTGCGCCAGCGTCCGGTGGCGTCGATGAAGGACATGGGCATGGGGAACATGCACCATGGGATGGACATGCCGGGCATGGACATGTCGATGCGGGCTCAGTCCAACGCGCCGAACGTGCCGCTGACGCCGGGCGTGCAGACCATCTCGCCGATGCCGATGGACCGGATGGCCGAGCCGCCCCAGGGCCTGGAGGACGCGGGTCACCGCGTGCTGACCTATGCGGACCTGGCCAGCCTCTATCCGCCCAAGGATCCCAGGCCGCCGGGCCGGACGATCGAGATCCACCTGACCGGCAACATGGAGCGCTTCATGTGGGCGTTCGATGGTGAGGCGTTCGGGCCGATCAAGAAGCCGATCGCCTTCCAGCGCGACGAGCGTGTCCGCGTGGTGCTGATCAACGACACCATGATGGCCCACCCGATCCACCTGCACGGCCACTTCTTCGAACTGGTCAACGGTCAGGAACGCCAGCCCCTGAAGCACACGGTCAATGTCGCGCCGGGCGGCAAGGTCGCCTTTGACCTGACGGCCGACGAGCCTGGCGACTGGGCGTTCCACTGCCACCTGCTGCTGCACATGCACGCGGGGATGTTCAACGTCGTCACCGTGCGGCCCCTGGACGGAGCCGCCGCGTGATCGTCGACCTGCAGCACGAGCATCACCACCCGGCGCCGGCCGCAGCCGTCAGCGCGCCCGCGCCCCGAGCTGCGGACCCGCACGCCCACCACAAGACCCCGGCGCAGGCGCCCCCGCCCGCGCTCGCGCCGGCGGATCCGCATGCGGGTCACACCATGCCTGGACCTGAACGGGCCGCCCCGCCGGCCGATCCGCACGCCGGACACCACA
>VYKS01000053.1_pt1 | contig 77609 bp, 84 predicted proteins | sample 5114511 | NCBI WGS metagenome assembly VYKS01 (sample SAMN12291795, study PRJNA351875) | freshwater metagenome | isolation source: freshwater lake | place: USA: Michigan, Gull Lake | collected 2011-07-05 | reverse complement strand
GGCGGGAATGTTGGCCGCTACCGCTTCTGCCAGCCGCGCGGCGCGGCGCGGGTTCATCAGCACGCGCGCGCATTGCAGGTAACGCGGGCTGCGCAGCCCCGACGACAGGATGAAATGCCCCTCCAGCAGCGCCTCTGCCGCCCGGAATTCGCCCAGCACCTCGTCTTCGGTCACGCGTTCACCCCGCCCGTTGTTATTGCTGGGCATCTAGGGTCCGGGCGGTCCCCCCGCAACACTATGGGTAAAAAGAGGACTCGACACGCTTGAGGCGGACGCGCGAGGTGCTATAGGCCAGCCTCGACGGGCGAATTGCGTCCGCGCGACCGGCAAAGCCGGCGCCCCCGTACAGGGGCCAGAAGGACAGGGGTTTATTGAGACGATGCGCATGCATGGATTGAAGGCGATCGTGCTGGCTGCGGGCATGCTGCTCGCCGGGGGCATGGCCCAGGCTCAAGCGCCGGCAGCAGCGGCGCCCGAAGCACCCGCACCGGTGACGGTGGCGACTCCGGCCGCGGTTCCCGCGCCGGGCAACCCGGTCGAGCAAGCCGCCACGGCTGCTCCCGCGGCGGCCGCGGTCGCCGATCCGACGCTGAATGCCGACGGCACGCACAAGAACGGGCCGGTCGCCGGCATCGGCATGCCGGTCGACAAGAAGCTCGGCATCCAGCCGCAGGCGACGAAGCTGGGCGAAAGCGCCGCCAGCTTCCACAACAATATCCTGCTGCCGATCATCACCGCGATCTCGATCTTCGTGCTGATCCTGCTCGCCTGGACGATCGTCCGCTATCGCCGCAAGGCGAACCCGGTCCCGTCGAAGACCAGCCACAACACGCTGATCGAGATCATCTGGACCGCGGTGCCGGTACTGATCCTCGCCTTCATCGCCTGGCCGTCGATCGCGCTGCTGGCCAAGCAGTTCAAGCCTGCGCCGGATAACGCCGTGACGATCAAGGCGATCGGCAACCAGTGGTACTGGTCGTACGAATATCCCGACCATGGCGGCATCTCGATCACGGCCAACATGCTCAAGGAAAAGGATCAGGTTCCGGCCGGTCAGCGGTTCCGCACCGATGTCGACGGTCCGCGCCTGCTCGCGGTCGACAACCGCATCGTCGTTCCCGTCGGCACCCCGATCCGTCTGATCGCGACCGCCAACGACGTGATCCACAGCTGGGCGGTCCCCGCCTTCTGGATCAAGATGGACGCGATCCCCGGCCGCCTCAACGAAACCAGCTTCACCGTCGACAAGCCCGGCGTCTACTTCGGTCAGTGCAGCGAGCTGTGCGGTGCGCGTCATGCGTACATGCCGATCGTGGTCGAGGCGGTCGAGCCGGCCGTGTTCGCGCAGTGGGTCGCGGCCAAGGGCGGCAAGATGCCGGAAGCGAACAAGCCGTCGGCTGCCGCACCGGCTCAGCCGGGCAGCGATGCCGCCGACGACACCGCAACTGCGGCCAACGCCATCGTCGCCACCGGCAATGCGACCGTCGAGGCGACCGAGACCGGCGCCACCACCAATCAAGCCGCCACCGGCAACACGGATCAGTAAGCCATGACTGACGTAGCTCGCGACCCCAGCGCCTTCGTGGCGCATGATGACCATCACGACACGCATGCGGACCATCTGCCGGGCTTCTTCGCCCGCTGGTTCCTGTCGACCAACCACAAGGATATCGGCACGCTCTACCTGATCTTCGCGATCATCGCGGGGATCATCGGTGGTGCGATTTCGGGCGTGATGCGCCTCGAGCTGGCCGAGCCGGGCATCCAGCATCTCGGCTATATCGCCGAATTCGTGCATGGCGGTCCGCAGACCTTCGACGAATCGCAGCATTTCTGGAACGTGCTGATCACCGCGCACGGCCTGATCATGGTGTTCTTCATGGTCATGCCCGCGATGATCGGCGGCTTCGGCAATTGGTTCGTTCCGATCATGATCGGCGCGCCGGACATGGCGTTCCCGCGCATGAACAACCTGTCGTTCTGGCTGCTCGTCCCCGCCTTCCTGCTGCTGCTCGCCTCGCCCTTCTTCGGTGGCGGCGCGGGCACCGGCTGGACCGTCTACGCCCCGCTCTCGACCTATGGTGAGCCGGGGCCGGCGGTGGACATGGCGATCCTGTCGCTCCACCTTGCCGGTGCCAGCTCGATCCTGGGCGCGATCAACTTCATCACCACCATCTTCAACATGCGCGCGCCGGGCATGACCCTGCACAAGATGCCGCTGTTCGTGTGGTCGGTGCTGATCACCGCCTTCCTGCTGCTGCTCGCGCTCCCGGTTCTGGCCGCGGCGATCACGATGCTGCTGACCGACCGTAACTTCGGCACCACATTCTACGATCCCGCCGGTGGCGGCGATCCGGTGCTGTACCAGCATCTGTTCTGGTTCTTCGGCCACCCCGAAGTGTACATCATGATCCTGCCGGGCTTCGGCATCGTCAGCCAGATCGTGTCGACCTTCAGCCGCAAGCCGGTGTTCGGCTATCTCGGCATGGCCTATGCCATGGTCGCGATCGGCGTGGTGGGCTTCGTCGTGTGGGCGCACCACATGTTCACCACCGGCATGAGCGTGAACGTGAAGATGTACTTCACCGCTGCGACCATGATCATCGCGGTGCCGACCGGCATCAAGATCTTCTCGTGGATCGCGACGATGTGGGGCGGGTCGATGAGCTTCAAGACCCCGATGGTCTGGGCGATCGGCTTCATCTTCCTGTTCACCGTGGGCGGCGTCACCGGCGTCGTGCTGGCGAATGGCGGCGTCGACGACTATATGCACGACACCTACTACGTCGTCGCGCACTTCCACTATGTGCTCTCGCTGGGCGCGGTGTTCGGCCTGTTCGCCGGCTTCTACTACTGGTTCCCGAAGATGTTCGGGAAGATGTACAGCGAACTGCTGGGCCAGCTGCACTTCTGGGTGTTCTTCGTCGGCGTGAACGTGCTGTTCTTCCCGCAGCACTTCCTGGGTCTTCAGGGCATGCCGCGCCGCTACCCGGACTATCCGGACGCCTATGCCTATTGGAACGAGATCTCCAGCTGGGGCTATGTGATCATGCTGGCGGGCATGGCGATCTTCTTCGTCAACCTGTTCTGGTCGCTCGCCTTCGGCAAGAAGGCTCCCGACAATCCGTGGGGCGAAGGTGCGACGACGCTGGAATGGACCCTGTCCAGCCCGCCGCCGTTCCACCAGTTCGAAACCCTCCCGGTGATCGCCGACGACAAGCATCACTGAGGTCGACCACGGCTGAAACACGAAACGCCCCGGGGGAAACTCCGGGGCGTTTTGTGTTGGACGCACCGCTCTTCCCCCGCGCCCCAACCGCGCCTATAGCGCCCCTCAAATGTCCGTCGCCAACCACGCCCTGACCATCCCCGCCGACTGGCGCGATTTCCTTGCGCTGACCAAGCCGCGCGTGATGAGCCTGGTCGTGTTCACCGGCCTGTGCGGCATGCTCGCGGCGCCCGTCGCGATCCATCCGGTGATCGGCTTCACCGCGATCCTGTGCATTGCGCTGGGTGCGGGCGCATCGGGCGCGCTCAACCAATGGTATGAGGCGGATCTCGACGCCAAGATGAAGCGGACGCAGAACCGCCCGCTGCCCGCCGGACGCATGGACCGCCAATCGGCGCTTCATTTCGGCGTCGGCGTTGCCGCGCTGTCGGTCATCCTGATGGGCCTGGCGGTCAACTATGTCGCGGCCGGCATCCTGCTCGTCTCGATCCTGTTCTATGTCTTCATCTACACCGTCTGGCTCAAGCGCCGCACGCCGCAGAATATCGTGATCGGCGGCGCGGCCGGCGCCTTCCCGCCGCTGATCGGCTGGGCCGCAGCGACCGGTGAGATCGCATTGCTCCCGGTGCTGCTGTTCGGCCTCGTCTTCCTGTGGACGCCGCCGCATTTCTGGGCGCTCGCGCTGTTCGTGAAGACCGATTACGCCAATGCCGGCGTCCCCATGCTGCCCGTGGTGGCGGGTGAGCGCGCGACGCGGGTGCAGATCGGCCTCTACACGATTCCCATGGCGGTCGCAGCGATCGCGCCCTGGCCGCTCGGCCTGACCGGCAGCCTCTATGGCTGGACCTCGATCGCCACAACCGCGCTGTTTGGTCTCCTCGCGCTGCACGTGTCGACCCGCATGGCGGGGGAAAACGACGCGATGAAGCCAGAAAAGCGGCTGTTCGCCTATTCGATCTCCTACCTCTTCATCTTGTTCGGCGCGGTTGCCGCCGATAGGATCATGGCATGACCCCCGACGAAGAAGACCTGATCCGCGCCCGCCAGAAGTCCCGCGCCCGCGTGCTGGCGGTGCTGCTGTTCGCCTTCGTCATCCTGGTCTTCGCGATCAGCATCGTGAAGATCCAGATGGGCATGCCCCTTCGCGCGCAGTGAGACTCCGATGATCGCAGCACTCCCCCAGGACCCCAAGCTGCGCACCGCAATGCTGGCGGTGCTCGGCGTGCTGGCCATGACCGGCCTCGCCTTTGCCAGCGTCCCGCTCTACCGCCTCTTCTGTCAGGTCACCGGCTTTGGCGGTACCACGATGCGCGCCGGTGAAGCGCCCGGTGCGGTCGACGGCAAGATCACCGTGGCGTTCGATTCCAACGTCAGTCCCGCGCTCAGCTGGCAGTTCAAGCCGGAAGTCGCGTCGGACCAGATCGCCATCGGCGCGCGCGACATGGCCTTTTACACCGCGACCAACGCCGGCACCGTGCCGATCACCGGCACCGCCACCTACAACGTCACGCCCGAGGCGGCGGGCAAGTATTTCAGCAAGATCCAGTGCTTCTGCTTCACCGAACAGACGCTCAAGCCCGGTGAGACGGTGCGCATGCCGGTGATCTATTTCGTCGATCCGAAGATCCTGACCGATCCGGATACGAAGGACATTGCGAAGATCACGCTCTCCTACACATTTTACCCAGTGGATTCCGCCAAGCCCAAGGGCTAGGGAAGCCGACGAACAACGCCAGAAACGAACAGGGACGGACGATGGCAGGCGCCAAGAACCACGACTATCACATTCTCCCGCCCAGCCCGTGGCCGATGCTCAGCTCGCTCGCCGCGCTGTGGCTGGCGGTGGGCGGCCTCATGTACATGAAGGAGCATCCGGCGGGCTTCTGGGTGATGATGTCGGGCCTCGCCGCCGTGCTGTTCTGCATGGCGTCGTGGTGGGTCGACGTGATCAAGGAAGCCAATGCCGGCGACCATACCCCGGTCGTCCAGCTGCACCTGCGCTATGGCATGATCCTGTTCATCGCGTCGGAAGTGATGTTCTTCGTCGGTTGGTTCTGGGCATGGTTCAACTATGCGCTGTTCCCCGCCGCGATCGCGGTCAGCGGCGAACATGCCAGCGTGGTCGAGGTGGCGCAGAACATCGCCGCGCAATTCCCGCCCAAGGGCATGGAAGTGCTCGACGCGTTCCAGCTGCCTTTGCTCAACACCTTCATCCTGCTGCTCTCGGGCACGACGATCACCTGGGCGCATCACGGCCTGATCCACAACCAGCGCGGCGGCGCGCTGCGCGGCCTGTGGGGCGCGATCGGCGTGGGTGAGAATGACGTGGTCAAGAAGGGCCTGTGGCTCACGATCATCCTCGGCCTGATCTTCTCGGGCGTCCAGGCGTATGAATATGCGCATGCGCCGTTCGTGTTCGGCAAGACCAACTATTCCTCGGCCTTCTACATGGCGACCGGCTTCCACGGTTTCCACGTGATCGTCGGCACCATCTTCCTGATGGTCTGCCTGCTGCGCACCTATCAGGGCGACTTCACCCCGCGCCAGCATTTCGGCTTCGAAGCCGCTGCCTGGTACTGGCACTTCGTCGACGTGGTGTGGCTGTTCCTCTTCGTCACCGTCTATGTGTGGGGCGGCTGGGGCGCGCCGGTCCACGGCTGATGGACCACAGCGCACCTCCGGTCACGGAGTCGGCATTCAAGGGGGCGTGTCCGCAATGCGGCGCGCCCTCTCTGTTTGCGGGCTGGATCAAGTTTGCGGAGCGCTGCCCGAAATGCGGGCTCGACTATGCCGCGTTCAATGTCGGCGATGGTCCGGCGGCGTTCCTCACATTGATCATCGGCACGATCATCGTCGCCCTGTCGGTATGGCTGGAACTCGCCGCCGAGCCGCCCTTATGGCTGCATTTGCTGATCTGGCCGCCGGTGACCGTGGCGATGGTGGTGTTCAGCTTGCGCTGGGCCAAGGGCGCGCTGCTCGCGCTCGAATATCGCAACGCCGCGCGTGAAGGGCAGCTGAAAGACCGCGACGCATGAAGCTTCCGCTGTTTCCAACCATTCTGGTCTGCCTCGCCGTCGCGGCGATGATCGGCCTTGGCATCTGGCAGCTCGACCGGCGCGGGGAAAAGGCGGTGCAGCTCGCCCGCCTGTCCGCCAACCGCGACCTGCCCCTAATGACCTTCCCCAGCCCGCCGGTCGGGGACGAACATCTGTTCCGCCGCGCCGGACTGATGTGTCTCGAAGTCGCCGGCTGGACCGAACAGGCCGGCCGCGACGCCAGCGGCAAGAGCGGCTGGCGCCACCTTGCCGACTGCCGCACCGGGGCCGAGGGGATGAGCGTCAAGGTCGACCTGGGCGTCAGCAGCGCGCCCGGCGTGAAGCAGGCATGGAAGGGCGGCCCGGTCACCGGCATCATCACCCACGCCCCCGATTCGACGCCGCTACTGGCATCGCTGTTCACCAAGCGCCCGCCCCGGAACCTGATGCTCGTCGCCGACGCTCCCGCGCCCGGCCTCTCCGCCAGCGCCCCGCCCGACCCGTCGAGCGTGCCGAACAACCACTTGGCCTATGCGGTGCAGTGGTTCCTGTTCGCGGGAATTGCGGTGGTGATCTACCTCCTTGCGCTGCGGCGGCGGGAGAAGAAGAAGGCTTGATTGCGCACAAAGGCGCGAAGGCACGAAGAAGGTTGGTTCACGCAGAGACGCGGAGAACGCAGAGAGGGGCACTCGCGCGAAGCGCCCTCCCACAGGCCGCGCGTCAAGCCGAAGCGGTGAAACAATCTGAGCCGCTGATGCGGCGACCGACATCTCTGCGCCTCTGCGCGAACCAACCCAATCCTTCCTTCTTCGTGGCTTCGTGCCTTTGTGCGCTCAAAAATCCCAGCGCCAGCCACACGCCCCCCAAGCCAGACTTTCTTGCCCCACCCGGCAAGCGCCGCTACCCCGCCCGCCATGCGCTACCAGAGCACGCGCGGCACCGCGCCCGAACTCGATTTCCGTGAAGTCACCCTCGCCGGGCTGGCGAGCGACGGCGGCCTCTACATTCCTGTCGAATGGCCGCGCTTCACCGCCGACCAGATCGCCGACATGGCGGGCCTGTCCTATGTCGAGACCGCCGTGCGCGTTATGGCGCCGTTCGTCGCGGGCAGCCTGACGCAAGACGAACTGCGCGACCTGTGCACCCGCGCCTATGGCCGGTTCAGCCATGATGCGGTGACGCCGCTGGTCCAGCTCGACCACCGCCATTTCCTGCTCGAGCTGTTCCACGGCCCGACGCTGGCGTTCAAGGATGTCGCGCTCCAGCTGCTCGGGCTATTGTTCGAAAAGTTCCTGACCGGCACCGACCGCCACCTCACCATCGTCGGCGCGACCAGCGGCGACACCGGCTCCGCCGCGATCGACGCGGTGGCGGGGCGTGAGGGGATCGACATCTTCATGCTCCACCCCCGGGGGCGGGTGAGCGACGTCCAGCGCCGCCAGATGACCACCGTCCTCGCGCCCAACGTCCACAATATCGCGATCGAGGGCAGCTTCGACGACGCCCAGGCCCTGGTGAAGGCGATGTTCAACGACGCCGATTTCTCGGGCCGCTTCCACGTCACCGCGGTCAATTCGATCAACTGGGCGCGGCTGATGGCTCAGGTCGTCTATTATTTCTACGCCGCCGTCCGCCTCGGCGCCCCGGCGCGCGAAGTGGCGTTCAGCGTCCCCACCGGCAATTTCGGCGATGTGTTCGCCGGCTATGTCGCGGCCAAGATGGGGCTGCCGGTCGCCAAGCTGATCGTCGCCACCAACGTGAACGACATCCTCCACCGCGCGCTCTCCAGCGGCGATTATTCCGCCGGCACCGTCACCCCGACCGCCGCGCCGAGCATGGACATTCAGGTCAGCTCGAACTTCGAACGCCTGTTGTTCGACCTTGCCGGGCGCGACGGCCCCGCGCTCGCCGCGCAGATGGCCGGGTTCGAATCGAGCAAGGCGATGCGCCTGACCAACGCCCAGCAACAGGGTGCGGCCTCGCTCTTCGCCAGCGACCGGATCGAGGCGGACGATATGTCGCGCGCCATGGCTTGGGCGCATGCCCGCGCCGACGAGATTCTCGACCCCCACACCGCCATCGGCCTCGCCGCCGCGCAGCGCGTCGCGCTCCCGCCGCACGTGCCGCTCGTCACCCTCGCCACCGCGCACCCGGCCAAGTTCGACGATGCGGTCGAACGCGCCACCGGCATCCGCCCGACCCTGCCCGCGCGCGTCGGCGACCTGTTCGACCGTGAGGAACGCTACGACGTGCTGCCCGCGACGTTCGCGGCGATCACCGCCTACGTGGCGGAGCGCGGGACGCCGAAAGCCTAACCGTGCTCCTGCGAAAGCAGGAGCCCAGAGTCACAATGGACTCCGCCCGCCACCCTGGGCTCCTGCTTTCGCAGGAGCACATGTCCGCCTATGGGATAGGCCATGAACCTCATCACCCTCACCGGCGAGCCCTGGGCCGACTATGGCCTTGTCGACTCCGGCCATGGCCGCAAGCTTGAACGCTATGGCGACTATCGCTTCATCCGCCCCGAGCCGCAGGCGATGTGGGCGCCCGCGTCGCCCGACTGGGACGCGCATGGCGAATTCATGCCCGCGCCCGATGACGAAGGTGGCGGCCGCTGGGTGTTCACCAAGCCGGTCCCGCGCGAAGGCTGGCCGCTCGCCTGGAACGAGGCGAAGTTTACAGCCCAAACCACCCCCTTCCGCCACCTCGGTTTCTTCCCCGACATGGCGCCGGTGTGGAGCTGGATGCGCGAACAGACCGTCGGGGTCGACGCGCCCGAGGTCATGAACCTGTTCGGCTATACCGGCGTCGGCACGCTCGCGATGGCGGCAACGGGCGCCAAACTCGTCCATGTCGATGCGTCTAAGAAATCGGTCGAGGCGGCCAAGGGCAATGCTGCGCTGTCGAACATGACTGACAAGCCGGTGCGCTGGATCATCGACGACGCCGCCAAGTTCGTCGCGCGCGAAGTGCGCCGGGGCCGCCGCTATGACGGCATCCTGCTCGACCCGCCCAAATATGGCCGCGGCCCGACCGGCGAAGTGTGGCAACTCGAACGCGACCTCCCCGGCCTGATCGCCGATTGCCGCCAGCTATTGGACGCCGACTCGCGCTTCCTGTTCCTGACCGTCTACGCGATCCGCATGTCGGCGCTGGCGATCGGGGAATTGCTCAACCAGCATTTCGCCGATCTGGGCGGCAAGGTGGAATGCGGGGAGCTGGGCGTGCGCGAAGAGGCGCGGGGGCTGGTACTGCCGACGGCGATCTTTGCGCGGTGGAGTCGGTAGTCATCCTCCGTTGAACTTTTTCCAACGGCGTTCAAGGCCACTCGCGTCTACGGGGTGAGATAAGCCCTTGCGATCAAGCGATTGCAGCCACTTATGCAGCGCGTACTTCGCAAATGCTTGCCCTGTCTCAGTCAGGTCGGAGAACCGCAATTCAAGATTGGGCGAGCGTGAAACGTCGACGCCGGGATTGAGCAGCTCTCGGTCCCGTAGAAATTCCGCGAAGACATAAACCGCCTCGGCACCGTGCCTCTGATAGCTGCCGTCGTCGGGGAGTTCGTTGCCATGTTCGTCATAGGTCGTGACCTTTTGGTTCAAGGACCAAGCCACTGAAATCAGCACGAAGTCCTGCATCAGTTCCTCCCCATCCGCATCGCCGCCCCCGCAACGAACGGGCACCCCGCCACCAGCAGCAGGCTCACCGCGCCCAGCAGCTTCACCGCGCTCGGATCATTCCCCATCGCCCCCGCGCCAAAGATCAGCAACGGCACCGCGAAGGGGAGCATCACCAGCCCCGCCACCGCGCCCGCGCCGCGCAGCCCTGCGGTCAGCGCCGCAGTCGCGACGCCCAAAGCCGCCAGTCCCGGCGTGCCGATCAACAAGCTCACCCCCGCGGCCAGCGCCTGTTCCAGCGACAGGTTCAGCAACCCGCTCGCCACCGCGCACGCCAGCAACAGGGCGGGCGCAAAGCCCAGCCAATGCCCGATGATCTTCGCCGCCGCGACGCTCGCGTCATTCCAGCCGCGCACCGCCAGCTGATCGAGCACCCCGCTCTCCAGATCGGGCGCCACCAGCCGTTCGACCGGCAGCAGCGCGGCGAGCAACGCCGCCGCCCAGATCACCCCGCCGCCAATCCGCGCCAGCAATTTCGGCTCCGGCCCCACCGCAAACGGAAACAACACGGCCACCAGCAGGAAGAAGGCGATCGGCAGCGTCAGGCCCCCCGCCGCCCAGGCCCGGCGCAGTTCGCGCGCGACCAGTGCGCCAAACCCGCTCACGCGCCACCCCCGATCACGATCTCGCCCGCGCCCTGCATCCGGATCGGCAAATGCGTCGCCACCACCGCAATCCCGCCCGCCGCGCGATGCGCCGCGATCAGGCCGCCCAGCACCCCGATTGCGCCATGGTCCAGGCCATTTGCAGGCTCATCGAGCAGCCAGATCGGCGCCCCGCTCGCCACCACCCGCGCAATCCCGACGCGCTTGCGCTGCCCGGTCGACAGCATGCGCACCGGCACGGGGTAGAGGTGCAGCAGGCCAACCGCCTCCAGCGCCCCCGCAACCGCATCGCGCCGCCCGTCCAATTCGGCCCAGAAGCGCAGCGCCTCTCCCACCGGCAATTCCGGGTCCAGCCCCGCCGCCTCGGCCAGCAGCGCCTTTTCGCCCGCCACCGAAACCCGCCCCGCGCTCGCCTTGAGCAACCCCGCGATGATCCGGATCAAACTCGACTTGCCCGCGCCATTTGGCCCGGTCACGAGCACTCCGCCACCCGGCTCAAGGTTCAGATCGAGCCCCTCGAACAGCATCCGCCCGCCGCGCGCGCACGCCACGTCCTCCAGCCGGATGCCGCAATCGCTCACGCGACGCTGTCTTCCAGCGCGTGCATATCCTCGTCCGACAGGCCGAAATGATGCCCCACCTCATGCACCACGACATGCGTGACCAGCGCCTCCAGGCTCACGCCCGTCTCGACCCATTCGGCGAGCAGCGGGACGCGATAGAGGTGGATCGTGTCGGGCTGCGGGATTTCGCCGGGCGCAAACCCCTCCTTCTCGCCCACCGGCCGCCCTGAATAGAGGCCGGTCAGCTCGAACGGGTCCTCCATTCCCATCTCGCGCAATACGTCCTCGTCCGCGAAGTCTTCGACGATCAGGACGATGTCGGGCAGATGGCTGGCAAACGGTTCGGGAATCCGCGCCAGCGCCGCGCGCGCAAGCGCTTCCATCTGTTCGGCACTTGGCGCAAAGGTCTCGGTCACAGCGGTCATGGCCCCGGCTATGCCGCACTGAACTGCGGAGGGGAAGAATGGTCGAACAACTGAGCCAGGCGGAACGCGACGACGCGCTCGAGGGTCTGCCCGAATGGGATCACGACACCGGCCGCGACGCGATCACGCGCAGCTTCACCTTCGACGATTTCAGCCAGGCCTTTGCGTTCATGACGCAGGTCGCGTTGCTCGCGGAAAAGGCCGACCATCACCCCGAATGGTCGAACGTGTGGAACCGCGTCGACATCCTCCTGACCACTCACGATGCCGGCGGCCTGTCGGGCCGCGACATTGACATGGCCCGCGCGATCGACGCGCTGGTGGATTGAACTCCAGTGCTCCTGTGAAAGCAGGAGCACTGAAAAGGGCACTAAAGCCCGACCTTCGCCGCCAGCCACCGCGCCGCTTCGTCCGGCGTGCGCTTGTCCACATCCCGGTCGACCATCAGATTCGCCTCGCGCATCGCGGCGACCGGGATCTTGCCGATCAGCGGCCGCAGCGCTGCCTCGAACCGCGCATCCTCGACCCGATCCGGCGCGACCAGCAGGATCGCGTCATAGCCCGGGATCGCCCCCTTGGGGTCGTCGAGCACCACCAGCTTATCCGCCGCGATCCGCCCGTCGGAGGAAAAGGCCGGGATCACGTCCGCGCTTCCGCTCGCCAGCGCGCGGTACATGAAGGTCGGCTGATAGGGCCGCGCCGATTTGAAGCGCAGGCCATAGGCATCGCGCACCGCCCGCCATTCGGGCCGCTCCAGAAATTCGACATCGGTGGCGAGGTCCAGCCCCGGTGCCTGCGCCGCGAGATCGGCCAGCGACGCAATCCCGCGCCGCCGCGCATCGTCGCCGCGCATCGCAAAGGCATAGGCGTTCTCGAACCCCAGCGACCCCAGCATGCCGACGCCATGTTCGGCCTTCGCCCACTCGCCGACCCCCGCCACGATCGCCTCGCGCGGCGGCACGTCGCTGCGCTGCATCTGGTTGGTCCAGATCGTCCCCGAATAATCGATATAGACATCGACATCGCCGCCCGCGAGCGCGCCGAACGCCACCGCCGATCCCAGTCCCTCACGATACTCGACGCGATAGCCCGCCGCCTCCAGCCGCTGGCCGATCAGCCGGGCAAGGATGAACTGCTCGGAAAAGCCCTTGGCACCGACCACCACCGTCTGTCCGCCCGCAACCGGTGCCAGCGCAAAGGCGGCGGCACAGAGCGCGGCGAGCAACGTCCCCGCGCTCATCCGCACCAGCATCGGCATGCGGTTGCGGATTCCGCCTTCCGCCACCGACAGGATCAGGTCGACCCCCAGCGCCAGTGCCGCGGCCCCGATGCACCCGGCCAGCACCAGCGCCCAGTTCTGCGTCTGCAAACCAGCAAAGATCAGGTCGCCCAGGCTCGGCTGACCCACGGTGGTGGACAGGGTCGCCGCACCGATCGTCCACACCGCCGCCGTGCGAATCCCCGCCATCACTACCGGCGCGGCGATCGGCGCCTCGACCAGCCACAAACGTTGCCGCGCGGTCATCCCCACGCCATCCGCGGCTTCGCGCAGCGCCGGGTCGAGCGTCACCAGCGCCGTCGTCGCATTCCGCAACACCGGCAGGATCGCATAGAGCGTCAGCGCGAGCAGCGCAGGGAGAAAGCCCAGCGCCGGCACCCACTCCCCAACCACGCCGCGCAACGCCAGAAGCACCGGATAGAACAGCGCGAGCAGCGCCAGCGACGGGATCGTCTGGATCAGGCTCGCTGCGCCCAGCACGACGCGCCCCAGTCGCGGATGCCGCGCCGCCGCCACCGCCAGCGGCAGGCTGATCGCGATGCCCAGCGCCAGCGCGGCCATTGCCAGCAGCAGATGGCTCGCCATCAATTCGGGCACGCGGGTAAAGGCGGTGCTCATGCCTTCAGTGCCTCTAGCGCGTCGGCCTGGCGCATCGGCACCGCGATCAACGCCTGCGCCTCCGGCCCGCCTTCGCCGCGCGCCAGTGCCGCCGGCGTTGCATCCGCGACGATCCGCCCCGCCTGCATCACCAGCACCCGGTCGGCGAGCAACAGTGCCTCGGCCATGTCATGCGTCACCATGACGGTGGTCAGCCCCAGCCGGTCGTGCAGCGCGCGCACCGCCCGGCCCAGCTCGTCTCGGGTGACGGGATCGAGCGCGCCGAACGGCTCGTCCATCAACAGGCACCCCGGCGCAGTCGCCAGCGCGCGGGCGACGCCGACCCGCTGGCGCTGCCCGCCCGACAGCTGGTCCGGCATGCGCTCCGCAATCTCGCCCGGCAGATCGACCAGCGTCAGCAGTTCCGCGACTCGCGCGTCGGTGTCGCGCCGACCCGCGATGCGCAGGCCGATCGCGATATTCTCCGCGACGCTCATGTGCGGAAACAGCCCGATCGACTGAAAGACATATCCGATTCGACGACGCAGCACGTGCGGCGCGTCCCGGCCGACCGGCGCGCCGTCCACCGTCACGCTGCCGCGATCCGGCGTCACCAGCCGGTTGATCGTCTTGAGAAAGGTTGATTTTCCCGATCCCGATTGCCCGACCAGCGCGACGAAACTGCCCGCCGCGATGGTCAGTGACACGCCATCAAGCGCGACGGTGGCGCCAAATGCCTTTGAAACGTCGCGCAGGGCGATGGCGGGACCGGTTTGTGCTGGCATCGCAGCGCATTGTGCGGAATGATCCACCCTAGGTCAAAACATACAGGAGGGGGCGTCATGCAGGCGATCTTCATCACCGGGGGCGGTTCGGGAATCGGGCGCGCGGTTGCGCGCTATTTCTCCGCGCGCGGCTGGCGCGTCGGCCTTGCCGATATCAGCGAGGCCGGGATGGACGAAACCGCCGCACTGCTCGGCGACGCACCGGTCTCGACGCACAGGCTCGACGTGCGCGACCGCGCGGCCTGGGACGTCGCGCTCGCCGAGTTCGCGGCGGTCGCGGGTCGGATCGACGTGCTGTTCAACAATGCCGGGATCGGCGTCGGCGGCGTCTTCGCCGACACGCCGGTCGAGGAGCTGCAGCGCTGCGTCGACATCAACCTGATGGGCGTGGTGTGGGGCGCGCATGCCGGGCATCGCTACCTCAAGGTATCGGGGGGCTGCCTGCTCAACACCGCCTCGGCAGCGGGCATTTATGGCACGGGCGGGGTCGCGATCTATTCGGCGACCAAGTTCGCGGTGCGCGGCTTTACCGAATCGCTCGACGGCGAATGGGCCGCCGACGGCATCCGCGTGCGTGCGCTGTTGCCCAGCTTCATCGACACCGCGATCCTCGACGGCCTGCCGGTGGGCAGCAATTCGACGATGCGTGAACGGGTGAAGGCGGCGCGGCTCGAGTTTACCCCAGTGGAGGAGGCAGCGCGGCTCGCCTGGGAAGCCGTGCATGGCGATCAGCTCCATACCCTGGTCGGCAAGACCGCGCGCCGCATGTGGTTCGCGTCGCGCTTCATGCGCGGGTCGCTGCGCAAACAGGCGCGCGGCGGCAAGTGAGGGCCGCCCTCCTCGCCACCGCTGCACTCGCGCTGACCGGCTGCGCGGGGCAGGGCGGGGCGCCCGACCCGCAAGACCGTTTCATGCAGGCGATCGCGGCGCATTGCGGCAAGGCCTATGCCGGGCGCGTCGTCACCACCGATGCGGCGGATGCGAGCTTCGCTGACAAGCCCTTGGTGATGCACGTCGCCGCGTGCGAGGCGGACCGCATCCGCATCCCCTTCCATGTCGGCGATGATCGCTCGCGCACCTGGGTGCTCACCCGCACCGCGACCGGGGTGCGCCTGAAGCATGATCACCGGCATCAGGACGGCACCAGCGACGTACTGACGATGTATGGCGGCGATACCGCCATGCCCGGCACGGCGGAGCGGCAGGACTTCCCGGCCGACGCCGAGTCGATCGCCCTGTTCCGCGCCAATGATCGTGCGGTGTCGGTCACCAATGTCTGGGCGGTGGAGGTGACGCCGACGCGCTTCGCCTATGAACTCCGCCGCCCCGGTCGCCATTTCCGGGTCGAGTTCGACCTGACCCGGCCGATCGCAACGCCGCCGCTGCCCTGGGGCTGGAAGGACTAGGCACGTTTTCAGTTAGGCGGCACCGGCCCGCTCCCCCACCCGGCCACCCAACGACAGTGTATTCTATGGGTGGCCGGGTGCGGGTAGCCCCGCAAAGTATTACTTTGCGGGGACCCCGTGGGGGAGCGGGCCGGTGCCGCTTCAGCTTTGCTGAAAACGACTCTAGCCACGCATCATCGCTGCCCAGGCATAGCCGCGCAGCAACGTCTCGAACCCGAATTGCAGCCCCTGGTCGCGCGCGACATGCTTGACCGCCACGGGCAGTTCGCGGCGCGGGGTGACGTGAAACCGGTCGAGCCACCCGAACAGCATCCGTCGCCACCAGTGCGGCATCCGCTCCTGCTGCCCGAAATCGACGATGTGCAGCACCCCGCCCGGTGCCAGCACCCGCGCGCCCTGCGCGATCGCGCCGACCCAATCGGGGATCATCGAGAGCGTATAGCTGGCAAACACCCGGTCGAATGCCGCGACCCCGAACAGGGTCTGCGGGTCGAACGCCGTCGCATCGCCCTGCGCCAGCGTGATCCGGTCCGACAGCCCGGCCTTGGCCACCTTGGCGCGCGCCGTCTCCAGCATCGCTTCGGAAATATCGACGCCATAGAAATGCGCGGTCGGCCAGCGCCGCGCCGCGACGATCAGGTTGCGCGCGGTCCCGCACCCGACCTCCAGCACCGTCCCGCCTGGCGGGGGCGCGAGCTGTTCGATCAGCCGGTCGCGCCCCAGCAGATAATATTTGCGCGTCGCGTCATAGATGTGCCGCTGCATCGCATAGACGGCGTCCATGCGCCCGGCATGACCGGAATCCGCTGTCACGGCTTGAGGCGATAGAGATGCACGCCGCCATAAATGGCCGAACGGTCGCGCGCGGTAAAGTCGAGCGACTCCGCCTCGGCATAGTCCCAGCGGTCCAGAATCGCGTCCGGCACTCGACCCGGCAGCAACGTCGGCGCGGCAGCGGTGCGGAACAGCACGCGCGCACCCGGCTTGGCGGTCCGCGTGATCGCGGTCCACAGCCGCGTCAGCTGCGCATCGGTCATCCAGTCCTGCGCATCGAGCAGGATGTAGCGGTCGAGCGACCCGTCCGGCATCGAGTCGAGATACTCGACGAAATTCTGGTGCCGGACCTCGACCCGCTCCGCCCGGTCGCGCACGGTCGCGTAATTCGCGGCGCGCAGATAGGGCGGCAGTGGCGCGTCGGCGCCCTCGCCATAGCCGCGCCCGAACGCCTGCCACGCGAAATAATTGTCCGACAGGTCGAAATCGCACGCCAGCTTCTCCAGCCGCCCGCGCAGCACTGCGCCGATCCCGCGCGGATCATCGCCCGCCAGCGCCTCGTACTGCGCCGGCGGAATGCCGAGGCCGAACAGCGACGCCGGCTGGTCGATCAGCCAGCGCACGAACTTCTTGTCGAACACCGGGGCCAGCCGCGTTTCGAAAATCGCCCGCTGTTCCTCCACGCTCTTCGCCGCGAGCAATTCGCGCGGGTCGATGCGATAGAGCTTGGCCAGCAGATGCGCCGCGCCGATGAACCCGCCGAGCAGCCCGCGCTTGTAAAAGCCCCCGGCAAAGCCCTTGATCCGCCGCCGCCCGGCCAGATCGCGACCCTCCCAGTACCGCCGCGTCGCATCGTCCAGATGCGGGCGCAGCCATTGCGTGTACGCCGCGACATTCTCCGGCCGGTTCGCCTGAGCAAAGAAGCGGTGGAACGCCGCATGATCGGGCAGGTGCACAGCCGCCGCGCGCTTCAGCTTGTTCAGCGCGATATGCGCGGTGTTCAGGTCGACCGCGGTGATCTTCGCCGGGTTCGCGGTCAGGTAGGACAGGACGTTGCACCCGCCACTCGCGATCGTGACGATATGGCAATCGGGCGTGATCGCCAGCGCCTCCATATCGACCTCGGGGTCCTCCCAGATCTGCGCATAGACCAGCCCCCGGAACGCGAAGGTAAAGGCGCGCTCCAGCAGCCCTTCCTTGCTCAGATGCTCATGACGGTGGACGGCAGTGCGGACAGCCACGTTGCGCGGCTGGCTGGCGTTCGATCCCATATGGTCTGGCTCCCAGGGGTATGTCCCTGGACGCGCGCTTATGACGGCTGCATGTCACCCACGTGACCGCAGCCGTCACGCAATCGTCATCATCAATCCCGGCAATAGCCCTCGCCCGGTGCGGCGATCAGGCAATCCTTCTTGCCCGCCAGCCACTTCATCCCCGTCGCATCCCCGTCGCCCGCGACCAGTTCGATCCGCGCGTCGCCGCGCCGGAACACGATGCCGTTCGCGCTTGCCCGCCCGTCATAGGTGCCGGGTTCGGCCTGATCGAGGTTCCATTTGTTCAGGATGCGATAGCGGCCCGGTTCGCTGCCCTTGGCGATCTCCAGCACCAGCCCTTCGACGCCGATCCATTTCCCGACCCACGCGTCGCGCTCCGGCGCGCGCTCGGCCAGCACCTCGCGCCGTGCCTCCCGCGTGACATTCTCGGCCACCGCCTCGGCATTGGCGATCGCATTCTCGACCAATGCGGCTTCCTGCGCATTGTCCACCTTTGCGCCACACCCGGCCAGCAATGCCGCCGCACCCACCACCATCATCACGCGCACGCCGATACTCCACTCACGCCAAGCTCGCCCTATGGTGTAGCCATTCGGGTGACGCTGCAATAGAGAGCGCCAACGCTTCATCTCAACGCCGGAACCATTCCCCATGCGCATCGCCATCGCTTCCGATCACGCCGCGATCGACCTCAAGGCCGCACTGGCCGAATGGCTGCGCGCTGCCGGGCACGATGTCGCCGATCTCGGCCCGGACAGCGGCGTCAGCGTCGACTATCCCGATTATGGCTACAAGCTCGCCGCCGCCATCGCCGATGGGAGTGCGGAGCGCGGGATCGCGCTGTGCGGCAGCGGCATCGGCATCTCGATCGCGGTCAACCGCAACCCCGCCGCGCGCTGTGCGCTCGTTGCCGAACCGCTCTCCGCCACCCTCGCCCGCGAGCATAATGACGCCAATGTCATTGCAATGGGCGCGCGGCTGATCGGGATCGAAATGGCCAAGGCGTGCGTCACCGCCTTCCTGGCTACCGAGTTCGGCGGCGACCGCCATCAGCGTCGCGTCGACAAGCTGACCGCGCCGGAGATTTAATAAGGCGAAGGAATAAGCCCGAGCACCAGCGTCGTCAGGCCCAGTCCGACCGACAGCTGCACGCGCAGCCCCAGCCACCACCCCGGCGCCATCCCCGCCCGCGTCAGCGCGCGATCGACCAGCGGGGAGAGCAGGATCAGCGTGCCGATCAGCATCAGCGACGGCTGCGGCCACGGATCGCCGGTCATCCAGGGCACCGCACTCGCCAGCGCGATCAGCGACGGCAGCACCGCGAGGATATAGGCCCAGACCGGCGGCCGCGGGCTCCGCGCCGCCAGCCCCCACCAGGTGCCGCCCAGAAAGCTGAAGATCAGCACGGCATAGAGATAGCCGCTCGCCAGCGCCGGAAAGAACCACGCCTCCGGCCCGATCAGCACCGCGCCCAGCGCGGCGAGCTGCGGCAACAGCCCGCTCAGCCCCAGCAGGCGGGCGGTGGCGGGCAGGGGGGCGGTGGAGGAGTCGGGATCGGCCATATCCGCTTTCAACAGCTTCTTGGGGCGCGGTGCAACAATCGCATCTGGCCTAATCGCGGCCAAGCGCATAAGGGCGTGCGCGACAGGTCGCCCGCACCTGCCCGTCGGCGGCCACCAGACAAAGGATCCGCGCGATGAGCACCAATCCCCAGACGCTCGCCCAGGTTCAGCCCGACGGCTTTTTCACCCGCACTCTTGCCGATGCCGACCCGGCGGTGTTCGCCGGCGTGCGCGAAGAGCTGGAGCGTGAACAGTATCAGATCGAACTGATCGCCTCGGAAAACATCGTGTCGAAAGCGGTGCTCGAAGCGCAGGGCAGCGTGTTCACGAACAAGTACGCCGAGGGTTATCCCGGCAAGCGCTATTATCAGGGCTGCCACCCGTCCGACGCGGTCGAAACGCTGGCGATCGAGCGCGCCAAGCAACTGTTCGGCTGCGGCTTCGCCAACGTCCAGCCGCACTCGGGCGCACAGGCAAACGGCGCGGTGATGCTCGCTCTGGTCAAGCCGGGCGACACGATCCTGGGCATGAGCCTCGATGCCGGCGGCCACCTGACCCACGGTGCCAAGGCGGCGATGAGCGGCAAGTGGTTCAACGCGGTCCAGTACGGCGTCGATCCGGTCACGCACCTGATCGACTATGACGCGGTCGAGGCGCTGGCGCTGGAGCACAAGCCGCGCCTGATCATCGCGGGCGGCTCGGCCTATCCGCGCGTGATCGATTTCGCCCGCTTCCGCGCGATCGCGGACAAGGTCGATGCGTTCTTCATGGTCGATATGGCGCATTTCAGCGGCATCGTCGCGGCGGGCCAGCATCCCTCGCCCTTCCCGCACGCGCATGTCGCGACGACGACGACGCACAAGACGCTGCGCGGCCCGCGCGGCGGCATGATCCTCACCAATGACGAGGCGCTGGCCAAGAAGTTCAACTCGGCCGTATTCCCCGGCATGCAGGGCGGCCCGCTGATGCACGTGATCGCGGCCAAGGCGGTGGCGTTCGGCGAAGCGCTGCAGCCCGATTACAAGGGCTATATCTCGGCGGTGGTCGAGAATGCGAAGGTGCTCGCCGCGACGCTTAAGGAACGCGGCGCAGCGGTCGTCTCGGGCGGCACCGACACCCATCTCGCGCTGATCGACCTCACCCCGCTCGGCGTCACCGGCAAGGACGCGGACGAGGCGCTGGAGCGCGCCGGCATCACCTGCAACAAGAACGGCATCCCCAACGATCCGCTCCCCCCGACCAAGACCAGCGGCATCCGCGTCGGTTCGCCCGCCGGCACCACGCGCGGCTTCGGCGTCGCCGAATTCCGCGAGATCGGCAACATGATCGCCGATGTGCTGGAAGGGCTGCGTACCAAGGGCGAAGCCGGCGACCCCGAGGTCGAAGCCGCGGTCAAGCTGCGCGTCCGCGCGCTGTGCGAACGCTTCCCGATCTACCCGGAGGCGTAAGGTTGAACGGCACCAGCCCGCTCCCCCACCCGGCCACCCATAGAATACCCTTCCGGTGGGTGGCCGGGTGGGGGAGTGGGCTGGTGCCGCGCGCCCTTGAGGGCGCCGAATAATGCGCTGCCCCTTCTGTGGCCATGACGCTTCACAGGTAAAGGATAGCCGCCCCACAGAAGATGGGGCGGCGATCCGTCGCAGGCGGCAGTGCGAGGCGTGCGCCGCGCGCTTCACCACCTTCGAACGTATCCAGCTGCGCGAGCTGTTCGTTCTCAAGTCCGAGGACAAGCGCGAGCCGTTCGACCGCGACAAGCTGATCCGCTCGGTCAGCCTGGCCTGCCGCAAGCGTCCGATCGATGCGACCCAGGTCGAAAAGCTCGTGTCCGGCATTCAGCGTCAGCTCGAAACCCTGGGCGAAACCGAAGTGCCGACCAAGCGGATCGGCGAAATGGTGATGGAGGGGCTTAAGCACCTCGATTCGGTCGCCTATATCCGCTTCGCCAGCGTCTATCGCGACTTCCGCGAGGCCAAGGATTTCGAGGAGTTCGCCAGCAATGTGAGCGAGGTCGGCAAACAGTGAATCCCGTCATCGTTCTGGTGCGCCCGCAGCTGGGCGAGAATATCGGCAAGGCCGCGCGCGCAATGCTCAATTTCGGGCTCACCGAAATGCGGCTGGTCACACCCCGCGACGGCTGGCCCAACCCGTCCGCCGGCCCGGCGGCGAGCGGCGCGGACATCGTGCTCGAAAAGGCGCAGGTGTTCGAGAGCGTCGCCGAGGCGGTGGCCGACTGCCCGCATGTCTTCGCCACTACGGTGCGCAAGCGCGGTGTGACCAAGCCGGTGGTGACTCCGGTCGAGGCCGCCGCCGAAATTCATGGCGCGGTCGGGCGCAGTGCCATCCTGTTCGGCCCGGAGCGTTCCGGGCTGGAGACCGAGGATGTCGCGCTCGCCCGCGCGATCCTGACCGTGCCGATCAATCCCGAATTCGGTTCGCTCAACCTGGCGCAGGCGGTGATCCTCGTCGCCTATGAATGGTCGAAGGGGCAGGGCCTGGCCCAGCCGCCGCGCACCGACCTCGATCCCCCGGCACCCCAGGCGGAGCTTGAGGGCCTGATCGGCCATGTCGATACGTTGCTCGAGGACACCGGCTATTATTTCCCGCCCGATCGCGTCCCGACGACCAAATTGACGCTGCGCAACCTGCTCACCAAGCCGGGCTGGACCAGCCAGGAACTGCGCACGTTGCGCGGCGTGCTGTCGGCACTTGAGGGGAAGAAGCGCAACCGCGCCTGACGGGTTGCGGAGTCGCAACGTCACGGTACAAGAAGCTGATTCTGTACGGGAGTTTGTAATGATTAGTGCGTTCATGCTTGCCATGCTGGTTTCCGCTGTCCCCGACGAACCCAAGGGGGCCGAGGACAAGCCGGTGAAGGAGCGCAAGGTCTGCCGCTCCGAAGTCGATACCGGCAGCCGCCTCGGCAAGCGCCAGGTGTGCCGCACCGCCGCCGAATGGCAGGTGATCGACGATGCGAACAGCGAAGCGCTGGAAAGCCGCCGCCGCGCCGGTAATTGACTCCTCGGGCGCGCGCCGCTAAGCGCGCGCCTTCGCAATCGGCCCTGCACTCCGGTGAAGCAGCGGCCCTGTGCGCATGCACAGGCGATACCGGAATCGCGATCAGGCCATCTGGCCGGGTCAACGTCGTTGCAATTGTTAGGAATTCATCATGTCGAAGCGCTCCAGCGCCAAGTACAAGCTCGATCGCCGGATGGGCGAGAACATTTGGGGTCGCCCCAAGTCGCCCGTCAACAAGCGCGAATATGGTCCCGGTCAGCACGGTCAGCGCCGCAAGGGCAAGATGTCGGACTTCGGCATTCAGCTGCGCGCCAAGCAGAAGCTCAAGGGCTATTATGGCGACGTGACCGAAAAGCAGTTCAAGCGCGCCTATGAAGATGCGTCGCGCATGAAGGGCGATACCGGCCAGAACCTGATCGGCCTGCTCGAGCAGCGCCTCGACATGATCGTCTATCGCGCCAAGTTCGCGCCGACGATCTTCGCCGCGCGCCAGCTGGTCAACCACGGCCACGTCAAGGTCAACGGCGAGAAGTGCAACATCGGTTCGCGCCGCATCAAGGTCGGTGAGACCGTCGAGCTGGGCAACAAGGCCCGCGAGATGGCACTGGTCATCGAAGCGCAGAGCCTGGCCGAGCGCGACATCCCCGACTACATCGCTCCGGACGGCGCGTCGAAGATCACCTTCACCCGCGTCCCGGCACTCGACGAAGTGCCGTACCCGGTGAAGATGGAACCGAACCTGGTGGTCGAGTTCTACTCGCGCTGATCCTTCGGGACTGAAGCAGAAAAATGGGGGCGGTCCTTGCGGGCCGCCCCCTTTTTCGTTGCTGCGTTACGGCACCTTCAGGAACGCCGAGGTTGTGGTGAGCATCTGTGCCCGCGCCGCACTGTCTTCCAGATAATGGTCCAGGCCCTTGAAGGTCACCAGCTCCGACGTTTTGCCCGCGTCCTTGAGGCGCGCTTGCATCAGCACCGATTGGCCGATCAGGACATTGCGATCCATGTCGCCGTGGAACATCAATACCGGCGCGGTGATCAATGCGGCACGACGCGCAGGCGAGCCTTCCTGAATATGCGGACCGGTGCCGATGAATCGCTCGACCTCCCGTGCCGAGGTATAGGCTTGGCTGTCGGTCTTCAGCTGCCCAAGATCGGTGACCGGCGCGATGGCGACGACGCGCTTGAACAACGCGGGATCGACTGTTGCGGCCTGAAGCGCGGCATAGCCGCCATAAGACCAGCCAAGGATCGTTAATTTGGCGGGGTCGGCAATGCCCTGTTGCACCAGCCACCGCCCCGCGTCGCTGACGTCGCCGACGGCAATCTTCCAGTTCATGAAGCCGTTCTTGTTCAGCCACGCGTCGCCATAGCCGGCCGAGCCGCGGAAATTGGGCTGCAGCACGGCAAAACCCTGGTTCGCATAAAATTGCGAAAGCCAGTCAAAGCCCCATTCGTCGCGCGCACTGGGTCCGCCATGGGGCAGCACGATCGCGGGCAGCGCCTTGCCCGAACTGCCGGGCGGCACTGTGAGGTAAGCCGGCACCATCGTGCCGTCGGCTGCGCGATAGGTGATCGGCTTGACGGGCGCGAGCGCCACCGTTTCGAGCTGCGGGCGCACCAGCATCAGTTCGTTGAGGTTCTTCGCATCGCGATCGAAGAGGAAATAGCGACCGGGATCGGTATCGCTGCCCGCCCAGATCAGCATGCGCCGTTCATTCTCGCTCGAATCGGCAACCCGGATCAGCGGCAGGTTTGGTAGCGCCTTGGCCAGCGATCGGACCAGCGCCGCGACGTCCGGATCGAAATAAGCGACCTGGCCGGCATCGGTGACGTAATGCGCACCGACGATGCGGCCGTTGCGACCGATGCGCGCGAACCCGGTAACGTCGACGCTGTCATGCGCGAACACCAGCGTTTCGGCGCCAGTCCCATCGAGCGCCTTGCGATAGGCGGCAAGTCGACCGTTGAGCCGCTTGAGCCCATATGCCGCATCGAGCGTCGGGTCGACGCCATAGGGATCAAAGCCATCTGCCGCGCCACCCGTTTCGCTCAGCAACTCCCATTTCTGCTCGCCCTTCCGACGGAAATAGTAGCGACGCACCCCAGTGGTGAACTCGCCCCGAATTTCCTGAAGGCCGCGAATGCGCACATTGCCGCGGCCGTCCGTGATGAACTCGGTCGCCTGTGGATGCGGCCTTTCGATGTTGCGAGCGCGCAGCGTGACGGGATCGACCAGGTCGACCCCGATCCCGTCTTCCTTCTGCGCGGTAAAGGTGCCGGTTGACGTTTCGGGGGTATATTCGCGCATCATCAGGATCTGGTCGCTGCCCGAATTCCAATCGATCACCTGGCCGCCAAACAGGGCATAGCCAAGCTGTTCGCCCGAACCGCGCCGGTGCTGCAGGATCTTCACCTTGCTGCCATCGTCATCGAGCGACACGATCCGCGTGACGTCGACCAACGGACCGGCTGCAATCCGCTGCACGCCATAGATGGTGCAGATCAGGCGCGTGTTGCTGGCCCAGCGGCATTGGGTCAGCCGGTCGGGATCGCCATTGGCCCACGCCGCCTTGACCGGCGGCGCGTTGGGATTGTCGATCGACGAGACATAGAGCGCCGACCCCTGTCCAGCGATCGGCGCGAGATAGGCGATCTTGCGTCCGTCCGGTGACAGGCTGACATGCTCAACGGATTCGCGCGCGCCAAACGCTTTGGCTGCGTCGAACTGTTGTCCGGCGGCAGGACCCGAGAACGCAACGAGCGCCGCGAGAATGATCGAAAGCCGCATGATATCCCCCTGTGCAATAAGGCTATATTTGCTTTGCCGATTGAGCAAGCCGTGCCGTGTCGCGTGCGACGCAGCCGCATTCTGCCCGATCCAACCGCAACGCCCGCCGCTTGCCCCCGCTGCCGCCCCCTGCCAATAGTCCCCCATCACTCGTATCCGTGGAGACGATGCCCCATGCGCCTTGCGTTGCTCGCCCTGCTGGGCCTTGCCGCCTGTTCGACCACGTCCGACACGACCGCGCTGCCCGACGTCGCGCTCCCCGCCATGCCGATGGACGTGATGAAGGAAGCGACCCGCACGCTGTCGTCGGATGAATTCGAGGGCCGCGCCCCCGGCACCCCGGGTGAGGCCAAGACGCTCGCCTATCTTGTCGAACAGTTCCAGAAGGCGGGGCTCCAGCCCGGCAATAACGGCAGCTGGTTCCAGGACGTGCCCCTGGTCGCGATCACCGCGCAGAATGTCTCGCCGCTGAGCTTCACCGGCGGCAGCCAGCCGATGTCCCTCAAATACGGTCCCGAATTCGTCGCCGGCACCTATCGCGTGACCCCGAACATCGCGGTCAAGGACAGCCCGGTCGTATTCGTCGGCTATGGCATCAACGCGCCTGAAAAGGGCTGGAACGACTATGCCGGGGTGGACGTGAAGGGGAAGACCGTCGTCATCCTTGTCAACGACCCCGATTGGGAGACCGCCGGCCTGCAAGGCGAGTTCAACGGCCAGGCGATGACCTATTATGGCCGCTGGACCTACAAGTTCGAGGAGGCTGCGCGTCAGGGTGCCGCCGCCGCGCTGATCGTGCACGATACCCAGCCCGCCGCCTATGGCTGGAACGTCGTCCAGTCGAGCTGGACCGGCGAGCAACAGGTTGCCGACGCCGCCAACGGCCATTCCGACCAGACCGCCGCCAATGGCTGGATCCAGCTCGACAAGGCCAAGGCTTTGTTCGCCAGCGCGGGTCAGGACTTCGACAAGCTCTCCGCCGCCGCCAAGGTGAAGGGCTTCAAGGCCGTCCCGCTGGGTCAGGTCAAGGCGTCGGTCAGCTTCGACAATGTGATCCGCAAGCACGCGTCAAAGAATGTCATCGGCATCCTCCCCGGTGCCAAGCGGCCCGACGAATACGTCCTCTACACTGCGCATTGGGACCATCTCGGCCGCTGCGAAGCCGCCCCCGATGGTGACGACATCTGCAACGGCGCAGTCGACAACGCCACCGGCACCGCTGCGCTGGTCGCGATTGCCAAGGCGAACAAGGACGCCGGCGCCCCGGACCGCAGCCTCGTCTTCCTCGCCGTCACGGCCGAGGAATCGGGCCTGCTCGGCTCCAAAAATTATGGCGACAACCCGGTCTATCCGCTCGCCAAGACCGTCGGCGGCGTAAACATCGACGCGATGAACCTGACGCCGCCGGCAAAGAACGTCGTCGTCATGGGCATGGGCAAGTCGCAGCTCGATGACTACCTCAAGGCTGCGCTCGCCAAGCAGGGGCGCATGGCCAATGCCGAACCGACCCCGGAAAAGGGCTTCTACTACCGCTCCGACCATTTCATGCTGGCGAAGCACGGCGTGCCGATGCTCTATTTCGACGCCGGCGACGATCTGGTCGAGGGGGGCCGCGATGCCGGCCGCGCCGCTGCCGCGGATTATGAGAAGAACCGCTACCACGGCCCGAAGGACGAGTTCGACCCCAACTGGAACTGGGCGGGCGCGGAAAAGGATCTTCAGGTCTATTACGCCGTTGGTCGCATGCTCGCGATGACCGCCCAATGGCCCAATTGGGTCGAGGGCGACGAATTCCGTGCCGCCCGCGACAAATCCCGCGCAGGAGCCAAGTAACACCGTGACCACGCACCTTCCCCCCGAATGGGCGCCGCACAAGGCCGTCTGGATCGGTTTCCCCAGCCATCCCGATCTGTGGGAGTCGCTCGGCGCCGCCCGGGCCGAGGTTGCTGCCTTCGCCCGCGCGGTCCATGCCGGCGGGGCGGGGGAGCAGGTGCTGCTGGTCGCCGCCGATGATGAAGCCGCAGCCGCCGCGTCGCTGCTCGTCGGCGACACGGCCAAGGTGGTGACCGCCCCGTTCGGCGACATCTGGCTGCGCGACACCGGCGTCATCGTCGACCGCGCCGGGACCGGCCATGCCTTCGGTTTCAACGGCTGGGGCGGGAAATATGAATATGACGGCGACGAGGATATCGGCCGCCGCCTCGCCGCCAAGCGTCACATGGACACGGTCGAGCATGACTGGATCCTCGAAGGCGGATCGATCGACTGGGACGGCACCGGCCTCGTCGTCACCACCGAACAATGCCTGCTCAACCGCAACCGCAACCCCGGCCTGTCACAGGGTGAGGCGGAGCGGCGGCTGCGCGAGGATCTCGGCTTCGATCGCGTGCTGTGGCTCGGCAACGGCCTCGCCCACGACCATACCGACGGCCATGTCGACAACCTCGCCCGCTTCGTCGGCGAAAACCGCCTGGCGATCCCGGTGCCGGAGGAAAACGACCCCAATTGGCTGGTCTACGCCGACGCCAAGCGCCGCGCCGAAGCGCTGGGGGTCGAAGTCGTCCCCATCCCCTCACCCGGCCGCGTGATCCAGGGGGGCGAGGTCGTCCCGGCAAGCTACATGAACTTCTACATCGGCAACGCCGCGGTAGTCGTGCCGGTCTACGGCCAGCCCAATGACCGCAAGGCCGTGGAGACGATCGGCGCGCTGTTCCCGGGGCGCGAGGCAGTCGGCCTGCGCGCGGACCACATTCTGACCGGCGGCGGGAGCTTCCACTGCATTTCGCAGCAGATTCCGAAGTGAAGGGAGGGACGTCGCCGCCCCCTCCTCGTCACCCCAGCGAACGCTGGGGTCTCCCCCGGCAATCACAACGCTGACGCCATGCCCGGCGGCTGGACCTACATCATGGCCAGCAGACCGCGCGGGATGCTCTATGTCGGCGTTACGGCTTATCTCGCCGAGCGGATCGACCAGCATCGCCGGGACAATGGATCGGCCTATTGCCGCAAATACGGCATCAAGGCGCTGGTCCTCGCCGAATGGCATGACACCATCGACGACGCGATCCGCCGGGAAAAGGCGCTCAAGGCATGGAAGCGCGCTTGGAAGATCGAATTGATCGAGCGGACCAACCCGGAGTGGAAGGATTTGTTCGACCAAATCGCATAACTCACCCCTCCCGTCCGCTCCCTATCCGTCGCCCCAGCGAAAGCTGGGGCATCGTGAGGAAATCCCCAGCTTTGCCACAAGAGACCCCAGCTTTCGCTGGGGTGACGGGAAGGGTGGATGCCCCTAAATACCCCCACATGACCCAGATCACCGTCGCCGCGCTCCAGCTCGCCTTCACCACCGACACGGCGCAGAACATCGCCAACGTCACCGACCTCGTGTGCGAGGCGGCGGGGAAGGGCGCGCAGGTCGTCCTGCCCCCCGAATTGTTCGAAGGCGAATATTTCTGCCGGGTCGAGGATGAGGCGCTGTTCGCGACCGCGCGGCCGCTCGCCAGCCACCCCGCCGTCACCGCGATGCAGAAACTCGCGGCGGAGCTGCAGATCCACATCCCGACCAGCTTTTTCGAGGCCGATGGGCCGCATTTCTACAACAGCCTCGCGATGATCGGCCCCGACGGCACGGTCGCGGGCGTCTATCGCAAGAGCCACATCCCCGACGGCCCCGGCTATGAAGAGAAATATTATTTCCGCCCCGGCAATACCGGGTTCAAGGTGTGGGACGGCCCCGCCGACGACGCGGCGCTCGGCGTCGGCATCTGCTGGGACCAATGGTATCCCGAAACCGCGCGCACGATGATGCTGATGGGCGCGCAATTGCTGTTCTACCCCACCGCGATCGGGTCGGAGCCCTATGACGCCGATCTCGACACCAGCCGCATGTGGCGCCGCGCGATGATCGGTCACGCCGTGTCCAACGTCGTCCCCGTGATCGCGTCGAACCGCATCGGGACCGAGGGCGACCAGCGTTTCTATGGCCACAGCTTCATCTGCGACGAATGGGGCGACATCCTCGCCGAGTTCGGCGCGGAGGAAACCGGCGTCCTCACCGCCACGCTCGACCTCGACCGCGCGCGCAAGCACCGCGCCGGCATGGGCTTCTTCCGCGACCGCAGGCCAGAGCTGTACCGGCGCATGGTCGAGGACGTCTGACCCTATAATCCTCCCCCTGGCGGGGGAGGATCGGTGGCGCCCAGAATAGCGCTTTCCTACAAACCCCGCCCCGGCATATCTGGATGGTCCCATCGATTCGCCGGGGGACGACCGCCGTGCCAGTGAAGCGCCCGCAACCCGCCGACGACCTGCGCGACAGTGTAAAGTCAGTGTAAACTTCCGGCGCTCACACCGTCCCGCGCAACTCCAGCGCCCGGGCGAACACCGCCTCGAACATCTCCGCCGTCAGCCGCCCGGTATTCTGGTTGTAGCGCGAGCAGTGATAGCTATCGATCAGCACCCGCCCGTCGGGCATGCGATGCTCGGCAAGATGCCCGAACCGGCATTTGGGCAGCTTGCCGCCCAGGATCTTGACCGCGCTCTGATGCGCGATCTGGCCGAGTGCGATGAAGATGCGGGCATTGGGCAGTGCATCGACCTGCGCCTCGGCGAACGGGCGACAGGTCCGCGCTTCCTCCGGCGTCGGCTTGTTCTCGGGCGGCAGGCATTTGACCGAATTGACGATGATCGCGCCGTTCAGCTGCAACCCGCCATCGGCGCGGCTCTCATACTTCCCCTGCGTGAAGCCGAACTTGGCCAGCGTCGCGAACATCAGGTCGCCGGCGAAATCCCCGGTAAACGGCCGCCCGGTCCGGTTCGCGCCATGCTTGCCCGGCGCGAGCCCGATGATGCCCAGCCAGGCCTCCGGATCGCCGAACGCCGGGACCGGCGCATTCCACCAGTCGGGATATTCGACCCGCAGCTCCTCCCGCAGCGCGACGAGGCGCGGACAGCGCGGGCAATCGCGTGGCGGCTCGGTCTCGGGCAACGGACTTGGCGGGATCATCGCTCCGGGATAGGCGGGGCGGGTGAGCGCCTCAACCCACCATTATGTCATCGCGCTGGGATCGAACCGGCGCGGCCGCCACGGCTCGCCACGTCAGGAATTGGCAGCGGCGGTCGCAGCGATCGGCGGAGTGGTCGCGCACTCGCGGGTGATCGAAACCGCCCCGCTCGGCCCCTCGCGCCGCCGCTTCGCCAATGCCGCAGCCCTGATCGAAAGCATCGAATCTCCGCCAGAGCTGCTCGCCCGCCTCAAGCAGATCGAACGCAGCTTCGGCCGTCGCCGCGGTCGCCGCTGGGACACGCGGGTGATCGATCTCGACCTGATCCTCTGGTCGGGCGGCGCATGGAGCAGCCCGGGCCTCACCGTCCCGCACCCGCTGTTCCGCCAGCGCGCCTTCGTCCTGCGCCCGCTGGTCGACATCGTGCCCAATTGGCGCGACCCGCTCACCGGCCGCACCATTCGGCATTTCGCCGCCCGCCTCCCCGGTTGACCCGCAACGCATCGCCGCCTAGGTGCAGCGCCTGACCCGCCATGGGGGCCCTTAGCTCAGTCGGTAGAGCAACTGACTTTTAATCAGTAGGTCGATGGTTCGAATCCATCAGGGCTCACCACCTCAGGCCGGTGACAGACCCAATCGCGCCACCGCAGTGAAGTAGCCGCGCATCGCTTCGGCTGCGCGGTTCGACAGCATGATGTGCGCGCGGCGCCTGTCGCCGGGATCGGCCTCCCGCTCGAACAGCCCGGCGTCGTGCAGCGTCCCGATCCAGCGCAGCGCCGTGGTCGGCGGCACCGCCGCGGCGATGCACAGGCTCGACACCGACACCCGCTTGCGCTCCAGCCGCGCGGCATAGAGGTCGAGCAGCATGTCCCAGGCCGGATCGGCGAACAGTTCGGGGGTGAAATGCTGGTCGCGCAACCGTCGCGCGCGAATGGCGGCGCGGACGATGCGGGGCTCCGGCTCGGGATCACTGGTCGGCTCGGCACGATAGCCCCGGCCCGGCTCGCGCAGCTCGGTCCGCGCCGGTTCGGCGGCGAAGTCGGAGAGGACGGCGGCGAGGCGCGCGACCTCTTCGTTGAGCAGGCGCAACCGCTCGCTCTCCCGCTCGCGCGTCGCGTCGTGCAGCCGCGCTCCGGTCGGCGCGAGCGCCTGGGCGAGCGCGGCGGCATAGTCCGATGGGGTGGGGTCGCACAGCAACGTGGCACCCACGTCCATCAGCGGTGGGGCGGCATGGTCGAGTCCATCGACATCGACCAGTGCAACCACCCGGCAGTGATTGTCGTGCGCCCAATCGGCGACGCGGATCGTTTGCGATGCCAGCCTGTCGGGAGCCAGCCCGGTCCCGTCAAACAGGATCAGGTCGGAGGAGATGAGCGCATCCAGCGCCGCCTCGGCCGCGTCAGGCGCAACGGCGTCGAGCACCCGCGCTCCGCTGGCGACCATCGCGGCACGATGGCGGTCCTGCGCCGGGGTCTGTGCGATGATCAGCGCGCGCATCGCGTCGACGGAAAGTTCGGCAACCGACCCGCTATCATTCATCGCAATCCCTCCGCTTTGCGCTGCAATGCGGATGTAATCGCGAGGCGTGGCGGCGCGTCAGCACAAGGCGGCTCCGAATTCAACCGGTCTGCCGCCCGTTATCTCCAGAATGGATGCACTCTGGCAAGCGGCTTAGCCGAAGACGTCCTCGGCATCGTCGATCTCATCGGCGAGCAACAGCTTGGCCGCGGTGGCGATGCTCCCGCCCGCCAGCGTCACCCACAGCCCCGCCGTGATCGCGCTGCCCAGCGCATAGAGGATCATCATCGGGCTGAATGTGCCAAAGGTCTGAGTCTGCGCTTCGGCAACGCGGCTGGCGGCATCGGGATTTCCCGCCGCAGCGATGATATCGAACATATAGCCACCCATCGTCACCAGCGACACGGCCATGTTGAGGATGGTCACGAGCAACGTGACGACGAACGCGGCCCCAAACAGCGTCCAGAACCGGCCGCGGCTCAGCCGCCAGGCTTCGCCGATCACGAACGTTCCGCGGTGGAGGGTGAGGGGGAAGGCGAGGGAGAAGCGGACGATCAAGAAGAGCATGACGGCGAACAACGCGAGCGTGGCGAGGATCACCACCAGCGCCGTGAACCCGCTCGACTCGCTGCCCATCGCCGCGCCGACACCGACCAAGCCGGCAATCATGGAAAAGCCGAACAGCAGCACGAAGCCGACAATGCCGAACAGGATCAGCAGCCCGAGCAGGCGCAGTTCGTCCATGCCGAGGCGCAGATAGCCGACACTATCCGCGCCGGGACGCAGCACCGCGCGCATCGCGGCGGAATAGAGCACCAGGCCGACCAGCATCATGACGAAGCTGATCAGATAGACCGGAATCAGCGCACCGATCACCGCGCTGGGATCGCCGGCTGCAGCTGGGTTGGTGGCGACGCCGAACATCGACCCGATCGACAGCATCATCGCGATATTTCCGGCGAAATAGACCGCGGTCCAGATCGCCACCGCCACGAACCGTTCCCGGATCAGCCCGAACGCACCGTCCAGAATCCGACTGACACTCAGCATTGCACATCCCCCCTGATTGCGGGGTGATGCTGACCCGCCCGCGCCGCGATATCAAGTGATTAGATCGCGGCGCGCGACGGCTGGGATCAGTCGAGTGACTTGACGATTTCCTCGACCATCTTCTTGGCGTCCGCCAGCAACATCATGGTGTTGTCCTGGTAGAACACGTCATTGTCGACGCCGGCATAGCCGACACCGCCCATGCTGCGCTTGATAAACAGCACCGTCTTGGCCTTGTTCACGTCGAATACCGGCATGCCATAGATGGGCGAGGACTTGTCGGTCTTCGCCGCCGGGTTCACCACGTCGTTCGCGCCGATGATGAAGGCGACGTCGGTCTGGGCGAACTCGCTGTTGATGTCCTCCAGCTCGAACACCTCGTCATAGGGGACGTTCGCTTCGGCGAGCAGCACGTTCATGTGCCCGGGCATGCGCCCCGCAACCGGGTGGATCGCATACTTCACGCGGACGCCATGCTCTTTCAGCTTGTCGCCCATTTCGCGCAGCGCGTGCTGTGCCTGCGCCACCGCCATGCCGTATCCGGGGACGATGATGACCTGTTCGGCCTGGCTCATCAGGAAGGCGGCGTCCTCGGCGCTGCCGCGCTTCCACGGGCGATCGGTCTTGGCCGCCGCCGCGCCACCGCCGCTGTCGCCGCCGAAGCCGCCCGCGATCACGCTGATGAAGCTGCGGTTCATCGCCTTGCACATGATATAGCTCAGGATCGCGCCCGAGCTGCCGACCAATGCGCCGGTGATGATCATCGCGGTGTTGCCGAGGGTGAAGCCCATCGCCGCCGCTGCCCAGCCCGAATAGCTGTTGAGCATCGACACCACCACCGGCATGTCGGCGCCGCCGATCGGGATGATCAGCAGGAAGCCGATGACGAAGGACAGGACCAGCACGGTCCAGAATACCCATTCGGGTGCGCGCAGCTCGACCGTTAGGAACGCGATCAGGCCGAGGATCGCGGCGAGCGTGCCAAGGTTGATGACGTGGCGACCGGGCAGCATGATCGGCGCGCCGCTCATATTGCCGTTGAGCTTGAGGAAGGCGATGACGGAGCCGGAGAAGGTGATCGCGCCGATCGCGACGCCCAGCCCCAGCTCGATCCGGCTGACCGGCAGGATCAGGCCCGCATCAGGCGATCCGGCGGGAAAGACGATGCCGAACGCTTCCGGGTTGAGATAGGCGGCGACGCCGACCAGCACTGCGGCAAGGCCGACGAGCGAGTGGAAGCCCGCCACCAGCTGCGGCATGTCGGTCATCTTGATCTTGCGCGCGATGACGAAGCCGACGATGCCGCCGACCGCAATCGCGCCGACGATCTCAGGCAGCGACGCGATCTCGTGCGTGACGAGCGTCGTCACCACTGCGATCAGCATGCCCGCCATGCCGAACCGGTTGCCGCGGCGGCTGGTCGAGGGGGAGGACAGGCCGCGCAGGGCCAGGATGAACAGCACGCCCGAAATCAGATAGGCGAGCGCGACCCAGGGGTTGGGAACTGCATCGTGCATCGGCTCAGCCCTTCTTCTTGTACATGGCGAGCATGCGCTCGGTCACGGCGAACCCGCCGAAGATGTTCACCGCAGCAAGCGCAACGGCGATCAGGCCAAGCCATTTGGCGGTCGCGCTACCGGCAGCCGCCGACGCGATCAGCGCGCCAACGATGATGACGCTGGAGATCGCGTTGGTGACCGCCATCAGCGGCGTGTGCAGCGCCGGGGTCACCGACCACACGACATAATAGCCGACGAAACACGCCAGCACGAAGATCGACAGGATCGAGATGAAGTCCATTATTCCCCCTCTCGGCGCGCCAGCCGGAACGCCAATGCCGCCATCAAGCGGACTGTATTTTGCTCATAAGCGGCTTGGTCAGGCCAGACCCAGCCTTCACCCAGCGTGCCTTCCGGGAGACCCCCAGACTGAATATGCGCATGGCAAGCATGTGTGTGCTGCTGGGTGACCCAATCTCTATGCAACTGCGTGCCGGGCACCTGCAACTACTCCCCAACTATCTGGACTTGGCTTCCCATCGTGCGGATTCCGATGAATTCGCGGCTCTTCCGAACCGAAACGGTCACCGCGCGTGGCTGGGTCGAAGTCACCACGAATGTCAGATGCGGCAGCGCGAAATTCGGAGTGCCATCTATCGGAAGTCGCAACGAGTTGGTCAGATACAGGCGTTTTCCCTTTTTCGACGTCAACGACATCGTCGCGAACATATGTTTTGAGGAAACCGTGCCAGCCCAGGTCAACTCGAGAGCGGCCGGGTTATCGATCTCGCGTGGGTCGATTTGAGCGATGCTCACTGGCCGGATGCGCGTATGAATTCCGCTCTTGCCCGTGTCTATGAATGGCGACCCAGAAATAAATCGCGACAGGACATGGTAGTAGCGATCCAACTTCCCGTCGTTGTCGGCATCTTCAAAGCATATGAAAATACTATTGCGCAGAAATCCCCCATCGGAGGTTGAGCAATAGACTCTCTCACCTGTAGCCAATCGATGACGAACGACCTGAGAGCCCGCGTCAAAGACGAGCTTTCCCGTGGCAGCCTCAACTGCGGCTTCGCCAGTACGAAAAAGCGATGTGGGGTAGATCGGGGCCTTGAAGACCGTCCCGCCTTTTTTGACGCTGACCTCCTTCTCGGCGCTTTGCAAATCAATGACCCAGTCGGAACCTGCTTGGGCGTAGAGATATGGATCGGACGAGGTGGCGTTGCCGCGTGTAGCGACGAACATCAGCGCCGGCAGCAGCAAGGCGGCTGCAGTCCAGGTCACCCGAGCAACCTCGCATTCACCACCTTGCCGCCCTGCGTCAGCCGGATTGCGTCGCCGATTTCCTCGTCCAGCACCGGCTTCCCCGCTTCCTTGTCCCAGAAGGCCGAGAGGAAGTTGTAGAGGTTGCGCGCGAACAGGGCCGAGGCGTCGCTCGACAGGCGGCTGGTCACGTTGCGGTGACCGACGATCTTGACGCCGTGGCGTTCCACCACCTCGCCCGCGACCGCGCCTTCGACATTGCCGCCGGCTTCGACCGCGAGGTCGACGATGACGCTGCCCGGACGCATCGACGCGATCTGTGCGTCGCTGATCAGCCGGGGCGCGGGGCGGCCCGGGATCAGTGCGGTGGTGATGACGATGTCCTGCTTGGCGATGTGCGACGACACCAGCTCGGCCTGTGCGGCCTTGTATTCGTCGCTCATCTCGGTGGCATAGCCGCCCGAGCCTTCGCCTTCGATTCCTGCGACATTCTCGACGAAGATCGGCTTTGCGCCGAGCGACTGGATCTGCTCCTTGGTCGCACTGCGCACGTCGGTCGCCGAGACCTGCGCGCCGAGGCGGCGGGCGGTGGCGATCGCCTGAAGCCCGGCGACCCCGACGCCCATGACGAACACCTTGGCGGCGGACACGGTGCCCGCTGCGGTCATCATCATCGGAAAGACGCGGCCATATTCGGACGCAGCGTCGAGCACCGCCTTGTATCCCGCCAGGTTCGACTGGGACGACAGGATATCCATCGACTGCGCGCGGGTGATGCGCGGCATGAACTCCATCGCCAGCGCCTCGATCCCCAGCGCGGCATAGGCATCGACGCGCGCGCGCTCGCCGAACGGGTTTAGCCCCGCCGCGAGCCAGGCACCCGGCTTGATCCCCGCCAGCGTCGCGGGGTCGGGACCCTGCACGCCCAGCACGATGTCGGCATCGGCCAGAACATCGGCGCGCGTGCCCGTCGTCGCGCCCGCCGCTTCGAAGGCTGCATCATTTAGGAAACCGGTGTCACCCGCTCCGCTTTCGACGGCGACGGTGGCGCCCAGCGAAACGAACTTCTTGACGGTCTCCGGCGTGGCGGAGACGCGCCGCTCTCCAGCGGCGGTCTCCTTGAGGACCGCGATCTTCACCTCAGGCTGCGATCAGCCAGATGACAAACGCGGCGACGATCACACTCAGGATCGTCCCGACCTTCAACAGGCGCATGAACCCGCCATAGGTCGCTTCATGTGCCTTCATGTCGCCGCTCTGGGCCATGCGCATTCCCCTCGTAACGCTATTCTGGGACTTGTCTTAGACAGCCGCCGCCCGACCCTCAACCCCTCTGCGCTTTAGTCAGGCTTAAGCCCGTCTTTACCCGATCATCGTATGCAAGTGACCGAAACAGGGACAACCGAGACAGGTTTTGGGGGCGAGCATGACGCGCAACGGACAGCGCCAGCTGATGCTGATCGACGAGGAGCCGGCCCAGCGCCGCCTGATCGCCGCGATTGCCGCGCGGCGCGGATGGCGCACGATCTTTGCCAGCGACCATGAAACGGCGGTGGCGACGCTGGGCACGCCGGACGGGATGGCGCTCGACGCGATCATCCTCGATCACTGGGCACCCGATTTTGATGCTGCGTCGCTGATCGCCGAGCTGCGCCTCAACCGCCCGATGCTGCCGATCCTGCTGCTGACCGCCAATGGATCGGTCGCGGCAGCTGTCAGCGCGATGCGCGCCGGGGCGACCGATTTTCTGGTGAAGCCGCTGGCGGCCGAACGGCTGCTCGCCGCGCTGGACTGTGCGGTGGGGGCGAAGGTGTCGGGCGAACTGCGCCCGCTGACCGAGAAGATGTCGGCGCATCTCGCCTTTGACGAGATCGTCGGGTCCGCGCCGCAGTTCCGCGCCGCGCTGGCGATCGCGGCCAAGGCGGCGCGCGCGCGCGTGCCGGTGCTGATCGAAGGCGAAAGCGGCGTCGGCAAGGAAGTGGTGGCCGAGGCGATCCATGCCGCGTCGCCGCGCCACACCAAGCCGATCGTCCGCGTCAATTGCGGCGCGATCCCCGCCAACCTGGTCGAATCCGAACTGTTCGGGCATGAAAAGGGCGCGTTCACCGGCGCGTTCGAACGCAAGATCGGGCGGTTCCAGGAGGCCGATGGGGGCACCATCTTCCTCGACGAGATCGGCGAAATGCCGCTGGAGGCGCAGGTCAAGCTGCTACGCGTCGTCCAGTCGGGCGAGGTGCAGCCGATCGGCGCGCGCCATGCGTCACAGGTCGATGTCCGCGTGATCGCGGCGACCAACAAGACATTGCTGACCGAGGTCGAGGAAGGGCGGTTCCGCGAGGATCTCTATTACCGGCTCAACGTCGTGCAGGTGACGATCCCGCCGCTGCGCGACCGTGCCGGCGACATCGCGCCGCTCGCGCGCCATCTGCTCGCGCGCATTGCGGAGCAGCCGGGGTTGCGGCCGCTGGGGATTACCGATGACGCGCTGGCATTGCTCGGCGGCTATGACTGGCCGGGCAATGTGCGGCAGCTGCAGAATGCGCTGTTCCGGGCCGCGGTGCTGTGCGACGGCGATGCGCTGACCCGCGCGGATTTTCCGCAGATCGCGCAGCTGGCGCGCGGACGCTCGCCCGCCGGAGCGCAATCGCATGGCGGCGCGGCGCAGGGGGCGGGGGTGACCCTGTTCAAGCCCGACGGAAACCTGCGCGCGCTGGAAGAGATCGAAGCGGATGTGATCCGCCTTGCCATCGGCCATTATCGCGGGCGGATGACTGAAGTCGCGCGCCGCCTCGGCATCGGTCGCTCGACGCTCTACCGCAAGCTGGGCGAGCTCGGGATCGACCAGAACGCGGCGTAAGGCTTAGCGGCCGGGCAGGATCCGGCGGAGCGTGTCGTCGCGGTCCAGGAACTGATGCTTGAGCGCGCCGGCGACGTGCAGGACGATCAGCGCGATCGTCAGATAGGCGGCAAGCTCATGCGCTTCGCCCACCGCTTCGTGCAGGTCATGCGACTTGCCGATCGGCAGGTCGAACCACGGAATAACCCCGAACAATGCGCCGGTGCCCCATTTGCCCGATGAAGCCGCTGCCCACCCGAGCAGGGGCATGACCAGCAGCAGCAGGTAGAAGCCGCCATGGGTGACGCGCGCGGCCAGCCGCTCCCATGGTGCAAGGGTCGTGGACAGCGGCGGGGCGGCATGGGTCAGCCGCCACGCGATCCGCACCAGCGTCAACAGTAGCACGGTGATGCCGATCGACTTGTGCAGCGGCATCAGGCCGCGGACGTCCTCCATCGTGAAGGCGATCACGATGTTGGCGAGCAGAAGTGCGGCGATCAGCCAGTGGAGCAGGATCGCGCCGCCCGAATAGCGATTTGCAGAAGCGGTCATGCTGGTCTCCACGGGCAAGGGCGCTTCGTCGAACCGCCGGATGCCGCTATGCTAGCGCGATGACGAAGCGATTTGAAGGACGTTGCGCGCTCGTAACAGGCGCGGCTTCGGGGATCGGGCTGGCGGTCGCGCAGCTGCTGGCGGCAGAGGGTGCGGCGCGGCTCATCCTGGTGGACCGTGACGCCGCCGCGCTGGGGGCGGCGCAGGTCGATGGGACCTGTCACCGCGTCGTCGCCGATGTTGCGGATGAGGCGTTTTGGGACGGCCTCGACCTCACCGGGGTCGATCACGCCGTGGTCAATGCGGGGGTGGCAGGAGCGGGGGCGATTGCCGCGCTCGACTTTGCCGAGTGGCGGCGCATCCTGTCGGTCAATCTCGATGGCGCGTTCCTGACGCTGCGCGCGGCGATGCAGGCGATGACGGCGCGCGGGGGCAGCATCGTGCTGACCGCGTCGGCGGCGGGGATCAAGGCGGAGCCGGGGGTGGCTGCCTATGGCTGTTCCAAGGCGGCGCTGCTCCATCTGGCCAAGGTCGCGGCAAAGGAGGGGGCGGCTGACGGCATCCGCGTCAACGCTATCGCGCCCGCCGGGGTCGAAACGCCGGTGTGGGACGCGGTGCCGATGTTCGCCGATCGTGTCGCGCAAATCGGCCGCGATGCCGCCTTTGCCGAACTCGCCGCGATGGGTACGCCGCTGGGCCGCTATGCCAAGGCGGAGGAGGTGGCGGAGCAGATCGCGTTCCTGCTGAGTGACCAGTCTGCGCTGATCACCGGCACGACGTTGCTGGCCGACGGTGGATACACGCTGTGACACTGGCGAAGCGGGCCGCGCGTCCCATATAGTCGAGCGATGCTACGCTTCCTGCTCTTCGTTGCTGCGCTGCTGGCGCTCATCTTCGTCGGCGTGATGTTGGTTGCCGTCGGTGCGGCGGCGTTCGGCACCTGGTTCGGCGTCCGGCGCCTGCGCGGCAAGATCGATGCCTATCGCCTGCGGCGCGCTCGTACGGTCGATCCCGCCGATCCGCTCGAGGCGGCGTGGACGCGCACGGCGTGCGAGGCCGACTGGGCGGTGAGCCGGGTTGCGGCGGCACGCACCAGTTGCGCGCGCCTGCTCGCCATTGCCGATGCCGATCCGCTCGCGACCGACGCGGTCGATTGGGCCAATGTGATCCGCCGCCGCGTCCCCGATCTGGTCGCCGCGTGCATGGACGAATGCGCCGATGCTACCCCGGTCGAACGCCGCCGCAACCTCGACGATCTGGTCGAGAGCCTCGAAAAGATCGGGGCGGAGGCCGAGCGCCGCCGCGACCGCTTTCGCGACGGCCGGGTCAGCGCGTTCAACGTCCAGCGCACCTATGTCGATCAGCGCACCCGCCCCGGCCCGTTGAATTAGCCGAACAGCCACGCCCCCATCAGCCGGTTGCCGGCAAAGGCGAAGATGCCCGGAATGATCAGCGCGCCCAGATAGAGGCGCAGCAGATTGTTGCGGTGCGCGCGCAGCTGCCCGCGCCGCGCAGTGGCGATGGTCTGCCAAGCGCCGAGCAGGGTCAGCGGCACGAACAGGTGGATGAAGCTGAACTGCCCGTCATTGATGTGGCGGATGAAGATGGCGGCCAGCGCGGTGACCACCATCAGCGCGATCCAGATCCGGCCAAGCAGCTTGTGCCGCGCGCCACCCTTGCGGGTCAGCATCAAATACAGGCCCAGCGGAACGGCCGGAATCACCGTGGCGACATGGACGATCACGGCGAGCTGACGGGCCGAGTAATGGTCGATGGTCAGGCCCAGCGCCCACCGCGCCAGCGCGATCGCGATCGCCAGCGTCATCGCGCCACCGCTCACCGCCACCAGCGCACGCCAGGTCGGGGACAGGTCGAAGCCGCCGCCATGCGGGGGGCGGCGGTGGGTGGTCGCGGTCGTCGGTGCGGCGTGCATGAAAGGCTCCGTGTTGCTGGCGGACCAGCTCCTCGCCCGACCCGCTGGGCGCGGCAATCACGGTTGCGTGAGCGGTGCGCGCCTTTCGTGGACGGTGACGCAAATGCCTGTTCACGCATCGTGAACGGGCGATAAGAGGCGTCGGGTGAGCCAAGGGAAAGCAATGTCGACGGTGCGTCAGATCCTGATCGAGCTTGCGGTGATGGTTGCGATCGGCGTCCTGCTTGCGCTGATCGGCCCCTTCGGCACCTTCGCTTCGAGTTTCGGGTGGCGGCTGATCTATTGGGTGCCGCTGATCGTGCTTGGCTATCTGATCTATCGCCCGATCGGTGCGACGGCGAGCTGGCTGGGCCATCGGCTGCAGCTGCCGATCGGGCCGATGTGGGTCGTGGCGACGCTGGTCGCCACGGTGCCGATGACCGTGCTGGTCTGGGCGGCAGGCTGCTCGGGCATGTGCCGGGCGCCCGAGAGTATCGACCGCGCGCTGATCTGGTACGGGCAGGTGCTGGTCATCGGGGGTGCGGTGACGCTGCTGCTCTACCTGCGCAGCCCGCGCGCGACGGCCACCCCGTCGCCAGTGGAGGCTCCGTCACCGGAACCGGCTTCCGAACCGCTGCCCGTTATCGTGGTGCCAAGTTCGCCATTCCTTGACCGGCTTCCGCCGCATCTGGGCACGACGCTGATCGCGCTCGAAATGGAGGACCATTATGTCCGCGCGCACACCGCGTTGGGCAGCGACCTCATCCTGATGCGAATGCGCGATGCGATTGGCGAGCTGGCTGGCGTGCCGGGGATGCAGGTCCATCGCAGCTGGTGGGTCGCGCAGGTGGCGGTCACTGGGGTCGAGCGCGACGGGCGCAATGTCCGACTGGAGCTGAGCAACGGCCTGCGCGCGCCGGTATCGCGTGAGCGGGTGGCGGCGCTGCGTGAGGCAGGCTGGATCTAGACCCGCTTAACGCGGCTGGCCGACCAAGCCGTGGTCCTTCATGCCGCGCCACACCCGCACCGCCTGCACCGTCTCGGGCACATCGTGGACGCGCAGCAGCTGGCATCCCGCGTCCGCACCCTTGAGGGCCAAGGCCAGCGATCCGCCGAGCCGCCGCTCAACCGGCGCTTCGTGATCCAGCGCGCCGATCATCCGCTTGCGGCTCGCGCCCAGCATGATCGGCAGGCCCAGGCCGTGGAACAGCGTCAGGCCGTTGATCAGCGCGAGATTGTCGGCGAGCGATTTGCCAAAGCCGATGCCGGGATCGATCACGATATTGCTGCGCTGGACGCCGCCCGCAATCACCGCCGCGACCCGCGCCTCCAGCCAGTCGAACACGTCAATCAGCGGGTCGCGATAGCCAGTGCCGCCATGGAGTGTCTGTGCCGGATCGGGCGAGTGCATCAGGATCACCGGGCAGCCGGCATTAGCGACGACTTCGATCGCGCGCGGATCATAGGCAAGCGCGGCGACGTCATTGACGATGTGTGCGCCTGCGGCCAGCGCCGCCTCCATTACCGCCGCCTTGCGCGTGTCGATCGACACCGGCACGCCGGCCTTGGCCAGTCGTTCGATCACCGGGACGACGCGCTTCATTTCGTCGCCCTCCCACACGGCCTCGGCACCGGGGCGGGTCGATTCGCCGCCGACATCGACCAGCGACGCGCCGGCCAGCCCCATGTCGAACCCGGCCTGTGCGATCGCTTCGGGGTCGTCGCCGTGCTTTCCGCCATCGGAAAAACTGTCCGGTGTGACGTTGAGAATACCCGCGACCAGCGGCTGGTCGAGCCGCAGCGTGCGCTCGCCTGCTCGGATCACCGGGCGCGGTGCGGAGATGGCGGCGGCGAGGGTGCGGAGGCGTTCGGCCTGTCCCTCGGGCAGCTGGGTGAGCAGGCCGGGCAGGCGCTCGACCGGAACCAGCTGCTGCGCGACGCGCCGTCCGCCCTCGACCGCGATCAGTTCGTACGCCGCGAACCAGCTGAGCCCCCCGGCGAGGCGGGCGACCTGTCCGTCATAGCCGATCGGGCTGTCGACCGGCGCAACGGGGCGGAGGTAGAGGCGGGCGGCGGGGGAGATCGTCATGCTCCCCCTCTAGCGCGGATCAGGGCTGTGTCGCGAGCAGATAGGTCTGGCGCAGGCTGTCGATCGGCTGGAGCCGCCCCTCGCCCTCATGATGCCAGAAGGTCCAGCCATTGCAGGACGGCGCGCCCTGCAGCGTCGCGCCGACCTTGTGGATCGAGCCGGCAACGCCGCAATCGGTGAGCAGCGACCCATCGGCCTTCACCACCGCGCGCCAGCGGCGCTTGGCATCGCTCAGCACGGTGCCGGGCTTGAGATAGCCGGTTTCAATGAGCGTGCCGAACGCGACGCGCGGTGCCTGGCGCGGGGCCATCATCGTCGTGACCGCGCTCTCGTCGAGCGGCAGCGCGGCGGCGATGCGCTCCTGCGCCGCTTCGACATAATTGCCTTCGCGCTCGATCCCGATCCAGTGACGGCGCAGGCGCTTGGCCACCGCGCCGGTGGTACCGGTGCCGAAGAAGGGGTCGAGGATGATGTCGCCCGGCTTGGTGCAGGCGAGCATCACGCGATACAGCAGTGCTTCGGGCTTCTGGGTCGGGTGGACCTTGGTGCCGTTCTTCTTCAGCCGCTCCTGCCCGCCGCAGATCGGGAATTCCCAGTCGCTGCGCATCTGAAGCTCGTCGTTGAGCGTCTTCATGCTGCGATAGTTGAACGTGTATTTCGACTTTTCGCCCATCGACGCCCAGATCAGGGTCTCATGCGCGTTGGTGAAGCGCGTGCCCTTGAAATTGGGCATCGGGTTGGCCTTGCGCCAGATGATGTCGTTGAGAATCCAGAAGCCCAGATCCTGGATCGCCGATCCGACCTTGAAGATATTGTGATAGCTACCGATCACCCAGATCGTGCCATTCGGCTTGAGCACGCGGCGTGCCTCGGCCAGCCAGGCGCGGGTGAAGGCGTCATAGGCGGACAGCGAATCGAACTTGTCCCAATCGTCGGTGACGGCGTCGACATGGCTGCCGTCGGGGCGGTTGAGGTCGCCGCCGAGCTGGAGGTTGTAGGGCGGATCGGCGAAGATCATGTCGACCGACGCGGCCGGAAGGGCGCGCATCGCTTCGATACAATCCTGCTGGATGATCGAATCGAGCGGGAGCACGTCGACCCAGCTGCGGGTACGCACCTCGACCGCTGCCTGCGTCGCCTCAGCGACCTTTTCGATGACCCCCATTAACCACTCCAAACCCCGTTGAATCGGTGAAACGCCACGAACGCTGGACTCCGTCAAGCGAACATTGGTTAACGAAAAGGCTTGGGATTCCGTTAACTTGCCGGAACATTTCGGGACTTATCCACATGTTGAGTCTGAAACTTATCCACAGGCACTAGGTTTGGGGTGTGGCGAAAAAGACTCGCTGATGACGATTCCCGCTCCCTTCCGAGTGTCACAAATTTACAAAACAACGAGTATTTGGATGTGGTGACACGACTTTGCGACCGGCTAGCGCGTCGATTTGGTCGGAAATCTGCGAAACAAGTGAATAGTCACACTCGCAATCCAAGCGAGGTGACGCAATGACCTACCACGACGAGATCGCCCGGGCCGCCAAACCCATCGATGCACAACAGGGCCGCTGGGACGGCATCGATGCCGAATCGGTTGCGCGGATGCGGCTGCAGAACCGCTTCCGCACGGGCCTCGACATTGCGCGCTACACCGCCGGGATCATGCGCCGCGACATGGCGGCCTATGACGCCGATCCGGCGGCCTACACCCAGTCGCTTGGCTGCTGGCACGGCTTCATTGCGCAGCAGAAGATGATCGCGATCAAGAAGCATTTCGGCAGCACCAGGCGGCGCTACCTCTATCTCTCCGGCTGGATGGTCGCGGCGCTGCGCAGCGATTTCGGGCCGCTGCCCGACCAGTCGATGCACGAAAAGACCAGCGTCCCGGCGCTGATCGAGGAACTCTACACGTTTCTGAAGCAGGCCGACGCGCGGGAACTGGGGATGTTGTTCCGCGATCTCGATGCGGCGCGGGATGCCGGGAATGAAGTCGAAGCGGCGCGGATCCAGAATGCGATCGACAATTACGAAACGCATGTCGTGCCGATCATCGCCGATATCGATGCGGGCTTCGGCAATGCCGAGGCGACCTATCTGCTCGCCAAGAAGATGATCGAGGCCGGGGCCTGCGCGCTCCAGATCGAGAATCAGGTGTCAGATGAGAAGCAGTGCGGGCATCAGGACGGCAAGGTCACGGTGCCGCATGAGGACTTTCTCGCGAAGGTCCGCGCCTGTCGCTACGCCTTCATGGAGCTGGGGGTCGATGACGGGATCATCGTCACGCGGACCGATTCGCTCGGCGCGGGGCTGACCAAGCAGATCGCTTATTCGAAGGAGCCGGGCGATCTGGGCGACCAGTATAACGCCTTCCTCGATTGCGAGGAGATCACCGACCTGTCGGGCGTCAATGGCGATGTCGTCATCAACCGCGGCGGCAAGCTGATGAAGCCCAAGCGGCTGCCATCGAACCTGTTCCAGTTCCGCGAGGGGACCGGGGCGGATCGCTGCGTGCTCGATTGCATCACCAGCCTGCAGCATGGCGCCGACCTGCTGTGGATCGAGACCGAGAAGCCCCATATCGAGCAGATCGCATCGATGGTGGACCGGATCCGTGAGGTCGTTCCGAACGCCAAGCTGGTCTACAACAACTCGCCCAGCTTCAACTGGACGCTCAATTTCCGCCAGCAGGTGTTCGATCGCTGGGAGGCGGAGGGGCTGGACGTTTCGGCCTATGACCGGGCCAAGCTGATGAGCGTCGAGTATGACGGTACGCCGCTGGCGGAGGAAGCGGACGAGAAGATCCGCACCTTCCAGAAGGACGCGGCGGCGCGGGCCGGCATCTTCCACCACCTGATCACCCTGCCGACCTATCACACCGCGGCGCTGTCGACCGACAATCTCGCCAAGGAGTATTTCGGCGAGATGGGGATGCTCGGCTACGTCAAGGGCGTGCAGCGGCAGGAGATCCGGCAGGGCATTGCTTGTGTGAAGCACCAGAACATGTCGGGTTCCGACATCGGCGACGATCACAAGGAGTATTTCGCCGGTGAGGCCGCGCTGAAGGCTGGCGGGGTTCACAACACGATGAATCAGTTCGCGGCGTAAACGCCGTCACCATTTCCTGGGGAGGAAAGGAGGCCCGTCGTTGCACTCAGGTGCGGCGGCGGGCCTTTTCCTTCACGTCAAAGAGCGTGGACCATCGGTCCGAAATTCAGTTCCGCCTGTGCCACCGGCGCGAAGCTGCGGCGGTGGTGGGGGGTGGGGCCTAGGGTGCGCAGCGCTTCCTGATGGACCTTTGCGGCGTAGCCCTTGTTGCTGGCCCAGCCATAGCCGGGGTGGAGCGCATCCAGTTCGGCCATGATGCAGTCGCGGCGGTGCTTGGCGACGATCGAGGCGGCGGCGATCGACAGGCAGAGCGCGTCGCCACCGATCACCGCCTCGCTGGCGTGCGGCCAGTCGGGGCAGCGGTTGCCGTCGACCAGCACATAGGCTGGCGACAGGTCGAGCGCGGCGACCGCGCGGGTCATGGCCAGCATCGTTGCCCACAGGATGTTGAGCCGGTCGATCTCCTCGACACTCGCGATGCCGATGCCGACGCGGGCACAGCCAAGGATCGCCTCGCACAGGGCGGCGCGCTTGGCGGCGGTCAGCGCCTTTGAATCGTCGATGCCTGGCGGGATGCAGTCGGGGTCGAGGATCACGGCGGCGGCGACGACAGGTCCGGCGAGAGGGCCGCGGCCGGCCTCATCCACCCCCGCCACCGGACCGCGCGGCGCATGGCGCAGCTCGTAGCTGAGGTCAGGCATCGCCATCCTCATCGACCACGTCGAACGGCACCATGCCGAGCGCATGGCCGACCGGGCCATGGCCCTCGCCCAATCCGGGTGCGTTGAGGATGGCGAGGCGGACAAAGCGCACCGCCTGAATGAACGAGTCGCCGATCGACAGTCCCGAGCCGAGCCCGGTGGCGAGCGCGGCGGCGAAGGTGCAGCCGGTGCCATGCGTATCGGGGGTGTCGATCCGCTCGGCCTCGATCTCCATCACCAGCCGGTCCTTGGGCGCATAGAGCTGGTCGAGGATCGTCGGCCCCTCCTTGTGCCCGCCCTTTTCGGCGAGGTGACAGCCATAGCCGAGCACCGCCTGTCGCCCGCCAAGCGCGGCGAGTTCGGGCACGTTCGGGGTGACGACCGAGGCGATCGTCATCAGCCGTTCGAACGCGGCGATGGTTTCGGGGTCGGCGAGCACCGATCCGCTGGTGGCGATCATCACCGGATCGAACACGATCGGGCAGTCGAGCGCTTCCAGCCGGTCGGCGACCGCATGGGCGATCTCCGCCGATCCGATCATCCCGATCTTCACCGCGTCGCAGCCAATGTCGGAGGTAACGGCGTCGATCTGCGCCAGGACGATCTCGACCGGGACCGGGTGAATGGCGGTGACACCGAGCGTGTTCTGCGCGGTGATCGCGGTGATCGCAGTGGTGGCATGGCCGCCGAGCATGGTGACGGTGCGGATATCGGCCTGAATACCCGCCCCGCCGCCGGAGTCGGAGCCGGCGATGATGAGGATGCGGGGGATGCTCATGGCGCGGCTGTCCGGACGATGCTGACAAGAATAGGGGTGTGTACGGGTGAAACGACCGCGCGCGGCCGGGTTCGGTACGGTGACGCGACGATTGTTGGGCAGGAGCGCGACCGGGGAGCGAGGCGGGCGTCTGGCCGATGAAGTCGAGGGTGGAGGGTCGCGGACATTGTGGTCAAGCCATGACACAGGCGGGGGGATGTAGGAAAGGGTGAGGCGACCCTTCTTGCCCTCTCCCCACCTGCGGAGGGGCGAGGGGGAGTTAGCGTTAGTGCGTGCTCGCTTTCCGCAACACCACATCGGCCATGCGGTTGAGCGGGGCGTCGATGCCGTGACGTGCGCCGAGCCGGGCGATCACGCCGTTGCGGGCGTCGGCCTCGGTCGGGCGACTGGCGAGGCGGTCGGCGTGGATCGAGTTGATCGAATCCGCCGGTCCGTTGCGATAGCCGTCCACGATGCTGTCCGGCAGGTCGTCGGGGAGGGTTGCGCCCTCGGCCCGCCCGACCGCGATGCATTCGCGGATGAGTGCGCGCATCAGCTCCGCCGCTTCGTCGTCGCGGGCGATGCCGGCGGGCTGGAGCGTGAGCGCGTTGACCGCGCCGGCGCAATTGACCGCGAGCTTGCGCCACGCGGCGCTGAGCCAGTCGTCGGTCAGCACCGTGTCGATCGGGCTGTGGGCGAACAGGGCAGCAAAGGCGCGACCGGCGGCATCGTCGGGGACGGTGAGGCTGCCGTTGCGGCGCTGAACGACATCGCCAGGAGCGCGGCGTTCGGCGGGGATGTCGACAATGACCGGCACGATGCGCGCGGGATCGAGGGTGGGGAAGCGGAAGCGGTGCTCGACCCCGTTCTGCAGGATCGCGACGCGCGTGTCGGGGCCGACCAGACGGTCGAGCCAGGCATGTGCGCCTGGGGCGTCATAGGTCTTGGTCACCACGAGCACCCAATCGGCCGGGCTGGCGTTGGCGGGGTCGGTGAGGAGGTGCGGGGTGCTTTCGAGCACGCCCTCGGGCGTCTCGACCCGCAGCGTGGCGAACGGCGTGCGCGCACACAGCGTGACGTCATGCTCGGGCGCGGCGATCAGCCAGGCGGCGATGCTGGCACCGACCGCGCCGGTGCCGATGATGGCGATGCGGGTCAATTATCGTTCCCGCTGAAGCGGCGTGCGGTGCTGGCGGGGTATTTCCTGAGCGCTTCGCCGACGCGGGCCGGGCGGTCGAGCAATTCGCCGCCGCAATTGGGGCAGGTTTCGTCGAGGTCGTCGGCGCATTGCGCGCAGAAGGTGCATTCGAACGAGCAGATGAACGCTCCGCCCTGATCGGCGGGGAGTTCGGTGCCGCAGCGTTCGCAGTCGGGGCGCATTTCGAGCATGGTTTCATCTTCCGCGAGCGTGAGTCGCAGGCGACATGCCCTCCCCCAACCCCTCCCGCAAGCGGGAGGGGGATTTAGAGCGTATAGACATCGCGCCCAAATGCCGGGGGCTGGTCGGTCGGGCTGGCGTGATAGACCATGGCGATGGCGAGGCGCTCGCCGCCTTCGGGCAGTGGATCGACGCGATGTTCTACCGCGCCGGGGAAGCAGGTGAACAGGCCGGGGCGGGGCATGAGGGTCGCGGTGCGGTCGTCGCCGTCGCGGAACGACAAGGTGCCCGCGCCTTCCGGGACCACCGCATAGAACACCCCGGTGACGATATTGGCGTCGCGATGCCAGTCATTGGACGCGCCGCCGCCGCGCAGGATGTTGAGCGTGGTGGCCGAGCTCAGCCGGTTGCTGGCGAAGACCGGCTGGCCAAGGCTGGTGCTCGCGAAGTCGCGCAGCACGCCGTGATAGAGCGTCCAGAACCAGGGGAGCCGGGCGCGCAGCACATCGCCCTCGACGATCGTGAAGTTCCAGCCGGGGGCGTCGATGATCGCGATCCGCTCGGGCGCATCGGCGAGCGCCGCGACCTGATCCGCCCAGCCATCGGGCAACAGGCCCGCAGCGGCGAGATCGAGCGTGTGGAAGGGCTGCCAGTCCGACTCCACCTGTCCTCCCCCCTCGGCCACTCAGCTACTGCTTTGGCGTCTTGCCGTCGATCAGCACAGCCTGTTGCCATGGTCCCGGTGCCTTGTCGGTGCGGTGGATGCAGCCCGCCCAGCAGCAGGGGCGGCGCTTGCCCGCGTGCAGTTCCTCGCCCATCCGCGCGATGCGCCGCGCGCGGGTCGCGGCCTGTTTCGCGTCCTCGATCCAGCAGAGAAACTCGTTGCGCCCGAGCGGGGTCAGGCTTTCCCAGCGCACCAGCAAAGCGGCATCGGCGCGCAGCGCTGCCGCGACATCGTCCGCTACCGCATGCACCGTGCCGGAGGCGATAGTATCGGCCACCGCGCTCACGCCGCGGCCGCGCGTACCGCGTCGCAGATGCGGTCGACCACCGCTTCGACCTGCGCCATGTCCTCGCCCTCTGCCATCACGCGGATCACGGGTTCGGTGCCCGAGGGGCGGATGACGAGGCGGCCGGTGCCGGCCAGTTCGGCCTCGGCGGCGGCGATCACGTCCTGCACCGCGCCATGTTCGAGCGGCTTGCCCCCCGAAAAGCGGACATTCTTGAGCAATTGCGGCAGCGGGTCGAAGCGGTGGAGCACTTCGCTTGCCGGGGCGCCGGCGCGGACGATCTCGGCGAGGATCTGCAGCGCGGCGATCAGGCCGTCGCCGGTGGTGGCATAGTCGGACAGGATGATGTGCCCGGACTGTTCGCCGCCGACATTATAGCCCGCGGCGCGCATCTGTTCGAGGACATGGCGGTCGCCAACCTTGGTGCGGACGAGGCCGAGACCCTGTGCCGCGAGATGGCGTTCGAGGCCGAGGTTCGACATCACCGTGGCGACCAGCCCGCCGCCCGCCAGCCGCCCCTGCCGCGCCCAGCCACCGGCGATCGCCGCCATCAGCTGATCGCCATCGACCACCTGGCCATGCTCGTCCGCGACGATCAGCCGGTCGGCGTCGCCATCCAGCGCGATGCCGATATGCGCGCCCGATGCGACCACTGTCTCGCACAGGGTCAACGGCGCGGTCGAGCCGACCTGATCGTTGATATTCTTGCCATTGGGCGAGACGCCGATCGCGACGACTTCGGCACCCAGTTCCCACAGCGCCGAGGGTGCGACCTGATAAGCGGCGCCATTGGCGCAATCGACCACGATCTTGAGCCCGTCGAGGCTCAAATCGGCGGGGAAGGTCGCCTTGGCGAAGTGGATGTAGCGGCCCTTGACGTCGTCGACGCGGCGGGCGCGGCCGATGTCGGAGGACGGAGCGAGGGGAATGTCGGCGTCGATCAGCGCCTCGATCGTGGCCTCATCCGCGTCCGACAGCTTGTAGCCATCGGGACCGAACAGCTTGATGCCATTGTCGCCATAGGGATTGTGGCTGGCGGAGATCATCACGCCCAGGTCGGCGCGCATCGAATGGGTCAGCATCGCAACCGCTGGGGTGGGCATCGGCCCGACCAGGGTCACGTCCATGCCGACGCTGGTGAAGCCCGCGACGAGTGCGCTTTCGAGCATATAGCCGGACAGGCGCGTATCCTTGCCGATCACCACGCGGTGGCGGTGATCGCCGCGCAGGAAGTGCTTGCCCGCGGCCATGCCGATCTTCATCGCCATCGCGGCGGTGATATGCCCGGCATTGGTTTTCCCGCGGATTCCGTCCGTGCCGAAATATTTTCTTGCCATATCTGCCCGCTTTGCGACGTTGCGCCCCTTATGATGGCGCGGTCATAGCGCCGCTTTTTTCCAAGGGCGAGTATGTCGCAAGCAACCCGTATCTTCGTTGCACTCATCCTGGCGCTGTCCATCGGGGTCGGTGCCGCTGCAATCGCGCCGGAACGGGCGCTGGTCGCGGCCGACTGGGCGCAGCCGATCGGCACGATGTGGCTGCACGCGCTGCAGATGACGATCGTGCCGCTGGTCGTGTCGCTGCTGATCACCGGCATTGCCGCGACGGCGGAGGCGGCGCGGGCGAGCACGCTGGCCGGGCGCGCGTTCGTCACCTTCATCATATTGCTGTGGATCAGCTCGGCACTGGGCGGGGCGATCGCGCTGGGGATGCTGTCAGCCTTCCCGCTGGGCGCGGACCTTGCCGCCGCACTGCGCGATGCGCTGGGCAGCGCGCCGCCGACGGGGGAGGTACCGCCCTTCTCCGCCTTCCTCGTTGCTTTGGTGCCGTCCAACCCGATCGCGTCGGCGGTCAATGACGCGTTCCTGCCGATGATCCTGTTCACCACCGTCTTTGCCTTTGCGATCACGCGGCTGCCGGTCGACGAGCGCGAGCGGCTGACCGGGTTTTTCCAGGCGATCGGCAATGCGATGCTGGTCGTGATCAACTGGGTGCTGTGGCTCGGGCCGATCGGGGTCGGGGCGCTGGCCTATGTCGTCGGTGCGCGGGCGGGGACGTCGGCGTTCGGCGCGCTGCTCCATTATGTCGCGATCCTGTGCACGGTCGGCGTGGTGCTGTGGCTGCTCGCGGTGCCGTTCGCCTGGGGCGTGGCCAAGGTGGCGCCGGGGCGGTTCATCCGCGCGGTGCTGCCGAGCCAGGTGGTGGCGGCATCGACGCAAAGCTCGCTCGCCAGCCTGCCCGCGATGCTGCGCTCGACCGAGGCGCTGGGCGTGCCGGTGGCGCGTGCAGGCGTGGTGCTGCCGCTGGCGGTGGCGCTGTTCCGCTGGACCGGGCCGGCGATGAACTTTGCCGTCGCGATCTATGTCGCGCACTGGTTCGGGATCGAGCTGACTGCGGGACAGATCGCGGCCGGCTGGGCTGCGGCGGCGATCACGACGATGGGCGCGGTGGGGCTGCCCGGGACGATCAGCTTCGTCTCATCGATCGCGCCGATCGCGATCGCGATGGGCGTGCCGATCGCGCCACTGGGGCTACTGGTCGCGGTGGAGACGATCCCGGACATCTTCCGCACGCTCGGCAATGTCGCGATGGATGTCGGCGCGACGCGCGCGATTGCGGGCGAGGGTGAGGCGGACAGCGAGGCGGATGCGCTGTTGCGCGAGGGGGCTTGAGTGTTGATCGCCCTACTCGCGGCCTTGGTCCTCAGCCCGCACTCGGCGGCGAAGGCTGAAGCTGTCGCCGTCCGATCCGTGCGGATCACTGCCTATGGTCCGATGCCATCAGTGACTTCGGGCGTTCTTAAGGTGTTCAGGCGCGTTCATGTCGTCGACCCCGCTGGGGTGGGGAAAACGCTCTACTTCGTTCATCTCAGCGAAGATGGGTATCCTCCGGTCGGAGCGCAGTGTGACTTCACGGTCCGGCCCGAGCATGTCGTGTCATTCGACGGTCTGCCCGACGAGCCGCAGGGTCTGGTCATCCATTCTTTCGACTGTGGCTAGCGCACCCGATCACTTCATAAGCACCAGCTCTTCCGCCATGCTCGGATGCAGCGCCACGGTCTGGTCGAAATCGTCCTTGGTCAGGCCGGCCTTCACCGCCACCGCCGCCGCCTGAAGGATTTCGGGGGCGTCGGGGCCGATCATGTGGAGGCCGAGGACTTTGCCCGAATTGGGCTCGCAGATCATCTTGTAGAGCGCGCGTTCGTTGCGGTTGGCGAGCACATTCTTCATTGCGCGGAAATCCGAGGTATAGACCTTTACCGCGCCGAATTTCTGCTTGGCCTCGCTCTCGGTCATGCCGACGCCGGCGATCGGCGGGTGGCTGAACACGGCCGAGGGGATGCAGCCATAGTCGACGGTCGTCGGCTTGTTGCCGAACACGGTGTCGGCGAAGGCCTGTCCTTCGCGGATCGCGACGGGGGTCAGCTGGACGCGGTTGGTGACGTCGCCGACGGCGTACATCGACTCGACGCTCGACTGGTTGTCGGCGCCGACCACGACCGCGCCCTTGGCGTCCAGCTCGACCCCGACTTCGGCAAGGCCCAGGCCATCGGTGTTCGGCACGCGGCCGGTGGCGAACAGGACGCAGTCGACCTCCATATCGTCATGGTTGGTCATGCTGACCTTGAGGCTGCCGTCGGCCTGCTTCTCGATCCCGCGGAATTCGGCGTGGAAGCGGAAATCGATACCCTTGGTCATCGAAATCTGCAGCAGCCGGTCGCGGATCTGTTCGTCATAGCCGCGCAGGATGACATCGCTGCGGTTGATCAGCGTCACCTTGCTGCCGAACTCGTTGAAGATGCCGGCAAATTCATTGGCGATATAGCCCGCGCCCGCGATCAGCACCCGCTTGGGCAGGGCGTCGAGGTGGAACACCTCGTTCGAGGTGATGCCATGTTCGTGGCCGGGGCAGGACGGGACCAGCGGCCGCGCGCCGACCGCGATCAGGATCTTGCCCGCGGTGATTTTCCGCCCGCTCGCCAGCGTGACTTCGTTCGGGCCGGAGACGGTGGCGCGTTCGTGGACGATCTCGACCCCGTGGCTGTCGAGCGTGTTGGTGTACGCGCCGTTGAGCCGGTCGACTTCCGACAGCACATTGTCGCGCAGCACCGCCCAGTCGAAATCGCATTCGGGCACGTTCCAGCCAAAGCGGCGCGCGTCGTGCAGATCCTCGGCGAAATGCGCGCCATAGACGAGCAGCTTCTTGGGCACGCAGCCGCGGATGACGCAGGTGCCGCCGACGCGATATTCCTCGGCAATCGCGACCTTCGCGCCGTGCGCGGCGGCGACGCGGGACGCGCGGACGCCGCCGGAGCCTGCACCGATGACGAAGAGGTCGTAGTCGTAATCGGGCATTTGGGGGCTCCTGCTTGGGCGTCGGAGCGGGAGATAGGCGTGTGGGAGGGGATTGCCAACGGAGGGGGTGGGGTTCGGACCTTCCGTTGGTCACCCCGGACTTGTTCCGGGGTCCACGGTGCCACGCTTCCGGCGCGTGGGGCCGCGTGCTTCGCGCCCCGCCTCCCGGTGGACCCCGGCACAAGGTCGGGGTTACGAGATATGGTGCGTCTTGCGCAATTCGGGAGCAAACGGCACTTGTGCCTAAATGAACGCGCGCAATCGATTTTTACGATGGTGGCAGCCTCTTCCGCTTTGGCCGAAGGTGGTCATCGGGTCGATAGTCGTGCCCGCTTGGATCGTTGTGGCTTACTGTCTGCTGACGGGGCAGGGGAAAAGCACAGTCGCGCTTCTTGCCTTCAGCGCATTCTTTATCGGCACGACGCTTCACATCGTCTTTGACAAAAATAGTCGTCGAAGTGGCGCCCGCGAGCAGCACGGAGTTGATCTGTTTAGTGGTGATGACTGACCGGGCCGCGCCGCCCTCACCGCTTCCGCACAAACTCCGCGCGCAGCACCAGGCCCTTGATGCCGTCGAACTTGCAGTCGATTTCCTGCGGGTCGCCGGTCAGGCGGATCGATTTGATCAGGGTGCCGCGTTTGAGGGTTTGCCCTGCGCCTTTGACGGTCAGGTCCTTGATCAGCGTGACCTGATCGCCGTCGGCGAGCAGGTTTCCGACCGAATCGCGGACTTCGACCGCATCCTCTGCCGGAGCCGCAGCCACCTGCGAGGCGGGGACCCATTCGCCGCTCGCCTCGTCATAGACATAGTCGTCGTCGCTCATGCGAACGCCCGCCGGATCAGATCGTCGGTGGAGGGGTCGAATTCCTGACCGCCGCGCTCGGCGACCTTGGCCATTTCCTTGCCCAGCTCGACGCCGAACTGGTCGAACGGGTTGATGCCGAGCAGCGCCGCGCTGACGAAGGTGCGGTGTTCGTAGAAGGCGATCAGCGCGCCGAGCGTGCGCGGGTCGAGTTCGTCGAGCAGCAGCGTCATCGACGGGCGGTCGCCGGCATAGGCGCGGGCGGGGTCGTCATTGGCGCGCCCGGCCATCAGCGCCGCACCCTGCGCGAAGCAGTTGAGCAGCAGCGCGCGGTGGTGATCCTCGGCCAGCGTATCGCCACCCTCGATCACCGCGAGGAATTCGAGCGGGATCAGGTGCGTGCCCTGATGCAGCAGCTGAAACACCGCGTGCTGGGCGTCGGTGCCGACGCCGCCCCAGGTGATCGGTGCGGTGGCGCGGCCTACGGGCTGGCCGTCCGCCGTCACCGACTTGCCGTTCGATTCCATTTCGAGCTGTTGCAGATAGCTGGGGAGGAGGCGCAGGCGTTCGTCATAGGCGAACACGGCGCGCGTCTGGGCGCCGCGATTCTGGGTGTAATAGAGGTCGGCGAAGGCGGCGAGGACCGGCGCGTTGCTGCGCAGATCGGTCAGGCGGAAATGGCGGTCCATCTCGGCCGCGCCGTCGAGCATCGCTTCGAACGCGTCCCAGCCGAGCGCGATCGCGGCGGGGAAGCCGATCGACGACCACAAAGAGTAACGCCCACCGACCGATTCGGCGAAGGGCAGGATGCGGGTTTCGTCGACGCCCCATTCGACTGCCTTGTCGGGCGCGGCGGTGAGCGCGATCACGCGGCCATAGGGATCCTCGACCCCATGTTCGCGCATCCAGTCGAGCGCGCTGGTGGCGTTGAGCAGGGTTTCGGTGGTGGTGAAGGTCTTCGACGCGACCGCGATCAGCGTGGCGTGGGGGTCGAACGCATCGATCGCCTCCTCCAGCGCACAGCCATCGATGTTCGAGACAATGGCGACGTCATAACGGTCCATGTCGCGGCCGAGCGCGTCGATCAGCAACTCCGGCCCGAGCGCGGAGCCGCCGATGCCGATGTGCAGGATGTGGCGGACGGGGCCAAGCGCCTCCGCCTCGATCGCGTCGATCAGGCCGCGCATCCGGCCGTGATAGGCAGCGGCGCGGGCGACGCTGTCCTCGCTGCCTTCGCCCCGCTCGGCGGTGTGTTCGACCGCGCGGCCTTCGGTCACGTTGACGACATCGCCGGCGAACAGCGCGTCGCGCTTCGCGGCAAAGCCAGCGGATTTGGCCAGCGCCGTGAAGGCGTCGAGCGCGGCGGCATCGAGATGCGTCTTGGAAAAGTCGAAATGGATGCCCGCGACATCGGTGGTGAGCGATGCCAGCCGGTTGGGATCGCCCGCGAACAGGTCCTTGAGCGGGGTGCGTGGCAGCGCCTCGATTGCTGTCCAATCCGCCATTGCTCGTCTCCTGTCTGCGATCACTGCGCGCCCTTTAGCGTGCCGATCCGGGCATCGCCAGCATATCGCGCGCTTTGTAGTGCCTTGACGATGCCACACACCCAAAGCACAGCAGCGTCATGGACGATACCGCCCCGGCCCAGCCCGCCGCCACCGAGACCCTGAAGCCGCGCTCCGAGCTTCGCGACACGATCAGCTTCCTGGTGAAGCTGGTGATCCTGGTGTTCATCGTGCGCAGTTTCGTGTTCGCGCCGTTCAGCATCCCGTCGGGGTCGATGCTGCCGCGCCTGCTGGTCGGCGACTATCTGTTCATCACCAAATGGAACTACGGCTATTCGAAGCACTCGCTGCCATGGAGCCTGCCGCTGATTCCGGGGCGCGTGTTCGCCAAGGACCCGGCGCGCGGCGATGTGGTGGTGTTCAAGGCGCCGCCGGACGCCAAGACCGACTGGATCAAGCGCGTGATCGGCGTGCCGGGCGATACGGTGCAGATGCGCGGCGGCCAGCTGATTCTGAACGGCCAGGCGATCCCGAAGCAGCGCGTGGCGGATTTCGTGCTGCCGATGACGCCGAACGCCGATTGCGACGCGCCGGCGATCGAGACGGCGGCGGATGGTACTGCGGTGTGCCGCATCCCGCGCTTCCGCGAGACGCTGCCGGGCGGGAAGAGCTATGACGTGCTCGATTCCGGCCCGACCACCGGCGACGACACCCAGGTCTTCACCGTGCCAGCGGGCCATGTGTTCCTGATGGGCGACAATCGCGACAACAGCGCCGACAGTCGGTTCGAGCCGGTGATGGATTCGACCGGCGTCAATCGCGGGGGCATCCGCTTTGTCCCGATGGAGAATATCCAGGGCAAGGCGGTGGTCAGCTTCTGGTCGACCGATGGCAGCGCGCAATGGGTGCTGCCCTGGACCTGGTTCAGCGCGGCGCGGTTCGAGCGGATCGGGGAAGGCTTTTGAGTGACGACCTGCCCGGCTGGCTGGCCGGGGTGCTGGGCCATGCGCCGGACGATCTGGCGGTCTATCGCCGTGCGCTGACGCATGGCAGCCAGGGCGCGGTGAATTACGAGCGGCTGGAGTTTCTGGGCGACCGGGTGCTGGGGCTGACGCTGGCCGAATGGCTGTATGCGCGCTTCCCGGACGAGCCGGAGGGGAAGTTGTCGCGGCGCTTCAATGCGCTGGTGACCGGGCAGATGTGCGCCGAGGTCGCGCGCGAGATCGGGGTGCCGCGCCATCTGAAGCTCGGCAAGCAGGCGCGCGACGATGGCGCGTCGGACAGCGACAATGTGCTGGGCGATGTGATGGAGGCGCTGATCGGCGCGACCTTCCTCGACCAGGGGTTCGACGCGGCGCGCGCGCTGGTGCGGCGGTTGTGGGACAGCCGGATCGACAATCAGTCGGCGGCGCCCAAGCATCCCAAGTCCGCGCTGCAGGAATGGGCGGCGGCGAACAACCGCCGCGCACCGGACTATGTGCTGGTCGAGCGATCGGGTCCGGGCCATGCGCCGCGCTTTCGCGTGAAGGCAGAGATCGCCAAGCTGGCCGAGGCCGAAGGAACGGGATCGAGCAAGCAGGAAGCGGAGACCGCAGCGGCGGCGGCGTTGCTGGCGAAATTGAGCGGCTGAACGCCGCGACGGAGTGATGATGAGCGAAAACGAACAACGCTGCGGCCTGATCGCCGTGGTCGGCGCGCCCAATGCGGGCAAGTCGACATTGGTGAACGCGCTGGTCGGGCAGAAGGTGGCGATCGTCAGCCCCAAGGCGCAGACGACGCGCGCGCGGCTGATGGGCATCGCGATTCAAGACGGTACCCAGTTGTTGCTGGTCGATACGCCGGGGATTTTCGATCCGGCGCGCCGGCTGGACCGGGCGATGGTCGCCGCCGCCTGGGAAGGATCGCAGGGCGCGGACCTGATCGCGCTGGTCGTCGACGGCAAGGGCGGGATCGGGCCGAAGGTACGCAGCGTGGTCGCGGGACTGAAAGACCGGCGCGAGCGCAAGATCCTGATCCTCAACAAGGTCGATATCGCCGACAAGCCGCGCCTGCTGGGCCATGCCGCGAGCCTGAATGAGCTGGCGGAGTTCGAGGACACGTTTTTCGTGTCGGCGACGACGGGCGATGGCGTGGCCGAGCTGAAGGCGGAGCTGGCCAAGCGCATGCCCGAGGGGCCATGGCACTTCCCGGCGGATCAGGTGTCGGACGCGACCGACCGGATGCTGGCGTCGGAAATCACGCGCGAGCAGCTCTATCACCTGCTCCACGCCGAACTGCCCTATGCCACCGCTATCGAGACCGAACGCTATACCGAAAAGCCCGACGGGTCGGTCGAGATCTATCAGCAGATCCTGGTCGAGCGACCGACACAGCGCGCGATCGTGCTGGGTCAGGGCGGGTCGAAGATCAAGGAAATCGGGTCGCGTGCGCGGGCCGAGCTGGCCAACCTGCTGGGGGTGAAGGTCCAGCTGTTCCTGCACGTAAAGGTGCGGCCGGGCTGGGAAGAGGATCGCAGCCTGTATCGCGAGATCGGGCTGGACTGGGTCGACTAGGCGAGCAGCGAGTTCACCCATTCAGGCACCAGCGTCCCGGCGGGGCCGAGGCGGCTTTCCGCAAACCACGCGCTGCCCTCCGACCGGTCGAGGTTGAGCTCTAGCGTATCCGCGCCGTGGTACTTCGCGGTGCGCACAAAGCCGGCGGCGGGATAGACCGCGCCGGAGGTGCCGATCGACACGAACAGGTCGGCGCGGGCCAGCGCGGCGTCGATCACCTTCATGTGATAGGGCATCTCGCCGAAAAACACGATGTCCGGGCGCAGCGCGGGCGCGTCGCAGGACGGGCATGGCGTGCCGGGCGGGAGCGGATCGGCCCACTCGCTCTGGATGCCGCATAGGGCGCAGAGCGCGGACTTCAGCTCGCCATGCATGTGGAGCATGCGCTTCGATCCGGCGCGATCATGCAGGTCATCGACATTCTGGGTGACCAGCAGCAGCTCGCCGGGCCACTCGGCGTCGAGCCGGGCGAGCGCGTGATGCGCGGCATTGGGTTCGACCTTGGCGAGGTTCGCGCGGCGTTCGTCGTAGAAGCGGTGGACCAGCTCGGGATCGTGCGCGAGCGCTTGCGGCGTGCAGACATCCTCGACGCGATGCCCCTCCCACAGCCCGCCGGGGCCGCGAAACGTGGCGACGCCGGATTCGGCGGAAATGCCTGCGCCGGTGAGGATGACGATGTTGCGGGGGTGGGTCATGCGCTTCTCGGTCCCAGCAGGATGATTGCGGTGCCGGTCAGCGCGACTGCGCCGCCGATCAGGTCCCAGCGGTCGGGGCGGGCGCCCTCGATTACCCAGAGCCAGAGAATCGCTGCGGCGATATAGACGCCGCCATAGGCGGCATAGGCGCGGCCGGCATGGCCGGTCTCGACCCAGGTCAGCGCCCAAGCGAACAAGATCAGCGAGAGCGTGCCGGGGACCGCCCACAGCGCCGACTTGCCGAGCCGCAGCCACGCCCAGAAGGCGAAGCAGCCGGCGATCTCGGCGAGGGCGGCGAGGAGATAGGCGGCGAGGGTCATGGGGGTGGTCTAACACTCCCCTCCCGCTTGCGGGAGGGGGCGGGGGAGGGCCTGTCAATCGGGCTGCGTCGCGCGTGGACAGGCCCTCCCCTAGCCCCTCCCGCTAGCGGGAGGGGGACAAGAAGAGGGGGCCTTAGTCATCCTCGTCCTCATAGCCCGCCAGTTCCAGCGCGCGCGCCTTGATCTGGTGGGTGCGGCACCAGTGGACCAGTGCGTCCTCGCGGCCATGGGTGACCCAGACTTCCTTCGGGGCGATTTCGCGCAATGTAGCCGTCAGCCCGTCCCAGTCGGCATGGTCGGAGAGGATCAGCGGGAGTTCGACGTTGCGCTGGCGCGCGCGCTGGCGGACGGTCATCCAGCCGCTCGCCATCGCGGTGACCGGATCGGGCAGGCGGCGCGACCAGCGGTCGTTGAGCGCGCCGGGCGGGGCGAGGATGATGCGGCCCTGCAGTTCCTTTTTCGGAACGCCGGTGGCGGGGCGCAGTTCGCCGAGCGCGACGCCATGGGCGATGTACAGATCGCACAGCCGCTGCAGCGCGCCATGGATGTAGATCGGGTCGTCGAACCCCATGCCGCGCAGCTCGGCGATCACCCGCTGTGCCTTGCCCAGCGCATAGGCGCCGACCAGCACGCAGCGTTCGGGCTCGGCGCGGAGCGCAGCGAGCAGCTTGTCGATCTCGTCGGTCGTCTCGGGATGGCGGAAGACGGGGAGGCCGAAGGTCGCCTCGGTCACGAACACGTCGCATTTGACCGGGCGAAAGGGTTCGCAGGTGGGATCAGGGCGGCGCTTGTAATCGCCCGACACGACGATGCGCTCGCCGCGATGGTCGAGCACGATCTGCGCCGAGCCCAGGACATGCCCGGCGGGGACGAAGCCGATCTCGACGTCGCCGGCCTTCACGGTTTCGCCATAGGCGACCGGGCGGCCGGTCTGCGGGCCGTAGCGCGCCTCCATGATCGCCAGCGTTTCGGGGGTCGCCCAGACCTCGCCATGCCCGCCGCGTGCGTGGTCGGCATGGCCGTGGGTGACGAAGGCGCGCGGCTTGGGCTGTGAAGGATCGATCCAGAGATCGGCGGCGGGGACGTAAATCCCCTCCGGATGCGGTTCGAGCCAGTCGCCGAGCTTTGCCATCATGCCTATATGGGTGGGATGCGTGATGGTTCCCAGCCTGGATGAGTGACCTGCCCGAACCGTTGGAGCGCTGGTTCGCCGCGCGCGGGTGGACACCGCGGCGGCATCAGCTCGAGATGCTGGAGGCCGGGCGCGCGGGAAGGCACGCGTTGCTGGTCGCGGCGACCGGGGCGGGGAAGACGCTGGCGGGGTTTCTGCCGACGCTGAGCGAACTGATCGAAGCGCCGACCGAGGGGCTGCACACGCTCTATATCTCGCCGCTGAAGGCGCTGGCGGTGGATGTGCAGCGCAATCTGCTGACCCCGATCGAGGAGATGGGGCTCAACATCCGGGTCGAGACGCGCACCGGTGACACCTCGCATGAGAAGAAGGTCCGCCAGCGCGCGCGGCCGCCGCAGATCCTGCTGACCACACCCGAATCGCTGAGCCTGTTGCTGTCCTATGAAGACAGTTTCCGGATGTTCGCCGGGCTCAAGACACTGGTGGTGGACGAGGTGCATGCCTTTGCCACAGGCAAGCGCGGCGACCTGCTGGCGCTGGCATTGGCACGGCTCCAGACGATTGCGCCGGACATGCGGCGCGTGGCGCTGTCGGCGACGGTGGCGGACCCGGACGGTTATCGCGCGTGGCTCGCGCCGCATGGTGATATCGATTCGGTCGAGCTGGTGGTGGGCGAGAAGGGGGCGGACCCCGATATCGCGATCCTGCTGCCCGAAGGGCGCGTGCCGTGGTCGGGGCATAGCGGCGTCTATGCGATCCCGCAGGTGATGGCGGAGATCGAGACGCACAATACCACCATCGTCTTCTGCAATACGCGCGGGCTGTGCGAGCTGGTGTTCCAGAATCTGTGGAAGGCCAATGACCTGCAGCTGCCGATCGGGGTGCATCATGGCAGTTTGAGCCTGGAGGCGCGGCGCAAGGCCGAGCAGGCGATGGCGGATGGTAAGCTGCGCGCGCTGGTCGCGACCGCCAGCCTGGATCTGGGGGTCGATTGGGGCGATGTCGATTGCGTGATCCAGATGGGCGCGCCCAAGGGCAGTTCGCGGCTGCTGCAGCGGATCGGGCGCGCCAATCACCGGCTGGACGAGCCGAGCGAGGCGGTGCTCGTGCCGGGGAACCGCTTTGAGTATCTCGAGGCGCGCGCGGCGCTCGATGCGGTCGAGGCCGGCGAGCTGGACCCTGATATTTTCCGCCCCGGCGCGCTCGACGTGCTGGCGCAGCATGTGATGGGGGTGGCGTGCGCCGCGCCGTTCGAGGCCGGGGCGCTGCTGCGCGAAGTGCAGGGGGCGCTGCCCTATTCGGCGCTGGATGCCGAGACGTTCGACCGGGTGCTGAACTTCATTGCCGATGGCGGCTATGCGCTGCGGGCGTATGACAAGTTCAAGCGGCTGACACGCACGCCCGATGGGCTGTGGCGCGTCACCAAGCCCGCCTTTGTTGCGCAGCATCGGTTGAATGCGGGGATCATCGTCGAATCACCCATGCTCGATGTGCGGTTCAAGAACGGGCGGCGGCTGGGCAAGGTCGAGGAGAATTTCGGGTCGCAGCTGTCGCCGGGCGACAGCTTCTTCTTCGCGGGGATGGCGGTCGAGGTCGAGCGGGTCGAGCTGACCGATGTCATCGTGCGCGCGACCGCAAAACCGGCGCGGATCGTGTCGTACACGGGCCTGCGCCTGTCGATCAGCTCGACTCTGGCCGAGCGGGTGCGGCGGTTCCTGGCCGACCCGGCGGAGTGGGCGCGCTTTCCCGATGATGTGCGCGAATGGCTGGAGGTGCAGCAGCGCCGCTCCCAACTGCCCGCGCCCGGGCGACTGCTGGTCGAAACCTTCCCGCATGAGGGGCGGCATCACATGGTGGTGTACAGTTTCGAGGGGTGGAACGCGCACCAGTCGCTCGGCATGCTGGTGACGCGGCGGATGGAGGCGCTGGGGCTGAAACCGATCGGCTTCGTCGCGAACGACTATGCGCTGGCGGTGTATGGGTTGGAACAGATCACCGATCCGGCGGCGCTGTTCTCGCCCGATATCCTGGAGCATGAGTTCGTCGACTGGGTGCAGGGGTCGGCGCTGCTCAAGCGCGCATTCCGCGAGGTGGCGATCATCGGCGGACTGGTCGAGCGGCAGCAGCCGGGGAAGAAGAAGACGGGGCGGCAGGTCACGTTCTCGACCGACCTGATCTACGACGTGCTGCGCAAATATGAGCCCGATCATCTGCTGCTCAAGGCGGCCTGGGCCGATGCGCGGGCGCGGATGACCGATGTCGGGCGGCTCGCGCACCTGCTCGACACGGCGGCGGAGCAGATGGTGCATGTCGACCTCGATCGCGTCAGCCCGATGGCGGTGCCGGTGCTGATCATGATCGGGCGCGAAACGGTGGCGCAGGGCGCGGCGGAGGACGCGATGCTGATCGAGGCGGAGGCCCTGGCGGTCGAGGCGATGCGGGTCGACTGAGCGTATCCCCTTTCGACCAACGACAATTGCTGCGCAGCATGGCGCGGTGTAAAACCGGGGCATGCGGTTCATAGTTCTTCTGCCGCTGATGATAGCGGCCAGCGCGGCTCCGGCCCTTCCGCAGGATATCCCTGCGCCGACAGGCGCGGCAGTTGCCGAGGAGGAGCTGGTCAAACTGGGGGCGCTGGCGACCCGGATGACCGTGCCGGTGTCGATCGCCGGCGCACCGCCCCGGCCCTTCGTCATCGATACCGGCGCCGAGCGCTCGGTCGTGTCGCGTCAGCTGGCTGGGCATCTGCAGTTGAGCGCAGGGCCCCGCATCCGGCTGACGACCATGACGGGCACCGCGCGCGTGCCGACGGTCGTCGTGCCGTCGCTGACCGTCGGCCCGGTGCGCGGTCGACGCGCGTTCAACGCCCCGGCGCTGGAGGCCGTGCATCTGGGTGCGCATGGCCTGCTGGGGGTCGATCAGCTGCAAAGCCACATGGTCGCGATCGATTTCGCGCGACAGGAAATGGCGGTGCGCCCTTCGCGCGGCGTGACGCGGGCCAGCGTCTATCGTGGCGGGGGCGACGAGATCGTCGTCGTTGCAAAGAGCCGCATGGGCCAGCTGATCGTGACGGAGGCGGAGTTTGAGGGGCATCGTGTTACCGTGGTGCTCGATACCGGGTCGCAGATCAGCATGGGCAATCTGGCGCTGCAGCGGCGGCTGCGAAAGATTCAGCTGAAGGGGCCGATCGAGTTGACCAGCGTCACGGGTCAGACGCTGACGGTGAATTACCATATCGCCAACAATGTCCGCATCGGCGGCGTCACCGTGCGCGGGGTGCCGGTCGCCTTTGCCGATGTCCCGCCCTTCGCGCATTTCGGCCTGCAGGATCGCCCGGCCCTGATGCTGGGGATGGACGCGCTGCGCGCTTTTCGCCGGGTGGAGATCGACTTTCCGGCGCGCCGCGTGCGGTTCATGATGACGGGCCGCGACGTGCCACCGACGGGCACGCGGATCGGTTGACGTCGCGCCGCGCGGGCGCGATAGCGGGGACATGGTTCCCTTTTCGTTCGCCGGTCATGAATTGTGCGCGCTGCCCGAGGCGGCGCTGTACTGGCCGGCGCGGCGCGCGCTGATCGTCGCCGACCTGCATTTCGAAAAGGCCAGCTGGTTCGCGCGCTGGGGGCAGTTGCTGCCGCCCTATGACAGCCTGGCGACGCTCGACGCGCTTGCGGCGCTGGTCGCGCGTACCGACGCGCGCGAGCTGTGGTGCCTGGGCGACAGTTTCCACGATTCGGCCGGCTGCGAGCGGTTGCCGGAGGCGGCGCGGACGCGGTTGCGGGCGTTGACCGGGGCGCTGGACTGGACCTGGATCACTGGCAATCACGATGCGGCGTTGGCCGAACAGGCCGCGATCGACCATTGCGGCGGGCGCGTGATGATCGAGGCCGAGGTCGATGGCCTGTTGCTGCGGCACGAGGCCGAGCCGGGCGAGCTGCGCCCCGAGCTGTCGGGGCATTTCCACCCCAAGCTGCGCATCCGCGCGCGCGGCCGGGCAGTGGCGCGGCGCTGTTTCGTGGCGAGCGGCACCAAGCTGATCCTGCCTGCCTTTGGTGCGCTGACCGGCGGGCTGGATGTCGACCATCCGGAGATCGTTCGCGTGGTCGGCCGCGGCGCGCAGGCGCTGGTGGCGCTGGAGGACCGGCTGCTGCGCTTTCCGATCGCGGCGTGAGTTGCTCAGCGTTGCTGAGGTTCGGCACCGCTGACGCCGTTACTTCCGCCGCTCGGTCTTACCAGTGCAGCTCGCCGGGCCGGGGCCGGTGATCAGGCAGGCGGCGTTGCCGGTGACGCGGACGGCCCCGGTGCCGAGCGTCGCGATCTGGGCGGTGTGGCGGGCCGTGAAGCGGCTATCCCCGGCGCTTTGCGACTGGATGATCAGGTCGTTGACGGTCATGCCGGTCGCGTCGATCGATCCCGCGCCATAGCTGCCGAAGCGGGCGGTGCGGGTCATGCCGCCCTTGATCCGCACCGCGCCGGTGCCGGTCAGCGTGACCGCGAGCTGGTCCGCGTCGAGCTGCGCGATGTTGAGCGATCCCGCGCCATTGACGCCCAGATCGACGCGCTGGCCGCCCATCCGGTCGACATCGACCGATCCGCCGCCATTGATGTTGATGCCGCGCAGCCCGCGCGCGCCGACCGTGACGGTGACCGCGCCACTCGCTTCGCTCCAGCCTTCGAAGGTCTGGTTGCGCGGGCCGATCACCAGCTGGCCGCCCATGTTGCGGACGCTGACCCGGTCGAGCGCGCGGCGGTCGCCGGTGATCACGGCCTTGGGCGGCTTGCCGTCGATCACCTTGACGAGGAAGGGGCCGTCAACGCGCAGCCGTTCGAAGCCAGTGAGCATGACGGTGTTGCTTTCCGCGGCCTGCGGAACGGGTGCCGCCCCAACGGCGAGGAGCGGGGCGAGGATCAGAAGGCTGCGCATGGAACGGGCATCGCATTCATAGCCCGCTCCACGCAAGCAGGCTTTAGCTACACCGCGCGTCGCCCGAGCCCATCTTGCTGACCGAGCACTTCGCCCCGCCGGTCAGTTCGACATCGCCCGATCCGATCAGCGAGATATCGGCTGGCCCGCTGACCTGCGCGCGGACATTGCCGGAGCCGGCGATCGAGATATCGGCCTTGGCCGCCTTCAGCCCGCTCGCGGTGACGTTGCCGGAGCCCGCAATCGCAATGTCGAGCGCGGAGCTGGTGCCGCCGGAGATGGTGAGATCGCCCGCTCCGGCAATCGCCAGATCGGCCTTGCCGCCTGCCAGCGCGGCGATGGTCATGTTGCCGGAGCCTGCGATCGCGCCGTCGAAATCGCCCTTGGCCTGGTCGATCGTCATGTCGCCCGACCCGGCGATATCGGCACTGGCGAGCGCGGGGAGGGTCACGATGATCTTCGCACCCTTGTCACCGCCCCAGTTCCAGTCGCCATCCTTGCGCCCGATGCGCAACGTGTTGCCGTCCTTGCGGATTTCGAGCCGGTCGAGGAGCGCGCTGTCGCCCTCCGCGATCACCGAAAAGGCGCCGGTGCGCACTTCGACATCGTCCGAACCGCGCAGCGACACGCCGGTGAAGTCGGCGACCTGGAAGCTGCGGGTCGCGCCCTGGCCGCTCGGCTGGACGACATCGCCGCTCATGCCGTTGGCGAAACTGCACGCCGACAGCGACAGCGCGGCGGTGGCGACAAGTGCGATGCGGAAGCGGGTCATCGGGTCTCTCCCATGTGTATTGTTGTGATAATACACGCTGTGCATGAGACGCGCAAATGAAAAGGGCGGCCCCGCAGGACCGCCCTTGTCGTCACCGGATCAGGCGTCGCGCGATCAGGCGCTCGCCTTCTCCTTGTTGTAGATCGCGGCCGAGGCGCGCAGGATGTCGAGCAGCTTTTCGAGCGCTGCCTTTTCGTCGATCTGCTCCATCGCGGCGAGTTCGCGCGCGAGGCGCGAGGCGGCGGCTTCGAAGATCTGGCGCTCGGAATAGCTCTGCTCGGGCTGGTCGTCGGCGCGGAACAGGTCGCGGACCACTTCGGCGATCGACACCAGGTCGCCTGAATTGATCTTCGCTTCATATTCCTGGGCGCGGCGCGACCACATGGTGCGCTTGACCTTGGGCTTGCCCTTGAGCGTGTCGAGCGCTTCCTTGAGCGTCTTGTCGCTCGACAGCTTGCGCATGCCGACGCTTTCCGCCTTGTTGGTCGGAACGCGCAGCGTCATTTTTTCCTTTTCGAAGCGGAGCACATACAGCTCAAGCTGCATGCCCGCGATTTCCTGCTTCTGGAGTTCGATCACACGGCCAACGCCGTGCTTGGGGTAAACGACATAATCGCCGACATCGAAGGACAGCGCCTTGGCAGCCATGTGCGGGAAGCCTTTCTTTTGAACTCACGCCCCTGAAGGGATTGCGCCACGGGCCCGGTGCGGTTACCGGGCGGGTGAAGCCGGTTCGGGGCAAATCAACAACGGTCTCCAGTACCGAAACGCGATTCCTCACGTTCGGCGCGCTGTTTAACACAGATGCAATAAAATTACCACCCTGGAATCCATGAGGATTGCAGGGTGCATGCTTACGCTTGTCTTGTGGTCGGCTTCGTTGACGGCTGCCGTGGCCGGCCCTGCGTCCGGCCCGGCTGAACCCTCAGTCGCCCGCGCCGGGCTCGGGCGAGAAATACTTCTCGTACTTGCCCTCTTCGCCCTTGTGCGCGTCGGCGTCGGCCGGGGTCTGGTCCAGCTTGCGCGTGACGTTGGGCCATTGCGCGGAGAAGGTATTGTTGAGCTCCAGCCACTGCTCCAGACCGCTCTCGGTGTCGGGCAGGATCGCTTCGGCCGGGCACTCGGGCTCGCACACGCCGCAATCGATGCATTCGCTGGGATTGATGACGAGCATATTCTCGCCCTCATAGAAGCAGTCGACCGGGCACACCTCGACGCAGTCCATGTATTTGCAGCGGATGCAGGCGTCGGTGACGACGTAGGTCATGGCAGGTTCGGCCCCTCAAGCGCCCGTCACGGGCGGTGTTCTGTCGTCTTCTGCTATGCAAGCCTCTCGGCAAGGTCAATCAAGACGCGCTTTCTGCGATCCATTCTCAATCTTGCGCGGGGACAGTGCCCGGCGTGAGTTCGGTGTAGCAGTCGCGCGCTTCGGCCGGCGGGCCGCGCCGGTGCGGCAAAGCCTCGATCCGCACCACGCGCACTTTCCCGCCATGGGTGACGAAGGCGAGCACATTGCCGGGGCGGACCGGCAGGTGCGCGCGCTCGACCCGGCGGCCGTCGATGCGGAAATGGCCGGATTCCGCGAGCGCGCGGGCGAAATTGCGCGAGGCGGAGATGCGCGACCACCACAGAAAGCGGTCGAGGCGCATGGCGTCAGCCATCGATCAGGTCCGCCAGCGCCGCGAACGCATTGTCGCGCGGGGCGGGCTTGGGCTTGGCGAGCGGGGTCAGCCCCTTCCACACCCAGCGCTGCGGCTGGCCTTCGCGTCCGCGCAGGGCCTGAAAGCCGAGCTGTGCCATTAGCCGCGCCAGCGTGTCGGCGGTCAGCCCCATCGAGGTGGCGAGCGCGGGGTCGGGCGTGAAGGGCGCGCGGCCCTTGCGCGCATCATGCGCGGCGCGGGCGATCCGCTCGGCGAGGTCGATGCGCACCGCCTGTTGCCCGAGCGGGCGATAGCCATGGTCGAGCGACGCGCCCGGTGCGGCACGCGGGAGCACGCTGGCGCCCTCCGCCGGACCGTCGCCAAGGTTCAGCAGCGCACGGCGCGCGGCGGCGGCGCGCGGCTTGAGCAGGCCGGGCATGAACAGGTCGAGCGTGCCGATCACCAGCCCGGCCTTGCGCAGCCGCTTGCGATCGTCGGCATCGAGCGCCTCGACCAATGCCCCGGCAGCGCGGCGCGGCATGAGGCCGCCGGTCTCAGCCAGCTGCCCGGCGAGCGCGCGCACACGGCTGCCGGCGCTGGCATCGCGGCTCAATGCGTCGAGCGCGGCAAGATCGGGCAGTTCGGCGGCGATGCGCGCATCGAGCCACGCGGCGATGCGCGCGCGGACGGCGTTGCGCGCGGGCGGATCGAGGCTGTCGAGCGTGCGGCACAGGCGCAGCGCGGGACGCAGTGGGTTGGCGGTGGCGTCGAGATGCGCGACGCGCGCGCCGCGCCAATGCACCTCCGCCCCGATCCGCGACAGCGCGTCGTCGGGTGCCTGCGCGAGGTCGGCGGCGCGGCGGCGCAGTTCGGGGGCGAGGCCCTTTTCGGCGGCGGCGAGCAGCATGCGCTTGTCCCCGGCGCGCGCATCGGGCGCCACCGCAAAGTGAAAGCCGCTGAGCTGGCCGAGCACATGATCCTCGACCGTCACCTCACCCTCCGGCCCGATCACGACGGGCAGATGCGATGCGTCGGCGCCGATCTGACGCAGCAGCACGGTGGTGCGCTTGTCGACGAAGCGCTGGGTGAGGCTGGCATGGAGCGCGTCGGACAGCTTTTCCTCCAGCGCGCGGGTGCGGTCGGCCCAGTGTGCGGGATCCTCCAGCCAGTCGGCGCGGTGCGCGATATAGGCCCAGCTGCGCGCGGCGGCGATGCGCCCGGCGATGCTTTCGACATCGCCATCGACGCGGTCGAGCCGGGCGATCTCGTCGGCAAACCAGATATGCGGGATATGGCCGCGCCCCTCGCTCAGATGGCGGAACACGCGCGACACGAAGCGCGCATGCGGGTCGAGGCCGAGCTTGCGGAAATCGGGCAGGCCGCACGCGGCCCACAACCGCGCGACCGCGCGCGGCGAGCGGACGCGGTCGCGTACCCAATCCTCGTCGGCGAGGCGCTTGAGCACCATCAGATCGGTTGCCTCGGGCGCGGCGCGCAGCATCGGGAGGTCGGGCTTGGCCTCCAGGCTCGCGATCAGTGCGTCGATGCCGGACAGGTCGGGCTCGCCTTCGCGCCAGTAGAGATGCTCGAGCGGGGGGACGCGATGCCCCTCGATCGCCGCGATTTCCTCGGGCGTGAACGCGCCCGGCCCTTCCTCGACCAATGCGCCGAAAGTGCCGTCGCGCTGGTGCCGTCCGGCGCGCCCGGCGATCTGCGCCATTTCGGCGATGGTCAGGCGGCGCTGGCGGCGGCCGTCGAACTTGTTGAGGCTGGCAAAGGCGACATGGCGCACATCGAGGTTGAGGCCCATGCCGATCGCGTCGGTGGCGACGAGATAATCGACCTCTCCCGCCTGGAACATCGCGACCTGGGCGTTGCGGGTGCGGGGGCTGAGCGCCCCCATCACCACCGCAGCGCCCCCGCGCAACCGCCGCAGCGCTTCGGCCACGGCATAGACTTCCTCGGCGCTGAACGCGACGATGGCCGAGCGTTTGGGCAGGCGCGAGAGTTTCTTGGCTCCCGCATAGGATAGTGTCGAGAAGCGCGGGCGGGTGATGATCTCCGCATCCGGCACCAACTTGCGCAGCACCGGGCGCAGGCTGTCCGAACCCAGGATCATCGTCTCATCGCGGCCGCGTGCGCGCAGGATGCGGTCGGTGAACACATGCCCACGTTCGGGATCGGCGCCGAGCTGGCCCTCGTCGAGCGCGACGAACGACACTTCGCGCTCCAGCGGCATCGATTCGGCGGTGCACAGGAACCAGCGCGCGCCGGGCGGAACGATGCGCTCCTCGCCGGTGACCAGGGCCACTTCCTTCGGTCCCTTGAGCGCGACCATGCGGTCATAGACTTCACGTGCCAGCAGCCGCAGCGGGAAGCCGATGATGCCGCTCGAATGCGCCGCCATCCGCTCGATCGCGAGATGCGTCTTGCCGGTATTGGTCGGGCCGAGCACCGCAGTGACCGGGCTGTTCGGGGAACGCGCCATCACCGGACAAGATTGCCCCGAGTCGAGCGCGGCGCAAGGCACTGCGCAGGGGTTTCCCTAGCGATTTCGGTTAATAACACGCCCCATCCCCGCACCGGCACGACTCGCCGCAAGAAGCGGGCGGGCCGCACCTGCTTAATTTGACATTAGCATATACTATCCACAACCGTTCGGGTGGTGCCGGGGGAGCGGCAATTCGTTCAAACGATTGTGAGTGGGGGCAGCGCGCCTTGTTTCTGCGCAGCGATCATGGATCGGAGCAATCGGGCGGTGCGGCGGCGCTGTCGTTCGGGCGCGGCGTCGATGTGCGCACGCCTGGACTGATCGAGCGATTCCGCGAACGCCACCCGGATTTCGAACTGATCCCCGATCTCGGCTCACGCATCGGCAGCGCCGAATGGTTTCGCGGTGCCGCGACCTGCGCAGGCCTGTGCGCCTTCGTCTATCTGCTGTCGCCCGGCTTCGAACGCCCGATCTTTGGCAGCGTGCCCTCGGCACAAGCCGCAAGCGCCGATCTGATGCGCGCCCAGGCGATCGCGCCTCTCGACAAGGGTGGGGTGACCGGCACCAAGCTCGCCGCGAGCCGGCTCGTCACGCCGCTGACCGACACGCCGGAACGGCCGATCATCCAGCATAGCGTGACCCTGGGGTCGGGCAGCGGGCTGCAGTCCGCGCTGGCGCGGGCCGGAGTCGGCGCGAGCGAGGCGGCCACTGCCGCCGACCTCATCGGCGGCGCGATGGCGCTGGGCGACCTCAAATCGGGGACGCAGCTTGATCTGACGCTGGGTCGCCGGGTCGATAAATCGGCACCGCGCCCACTGGAAAAGCTCGCCTTCCGTGCGCGTTTCGACCTCAGCCTCGAACTGGTGCGCACCCCGACCGGCCTGGCGCTCAACGAAATTCCGATCGCGGTCGATCATACCCCGCTGCGCATCCGCGGCCGGGTGGGGGAGAGCCTGTATCGCTCGGCCCGCGCCGCCGGCGCGCCCGCCCGTGCGGTCGAGGCCTATATCCGATCGATCGCGACGCGCACGCCAATCGGCCGGGTCGGGTCGGACGCGGAATTCGACATCATCGTCGAACAGGCACGCGCCGCGACCGGCGAAGTCCAGCTCGGCAACCTCCTCTATGCTGGTCTCAACGGCGGCGGCGCGGGCAAGCTGCAGCTCGTCCGCTGGGAAGAGGGTGGCAAGGTCAGCTGGTATGACGGCGCCGGCAAGGGTGAGCGCAAGGGCACGATGGCAATGCCCGCGTCGGGCCGCATCAGCTCGGGCTTCGGCCTGCGGCGTCACCCGGTGCTGGGCTTCAGCCGGATGCACAAGGGGCTGGATATTGCGGCAGGCTATGGCGCGCCGATCCGCGCGGCCAATGACGGGGTCGTCGCGTTCGCCGGACGCAATGGCGGCTATGGCAATTTCGTGCGGCTCAACCACAGCGGCGGCATGGGCACCGGCTATGGCCATATGAGCCGCATCGCGGTGCGCAGTGGTCAGCGGGTCAGCCGGGGACAAGTGATCGGCTATGTCGGGTCGACCGGCATTTCGACCGGGCCGCACCTCCACTACGAACTCTATCGCAACGGCGTTGCGATCAATCCGCGTTCGGTCAGCTTCTCGGTCGTCCAGCAGCTTGGCGGAACCGATCTGCGCGCGTTCAAGTCGAAGCTGTCGCAGCTGCTGGCGGTGCCGGTCGGCGGCACGCGCAACAAGCCCGCCAAGACCGACGACGCCGAGTGATCGGTCGCCGTGCGCTGATCGCCGGGGCGGCTGCTGCGTCGGTCGCGCCTGCCTTTGCCAAGCGCCGCGCGGAACTCTGGACCTTCGATTCGCTCGATCGCATCGGCGGCCTGACGCCGCGCGTGATCGGCGCGCCGCAGCTGATCGATGGTCCGCTCGGCAAGGCGGTGCTGTTCGACGGGGTGCGTGACCAGCTGCTGATCCCGCGCCATCCGCTTGCGGAGACGCCCCGCTTCACCTTTGAGGCCCTGTTCCGCCCCGATGGCGGCGCGTTCGAGCAGCGCTGGTTCCATCTGGAGAGCGGGGACGAATCGGCCGCGAGCGCCAAGGTCGGCCAGCGGATGCTGTTCGAGATCCGTACCGAGGGCAGCGAATGGTGGCTCGACACCTTCCTGCTCGGTCCCGGCTATCGCGCGCCGTTGATCGACGCAGGCAAGCGCTGGCCGGTCGGGCGCTGGCACCATGTTGCGCAAAGCTATGACGGGCGGGTCTATCGCGCCTTCGTCAACGGCGTCGAACAGGCGCGCGCCGAACTCGCCTTTGTGCCGCAGGCGCCGGGTGTGGCGTCGGTGGGGATGCGGATGAACGCGGTGAGCCCGTTCAGGGGCGCTGTTCGCGTGGCGGCGTTCACGCGCGGCGAGGCGCTGGAACCGAAGCGCTATCTGTTGAAGATTCCGCGCTGATCCAAAGCGTCAGCCCCCGCTTTCGCGGGGGTGACGATTGGGGTTCTCTATCGGCCCTGCGCGCGCCAGCGACGGATCGTGCGGTCGAGGATCTGGTCCTCGCCCCCCATGTGCCGCCACAGTTCGGAGAAAAGCGGGTCGCCCGAAGCCGGGCGCTTTGCCTCATCGAGCGCGTCGAACGCGACGCGGACCGGGGTGGCGACGCCTTCGCCGACCATGATGCACTCGCGGTTGCGCAGCGCGGGGATGGCGTCGAGGAAGCCGCGTGCGCCTTCGGGCATGGCCGCGCGCACGAACGCCTGGTCGCGGTCGTTGTTGAGGCGCATCGAGATGATCGTGCCGCATTGCGACAGCACGCCTTCGGCCAGGTCCGACGGACGCTGGGTGATCAGGCCCAGCGACACACCATATTTGCGGCCTTCCTTTGCGATGCGGCTGAGGATGCGGCCGACCGACGATCCGTCGGCGTTGCGTTCATTGGGGACGTAGCGGTGCGCCTCTTCGCAGACGAGCAGGATCGGGCGCTGCGCTTCGCCGCGCGACCAGATCGCATAGTCGAACACCATGCGGCTGAGCACCGCGACGACGACGCTGGTGATCTCGCTCGGCACGCCCGACACGTCGATGATCGAGATCGGCTTGCCGTCGCCGGGCAGGCGGAAGATGCGGCTGATAAAGCTCGCCATCGTGTCCGACACCAGCATGCCGCTGAACATGAAGGCGTAGCGCGGGTCGGCCTTGATCTCGTCGATCTTGCCCTTGAGGCGCAGATAGGGGGCAGTGTCGGTCGCCTTGTCCATCTTGCCCATTTCGAGCTGCAGGATCTGGGTCAGGTCGGACAACAGGTACGGGATCGGCGCATCGACGGTCAGCTTGCCGAACTCGGCGGCGAGCCGGTTCTTCTGCTTCGCCATCAGGATGCAGCGGGCGAGGATGTCGGCATCGACCTGACGGTCCGACCCGTCGGTGGTCAGGAACACTTCGCAATGTTCCTCGAAGTTCATCAGCCAGTACGGCATGGCAAGGTTCGACACGTCGAACAGTGCGCCATTGGTCTTGAACGCGGCCGAATATTCGCCGTGGGGATCGATCATCACGACATGGCCTTGCGGCGCGAGCTCGCAGATGCGGTGCAGGATCAGCGCGGCGGCGGTTGATTTGCCGGTGCCGGTCGATCCGAGCAGAGCGAAATGCTTGCCCAGCATCGAATCGATATAGAGCGCGGCGCGGATGTCCTTGGTCGGATAGACATTGCCGACCTCGATATGCGCGCGGTCGTCGGCGGCGTAGATCTGCTTCAGGTCGGCGGTGGAGACCGGGAAGACCGGGGTGCCGGGGACCGGATAGCGGGTGACGCCGCGGCGGAAGCTGTAGAGCTTGCCGGTCAGCTTTTCCTCGTCGCCCTCGCCCAGGAAATCGACCTGCGCGATCACCGTGCCGCTGCGCGGGTCGAGGCGGAGCGCGCGGACATTGGCGATCAGCCAGCTATTGCCCGAACGCAGCTTGATCTGGCTGCCGACGGTACCCGCGCCGGCGATCGCGGGGTCGGCGCTGGTGGCGAGTGAATCGAGTGCGGCGGTGTCGAACACGACCTCGCTCGACGCGCCGCCGATGGCGGAAACCGCGCCGATACCGTGACCGGTCGAAGGCGCCGCACAATCGCTCGCCTCCGATGCGGGACGGATACGGTCGAATCGCTGGCCGCCCATATCTTCACTCATCACGCGCTGCTGCTCCCCCTGCAAAACAGCGTGGTTCTACGGACTGTGGGTAAAGAAGTGGTTCGCGCGGCGGAGATAATGCCGCCCACCAACGACTTAGAATCTGCGGAAGATCGCCCCGGCAGCCCAGCCGAACCCGATCGACAGCAGCACGGCAGCGATGCCGTAGAGGATCGAATTGCGCTCTGCCGCGCGCGCGACCCAGCGTTCGAAGCCGGACTTGCGGATGTCGATCTCGCGCACTGCAGCCGCCAGCACGCGGCCGTCGCGGATCAGGAAGGTTTCGGCAGTGAAGCGCCCCACCGGCACGCGCGCGGGGATCTGGATGCGGCCGCGATAGAGGACATTGTCGGTGATCTCGACCGTGCCGGGCGCCTCGTAATAAAGGCCCGCGCGGCGCTTGAGGTCCACCAGCCCGGCGTCGAAGCGCGACTGGACGGTCGGCGCTGCGCCCGACGCCGGGGAGAGCTGAAGGCTGTCGAGTCCGAGTTCGTAGATGGCGCGGGTGCGCGCATCGACGATGCGCTTGATCGGGCGGGACGAGGCGATCGCGTAGAAGGACGGGGCCGAGCGATAGCGGGTGCGATCGGCATTGACCCAGATGCCCGCCACCCGCTGCTTCTCGCGCACCAGCACCGATTCGGTCGGCCCCTTGACCACCACCACGATGTCGGTGGGCGGATCTCCCGGCCGTGGCGCGCTATTGCCCGGCTGAACGATCGCGCCGAACAGCAGCAGCTCGGCACCGGTGAAGGAATAGATGATCTCGATCTCGCGCTGCGACACGTCGGGGACGAGTGTCGGCTTGGCCTGTCCCAGCAGCAACGGTGCGGCGAGCGCGAGGAGGAGCGCGGCGCGCTTCATCCCAGCTCGACCGAGTAGATCTCGTCCGGCTGCCAGGCGAGGCCGAGCACCATGCGCAGTGCGACCAGCAACACCATGACGCCGAGCGCGAGGCGCAGATACTCGGGGCGTGCGCGCGCGGCAAAGCGTGCGCCCAGCTGCGCGCCGACCACCGATCCGAACAGCAGCAATGCGGCCAGCACGATGTCGACCGCCTTGGTCGTCAGCGAATGGACCATGGTCGCCGCCGCGCTGACGAACAGGATCTGGAACAGCGACGTGCCGACCACGACCTGCGCCGGCATGCCGAGCAGATAGAGCATCGCCGGGATCAGGATGAACCCGCCGCCAACGCCGAGCAGCATGGTGAGGATGCCGGTGGCAAAGCCGAGCAGCAGCGGCGCGAGCGGGGAGATGTAGAGGCCCGAGCGGTAGAAGCGCCAGCGCAGTGGGAGCGCCGCGACCATCGGGTGATGCCGCCGCCGCCGCGCCCGTGTCGTCACCCCAGTCCGCGCCGAGCGGATCGCGCCGAGCGATTCGGACAGCATCAGCCAGCCGATCGAACCCAGCATCACGACATACAGGACCGCGATCACCGTATCGATCTGCCCGCTCGCCTGAAGCAGGCGGAACAGCAATGCCCCCGCGCCGGAGCCGAGCACGCCGCCCCCGATCAGCACCCACGCCATGTGCAGATCGACGCCGTTGCGACGGAAATGCGCGAACACGCCCGATACGCTCGCCCCGGTCACCTGACTGGCGGCGGACGCGGCGGCGACGGTGGGCGGGATACCATAGACGATCAGCAGCGGCGTGGTCAGGAACCCGCCGCCGACGCCGAACATGCCCGACAACAGCCCGACGCCCAGCCCCAGCAACACGATGACCAGCGCGTTGACCGAAAGACTGGCGATGGGAAGGTACAGGTCCATGAGTGTGTTCTGCCTAGCCCCTCGTGCGCCACTGCGGAAGGGCGCGTGGCCTAGAAATCCGCCCCCAGCGTCAGCGCCGGGCCCGTTCCGGGGCGCGCATCGCCGCCGACCCGCTCGCGCCAGTCGAGTGCGATCCGCACGGACTGGCCTGATAGGGGCAGGGTGGTGACGGCGGTGGGACCGAGATCGATGCGCGCCGCCTCGCGCTGAACAGCACCCCAGGCACCCGCGCCGAGCGCGAGCTGCGCCGTGCCCAGCGCGGCGACGGGGCGGGTGATGCGCAGCGCGCCGTCGGCAAAGGGCTCGACCCGAGCGCGCTTGACCGCGCCCGCCTGGGCATAACCCTCGAGCTCGAAGGCGAAGGGCAGGTCGACGCCGCTGACCCCGCCGACGACAGCGACCGCAGGGCCGGATTTGCCGCGATCCAGCGCGACCCGCTGTTCGGCCAGGAAGCGCATCGGCGCGCGCCAAGGCCGCCACTCGATCCCGAGCGCCAGCTCGCGCCCGCTGCCCGCCAGCGGCGTGGTGGCGCGAGCATAGAGCGTCAGCCGCCCGCGCCGGTCGAGCCTGCGCGCGACACGCAGCCCGGCCTGATCGCCGCCCAGCATCGTGCCGCCGACCCCCGCGCCGCGCCGCGTGACCAGCCATGCGCTCCCCTCCCACCGGCCTGACGCCGCGCGGTCGGGCAGCATCGCGGGCGGGGCGGGGATGCGGGGAAGCGCCTCAGCGTGCGCCGCACCGTCCTGTTCGGTGCCGAAAGACAGGAGGTTGAGCATCGCATATCCCGCCATGGGCGGCGGGGGTGCAGGGAGGGC
>VYKS01000052.1_pt1 | contig 79230 bp, 75 predicted proteins | sample 5114511 | NCBI WGS metagenome assembly VYKS01 (sample SAMN12291795, study PRJNA351875) | freshwater metagenome | isolation source: freshwater lake | place: USA: Michigan, Gull Lake | collected 2011-07-05 | reverse complement strand
GCGGACCGAGCTGGGTCGCCTGACCGTGCGCGCGCCGATCGCGGGAGAAATCCTGACCGTTGCGATCCGGCCCGGCGAATATGTCTCGACCATGGGCGGGACCAGCCAGCCGTTCATTCAGATGGGCGCGACCGATCCGCTGCATGTGCGCATCGACATCGACGAGGAACAGGCCCCGCGCGTCGCGCTGGGCGCTGCCGCAATCGTGTCGCCGCGCGGCGATGCGGGGCGGCAGGTCGAGGCGCGCTTCGTCCGTGCCGAGCCGCTGATCGTGCCGAAGCGATCGCTGACCAACAGCGCGCAGGAGCGGGTCGATGTCCGCGTACTGCAGCTGATCTACGCGCTGCCCGAAACCAATGGCGCGTTCCGCGTCGGGCAACAGGTCGACGCGTTCATCCCCGCGCGCAAGGACGGCAAATGAGCCGGGGTCAACGTCTTGCCGTGCTGACCCTGTCGGCGGCGCTTGCTGGATGCGTGGCTGGGCCTGCGCCCGAAATCGCGACGCCGGTCCCCGAACTGCCCGCGCGCTTTGCGATGATCCCGCCCGAGACCGGCGGTGCGGTCGCCGATCTGTTGCCGAACACCGATCCGGGGTTCGTGCGGCTGTCGCGCGCGGCGCTGGCGAACGCGCCGACACTTGGCGAAGCGCTGGCGCGGATCGACGAGGCGCGCGCGCGGCTCGGACGCGCGCGGGCGGAGGCGTTGCCGACCATCGGGGCCAATGGCGCGGTGACCGGCACGCGCAGCAACCCCGACCAGTTCGGCGCGAACCTGCCCCCCGGTGTCGAGATTGCCGCCGAGCGCGCCAGCTATGCCGCCAATCTGACCGCGCAATGGGATGTCGACCTGTTCGGGCGGGTGCGGGCGCAGCAGCGGGCGGCGCAGGCGCGCCTCGACGCCGCCACCGCATCGGCGCAGGCGGTGCGCATCGCGCTGGTCGGGGAGATAGCTGCGTCGGTGATCGACTGGCGCACCTTGTCGGCGCGCCGCGATGCACTGAGCCAGGATCTGGCGGCGGCGGAGCGGCTGGGTGCGCTGGCCGGGAGCCGCGCGCGCGCGGGGATCGTCTCCGGCCTCGATCCGGTGCAGGCACGCGCGCTGGCGGAAACTGCGCGGACGCGACTGGCGGCGGTGGCGGGCGAAGAGGCGCGGCTGATCGGGCGGCTGACCACGCTTACGGCGCAGGATGCGGAACGCGTGCGCGCGGCGCTGCGGATGCCGCCACAGCCGGTGCTGGTCGATGCGGCGGAGCTGGCCTCGGCTCCGGCCGCGATCACCTATTCCGCGCCGCCCGCTTTGCCCGCGACCCTGTTGCAGAACCGGCCCGACATCCTCGCGGCAGCGGCGACGCTGGAGGCGCAGGATGCCGAATTGGCGGCGGCGGCGCGGCGGCGCTTTCCGGCGCTGCGGCTCGATGCGTCCCTGGGGCTGCTTGCCTTTGGCCTTGGCAATTTGTTCGACAGCGACTCGGTGGTCGGTTCGCTTGGGGCATCGCTTGCCGCGCCGCTGCTCGATTTTGGACGGATCGCGGCGGATATCGACGCGGCGGCAGCGGGGAAGCGTGCGGCGTTTCAGGCCTATCGCGGCGCGGTCTATATGGCGCTGGGCGAGGCCGAGGCGGCCTATGGCGTGATCGCTGCGGCAGACCGGGAGGAAGTGTCGGCGCGGCGCGAGCTGATTGCGCTCGATCGCGCCGCCCGGCTGATTGCCGACCGTCAGCGTGCGGGCCTGGCCGACATGACCGCGCTGACCGAGGCGCTGCGGCAGGCACTGGCCAGCCGCGAACGCGCGGTCGCGGCGGAGGGCCGGGCGGCGCGCGCGCGCGTCGTGCTGTGGCAGGCGTTAGGGGGCAGCCCGCTCTGACGGGGCGCGCGCATCGCGGAAGAAGCCCCATTCGATCCAGTGGGTGCGGCACCCCTGCGGGCCGCTCCAGGATCGCTGAACCTCGCTGAGATCGAGTCCGAAGCGGGTCGTGACGGTCGCCAGTGCCGCATCGATCGCGACGCCATCGGCCAGCCGTTCGAGCAGAGCGTGCTGCACTTCACTCAGCGGAACGGTGCGCGTGCGGTAATCGGTGCGGACCAGCGCGACCCGATGTGCGCCCGGGGCGGGGGCGGGGATCGGCGGCGCCTCACCCCGGCGGACGGCGTGGTAGAAGGCTGCTACCGGAAAGCGATAGCTGCCGAGCGCGAAGGCGGGTTGAAGGCGCAGGGCAGCGTCCGGGGTGTCGCGGGTGGCATAGGCCTGTCCCTCATGCCCCGGCGCGTCGAACATCGCGAACACGGCATATTCGAACCGGGCAAGGTCGATCATGAACGCGACCCATGGCGCGGCTGCCTCCGGCGCGGGGCAGTTCGCCTCCAGCCATGCCGGAAAGCGCCGGCCTAGGTCGTACAGCGTGTGCCGCGCGGGCGGGCAATCGCGGATATAGTCGGCGACGAAATCGTCGAACAGGTCGCGCCCCAGCGCATGGCACAGCGCCGGAAACTGCTCGCGCATGCACGCCGCGATGCGCAGGAAATAGCCGCGCTGATAGATGTGCAGTCCCGCCGCCGGGTCGAGCCGTCCGCCGCTGCGGAACAGGGCTGCGGGCGCGGCGGGATCGGCGGCGGGGTCGATCAGCGCGGCGTGCATCCGCCCCTGCAGGTCTGCCAGCGGGGTCACGCGGCCTGCTCCACGACGCTGTCCATCGCGCGCGGGATCAGGAAATCGACCGGGTTGGAAATGCCGCCCCCGCGCTCCGTGCTCGCATCCGCCGGGAGTGGCGCGGGGGCGTCGCCCATATAGCGCTCGGCTTTGTGCAATTCGGCCAGGCATTCGGCAAAGTCGGGGATGCGGTCGTCCCATTCGAGCAAGGTCGCCGCACCCCCGGTGCGCGTCCAGGCGGTGCGGAACAGCTCCCACACTTCGGCCCGCACCGGGCGGTCATGCGTGTCGATGACGTGGCTGCCCAGGTCCTGATGCCCGGCGAGGTGCATCTGGACGACGCGGTCGCAGGGAAAGGCATCGAGATAGGCGTGCGGGTCGGTGCCGGCGTTGAAGCAGCTGACATAGACATTGTTGACGTCAAGCAGCAGGCCGCAGCCGGTGGCGTCGGCGAGCGCGCGCAGGAATTCCGGCTCGTCGATCGTCGATTGGGCGAAGCGGACATAAGAGCTGGGGTTTTCGAGGATCAGCGGGCGTTCGAGCCGGTCCTGCACTTCGATCACCCGCGCGGTGACATGGGCGAGGCTCTCCTCGTTCAGCGGCATCGGTAGAAGGTCGTGCGAATTATGGCCGTTGACCCCGGTCCAGCACAGATGATCGCTGATCCAGGCCGGGCGCACCTCGTCCGCCAGCCGTTTCAGCGTGGCGAGATAGGCGGTGTCGAGCGGATCCGTGCTGCCGATCGACAGCGAGACGCCGTGCAGCACCACCGGATGGCGTTCGGCGATCGCGCGCAGCACGGCGCGGGGCCGGCCGCCCGAGTCCATGAAATTCTCCGAAATCGCCTCGAACCACAGATCGCGCGGCGCGCCGGAGAGGATCGCGTCGAAATGAACGTTGCGCAGGCCCAGCCCCAGCCCGAGCCGGGGCAGGTCCGCGAGTGCGTCGTCAGCTGCAGCCACCGGCGCCGCTCATCCCGCTCGACCCGCATGCGGTCATGTTGCCGCGCTGTTCATTGTCGGCCGAAATCCACAAATAGGTGGGACCAGTGCCGGCAAAGGCTGCGGGCGGGCTGCCGGGGGTTTCGGGGAAGACATGGCTCGCGGGAATCTTCCCCGCCGCTTGCGCCGCGAGCAGCTCGGCGCGGGTCGCTTGCCAGTTCGCCTCGAACACTTCGCGCGCGCGCACCCACACGCTCTTGCCCTGATTGGGTCCGTTGGTGCTGAACCGTTCGGCGTTGATCGGCGTGGCGCACGACCCTTGCGAGCGGCAGTCATTGGCGCCGGGATTGTTCATCTCCTCGCCCGTGCCATAAAGGCCGCAGCCGCCCTGACCCTTGCACTCGTTCTGGACGTGGCAGGTATGGTCGGTGCCGGTGGAGCAATAGCCCTGCCCGGCACAGGCATTGGGCTGGCGGCCCGGCGCGCCGAGCGTGCCGAACCGGTCCGACCCGGCACAGGCATTCAGGCCCATGCACGCATGCAGCGGCATCCCTTCCGGCTGCGGCCCGATCTTGCCCGACCCGGGAAAGGCGGGTTCGTCGGGATAAGGATAGGGCGTCGGGACGGGCTCACCGGGCTTTACCGGGGGCATGGAGCAGGATGCCATGGGTCGTTCCTCTCGCAATCGGTCAGCGTTGCCGCGCGGCGATCCAGTACGGACCGACATCGGGCAGGTGCATCGGGACATTGTTGGTGCCGGTCTTCGAGATCGCGACGCCGACATAATAGATCACGTTCTGAAGCACGCCGATCAGGTCGCTGTCCGCCTTCTCGACCTTCAGCGCGGCGGCGTTGGTGCTGCCCGGCGCAAACAGCGCCTGGACATGCTCGACCACTTCATCGACGTCGAGCTGCGCGATCAGCGCATTGGCCGCCGCAATCGCCTTGTTGCCATAGTCCTTCAGCCCCTCGAACGACACTTCGCGTTCGCCGAGCGAGACATTCTCGAACGTCGGCCCCATCATCGTCCCGGCATAATCGCCGCTAGGGATCGGGATCTGGCGGATGGTGCGGATATATTTGTCGAGCACCCAGATCATCGACCGGTGCAGCCCTTCGTTGAAGAACAGCTTCTGCTTCTCCGGCGGGACCAGATACACCGTCTCGGTCATCACCAGCATATATTGGAAGCACGCGCTGCAGAAATTGGCGATGTCGCGATAATAGTCGGGATAGGCGTCGGCGCGGGGGCTGTCGGGCATGTTCACCAGCACCCCGGCGTCGAGCAGCGCCTGTTGCGTCATCGCCGGCTGGATCACGTCAGCGGGGGCGGGCGGCTGGGGCGGGCGCACTTCCGCTGTGCCGTGATAATCCGCGAACTGCGCCTGCAGCGTCAGGAACTTCACATAATGCGACTCTTCGTCCTTTGACGGGTCGTCATCGGGGCTGGGGCCGATATCCGGAATCGGCACGCCTTCGCCCTGGTCGCAGATCGTGTCGATTGCGGTCGCCGCATCCTGGATCGAGCGGATCGCGATCAACTGGGTTGCGCCGGCATGGCTGTCATCGGCATCGGGGAACACCGCCGCTGCCGCCGCGCCCTGGACCGAATCGGCCCAGCTGACCGTGGCCGGCGGCGCGGGATTCCACGGATCGAACCCGGCCGAGGGATAGACCGTGTCGACGTTGTTTGGGGAGTAGTTATAGGGCTGGATCGCATGTTCGACCGACCCGCGCTGAAAGTCGGAATCGTCGAGGAACTGGGTGCTGAGCAAACAGCGGATGTACGAATAGAATTGCCCGATCGTGTCCCAATTGCTGTCCTGTGGCGGGGCGTTCCACTGTTCGGGATATTCGATCTGCAGGAAGTGCCACAGCTGTTCGAAGCCGAGCTTGGCGAGCGGGATCTGGACCGCGGTCTTGCCGTCCGGCCCCGCCGGACCCTGCGGATTGTGATAGGGCAGGCCGGTCGGGTAGCTGGCGGGCGCCTTGCCATAGAGCTGGGGCATCACGCCCATCGACCACAGCACGTTGGACGACAGCGACATGTGGAGCATTTCCTCCACCGCCACGCTCATGATGATGCCGCCCGCCTTGTTCGCGAACAGCTGCGCGTCGCTGATCGTCTCCCCGCTCTCATTGTTCCGGATCAGCGAGTAATAAGTGTAGAGATAGATCGGGATCGTCGCGAGTTCGATCTCGACCGCCGTCTGCAGATCGTTCTGCAGCCGCGCCAGCACCTGATCGCGGGTCCATGTTGCGTTGAGCGTCGCCACAAATGCCTGTTCGGCGGGTGTCAGCGGCGTAACCGGATCCGGCATGTCTGGAATCCCCCCTCAGGTCCGACAATATGTGACGCCGGGGTATAGTAATTTCGGAAATACCCCTGCTTCCGCTCAGATATATTCCGCTAAAACTCTACTCACAACGGTAAAAAGCGGGCTTCCGCATAACTTTATTGGTGAATAGACCATTACGGACAAAATCATTTGCCACTTCGGGTGCTGGCCCGTTAAGCTCGTTCAAATCAAGGCACCTGTGTCGCGACTGTCGAGTCTCGATCGCGGGTGGCTGATCGGTACTGCGTTGTTTCCTGGGGAATTTATCCATGAGCAACCTGGCCGGTAAAGCCTATGGCATGAACGTCATCACGCCGATGCGGCCGCGTGTGACCTGGATCAACAATTTCCTGTTCATGATCTCGCGCTCGCTCCCGGCGACCTTGTCGGGACTGTTGGGGCTGGGTTTCATTCATTTTGCACGCTGGGTCATTATCCGGCGCGATCAATGGCCGCAGCTGGGCCAGCCGCCCGCCACTCTGACCAACGATTACATGCTGTTCTGCAGCAATTTCAACGGCACCTGGGACCAATATATCGATGCATTCGCCGACGGTATTCCGGGCGGGCTCGACCTGTTCTGGTATTCGAGCACCAAATATCCCAACTCGATCCCGATCACGCCGTTCAAGAACTACATCCGCGCCAATCAGGTCGACACCAGTTACTATTACAATGCAACGCCGGGCAGCGGGCAGCGCGACATCAAGCTGGCGCTCAAGCTCTCGCACGATCTGGCCGCCATCGCCGCCAAGGCGAGCACGTTGAGCGACGCCGAACTCGCCTCGGCCTATGAGCGGCTGTTGATCGCCAATCAGGGTGGCCTCGGATCGCCCGGCTATGCGCCGGTCGCGAGCACGGATACCGCCGCCGCCGATCGCAACCGCGCCGACGCCGAACTGGGCCTGTGGGGCGAAGGCGGCAGCGGCGCGATCGAGGCCGAACGCGCGTTGGAGCCGGTGGCACCGGAAGTCGTCATCGCCTCCACCGCCAATGACGATGTGGACGCCCGCGCCGCGGTTCGCGCGGTGGTTGCCGCCGCGCTCAATTCCACGCCGCACACCGACGAGAAGCCAAAGGTCGCCGATCCGCCAGTCGAGCCGCCCGCCGATGCATCCACCGAGAAACGGGAGAAGGTCGATGGCTAATATCGATGTCAGCAGCTATTTCTTCACCGCTGCGGTGCCGGTGTGCAACGAAGGCATTGTCGAGCATGCCGGGATCAAGAGCTCGCCGATCCATGTCATCCGGCAGGTGTTCGAAACGCTTCCCACGGCGCTGCAATCGCCCGCGACCGAGGAAATCGGGCTGAACAGTCCATTTTCGCGCAATCTGCGGACGCATTTCACGCGCTTCGTGATCCTCGATCAGCCCTATTTCAACGGGCGCGATCACAGCAATGCGCTGGTCAATGCAGTGGTGGGGACCGATCTGCTCGCGCCGCAGCCGGTCGATCAGATTACCTGCCCCTATATCTTCTGGACGATCGATTTCGATCTGCCCGGCCCCGCAGGAATCGGCGAACCGCGCCGCTATCTGGAGGAATTATGGGGCCAGATGGAGGCCGAGCTGCGCTCGATCTTCCAATATTGCTATGCGTTCGACACGGTGACCGATGCGGCGAGCTTTGCCAGCTACATCCTGCGCTGCCAGATCGAAACGACGATGCCGTTCCATGACTATTGGTACGTGCCGCCCAAGCTCAGTTCGATCTCGATCCCCGCGCTGGCACTGATCCCGGGTTCGGGCGCGCTGATGCTGCTCGCGGCGCTGGTCGCCGCCATCCTGCGCTGGACCGGATGGCACTGGGCGGCTGGCTTTGCGGGGTGGGGCGGGTGGAGCTGGATCCCCTGGGTCGGTCTCGTAGTCCTGATCGCCGGCCTCGTGATCGATTATTACTGGATCCTGTGGAAGGGGCGGCAACCCTATCCGGCGGCACCGGGCAGCGACCTGCGCAACGTGCTCAAGGGGCTCTATCTGCAACAGGCCTTCACCCGCTTTGCGATGGAGCAGCAGCGGCGCGATCCCGCCGAATGGGGCGCGGCGTTCCGCACCTTCCTCGCCACCACCCGACCGGGTGATCTGGACGGGCCGACCCAGCCTCCGGGCGTGATCCGCAGCACGCTGACCGGAGACGCCGCATGACCAACGCCACGCATAGTGCGCCCGCCGCCACGCTGCTCGACCTGGCCGATATTCAGGGTGGCATCCTGCGCACCTATGGCGATGGCTTTCCCAAGGGGCGCAACTTCTACCTCACCGTGCGCGACGCGCGCAAAGGGCGCGCCTTCGTCACCGCGCTGCTACCCAAGATCACGACTGCGGCGCGGTGGAAGGATCCGAACCGGCAGGAGCCGTTGCTGCGCACCCGCAATCCGCGCGTGAAGGATATTGCGCGGGCCGAGGGTGAGCCCGACTATCCCGGCCGGGTGCAGCTGATGAAGCCCAAGGTGACGCTGAACATCGGCTTCACCTTCATGGGCCTGCTCGCGCTGGGCGTGCCGACGCGGACGCTGCGCGGGATGCCGGACGATTTCATCGACGGGATGGAGGCGCGTGCGGCCTTGCTCGGCGACGACCCGTTCCTCGACAAGCGCGACGCGGTGTGGCGCAATTCCAGGGGCGACAAGCGGGTCCATATCCTGCTGACGCTCTATGCCCAGCAGAATCCCGATGGCACTGCCTGTCCCGAGCTCGACGCCGAAACCGACGCGATCGTCGCACTGTGCCGGAAATTGCGGGGCGGCGTGACGCTGCTCGACGGGGTGGGGCCGAACAACGCCAAATGGCAGGATCTGTCGGCGGTGATGCGGCAGGACGGCGACCGCTATTGGCCGACCAACAAGGAACATTTCGGCCTGTCCGACGGGTTCGGCGACCCGGTCTTTTCCGGCCAGTTTTCGGGCGAGGCAGAGCGGGTGCGCGTGGCCGGAGGCGGCAAGTTGATGGCGGATGGCAGCTGGCAACCGCTGGCGACCGGCGAGTTTCTGCTCGGCTATCCCGACGAGGCGCAGGAGATTCCGGGCGCAGCGATGCCGATCGCGTTCAGCCGCAACGGCACCTTCATGGCCTATCGCAAGCTGCACGAGGCGGTCGGCACCTTTCACGCTTATGTCGACGAACAGGCGCAGCGTTATGCGAGCGTGTATCGCGTGCCGCATCAGGAGGCGGTGGACACGATCAAGGCCAAGATGGTCGGCCGCTGGGAGGATGGCGTGCCGCTGATGGTCGCGCCGACCTATGCCGACTGGCAGCGCTTCCGCGCCGAGCTCGACCAGGCGCGGGCGGAAAAGGACAAGGCAAAGCTCGCGGCGATCGCGCTCAAATTCACCAACTTCATCTATGCGTCCGATCCTGCGGGATCGAAATGCCCGGTGACCTCGCACCTGCGCCGCGCCAATCCGCGCGACACGCTCGGCCCGACCTTCGACGCGAACGGTATGTCGAAGGACGGCAGCGCGATCATCAACCGCCGCCGCATCCTGCGGCGCGGCCTGCCTTATGGCCAATATGACGCCAGCGCGCCGAAGGATGATGGCGACCATGGCATCATCTTCATGGCGATCTGCACCAACCTATTTCGCCAGTTCGAATTCGTGCAGCAGCAGTGGATGCAGTACGGGCTCGATTTCAACGCGGGCAGCGACACCTGTCCGGTGATCGGCAACCATGCCGAAAAGGACGATCCCAAGCTGGTCATTCCGGTCGACCCGGAGGTGGGGAAACTGCCGTTCATCTGCGACCGGCTGCCGCAGCTCGTCGAGCCGCGCGGCGGGGATTATTTCTTCCTGCCCAGTATGACGGCGCTGCGCATGATCGGAATGGGGATCATCGACCCGACCTGAAGGAGGCGCCTGTGCAGTGGTTGTTGAACCTGCCGACCGCGATCTGGCGCCGGCTGATGCTGATCCTGCAGGGGCTGTGGTCGGTGATCTGGCTGATCGGGGCGGGGATCGGCGCGCTGTTCGGCCGGGGCGGGGCGATCGGCAGCCGGCTCGGCGCCGCGATCGGCGGGCCGGAGGGGCAGCGCAAGGTGTTCGCGGTGCTGCGGCTGCTCCAGCCCAATCTGGTGCTCAAGCGGCGGATCATCGCGTCCTACTCCAATAACGGTATCACCGCGATCGCCACGCGCCATGACGATGTCACCGACATTCTCAGCCGCGACGCGGATTTCGGCGTGGTCTATGCCCCGCGCATGGAGATGATCACGGGGGGTGAGAACTTCTTCCTCGGGATGCAGGATACGCCGCGCTACACGCGCGACACGTCGAACATGCGGCTGGTGGTGCGGCGCGACGATGTCCCGGCGATCGTCGTGCCTTATGTCGCGGCCAGCGCGGCGGAGATCGTCGCCATGGTTCCGGGCAAGATCGATGTCCCCCAGGCGCTGACCCAGCCGGTCGCGGCGGGGTTGCTCGACCATTATTTCGGCACGCCCGGCCCGTCGCAGGCGGACATCGCCGACTGGACCACGCTGCTCTTCTGGTATCTGTTCATCGACCTGCAGGCCGATCCCGATCTCGACGCGCGCGCACAGGCGGCGGCGGCCCGTTTTCGCGACTGGATGGACGGACATATCGCCACGCGGCGTGCTGGGCCGGCCAGGGACGATGTGCTGGGCCGCTGCCTGATCATGGGCGATGCGGACATGCCGGGGATGAGCGACCGTGATATCCGCAACAACCTGATCGGTCTGCTGATCGGGGAGCTGCCGACCCTGTCGGCCACCGCCAATCTCGCGCTCGACGAACTGCTCGACCGCCCGCGTGAGTTCGCGGCGGCCTGCGCAGCGGCGCGTGCGGGTGACGATGCGACGCTGGCCGCTTATGTGTTCGAGGCACTGCGCTTCCGCCCGCTCAACCCGGTCGTCTATCGCCGCGCGATGCGCGACACGTCGATCGCCGCCGGCACGCTGCGTCGGCGCCGGATCGTCAAGGACAGCATCGTGATGGCGTCGAACCTTTCGGCGATGTTCGACCCGCTGGCGGTGCCGGATGCGCCCGCGTTCCGCATCGACCGGCTATGGGAGACGTACATGCTGTGGGGCTATGGCATGCACGCCTGTTTCGGCGCGCATATCAATCGCGCGGTGCTGCCCGCGATGCTCAAGCCCTTGCTCGCCCAGCCCAATCTGCGCCGCGCGGAGGGTGCGCGCGGACAGATCGACAAGGCGGGGACGCCGTTCCCGCAGCATTTCCATCTCGAGTTCGACACATGACCGACGCCGTCGTCCGCGCGACCATGCTGACCTTTCAGCCGATGATCGACAGCGAGACGACGCGGCTGATCGCGCGCTACCACCGGATCGATCTGACAGAGCATGATCACCTGCCGGTCAGCGCCGCGCTGCGCACGCTGCTGCGTGGCGGCAATGGGCGGATCCCGCTGCTCTACGGCGACGGGTTCACGCTGACGAGCCCGTATCCGATCGCGCAGCATTTCGACGCGACGCTGCCAGTCGATCGACGGCTGATCCCCGATTCCGGGCCGCTGGCCGCGCAGGTCGCGGCGGACTGGCAGACGTATAATGGCGTCATGGGCACCGACGTCGCCCATTTCGCTTATTATCATCTGCTGCCCGATCGTGCGCTGATGCAGCCGATCTTCGGCGCGCCGGTGCCATGGATCGAACGCGCGCTGCTCCCGCTGACCTATCCGCTGCTACGCGCGCTGCTCAACTTCGGGCTCAAGCTGTCGGCCGAGCAGGCGGCGCGTGCGGAGCTGAGCATCCGCACCACCTTCGACGCGACGGATCGCCGCATCGCCGATGGCCGCCGCTATCTGACCGGCGACCGGCTCACGCTCAGCGACATCGCGATGTCCGCAGCCTTTGCCCCGCTGCTGCTGCCCCGCGGCTATGGCGCGCTGATGCCGCCGATTGCAGCGATGCCGCCACCGCTGCGCGCGCTGGTAGAGGCACTGCGCGAGCGGCCGACCGCAGCCTTTGTCCAGCGGCTCTATGACGATCATTTTGCCGGCACGTGATCCGTCCGGATGGTAATCGCGCGCGCAGGGTTCGGCGGGCGCGGCGCACGGCTGCGTGCGTCCTGCTGGTGCTGTCCCGTTGGGAGCGCTATCTGTTTTGCGGTCGGCTCTAGGATGCAATGCCGCGCGGGGGATACATGGCGCGCCAGAATGCAATGATGCGGCTGCTGGGCCCGTTCCAGATCGTGACCCCTGCGGGTGAGCAGCTTCGGATTCCGAGCAAGCGCTCGATCGCCTTGCTGGCCCTGCTCGCGATGACCGACCATGGCTCGCGGGCGCGAACCTGGCTTCAGTCGATGCTGTGGCCCAACCGTGGCGCCTTGCAGGCGCAGGCGAGCCTGCGCCGCGAGCTTTCCAACCTGCTGGCGCTGCTCAATGCCAATGGCATGGGCGAACTGCTCGTGGCGGATCGCCATGACCTGACGCTGCGGATCGACCTGATCGAGGTCGACGCGCATCATCTCGCGACCGGGCTGCGCGAGGTGCGGGCGGTAACGCCAGGCGCCTTTCTCGAGGGGTTGGACCTGTCTGACTGCGAGCCATTCGAAGACTGGCTTCGCGAGCAGCGCATGCTTTGTCGCCGCCTGGTCTCCTATCAGCCGCCCGAAGCGCCCGGCCAGCAGGCGGCGCATGCAGTTCATGGCGGCCAGTTTTCGGGAACGGCCGACCTGATCGCTCGCAACGCCTTGCCGTTGCCGCCCCGGCCTTCGCTCGTGATCCTGCCGCTTGCGGGCCGCGGCAGCCCGGATGCCGATCAGATCGCGCACGCCGTCACCGACGAGATCGAACTGATCCTGATCCGCTATCGCAGCATGTTCGTCGTCGCTTCGGCGTCGGGCGAGGCGTTGCAGCACCAGGGCCTGACCATTCCCGAAATCGCCAAAAGGCTCGGCGTCGCCTTCGTGCTGCATGGCTCGTTGGAAAGGCTCGGCGGATACATCAAGGCGATCATCCTGGTCAGCCACGGAGCCGACGGGATGCAGCTCTGGGGCAAGTCGTTCTTCTTCAAGAGCGACAACCCGCTGGAAGTGGCAGATCAGATCGCCAGTGCGGTGGTGCCCCAGGTCAACAGCCGGATCGAGACGACCGAGCGCGAACGATCGCTGACCTCGCACGTCGCGGAACCCAGCAACTATCAACTCTACTGGAAGGCGAACGCCCTGTTTCGCCAATGGGATGCCGCATCGTCAGCTGAAGCGCTGGCGCTGTGCGAACAACTGACCCTGGCCGAACCCGGCAATTCATGGGGTGCCGCGATGACGGCATTCTGCCATGCCAGCGCCTTCCTCAACGGCTGGTCGGACAATCGCGCCGAAAATCTGAGGCTTGCAGCGCTGGCTTATCAGCGGGCGCTGGCCAGCGGCAGCGACGACCCGATGGTGCTCGGCTATTGCGCGGCGGTCCTGACGATGATCGGCGGCGATCTTGCCGTTGCCGACAGGCTCGTCAGCTATGCGCTCAGCCTGATGCCCGGGCATCAGCCGACGCTGTTCTGGGGCGGATGGGTCGATCTCGCCCGGGGTGAGACGGCAACGGCGCGCGAACGGTTCGAGATGGCGTTGCGCATCAATCCCGAAGCCGCCACCCGTGCCTATGCGATTGCCGGTATCGGGATCGCATGCCTGCTCGAGGGGGCGATCGAAGAAGCGCATATGATGCTGGTCGAGGCGCTGCAGTATATTCCGACATTTCCCATCGCGCTGGCGTCCTATGCCATCACCTCCGTGCGGGTCGGCGATGCGCGTGGGGCCAGGCGCGCGGCGCTGGCATTGCAGGCGGCCGATGCCCGGCAGATCGCACTGACGCTGCACCGGGCGGATCATCGCGCGCTGTTCACCGAAGGATTGGCGCTGGCCCTGTCCGAAGGCAGCGACAGCGGACCCGCTAAACCACGCCCCAGCTGACCAGCGCTTCGCTGCGAAACACCGGCTCCACCGTCGGGGCCAGCAGTTGCGCGCGCGCGGCGCGCCACCGCGTGAGCGGTGACTGCGGGTTGCTCTGCCCGAATTCGCGCGCCACCCAGCCGGACGCGCCCGGCGCGAACTTGCCCCAGTGCTGACAATAGCTGATCCCGGCCGCGTCGAGCGCTGCGCAGCTGTCGCCGGCCGCACGCAAGGTCAGCGGGGAGATCGTCAGCCCGTGGAGGTCGATCGCGACGGTGCGGGCGAAGCGGGTATAGCCCATCAGCCCGGCGCTGCCCTCGACGAAGCGGAAGGTGTAGATCATGTGCCGGAACCGCTGCTCCGGAGGCAGTTCCTGCAAGCGCCGTTGCAGGTGCGCCGTCATCGCGTTGATCGCATCGCCGATCCGGTTCTGGTCGACCGCCAGCGCCGCGTCATAGATGATGCTGTGGGTCTGCGGATTGGGTCCGCCCTTGTGCAGATCCCCCCAGGATCGCAATTCGACCTGTGGGTTCTGTCCGGGCGGAAGGACTTCCTCGAAGGCGGCGGCGTAGGCGGCATAGAGATCGGGCGGGATGGTCGGCGACGCCGCGCCTGCGACACTCACGGGCAACAGGTCGTGCACATGCTTAAGCCCCGCCGTACCCGCGGGGACGAGCGCCGCCGCCGGGCTGCCCGTGTGGCGAAAATAGAAGCTGTGCAGCGCGGGGGTGCCCCAGGGGTCATAGGGGTCGATCTGCACCTCGTAATAGGTGGGATCGCCCGTCAGACCCATCCCGGCGGCAATCCCTTCATAGTCTGCCGCTTGCACCTGATCGAGCCAGGCCCGGTCGATCGCCCGCCTGAGGCGCACGACGTAGAACAAGTCCTTCTCGACCAGTTCGAACAATACCCCGTTGACGATGCCCATCGCACCGAGATGGACGAGGCTGGCGGCGAACAGGTCGCTGTCGCGGATCACCGCGTCGGCAAAGCCAAGCGCGACGCTGTCGGACAGCGCGGGCGCGGCGGGATCTTCGACCCAGACGCTGCGATCCGGACCGGTGACGAGGTGAATGCCGCGCACCTGATTCTGGAAGCCGCCTTGGCCCAGCGTCGAGCCATTGACTCCGGTGGCCATCGCCCCCGCAACCGATTGACCAAGATAGCTGCCACAAATCCGGATCGACCGGTCGCGCTGTTCGGCCCATTGCACCAGCCGCGCCAGTCCACAGCCACCGCCGACATAGGCGAGACGGGTCGCATCCAGCCGACTGGCGCCGTGCAGGTCGCCGGACGGGACGGTGTGGAGCGCGTCGAGCTCCGTCGTGGCCAGCTGCAGAGCGGGATTGCCGATCAATGCCGACCAGCTCCATGTCGCTCCGAGCACCCCGGCCCGCGTCTGACGGGTCAGGGCAGTCGCGATATGCTGCTGCAGGACGGGGGCGGAGCGCGCAAAAGTCTCTGGACCGGAGGCCGCTGGAGCAGTGTCTCGGCGATAGATCGCCTGCTCCGCGATCGTGAGCTGACGGTTCTCGTGGTAGTTCTTCCACGCGATATCGGTTCTGGTTTCGATATGGCTCATCGTCAGCGTCCCCCCGCTTTGGAACGGATAGAGACCGCATTGTTCGGGCGATGATCAAGAGGCAGCGGGGGCCGACATGACGTTTTCACGCTGTCAGCCGCAATGTTTCACGCTTTCCGGACGTTGCGCGCCGTAGCGATCGCTTCGGGCACGCGAATCGCCGCATGCCGGAAGGGGGACGTCATGCCGACATCATTCGATTTCAGCGGGCAATGCCGGGCGCGGTTGCTCGCCACGACGGGCGGAGTGGTGGCGATGACGATGGCCGCGGTGCCGGCGCATGCTGGCGGCGCGACGGCGCAGGCCAAGCCGACCCTGAGCTATTTCCTGCCACGCACCGACCTGCACGTCACGATCAGCCAGCGACTGGTGCGCTGCCCGGGGGAAAAGCACAGCGCAGAGGTGGAAACCACCATCGCCGTGACAGCCGAGCGTGCCGCTGATCTTGGGGCTCGGGTCGTTCTGGACGCGCGGAGCGGCGTGTTCGCCAAGCGCACGGTCAAGCTGGAGCTCAACCCGGATCAGACGCTGTCGGCGTTCAACTCGACCGCCGAAGGACAGGGTGGTCCGATCCTCAAGAGCATCGGGAAGCTTGCCTTCAAGCTGGGGGCGGGCGCCTTTGGCGGGCCGGCGACGGCTGGAGTCGATGAGGGGGCACAGCCCGTCACATGCACCGACGACGTGATCCAGGCGTTCAACCAGCTCGGTACGCTTCAGACGCAGATCGCGGACCTTGAAAAACTGATCGCCGAGGGGAAGGGCAATCCGGCCGCGACCGCATTGCTGTCCGACTGGCGTGCGCGGCGCAGCCATATCCGCGAAGGCCTGACCCTGACGACCCGAACGACCGTCAGGGATGCCAGCGGGCCGCACCAGCTGACCGCCCCCGACTACACCCGGTGGTTCGCTGGTGGCGGGGCTGTGCGGCTGGTGCGGGGATCGACCCCCGCCGTGCCGGGAGCGCTCGGGTTTCAGATTCGCGTGACGCCGGATGCCGGGAGCATCATCCGGTCGGCCGGTGCGGTCAGCCGATCCTATGGTTCACCCACATCCCCGGTTAAGGATCTTGTCTACCGGCTTCCGGTCGGCGCAAGCATCGCGGTGACCCCATGTGCCTCCGCCTGGGAGGACGGCACCGGCTGCGAACCGCTCACAACGCATGCGGGTGATGATGCCAGCTTTGCGGGGCGCGTCGCGCTGATGCACCTGTCGCCGGATCAGTTCCTGTCGGTCGGCAAGGGCGGGCTGTTCGGTACGCGTCAGGCCGCCGCCAAGTTCGACCCGCAGGGCGCGCCGACCATGCTGGAATATGGCAGTTCACCGGGCACCGCCGATGCCGCCGGCGTCGTCGACACGCTTGGCGAGGGGCTCGACACGCTGCGCGATGCCGAGACCGAGGCGCTCAAGCGCGCCATCGCCAAGGAGGAAGCGCGCAAGAAGCTCAACGAACTGCGCGAGGCCGCGGCCAACCCTGAATGAGGAGCGCGCCGATGGCGTACCAGTACAAGGTTGCCGGGCAGCCGGTCATCCTCGACGTGGATCCCGCGCTGGTCGCGGTCCCCTTTGCCGACGAGAGGCGGGGCGAGAAGGCTGTGGCGCCGACCGCCGATGGAGCGGAACCGCTGCCCGGCGGCCTCGATCTGCAACTCGCGGGCGTGTCGATCGTCGCCGCGCTCGAGGCGAAGGGGATTGTCGAAGGGGCTCAGCCGGTGTTCAAGGTGGGCGATGTCCATGCCGTGAACAGCGGCAGGGTGATCGTCGGCGTTGCGCCGGATTACGACGTCGACGGACTGCTTGCCGACCATGGCCTCACGCTCCTGTCGCGCGAGCATGAGCGCGTCCTCGCGCGCATCGCCGATGGGGCGGACGTCTTCGCGGTTGTTGACCGGCTCGATGGCGACCCGCGCACGCTGTATGCCGAACCCGATCTCGTGCTGTTCGGCACGCGCCTTCCGCAGCGCCCGGCGGCCGCGCCAGCAGCGGCCGAAGCACAATATGCCCTGCAGATAACCAGCGCGATCGCGGCCTGGGCGATCCAGCAAGGCGATCCGGCGGTCCGGGTCGCTATTCTGGATGACGGCGTCGACATCGCTCACCACGACCTCGCACCGGCGGTCGCCGCCACCTATGACGCGATCGACAAGGACGACTTCCAGACTCCTAACCCGTCGGACTGGCATGGCACGGCATGTGCCGGACTTGCCATCGCCCGCAAGACCGGGCCGGGTTCGGTGGCCGGCGTGGGCGCAGGCGCGAGCCTGGTGGCGGTGCGCATCGCGCGGTCGCACCGACCGCGCGGGGCGTGGGAGACATCGGAGTATATCATCGCGCACGCCATCGACTGGGTGTGGCGTACGGGGAGGGCCCATGTCATCAGCAACAGCTGGACCTGCCCCCCTTCCAATGCCGTCATGGAAGCCATCACCCGCGCCCGCACCCAGGGCCGTGGCGGCCTCGGCACGGTCGTGCTTGCCGCAACCGGCAATCATGGCGGGGCGGTCGCGTTCCCCGCGAACATGCCCGATGTCCTGGCGGTGGCGGCAAGCAACCAGTTCGACGAAGCCAAGACGTTCGACAGCACCGACAACGAAACCTTCTGGGCCTCCTGCTATGGTTCTCAGGTCGACGTCGCGGCGCCCGGCGTGCAGAACCGGACTACCGACGTGACCGGGGGGCTGGGCTATTCGGGTGACAATTACACGCCAGGCTTCAACGGCACTTCGTCCGCGACACCGCTGGTTGCGGGGGCCTGTGCGCTGCTGCTCGCACGGAACCCGAACATGACCGAGGCGCAGGTGCGTCACCTGATCACCGTCACGGCGGATAAGGTGGGCCAGTTCGGCTATCACAACGGGCGCAACGATTACATGGGACATGGCAGGCTCAATGTTCTGGCCGCAGTGCGGGCGGCTTGATCGCCTTGGGCATCAACGGGGAGAGAGACATGCAGAAGACCGGACGCGCGCTTGGCGCATTGGCTGTGGTATCGCTGGCTCTGTCTGGCTGCGGGGTCAAACCCGTGGAATTCGTTCGGGCACCGCAGGATGGCCCTGACCGGCTGTTGTGCACGGAGATCATCACCCAGAGCGCCCGCATCCCGTTGCCGACCGAGTCAGCCAGTCCCGCCAGTCCCGGCGAAGCCCGCCGCGGCTGGGAGACGGATTACGCCGGTGAAGCGGTCGGCCAGGCCATCGAGGGCATGTTGACGGCCCCGCTTACGGCGACCGCGCTGTCCCCCGGGGTGCAACCGGTCAGCCAGTCGGTGCTGATCCTGTCGGGCGGGAGCCAGCAGGGCGCGTTCGGTGCCGCGTTCCTCGATGCATGGGCCGGTGCGCGCGGCGGCCAATTGCCGCGGTTCCGGCTGGTCACGGGGATCAGCACCGGCGCGCTGCAATCGACCTTCGCGTTCCTCAACAAGACCGAGGAGCCGGTGCGGCAATACAGCATCGCGGGCGAGGGTGACCTGCTCAAACCGCTGGTAAAGGGCAAGCTCGACGAAAAGCCCTTTTCGGCGGGCCGCAGGCTCGCGACCAAAGGCACGTTGGCCAGCCTCCAGCCGCTCCGCGATCGCCTCAACACGCTGATCACCCATGACATCATGATGGAGGTCGCCGACGAGGCGAGGGCCGGACGCAAGCTTCTGGTCGGCGCGGTCGAGATGGGGTCGGGCGAGATGGCGGTGTTCGACCTGACCAAAGCCGCGACCCTCTATTCCCAGAGCCAGAAGGCTGGCGGCGCCGCCGGTCCGTCAAAAGCCTATATGCGCAACTGTTATATCGAAGCACTGATGGCGTCCTCTTCGGTGCCGATGGCGGCGGCTCCGGTGTTCATCGACAACAAGATGTACATCGATGGCGGTGCGCGGTTCGGTGTGCTGATCGACCTGACGGCCGGTGCCTATCACAGCGCCTTGGCCAAAGCCGCCAAAGAGCGTCGGGAGGCGAAGCTGCCGGACGATGCGACTCCCCGCAATCTGTTCATCCTCGTCAACGCGACGCTGGAAGTGCCGCAATTGTGCCGCCTCAGCTCCTGTCGGCTCGATGAAAACGGCAAGCCCATCCCGCTCCCCGACACGACACCGCACAGCGAATGGGACTTCCTCCAGCTCGCGCAGCGCTCGGTGAGCGTGCTGATCAACCAGTCCTATCGCGGCTCCGTGTTCATCGCGGATGGCCAGTATCGCACCAACGACTTCAAGACCCGTCTCGTCCGGCTCGAACCCGGCCACCTGACCCATCGCGCCGCGATCAAATTCCCCGGCGCGGGCGACGCGTCCCGGACCTGCTGGCAGTGGCGGCAGGAGGATGAGCGCGTCGACAAGCCGATGGAATTCTTCCCGCGCTACATGCGGTGCCTGATCGACTATGGCCAAAAGCATCCGGAGGTGTCCCGGTTCAGCGCGGTGGAACCGCCATTTTCGCAGCAATAGGGAAGGCACCATGGAGCATGTCCTGACCGTTGAAGCAGCGCTGCGCTGGAACGACACCCAACTCGACATCCGCGCGGGGCAAGTCGTGCGGATCACCGCCAGCGGGGATTGGGTCGATGACTGGATCAAGACCACGCCCGACGGCTTCGACAAGCCGTGGCTGACCCCGCTGCGCTTCACGCGTCGGCTGCCGTCTGCACCGTGGTTCTGCCTGTGCGCGACGGTCGGCCAGATGAAGCGGCCAATTCACCGTATCGGTCGCGCCGGCGAGTTTGTCGCCGGGCGCGACGGTCGCCTGTGGCTGTTCGCCAATGACGCCTGGCTGTTCTACTACAACAACAAGGGCTCAATCAGCGCGACCATCACCGTCGCGGATGCGTGAGCGCGCAGTGCCGATGCAGCGCTGCCGCTTCTGGACCCTCAGCGCCACTCCACCCGATGCGTTCCGTCCGGCTGGTCGCGGAACACGCCGCGTCGACCGGTGAAGCGTTCGATCACGTCACGCGCGGTCAGGCTGTGCTGGCTCGGCTTGACCGTGGTGAAGACGCCGCCGCCCGCAAGCGCGAACGGGAGCAGGAGCTGGTCCTGCAGATAGGGGCCGGCAAAGGCGTTCGACGCCAGATATCCGGCCATGCGCCCCGCCGCCATCTTCGCCACGCGCTCGGCCGGGACGCCGAGCTGGCCAAAGCCGCTGACGATCTCGGTCACATGGTCGAACGCTGCCTCGACCAGCACGATGTTGCCCGGCCCCTGTTCCTCGGGAAGCTGGCGGACGGCAAAGCTCTCCTTCGGCCAGTCGAGCGCATTGCGCGCTGCGGCGATCTCGCGATCGGCGATGTCGAACGGCAGCGCGGCGAACATCGCCGTCACGCTGCGCTCGCGCATCGCGCCGCGATCGACGCATTCGATCGGGGTCAGCGGGGCAGGGGTGATGTCCACCTCGATCCGCCCCCCGCCGCGCGGATAAAAGCCGTGGCGGATCAGCCGCGCCTCGACGGTCGGCCCCATGCGGTTGATGATCGGCAGGAACGTCTTCGCGATGAACTCGAACGGCGGGGCGAGCATGTTGTGCGTGCCACCTTCAAGGATCAGACGCGAGGGCGCATCAGCCAGGACGAGCGGCATCAGCAACGTCTGGAGGACGAGGCCGGTGCTCCCCGCCGTGCCGACCGCAAAGCGATATTCGCCCGGCACCACCTTGCCCGGCGTGAAGGTGATGTCGGACGCGCCGACCGCAAGGCCGTCGCACGCCGCGTTGCCCAGCGCGCACGCGGCCTCGACCGCAGTGACATGCTGGCGCATCAGCCCCGGCTTGGAGCGCTTGCCGCGCGCGTTGATGATGCGGAAGGACTGGCCGGTGATCAGCGACAGCGCGCACGCATTGCGCACCACCTGTCCCCCGCCTTCGCCCTCCGACCCGTCGATAATGATCATTGATTTACCAGTTCCAGAAAAAGGTCATTGGCACGCGCCGCCCATTGCAGGGACGGCGCGCGCACCGCGAGTTCGGCGGCGCGGCCCAGCTCGTCGGCGATCAGCGCGTCGAGCAATGGCACACGGGTGCCGTTGCTGCGCTCGTTGGTCCGCGCCTTCGCCGCGACCAGATCGTTGATCGCCGTCTCGGCCTCTGCCGACAGGTCCGCCAGCGCGACCAGCGCCTGCAGGTTCATCGGCGGACGCCGATCGGGATGCAGGCGCAGCACGCGGATCGCCAGTGCGGGGCGCAGCGCATAGAAATACTTCTTCACCGCCACGTCGCCATCGCCGTCGAGCCAGCGATCCGCCGCCGTCCGCCCGAGCCGCGCATAATGATGCGCCAGCGCACGTGCATCGAGCATCGCGTCCGCCAGCGCCGCGAACCGCGCCACGAACGGATCGTCGGGACGATAGCGGATCGGCGATTCGATCCACTCGCTGACCACCGCATTGGACTTGAGCAGCAGGCCGAGCGCCTTGCGGATGTCCCAGCCATTGAGGTCGATTTCATCGACGATCGGCCGCTCGATCACGTCGCGACCCGGCGACAGCGACAGATACCAGTCGCGCGGGCGGACATAGATGAAGCGGATGTCGTAATCGCTATCGGGCGAAGGAAACCCCCAGGCACGCGACCCGGATTCGACCGCCATCAGCACGCGCACGCCTTCCTCCGCCTCGATCGCGGACAGGCGGCGTTCGATCTCGCGGCGCACATCGGGCGCGATTGGGTCTTCGGTAGCGACAGTCATCTTGAGTCTCGAAAAGGGGATGGCGGCGTGAAGGGTTACCCCTTCACGCACACCACCTGTTTCAGCGTGTGGACGATCTCCACCAGATCGGCCTGGGCGGCCATCACGGCTTCGATCGGCTTGTAGGCGCGCGGCGTTTCGTCGATCACGCCCTCGTCCTTGCGGCATTCGACGCCCATCGTGTCGGCGATATGTTCGTCGAGGCTCACCAGCTTCTTCGCCTCGGTGCGCGACATCACGCGCCCCGCACCGTGCGAGCAGCTGTCGAAGCTCTCGGCATTGCCGAGGCCGCGAACGATGAACGATTTCGCGCCCATCGACCCCGGGATGATCCCCATCACGCCCTTCGCCGCGCGCACCGCGCCCTTGCGGGTCACGAGCACATTTTCGCCGAAGTGGTTCTCGCGCTGGACATAGTTATGGTGGCAGTTCACCGCCTCCATCTCCGCATCGAACGGCTTGGCGATCTGGAGCCGCAGCGCCGCGATCACATTCGCCATCATCACGCGCCGGTTCAGCGCCGCAAAGTCCTGCGCCCAGCCCACCGCTTCGACATAATCGTCGAAATGGTCGGTCCCTTCCGGGAAATAGGCGAGGTCTTCGTCGGGCAGGTTGATGTGCCATTTGCGCATGTCCTGCTTCGCCAGTTCGATGAAGAAGGTGCCGATGGCATTGCCCACGCCGCGCGACCCCGAATGCAGCATCACCCACACCCGCGCCTCCTGATCGAGGCACAGCTCGATAAAGTGGTTGCCGGTGCCAAGCGTGCCGAGATGGACGAGGTTGTTCGTCTTCTCCAGCTTCGGGTATTTGTCGGTGATCCGCTTGAACCGCGCCGCGAGCGTGGACCAGGCTTCTACGATATGCGCCTGGGGATCGCCCCATGCGCCCTTGTCGCCGCGCCCGCCCCGCCCGGACGTGCGCCCGTGGGGAACCGCGCGCTCGATCGCCGAGCGGATGCCTTCCAGATTGTCGGGCAAGTCATGCGCCATCAGCGAGGTGCGCGCCGCCATCATGCCACAGCCGATATCGACGCCGACCGCCGCCGGGATCACCGCGCCCTTGGTCGGGATCACCGATCCGACAGTGGCGCCGATCCCGACATGCACGTCAGGCATCGCCGCGACATGCTTGAAGATGAACGGCATCTTCGCCGCGCGCGCCAGCTGCTCGCGCGCCTTGTCATCGACCGGCACGCCGCGGGTCCAGCTCTTGATCGGCACGCCGCCTTCGACGTGGGTGTATTCGAAACTCTGGGTCATCGTGACCTCCTGTGTGCAATCATGGTGCCGGCGACGAGGGTTGGCGAGACATTCCGGGCGAACCCGGGGTGGAATCGAACCACCTGAGCCTTTCGGCGTTACCGATGTAGTCCCGCCGGCATTCGCCAGCTTGTTTGATGGTCACGGCGACGAAGGGTGACCGGACGGCTACGCGCTCTGCCGCTGAGCTACGGGCCCCCAATGGTGGACCCGGCGGGATTCGAACCCGCGACCTCGGGATTAGCAAGTCCATGTAGTCCGGTCGGCATTCGCCGTGATGTTCTGGTTCCGGCGACGAGTGAGTGGCGAGACATTTCCCATGCTCTAACCGCTGAGCTACGGGCCGGAGCCCGGCCGGATTCGAACCGGCGACCTTGAGATGCAAATGTAGTCCCGCCGGCATTCGCCGGAGAAATTAGTGGGCCGTGGCGACGAGAATCGGTGAGACAGCGCGTCCTTAAGCTACCTCCAGCGGGCGGGATTCGAACTCGCATCTCCCCGGTGCCTCGCGGCAATCGGGGCGCTTTGCCCATTAGGGACTCTCTGTGGTGGATGTAGTCCCACCGGCATTCGCCACGGCCGTGTTCAAACCTCCGTCTGCTTGACGATGCTGACCCAGTCGCGCGTCTCGCCACGGGCGAAGCGTGCGACGGTGTCGAACACCGCGTCGGAGAAGCCCCCGACATTGAGAATGTCCGCCCGACCGGAAGCCTGGGTGGTTCCGTAGGGCTGGATGTCGATGCACACGAGCTTTGCGCCCGGGTTGCGCCGCTTGATCTTGTCCCACTGGCGCATCGTCTCGGTCGCGCCGCGGCGGTTCTGGTCCACCCACGACTCATTGTCCGACACGATCACCACCAGGTCGACCGCTGCATTTTCCGACACCAGCTGCGCCAGCGGTGCCGACACGCTCGTGCCGCCGCCGCCAACCGCCGCCAGCTTCGCCGCGTTGACAGCAAGCCGCGCACGCGGATCGAGGTTCAGGCGAACCACGCGCTGTTCGAACGGCAGCACGCGGGCCTTCGCATTGGTCCGCAGCATCGCCGAAGCGACCAGCGCGGCGATATCGATACAGCGCACCGCGGTCGTGGCGCCCTTGCGGACCCCGGTGACCGGAGAGCTCATCGACCCCGACACATCGGGGCACACGACCACGTTGCCGCGGATCGCAGGCACGTTGCGCAGCGACGCCTCCAGCGCATCTTCGAGTGCGCCCTGAACCTTCAGCGGCACGCCTTCTCCGACCGCGTTCAGCGCCATCAGCAACTGATAGGGCAGTACGCGCGCCTTGGTCAGCGCCTCCGGATCGGCCAGCCGCGTTGCAACCGCCTCGGTCACCCCCTTCACCCCGAACGCGCCGTTGCGCGCCAGCGTGTTGAGGTTGATCCGCAGCGCCTGCCACCCCATCCGCCCGGCCAGCTCCCCCCACTGCACATCGCGCAGCGGAAAGGCGGTGAGCCATTCGAACGGCACCGGCGGCAGCGCGATCCCGCGCGGATTGCGCTTCCACGTCTCGAACGCGGCGATCTCGGTGGGCAGCGCGGCGACGTCATAGGGCTTGCCGATCAGCCAGCCATAAAATGCGCGCCGCTCCGCGTCCGCAGGCTTGGGGTGTACCATCCGCACGATGTCGGCGAGCGAGGGCGCATTGCCCGTCGCGGCCGCCATCAGGTCGCGCATCGATGCCTGCTCCAGCCAGCGCTGGACCAGCCGCTTCGGACGCGATCCGAGCGAGGTGCGCCCGACCTGACCCGAGCGCAGGATCTGCACGAAGTTGCGCAGCATCCGCCCATTGTCGATCACGCGGCCAAAGACGCGCACCGACAGGTCGGGATCGGCAACGGTCAGCCATGCGGCGATCAACGCCGGCATGTCCTTCATCGCCCCCGACTTGCGGGCATAGACCGCCACCTGCGCCGCATAGAAGGGATCGACCGCAGCCAGCGCTTCGAGCATCTGCTTCAGCTGCGCTTCGGCGGAGGCGTAATAGGCGTCACCCATCGTGCCCGTCGCCGCAAGCTGCGCCAGCAGCGCTTCCGGCCCATAGGCATAGGCCGGCGCGTCCTCCCGATTCACCGTGTCCGGTGCCGGAAGCAGCTTTGCGATCGCCGAAGCGAACAGTCCCTTGTTGGCCATCGTCCAACTCCCTTGGTCCGGGCACCATCTGCGCCCGATTGAAATTCCTCGGGGGCGACCAGCCCATTCCGGTCGCCCCGCATTCCGCATGCCGGGTGGAAGGTTCGACCGCTCCCGTCCGACGCCGATAGCATCGCAGGAGCCGTGCCAGTTTTGGGAGACGATGGGGAGCGGCGATTTAAAATATTGATATACAATGATTAAATTATAATGGCGGTATTCGTCGCCAACAAACTGGCATTCACCACGCCCTGAAAGTTCTATCGCAATGGATCGCATCTTATCCTACAGGATAAGTATGAAACCCTTGGTAGTGATCGGCTTTCTCGGCTCCACGCTCGATGCCAGCAAGTTCGGGCCATCGCGCTGGGGCAAGTGGCGCCCCTCAGTCGCCCTGACGATGCATGAGGATCTGCGCGTCGACCGCTTTGTGCTGCTCCACGGCAGCAAGCACGGTCGCCTCGCCGACTATGTCGCGGAGGATATTGCGTCGGTGTCTCCTGAGACGCGGGTCGAGCCGCAGCGGATCGAGTTCACCGATCCGTGGGATTTCGAGGAGGTGTACGGCAAGCTGCTCGACTTCGTGCGCGGCTATCCGTTCGATCCGGAGGCCGAGGATTATCTGATCCACATCACCACCGGCACGCACGTCGCGCAAATCTGTCTCTTCCTGCTGACCGAGGCGCGCTATCTGCCGGGCCGATTGCTGCAGACCCAGCCCGCGGCCAAGCTGGAGAGCGGGAGTGCGCCGGGGCGCTGGACGGTGATCGACCTCGATCTGTCGCGCTATGACAGCATCGCGACCCGCTTTGCCGCGGTCAGTGCGGAGAGCGCCTCGTTCCTTAAATCGGGAATCGATACGCGCAACGCCGCCTTCAACCGCATGATCGACGAGATCGAGCGCGTCGCCCTGCGATCCAAGGCGCCGATCCTGCTGATGGGACCGACCGGGGCGGGCAAGAGCCAGCTCGCGCGGCGCATCTATGAACTCAAACGGCTCAAGCACCAGGTTGCCGGGCCGTTCGTCGAGGTCAATTGCGCCACGCTCAAGGGTGACGGCGCGATGTCGGCGCTGTTCGGCCATCGCAAGGGCGCGTTCACCGGCGCGGTCGCAGACCGTCCGGGCCTGTTACGATCAGCCGACAAGGGTATGTTGTTTCTCGACGAGATCGGCGAACTCGGCCTCGACGAGCAGGCGATGATCCTGCGCGCGATCGAGGACAAGCGTTTCCTGCCCGTCGGTGCGGACAAGGAGGCGGCGTCGGAGTTCCAGCTGATCGCGGGCACCAATCGCGACCTGGGCGAAGCGGTGGCGCAGGGCGCGTTCCGCGACGATCTTTATGCGCGGCTCAACCTGTGGACCTTTCGCCTGCCGGGCCTTGCCGACCGGCGTGAGGATATCGAACCCAATCTCGACTACGAGCTCGACCGCTTTGCCGAGCGTGAAGGCGACCGTGCCAGCTTCAACCGCGAGGCGCGGCAGCGCTATCTTGCCTTCGCGACCGGACCCGAGGCGCGTTGGCCGGGCAATTTCCGCGATCTGGCGGCAAGCATCACCCGCATGGCGACGCTAAGCCCCAAGGGGCGCATCGACAGCGCATGCGTCGATGCGGAAATCGACCGGCTAAAGCGCCTGTGGTCCGGGCAGGGCGGCAGCGATACCGACGCATTGACAGCGTTACTGGATCCCGAGGCATTGGCCGCGATCGACCCATTCGACCGTGTCCAGCTGGCGGAAACCGTGCGCGTGTGCCAGCGCAGCCGCTCGCTTTCCGAAGCCGGCCGCACTCTCTTCGCTGCCTCCCGCGCGCGCCGCAGCTCCGCGAACGACGCCGACCGGCTACGAAAGTATCTCGCCCGCTTCGGATTAGATTGGGCCGCCATCCATGATCGCTAAGCGTGCTCCCTATCCAGTTCGGATCCCAGTCAGCCCGCAGGCATCAGAGAAAAGCGCCCGTCGATGGCTCTCCATATCTCAGCTGCGCGCCATTCATCCGCAGCGAAAATCGCGGCCTCGATGTCCTCGTCGTCGCGGAAGCAGTTGAGCACATGCATGCCTCAACCCTCCGGCGTGTCGAGCGGCGTTACCGTCCAGCCCACTGCGGGATCATAGGCCGCGACCCCTGTGATACCCTGCGCCAGCACCGCGTCCACATGCGCCCGATTGAGCCCCTGCCAGCGCCGGTTTCGCTTGAGCACCTCGAACGCGCCGGGTTGCGTGCCATACGTCCCCAGGTGCCAGCCGGCGAACACCTCTGCGGCGGCGTCATAGTCCTCCGCGCACACGGTGAGGGTAGCGCCGTCAGCGGCGATGATCTTGAACAAGTGCATCGATGACCTCGTCTCTCGTGGTTGACGTGTCACTATCGATGATCGCGGTATGGGATGCGGGTGGCTTCTGGGTGGCGCCGGTGGCTTATGTGCTTGCCCTGAACCAGCTTGCCTCGAACCAGTAAGCTGGTTTCGGTAAGTTGCCTCAGGGCGATCCTCGGTGCGGGCATCCAAAATGACGTGCTGCCCTATCTGGAGCTGAAACCTATAGGAATTCCCCTTCAGGCGCTTGATGAGCACGAATTGGGCATAACCTTGATTTGTCCCGGGTGTTGCGGACCAACCGCATGCCCCTCCGTCTAGTTGGTCGGGACCGGTTGCCCGACGTCTGTTGCAACACTGGTCAACGTACGAGAAAAGTGACACGCACGGCGTGGGGGCGCGCGCTTGCGTTGAGGGGGGCTAAAGCTTGGCCGAGAGCCGAACATTGCAGCCAATGCCGCGGATAGACTGGCTCGATTACGTCCGGCTGTTCTGCGCGACAATGGTGATGCTGGACCATTATCTGGTGATCGGTCCCAATCCCGCGATCACCCAGAGTGTGTCGAGCTTCGGAGCGCTGACAGAAGTCGTGCGCTTCGGAACCGTTGGGGTGTGCGTCTTCATGCTGATCAGCGGGATGATGATCACGCTGGTCGCGCAGCGCCAATCTGCCTCCACATTCATCATCGGTCGGTTCGCCCGCGTGTATCCGACCTTCGTGCTGTGCATGGTCGTCACAGCGATGCTGTCGCCGCTGGGGCCACCGCGCTTCTACGACAGCTGGGAACAGATGTTCGCGAACCTTTTGATCAACGCCCCCGCCCTGGGCTATCGCTTTGTCGATACCGTGTATTGGGCGCTGGTGATCGAAATCAATTTTTACATCGCGATCACGTTGTTGATCGCGACCGGCGGCCTGCGGCATCTTCAGGCAATTCTCATCGTGTGGCTCGGTCTTCAGATCGTCAGCCTGTTCATCGATCCGCAATTGCCGTTGATCGGACGCGACTATTATTTCGTTACGGCCGGGGTGGTGATGGCGCTGTTATACCAGCGTCGCAGCGAGCGGCTAAATCTGGCGCTGCTGGCGGTCTCATTGCTGCTGTGTATGAAGACCTCGACGGTCTATGCCGGTGCCTGGGGCTATAACGCCGTCATTGCAGGCGTGTTGACCATCGGCATTTTTGCCTTCCTCCTGCTGATGCGGGGGCGAACGTTCAACTTGCCGTTCGCCCATCGCATCGGATCGATGACATATGCGCTTTATCTGCTTCACTTCTCGCTCGGCATGACGATCTTTCATTGGTGGATGACGGAGACCAACAAATGGCCGCTGATGTTGGGGACGGCTGCGCTGTTCATCGTCGCAGCATTCGTCATCGACGACGTCATGGAGTTCCGCCTGCGCGCCGTGTGGCGGCGGATTGCCGAGGCGACCGTGGCCAAGCCCTTCATCTGGTGGGAAAACCGAACGTTGCGGTCGCCTGCTTCATGACCGATGCCCGACATCCGCGATTCCGGCTCGGTGGCACCGGTCGCCGGATCGCGGAAACACTTGAAGCATCCGGTAAACTCGTGCGAGCAGACAGCATGATCCGACCTGCTCCCGGACTCTCCTGGCCCCCCGTCGCAGGCGAAGTCGCGATTTATGACGCGCGCGATGGGCAGTATCATGTGCTGAACCCGTCAGCGGCGGCGATCTGGGCCGCGATTGCCACAGGATCGCCAGTGCCGGAGATTGTGGCGAATCTGGCGGACGCGCATGGCGTCCCGGTGGACGCGATGCGTGCCGATGTCGATGCCTTCATCGCTGAAGCTATTCAAATCGGGCTGCTGGTCGATGGATAAGGGCGTCGCATGAGCGGGATCGCGGGCGGCGTGTTCGCCGATGGGCGACCCTTCGGGCAGGATTTGCTCGACCGCGTCGCTGGGTCGACATTCAGCCGCGGCGTTGACGGGGTCTGCACCTGGCATGACGACCGGGCTGGCTTCGTCCGCTTTGCGCACGCGACAACGCCTGAGTGTCTAGGCGAGACCCAGCCGTTCGTCGGCGCGGAATCGCACATCGCATTGCTGCTCGACGGCCGGCTCGACAATCGCGCGGAGTTGATCGCACTGCTAGGCCCAGATGGTGCCCGGTTGGCAGATGCGCCCGACGGGCTGATCGCGCTGAAGCTGTTCGAGCGCGAGGGACGCAACTTCGTGCATCGGCTCGTGGGCGATTATGCGATCGCGGTGTGGCAGCCGCGGCAGCGCAGGCTAGACCTGTTGCGGTCACCGATGGGCTGGCGGCCATTTCTTTGGGCCTTCGACGGAACCACCTTCGGCTTTGCGACCGAGCCGCGCGCGCTGATCCTCGGCCTCGGGTTCGAGCGCAAGCTCAACGAGGGTGCGATCGGCGAGTTTCTGTCGGCGCGCTTCGTGTCGGAAACCGAAACGCTGTGGGCGGGTATCGAGCGCGTGCCGCAGGGCGGGGCAATCGCGTTCGAAAATGGCCGCGTGTCGCGCTGGAACTGGCATGGCGGGCCGTTCGAGGATTTGTCGGACCGGTCGCTCGAAGAGCATGTCGAGCGGTTCAACCAGCTGTTCGACCAGTCGCTGGTGGCGACCAGCCGCAGCGTCGGCCCGGTGACCGCGCAGCTATCGGGCGGACTCGACTCCTCCTCGATCGTGTGTCGCGCGACCGAGTTGTATCGCGCGGGCAAACTCGACCAGCCGGTCGGTGCCATCTCCGCCCGCTTCCCCGGCGAACCGCATGACGAGACCGAGTGGAGCAGCGCGGTCGAGGCACATCTCGGCATCACCGCCGAAGTGGTCGGGGCGCGGCGCTTCGACCCGGATGTCGCACGGCAATGGTGCGCCGATTCCTACCAGCTCCCGGTGCGACCCAATGTGCTCGATTCGATGGGCGGGGTGCTCAAGGCCCTGAGGGCCGACGGGCGGCGCGTTTTGTGGACCGGAGAGGGCGGCGACGACTGGCTCAACGGTTCGCTGGAACATTGGCCAGACCGGTTCCTGGCTGGCCGCTGGGGCAAGTTGTTTCGCCATGGTGCGGAGCTGTGGCCCGATGTGCCCTGGCACGTTCAGCTGCGGCGGACGTTGCACAGCACGCTGCTGCCCCTCCTGTCGCGCAAGCACCGCGAGGCGCTGCTCACCCCGCATCTCGACTTCCGCCTCGATCGGCCCGACTGGGTGCGGACCGAATGGATGGAGCAGATCGGGCTGGTCGATCGCTGGCACCAGCGTATTGCGCGCACGGGCCTGCGCGGCATGAGTCAGCGGTCGCGCTACAGCGTCTTCTCGCTCGGGCGGCGTTACACGACGATCGATAGCGTCCTTGCCTTTGCCGAGAATCATGGGGTCGAGGTGCGCCACCCGATGCACGACCGTCGCCTCACGAGCTTTTTCATGGGGGCCGGCGGCGAGCATCTGCGCAAGTTCAACACGCGCAAATTTCTGCTGCGCGAGGCGATGAAGGGCACTTTGCCCGAGAAGATCCGTCAGCGCCGCACCAAATCCTATTTCGTATCGCATCAGGTCGACGCGATCGGCGCGTTGCTGCGCCAAAAGCCAGTGCATGAGTTGACCGCCGTCAAGCTCGGCTGGGTGGTGCCGGAAAAGATCGCGGCGATGCATGCCCCGTTCGAGGCGTGGCGGAAGGCGGGCGGGCAAGGGCCGGTCCCGGACGGCGCATGGGGCCCGGTCTGGTTCACGCTTGCCACCGACATGTGGCTGGAGCATGCCTTCGGGCTCAAGGCATGAGGGTGCGACAATGGCAGATGCGGTGACGATTGACGACACGACGACGCTACAGCGCAAGGCGGCGGTGGTGGGCGCAGACGTGGCCGACGACGCGATCCTGCTCGACATCGACACCGGCTATTTCTTTCAGCTCAATGCAACCGGCGCGAAAATCTGGGCCTTTGTCGAGCAACCGCTAACGCTGGGCGCACTGACTGCGCATATGGCAGCGAGCTACAAGGTCGATGCAGAAACCTGTCGCAGCGATGTTGCCGAGTTCGTCGCCGACCTGATCGACCGCGGCGTGCTGGAGGTCGCTGCCTAAATCCTGGCGCGGTAGATCCAGCAGTTCACGGCAAAGCGCGAATCCGCAAAGGCGCGCGACGGGCAGATGACCGGCATCACCTCATGCGGCCCCCAGGACGGGAACACGACCAGGCTGTTGTCGTCGGGGGTGATGTCGAGACCCGCGTCGCCGGCAGCTGCATTCAACCGATGCAGCCGCAGCGCGCCCCCTTCGAATGCCTTGGGCTGGCGGTGAAAATAATAGACCGCGCTCAGCATCCGATCGCCGCGCGCGACCTCGTCCCGCGCATAGGTATCCGAATGTAGCGTGAAATGCGCACCATCGTTGTGCGCGGCCAGTTCGAGCTCGACCTCGGTGGGTTCGAACCGGGTCGATCTGAGCGCGGCGGCCCAGTGCGCGGCTTCGGCGCGCATGCGGGCGTCGAGGAGCGTCGCGAACGGGCCGAGATCGCGCAGAACCAGTGCCCGGCGCGCTTCCGGTTTGACTATTCCCCCCGCAAGCTGCGCAGGCACGAAACGCGCTTCATTTTCGAGGGTCCAGTCGAGCAGGGCCGCATGCGTTGGTGCATCGAGAAAGCCGTGCATCTGCAGATGCGGCAGGAGCGGTGCCATCATTCCGCCGCTCTAATCAGCGCGGCCCGCTCGCGCAGATAGCGCAGCACCATCGCCTCGCTCGCGCCATTCGCCTGGCGCAGCATCCGCGGTGCATTCGGGTCGGCATCGCTGCCCAGATGGCGCAGCACCGCGCGCACTGTGCCGGGATAATCGGCAGTCAGCGCCTCATAGGTCAGGCCATGCGGGGCTATATCCATTGCCGCAAACAGGTTGCGGAAATGGCCGTGGCAGAAATCGGAATAGGCCATGATCCGTTCGATCCGCTCAATGTCCAGCGGAACTGCGGGGGCTGGCGCATCCTGGTTCGCGCCGGGGATTGACCGCCAGCGCCCGGTTTCGATCGCCAGCAGCGCAGAGACCGCCTGACGCAGGCGATCCTCGCGCCACAGGTGGACGAACTGCGGATTGGGGAACAGCCGTGCGACATGCCCCGCAAGCGCCGCGTAATAGTCGGCGGGCACGTGCTCGGGCGGCACATTGGCGAAGCGCTCGAGTGACGGATCGCGATCACGCGCGATCTCCTCAAGATCGCGCCAGAACAGCTTCACCGCCAATGTCCCGTCAGGCGTCGTGCGGTGACGCCGCACGGCGGCGCTCAACCCATCAAAATCCGGGGTGCCCCAGCGGCGCGCGAAAGAAGGACGAAAGCCGGCGTGGAAATATTCAAGCGGGCAGCCGAGCCCCGCTGAAAAATACAGCGCTTCGCCAAGCAGCGTGCTGCCGGACCGCGGATGGCTGCACACCAGGATGGTCCGTCGCGGCGGTCCGTCCCATAGCGGATAGTCATGCGCCGCCGATGCCAGATCATAGGGCGCAACCCGCGCTGCGCGGTCGGCCGAATCCGTCATCGCGCCACACATTCACTCACGTCCAGCGCCCCGTCGTGCTGCGCCGCTCCAGCGCAATCCCGATCAGGGCGTCAGATTGCTGATGCCGTCGGACGGGCGATAGGATATCCCTTCCGCCGCCTTTGCCGGGAGGTAGCTGGCGATTTCGGGCTTCACCCACTCGCCACGCTCTGCGGGAGCTGCGCTCTCTTCTTTCTTCGAATCTTGCTCGCCCATTGCCAGTCTCCAGTTACAGCGCGGCGACCTTCACCGGTCGAATGGTCTGAGTTCGCCGACCGAACCCGCGCAGATCAATTTCAGGTCAGGTTGCTGAGCCCGTCGCTGGGACGGAAGCGGATGCCTTCGGCAGCCTTAGCCGGAAGGAACGAGGCAATCTCCGGCTTCACCCACTCAGGAGTGGCCGAGTCGGTCTTCGGTTCTTGGGAATTCGGAAGCTGTTCCATGATGCCCACCTTTTCCAGATTGCCGTGCCTAACAGCGAAGGCGTCGTCGATCAATCGCATACCCAGATGCGAACCCGGTCGCGCTCATGCGCGCCGCCTACGGTGATATGCTCACCGGGCACTGTTTCGATCGGGGACGGGAAGCGCCACAGCAGCGCGCCCCAGCAGGATACGGCACCCGGTTCGGGCTTGTTTTCATAACGGCCGACGGTGTCCATCTCGAGCGCGATCCACTGAACGACTCCGTCGATGCGCCCACCCTGGGAGGTGAGCGCGAGTTCGCGCCGTTCGGGCTTGCGCGGAACGGCGGTGGCGAAGTCGAAGCTGAACAGGTCGGTCGCATCGCTGGACAAGGCCACCTGTTCCATCCCGACGCGGATCGACTCATTGGGCGCAGCGAGGCAATTGAAGGCGCTGAGGTCAAAACCGCTTACTTCATTGAGGAGCGGTGGACGGCCCCGCAGATCGCGCGCCAGCGCAATCCGGATCGTGCCGCGTGGCGGGATGACCACGGCATCGGGCGCAAGCAGCCGTGCGACCGCATCCTCATGCGCGGCAAGCACGCCTTCGCTCAGCAGGTCGTTGCTGACAATCTCCGACACCAGGATATCGGCCAGTCCACCGACGTCGCGTTCGGGGTCGAGTTCGGTCGAATGCTTGTTCACGACCGTGATCCTGTCGGCATAGCCGTTCGCCGCGATCACCTCGCACGCGGCGGCGGCAATGGCCGGATCAGCCTCGCAAGTCACTACCGTCGCGCCTGCGCGCGCCGCCATCATCGCGAGCAGGCCGGTGCCGGTGCCGATTTCCAGCACCCGGCACCCCGGCCGGATCGCGCGAAGCAGTGCCTGTTCATAGGCATCGTTGCGGCCCCGGTCGCGGGGGATCAGGAAGTGCCAGCTATAGACCCCCTCGCTCAAGATCTCGGCGGCGATGACCCCCGCCTCGCCCTTGCCCCCGGTCATGGCATAGACCTGTTTCGCGAGTTCCAGCGCACGCAGCCGATCGCCGGCAGCGATCATCTGGCGCGCAACCGCGATCAGCCCGCGGGGGTCGTCTGCGACCTTTGGCAGCAGGGCGGAGAGCAGCGCGATGCGTTCGGTCATTGCTTAGCGTTAGCCGACTGGCTGGCGGGCGCAAGCAGCGGTCGCAGCAACGCCTCCACTGCGGGCAGCGCGGCGTAATCGCTCGGGTAGACCAGTCGCCACGCCGGACGGTGTCGAAGCACGTCACGGAGCCCCGACACGGCGTGAACCCGCTCCTCTGCGCTGGTGCCGCTCGCATTGAAGTGAATGATTTGCGGCACGATCAGCGTCATCGCCGCTGCAGTCTCCAGCGGCTCGAGCCGTGGCTCGGCAATATCGGGGCGCCGGTCGAGAAAGATCATCGCGCGCAGCGGCACCAACGGCGGCGGATCGTCGGCGACAACCGGAGAACGCCCCTTGCCGGTGGCGCTTGCCAGCGGACTGCTGTCATCGGCTGAAAGCGCCAGGCCGTCGCGCGATTCCGGCCACAGGCACACGGCCTTTGCCCCGGCACCCAGCATCGGTTCATCGGGATTCCACAGCAACGCGGTATCGTCCCCCAGAATCTGCCACCCAGCCTGGACCGTGAGCGCCGCGCACAAAGTCGATTTGCCTGCGCCCGATCGCCCGATCAGCAATATCCCATTGCCATTCTGCATCAGCGACGCGGCGTGAACCGCGATCGCGCCCTGAAGCATCGGGACGCGGGTCAGCACCCGTCGCAACAGAACTTCGATTGCCGCCGGATCGGGCGGCATCGCGTCCACGACCAGGGTGAGTGTCCGCCCGTCGCGTTCGATCAGGAAACTGCCGGCGAACCGTGTCCTTATGAGCCAGCGGCCTGCCGCTTCACCGATCCGCATCCGGTATCCGTTGCGCCATTCGTAACTGACCGCATCATGTTCGACAGGCGCACCGACTTCGACGCGCAGATCCAGTTCACCGGCCCAGCCGCCCTCTGCGGCATCCGCCGGGACAAGGCTCGGCAGCGCGATGGCGGAGCGGACTAAAAGCCCGCCAAAGCTGTAAAAATGGGTCACGATACTCTGTCTGCCACTCGATTTCCGTGAAGCATCAGCGGCGCAGGCGACGGATCGCCCAGCCGAACGGGCGGATCAATGGATACAGCCAGTCGAGCCGATCCGGCAAATCGAATGCGGCGCGGTCCTGTGGCGAGGTTAAATCGAAGGCGAGCTGGCGGCCCCAAAAGGCCCGGGTCGGCTTCATCGTATAGGCGATCAATCGGCTCCACACGCTTCCAGCTATGAAGCGGCGCATCGAATTGCGCGGTTGCGTCTCATACCAGCGGGGCCCGTCGTGGAACCGGCGGACCAGCCGGTTGAGCAACCGCACGTCGATACGTTGCGTGCCTCGAGCGAGCACTGCGGCGGGAACCGGTCGCGCCAGCCAGTGGTGCAGCGCCCAGCCGACATGCAGCATCATTCCGTCCAACCCGAGCGGCGCGGCATCGTCGAGCACATCGGCCCAAGCCGAAGGCCGGTCCAGCACCGCCGCCAGATCGACGAGCCACAACAGGCGCTGCCAACCATGGCGGACGCCGTGCACCGCGAGGTAGAGCGGCAACCGTCGGCGCGCCATCGCAGTTACAGCGGTCCCCGCGACCATCACCGTCTCGCGTTCCGCCCAGAGACTGTCGAAGTCCCACGGCAAGAGCGCGTGATTGTCGCAAAGCCTGTCGTGCAACTCGACGAGGATACGGCTGTCACGGTGAACCCAGCCGCTTTCCTTCGGCGGCTCGCCGGCCACCGCTCCAACGGGCGAGGCATGGATCGGAAGTTCATAGCCCAGCGTCTGCAGGATTGCCTCTGCATCCCGAGTCCGCGCCCGCTCGACGAGCAGATCGATGTCGCGTCCACCCCGCGCCAGAGGATCGCCATACAGCTGGACCGACAGCGCTATCCCCTTGATGAACAGGTGCCGGATACCCGCTTCGTCTAGTGCCCGCTTGATCCGCACCAGCTCGCGGACTCGCTGCATTCCCCCCACGACATGCGCGCCATACTCCGACCTGAGCGTGGCGCTCACCGAGGCAGTAACGGCGTCCGTTTGCAGCAACGCCGGAACAGCAATGCCGATCAGACCATGATGCACAAGGCCGCGCTGAACGACATTCCAGTCGCGGACCTGTGATCCAGCAGAGTGCAACGATGCTGTTGCGCTGCTCCCGCCAAGCATGCGCGCCGCCGCGATGACAAAGCGCAACTCTGGCGAGAAATTCGGCAGCGGCGCCTCATCGTCCCGGGGTCGAGCCGCGAACACCACCATCACCAATCCCTATAACGGCTGCGGCAAACCCATTCTTATGGAGCCTAGCGCGTCGGCATTCCGGGCGCCACTCGTGTTCTCACGTAAAGTCGAGTCAGAGGCGCCTGCAACTGATGCCCCAACGACACGGCGACTGGATCACCGCGTGTGCATCCCGGAAGCAGCCCGCCTGCTAACCGCCCAGAACCAGCCGCACCGCGTCCTTGTGGTTCATTCCGCCGTTCGTCGACCCTTGATCGGTCTCGCCGCGAACCGAGATGGCCGCTGGCATAATCGCGCCTTGGTGTGGAACATATAAAGAACAATTTTTGTTGCAGCGGGCTGGCGTCGGCCTATTCTGCGGAGCTGACGATTCGACAATGAACGAGACGACGATGCAGCACGACCTGTGCCTGCGTGCGGCTGCGCGCGCGATCTACGACGCCTGCTATCCCAGCAACGACTGGTCGCCGCTCACGTTTGAAGAGGCCGAGCGTTACCGCACCATCCATTACCGACAGGCCGTTAATGCCGCGCAGGACGCAAGGGGCGTGCTGACTGATCCAAGCGTCCAGCCCGACCTGTTCGCGGCGCCACAATCGTGACGAGGCAGTGGCGCGATTTGATGAGAATGGCGGACGTATACCGATAACCCTGTTCGAATGCGCCGCCTGGCATGCCAACATCCTGGCGATCTGCCGAAAGCCCCAATGCCGTCGCGTCGCGATCTTCAACCCACACCAGCTCTGGTGGCGGTTCCATCGCAGGGGCTGGGACGACCGTCTGAGCGCCGTGGGCGACCGACTCAAATGCAACGCCTGCAAGAGCCGCGCGGCAGTCAGCACGACCAAGACTCGCGCGCCCACCGTGGAGCTGCCTTGGCCCGATGAACGGGAATGGAGACGAGCCGTTGACCGGTTCAGGGCGTAGGGCCGACCAGACATTGTCTACGCCACCGGCAGGCCCAGGATCGCCAGGACAACGAGCGAAGCGGATTCGACTCTCGGTCGGTCCGCTGGCACCTTTCTGCCATGTGCAACCTATATGCCGTGCGCAAATCGGCCGCAGAGGTCGCGGGACACTTCCAGGCGGATCAGCCAGCGTTGTTCAACGCCGCGGACGAGGTCTACCCCGGAACACCGGGGATGGTCGTGCGACTGGCCGATGGCCGGCGCATCCTCCAGTCGATGACATGGGGCTTCCCGCTGCGCCTCAAGGGTATGAAGCCAGACTCGAAGCCGAAGCCCGTCAACAACATCGCCGACCTCAACAGGCCCATGTGGAAGGGCCTGGCAGCGAAGCCTCAGTGGCGATGCCTGATCCCGCTGACAGGCTTTGCGGAGGCCGAGGGCAACAAAGGCAGCAAAACGCGCACATGGTTCAGCGTGATCGACCAGCCGATCTTCGCGTGGGCGGGCCTGTGGCGTGACAGCGCCGAGTGGGGCGCGGTTTACTCGGGGGTCATGACCGACTGCAACGACGCGATCCGTCCGGTCCACGATCGCATGCCAGTGCTGTTGCATGCGGACGAATACGACCGATGGCTCAACGGCAGCTTCGACGAGGCGGTGGGCTTCCAGCAGCGGTGCTTTCCCGATCACCTGATAGCGATGGAGCGAACCGCCGAACCGTGGGTGAAGCGCAAGGCTGCGGCGGAGGCGACGGGGCCGCTGTTGTGACGATCGATCATGGCCGATGGGCCGAGGCGCTGGCGATCGAGCGATTGCACGGCGAGCGAGGGACCTTTTGGGTTGCCGAGTATATCGCGATGCTGGCGCTCGTTGGGGCGTAGGAGGGGCACGATTTCAGCAGATCGCAGTGATACAGGAACCGATGTGGGTGCGCCAATCACTTGATGGGCAACTCCCGCCGATCGACCGAATGCGAAGCTCGCCGGTAAGCGCCGCGCCAACGTTACGCAGGATGCCTTTGGGATCGCCTGGGTCGCACTTGCGGCCGGGAAGGCATTTCGCTTTCTTCGGCACGTCGATCCCCAGAAGGCGGATGCGATCATCATTGCAGTTTAAGGTATGACCGTCGACGGCCTCAGAGTTGTCAGCGATCCTGACGCCCCCCGAGTGACTCGCCTCGCCGAGAGCTGAGGGCGACGCCGCAGCCGGTCTTGCGCTACCCCGGCCAAGGGTCAAATGACAGCGGAGCTTGCGACCCAGTGGCATGCGGGCAATCGCTCGCGTGTCATGACAGTTCGTGTCCGACGGTGCGTCGGACGGCAAGTATGTAACGGAGCGTAACAAAGGAGACACCGTAAGCAATGGATCGGGGCTTCATCACCGGGTGGTGGAAGCGGTTCGCCATTCGCGTCCAGCGTGGACGGCCTACCTCACAGGCATGCCCTCATCGGTCCCGAGGTCTCGTTGATGGGCGTTTCTCGCCGGATGTCATCGAGCATGCCCTGGCGCATCGCGACCAGAATGCCATCCGGGCGATCTACAATCGGACGTCCTATTGGAACGCGCGCGTTGACATGATGCAGGCGTGGAGCGACATGCTCGACGCGCTCAGATCAGGTGCGCTTGTCACCGCGCTGGCGGCGTGATTCTTCGACGCTGAGCCGGCGTAAAAGACGTGATTTCGCAGCCCCCCAAACAGCCCCTGCCATAGCCCCAAATGGCCCTTGGCTACACGCGAACGATTGCGGACGCGCCCGGACCCTGATCGGGAAAAAGTCTAGTTTTTCCGGGGCTTTAGCCCATTCGCGCGAGATGCTGCGAATGGGTGGCTGGTGCCAGAAGAACACTCCCATCGGCACCCAAGTAGCTGATTTCCTACGCGAATTGGCAGTGGGAAATCACCAACACCATCAATAGCACCATCATATCTTCTGGAAAAGGCTGGATTTCCACGGACCAAGCATGTTTTCCGCCGGAACGAAGGCGTGCCGGTTGATGCGGCCCTTGATCATCAAGAAAGGCCTGCCCAGGCCCCAGCACACCCCACCGAGCAACACGAGACTGTCGCCTAGAGCAAATCGCGCGTAGTTGATCATGCGCCCTGATCGTTCACGAACGCAATGCGACCAAAGAAGAACATCAGGCCGGTCGTTCAAGCGAGTCTATGATCGGGCAGTCGGGGCGGTCGTCACCGCAGCAGCGTGCCGCCAGATCAAGCAGCGCTCGCCGCATTTTTTCGAGCGCCTCTGCCTTGCGGTGTAGTTCCTCGGCGCGCGCGGTCGCCAGCGACTTAACGTCGGCCGACGACCGTGCGCCGTCGTCCCACAAATCAAGCAGCGTTCTGATCTCTTCGATAGGGAAGCCAAGGTCGCGGGCGTTGGCGATGAAGCGCAACCGATGCATGTCGGCGTCGGAATAATCGCGGTAGCCGCTGTCCCGGCGCGGCGGTGCCGGGACGAGGCCGATCTTCTCGTAGTGCCGGATCATCCGCTGCGAGACACCGCTCGCCTCCGACGCGGGTCCGATTTTCATAGTTTCACCTGGTTTAAGCGCAGGGCATTGAGGACGACGGTGAAGGAAGACAGCGCCATCGCCGCGCCCGCGAACATCGGCGACATCAGGATGCCGAACGGGGGATAGAGCACGCCCGCCGCAATCGGTACGCCGAGCCCGTTGAAGAGGAACGAGAAGAATAGATTCTGGCGGATGTTGCGCATCGTCGCATCGGCCAGTCTGCGTGCTCGGACGATCGCGGTCAAATCTCCACGGGTCAGCGTCATCCCCGCACTCTCGATCGCCACATCGGTACCCGTTCCCATCGCCAGCCCCACGTCCGCCGCCGCCAGTGCGGGCGCGTCGTTGATGCCGTCGCCGGCCATTGCGACCTTCGCCCCAGCCGCCTTCAGTTCGTCAACGATACGCGCCTTGTCCTCTGGCCTGAGATCGGCACGAACATCGTCAAGGCCGCCTACCGCGTGCGCGACCGCGTCGGCAGTGGCCTGGTTGTCGCCCGTAAGCATGATGACTTTCAGACCCTCGGCGCGCAGCGCGGCGATCGCCTCGCGGGCATTGGCGCGGACCGGATCGGCGACCGCGAGCAGTCCTGCCGGCGACCCGTCGATAGCGATGAACATGACCCCGGCTCCAGTCTTCCGGTGCGGGTCGGCAGCAGCCTCCAGCGCGGAAGGATCGGCGCCGACGCGGGTCATCTGCGCAGCGTTGCCGATCGCGACGATGCGGCCATCGATCACTCCGCTGACACCCAGACCGGTCTGGGATTCGAAGTTCTCCACCTTTCCAACGATGGCACCGCGTTCCGTCGCGGCCGTCACGATGGCGTGTGCGAGCGGATGCTCGGATTGTGCCTCGACCGCAGCGGCTAGGCCAAGCAAATCGTCTTGGTCGAATCCCGGCAGGGCTTGGGTGGCAACGAGCCTCGGCTTGCCTTCGGTGATCGTGCCGGTCTTGTCGATCACGAGCGTATCGACCTTTTCCAGTGCCTGTAGCGCTTCAGCATTCTTGACGAGGACGCCAGCATGTGCGCCGCGACCCGTGCCGACCATGATCGACATTGGGGTGGCGAGGCCAAGCGCACACGGACAGGCGATGATCAGGACCGCGATGGCATTGAGCAGTGCGTGGCCGAAGCGCGGCTCCGGTCCAACGAAATTCCATACGATGAACGCCGCGATCGCGATTGCGACCACCAGCGGCACGAACCAGCCCGAAATGCGGTCGGCAACCGCCTGGATCGGGGCGCGGCTGCGCTGTGCCTCGGCAACCATCCGCACGATCCGTGCAAGCATCGTGTCCGCGCCCACCGCACGGGCTTCCATGACGAGGCTGCCAGTACCGTTAACGGTTCCGCCGGTCAGCGCATCGCCTGCCGACTTCCCGACTGCTAACGACTCACCGGTGAGCATCGATTCATCGACCGACGAACGCCCTTCGATAACTATGCCGTCAACCGGAACCGCATCGCCCGGCCGGATGCGCAGCTTGTCGCCCGCCGCCACGTCACCGAGTGACACTTCTTCCTCCGAGCCGTCACCGCGGATGCGGCGCGCGGTCTTGGGCGCAAGATCCATCAGCGCGCGGATCGCGCGTCCCGTCGCCGCGCGGGCGCGCAGTTCCAGCACTTGCCCGAGCAACACCAGCGTCACCACGACGCCCGCTGCCTCGTAGTAGACTGGCACCATGCCGCCGTGCATGCGGAACGTGGGCGGGAACAGGCCAGGCGCGAAAGTCGCGACCAGACTGTAGAGGAAAGCGGCACCGACGCCGATCGCGATCAGCGTGAACATGTTGAGGCGCCGCGTCCGGATCGACATCCAGCCACGCTCGAAGAAAGGCTTGCCCGCCCACAACACGATCGGCGCAGAAAGCGCGAGTTGAACCCAGGGCGACGCGGCGGGGCTGACGATCTCGATGCCCAGCATCTCGGCGACCATCGACACGATTAGCAGTGGTACTGCGAGCGCGGCGGATACCCAGAAGCGGCGGGTGAAATCGACCAGCTCCGGATTGGGCGCATCGTCGAGTGAAGGCTCCTCCGGTTCGAGCGCCATGCCGCAAATCGGGCAGGTGCCCGGACCCTCCTGACGGACTTCAGGATGCATCGGACAGGTCCAGATCGCGCCCGGCATTGCCTTGGGTTCCGGACGCGGGGCATTGCTCAGATATTTGTCAGGGTCGGCGACAAATTTGGTCCGACAGCCAGCGCTGCAAAAGTGGTAATCTTCGCCGTCGTGCGCGGCATGATGCGCCGTTGTTGCGGGGTCGACGGTCATGCCACATACGGGATCTCTGACTGCCGACGTTGAGGGCTGGGTCGCGCAACAGCTGTGTTTGTTATGAGCGTTATGGTCGGCATGGGTCATCGAGTCGTCCTCCATGACCCGGCAATAATGTCTGACATCATGTCAGGGTCAAGCTGCTTATTTCTGGGCCGCCAGCCAAGTGTCGATTTCGGCGATCTCCGCGCGCTGGTCTCTGATGATCTTCTCCGCCAACGCCCGCGCCTCTGGATCGTCACCGTGACGCAGTTCGGTTTCGGCCATGGCGATCGCCGCCTGATGATGCCCCTTCATCTGCCGCATGAAATCCGTGTCGGCCTCGCCAGTGTACTTTGGCATGTTGGCCATCATGTCGTTCATCGACTTCTTGTACCCCTGGGTCGCCGGCGGGTCGCCGGGGCTGGCGGCTGACATGTCCATCGGCATCGTTCCGTTGGCGGCCGACGTGGCGGCCATATCGTGCGCGCTATTCTGCTGCGCATTGTCAGAACAACCTGCCACCGTCAGCGACCCGGCGAGCAATAGCGGGATTGCAAGATTCTTCATGGCTTTCTCCTAAGATCCACCACAACGCCCGGACGGACGATCCGTGCCAGTCAGTCGACCGGTGACAAAGTTCCAAGGATCGCCACAATAGCGAGGATGAGCACCGCCGCCACCGTCTCGACCAGGATCGCCAGCCGCAATCGGTGCTGCGCGATGGCCTGCCTATCGCCGCCCAATGCCATCTCCAGGGTCGGCACGAGCCGCCAGCGGTTGAATCCGGCCAGAGCAAGCATGACGCCAAACAGGGTGAGCTTCAGCACAAGTAGCTGTCCGTATGGTGTTCCAAATGTCGTGGAGAGACCGTCGACCCCGACGATTGCGACAAGGTTGATCGCTCCGCTGACGACGATCGCCGCGACGATGATCCCACCGATGCCGGAGAAGCGTGCCAGTGCGGCGAGCGCCGTTGTCGCCGCGCCCGGCGTCGCAAAGTCTAACAGCAGGAGCCGCACGAACATCGCCAGCGCTGCAATCCACAGCGCGCCCGCAACCAGATGAACAATATCGCTGCTGCGGTGCGCCCAGCCCAGCGCCGCTTCGGATGCGCCGGCATGACCGGTCCAGGCTAGCGAACCCAGCGCAACGAGCGCCAGCGCGGCCGCAACCGGCCTGCTCGCCCGCCCGGCGAGCTGGAACGCCGCTAGCAACCCGAGCGCTGCGGCGCGAACGATATGGGAGATGCCCATCGGCGTTTCAAACGCCATGAACGTGAGCATTTCCCGATCCAGTATGGCCAGGTCGTAGCCAGTCATGGCCAAGGACGTCGCAGCAAGCTGGGCGATTGTGATGACTACGCCTAGTATGGCCAGCCAGCCTATTACACGTCCGCCAATCGCCGGCGCATGTCGACCGAGACCGCCACCCATGGCGAGGCCCGCCAACAGCATGAGATCGGCATAGGCGGCGAAGCGCAGGCCGACCGCCACCCAGTCGCTCATGATCAGCGGACGCTGAAGCTGTGCTGGCCGGTGATGCGATGCGTGTCCGCGCCAATCACGACCCAGTCAGCGCGGTAGCTGCCAGCGGGCAACGGCTTGGCCGAGGTGAGGATGATCGACTTGCCATCGGCGGAAACGGCGCTGGTGACGCCCGCCATCTTCATTTCGGGGTGGTTCGCCATTCCCGGCATCCCGGTCATGATCAGCGTGGCAGTGGAAAGCTTGGGCGTCAGGCGCTCGCTGAAGGTCAGCGTGATCGTCGTCGTGCGCGCGACCGTTGCGTTCGCGGCGGGCGTCGCCGCGACCAGCTTGGGATGTGCGAACGCGGTTGCCGGGATCAGCACCATGGCGAGGGCGGCGATGACGGCGGCGAATGGATTGAACTTCATCTCGAACTCCTATGATATGCCCCCAATACGCAGTACCGGTTTTTACCCCTCAAACCGGCGTAGTTGAGGGATCGTGCATTCTCATACGTATGGGAAGCAGCGGATTACGAGGCAGTCATGCAAACCAATATCGACGATGCCCTTCAGCGGCTGGCGACAGGAACGCCGCATCGGGGACTGGCGGGTCTGGAAGACCGAGTCCTGAATGCGATCGCGCAACAGCCGGTTGCGGGCTTTGGTGCCGGCACCACGTTGGGGGCGATGGGCCTGGCACTGGCGCTCGGCGTTTTCAGCAATGTCGTTCCATCGACCGATGCGCAGGCCGCGCCGGTGCTGTCGCCTTTGGGCGCGTCCAGCCCGCTCGCCCCATCGACACTGCTGGGCGCGACCCGATGAACACACGGCGCACCGGGATCATCGTGATACTGGTTTTCCTCGCCGCATTGCTCGGGGTGGTCGCCGGACGATATCTTGTCGAACCGGCGGCACAGCCCGGGGCTGAGCTCCATGCGGTTCTTCACGACCAATTGAGTCTGGACCCGGCTCAGGAACGGCAGCTGCATGTACTTGAGGAAGCGTTTGCCGTGCGCCGTCGCGCGCTCGAACTGGAAATGAAGGCCGAGAACGCCCGGCTTGCCGAAGCGATCGCCGCCGAGCACGGCAACGGCCCGCGCGTCGCCGCCGCGGTCGATGCTTCGCACCGCACGATGGGGGAGCTTCAGAAGGAAACGCTGGCGCATATCTTCGCGATGCGGGCGCTGCTCAAACCCGATCAGGCGGCGAAGTTTGACGCCGCAGTGACCAAGGCACTGACCGAAGACGCACGGTGACCGACGCACTTGCCGACCGCACGGACGGCGAACTGGTCGCCCTGTGCCTTGGTGGAAGTCAGCTGGCGTTCGCCGAAATCGTGCGCCGCCATAAGGATCCACTGCACCGGCTCGTCGCGCGTATCGTCGGTGACGACGACGAAGCGCTCGACATCGTGCAGGAAGCTTTCGTCGCCGCGCATCGCGCGCTGCGGCGCTACGACATGGCGCGGTCGATGCGCCCCTGGCTTTCGCGCATCGCGATCAACAAGGCCCGCGACTGGCGCCGCCGCCGGGCGATACGCCGCCTGATCGCGGTCGTGTTGCCGATCGATCATGCCGCCGACACCGCCGACGCGACGCCGTCGATCGAAACCGCGACCGCCGATCGCCAGGAATTGCGGCATGTCACGGCCGCCATCGCCGAACTGCCGGGCAATCTGCGCGAGACGCTGGTGCTCCGCACGATCGAGGGGCTGAGCCAGGCTGAGACCGCCGAGACGCTTGGGATCAGCGAAAAGGCGGTCGAGACGCGCCTGTATCGCGCACGTCAGCGGCTGACTGCGTCGCTGTCATAGAGCGTCGCCGTAGAAATCTTGTAGATGGCGCAAGGGATGCGCGCCCGGGCGTCGTATTATCCGCATGGGGGCGGTGGACCAAACAGACGGGGGCGGCGATCCGCAGGCGCGCGACTGCGGTGTAGAGACGCGGGCAAGCGGGGCTTTCATCGTCATGGACGCCCTCCGGTGCGTACTGGCGGTGACAGTGGCGTTCGCCCACGCTTGGTATTTGCTCATTGCCGACTATCCGGGACAGGCTTCGACGATAGCGTCGGCAGGCTATTTTCTGGCCGGTTTCGCCCATGCCAGCGTTATCCTGTTCTTTGTCCTCAGCGGTTACTGGATCGCAAAGAGCGTCGACCGGCGAATGACGGCAGGTTGGGTCTGGACAGGCTATACGATCGACCGGCTGGCGCGGTTGCTGGTCGTCTTGCTCCCCGCGCTTGCGATCGGGGGCATCCTGGACGCAATTGGTCTCTACGGCCTTGAATCCTCGACCCACACCGGCGCGACCGACACTTATGTGCTGAACAACAACCTCGCGGAGCGGCTGGGATGGCAGACGCTGCTCGGCAACATCCTGTTTCTCCAGAGTATTGCCGTGGCTCCGTTCGGCACCAACGGTCCGTTGTGGAGCCTGGCGTATGAATTCTGGTTCTATATCTGGTTTCCGGCACTGTGGGTCAGCTGGCGCAGTCGACGCCCGTCGCCGCTGCTCGCCACCCTGCTCCTTGCCTGGATCGTGCCGAATATGCTGGTTGGCTTTGCCTGCTGGCTTTGCGGGGCGGCATTGTTCTGGGTGACCCGCCGTTCCGGGGGTCAGAGCTTGCAGCCATTACGCCGCCTGTGGCTGATCGTTGCAAGTGTCCCGTTCCTCGGAACCCTGATCTATTCGCGACTCTTCGGGTTAGGTGATGTCGAGCTGCCGCTGGCGTTTACGTTCGCAGTGCTTCTCTACGCGTTGCTGCGCGTCGAATTGCGCGCGCCGCGCTGGCTGAGGCCGTTCGCCGGCTATGGCGCGCAGGCGAGCTTCTCGCTCTATATCCTGCATTTCCCGGTCATCGCCTTTGCCGCTGCGTTGTTGCTCGACGACAAGCGTTTGCCCGCGACCGGAGCGAGCGTCATGCTTGTCGTCGTGGTGCTTGTGGTAGCGATCTTGCTGTCGGCGCTGTTCGCGCGGTACACCGAACGGCACACGGCCAGGGTCCGCGCGTTCTTCTCCAACGGACGGCCTGCCCGGATTTGATACACGGGTTGATCCGTGCAGTCTTTTGCCGATCGGGATGAGGGTCAAACCGATCTTCTGCGTAAAGCGGGTAACGTCATCGGAGCCTTACATCACATGTCGCTGTTGCTAAGCCGTCGTAATCTGCTGCGCGGAGCCACACTTGGCGGTGGCTCGCTTGCCCTCGCCCCGTGGTTTCCGGCGTGGGCGCAACCGGTGTCGGCCGGCATCGTGCAGGCGCTGCCGAGCGTATCCGGCGAGGATATCCGCCTACGCATCGCGCACCAGATGATGACGATCGACGGGCGCGAAAGCCACGCGATTGGCATCAACGGGACCATCCCGGGTCCGCTGATCCGGCTGCGCGAGGGGCAGAACGTCCGGCTGCACGTCGAGAATGCGCTTGACGAGGACAGCTCGATCCACTGGCACGGTCTGATCCTGCCGTTTCATATGGACGGCGTACCGGGCGTCAGCTTTCCGGGCATCAAGCCGCGCTCGACCTTCATGTACGAGTTTCCGGTCAAGCAGGCCGGCACCTATTGGTATCACAGCCATTCGGGATTGCAGGAGCAGCTTGGCCATTACGGCCCGATCGTGATCGATCCGGCAGGCACGGACCCGATAGCTTCCGACCGCGAGCATGTCGTCGTGCTGTCCGACCATAGCGAGATGCACCCGCACATCATCTTCAAGAAGCTCAAACAGCAGGGCGGCTATTTCAACTATCAGAAGCAGACGCTGGCCGATCATCTGCGCGGCGAGGGCCAGCCGGCGAAGGATCGCCTCGATTGGGGCAAGATGCGGATGGACCCGACCGACGTGTCCGACGTGACCGGTTCGACCTATAGCTATCTCGTCAACGGTCATGGCCCCCGCGACAACTGGACCGCCTTGTTCATGCCCGGCGAGCGGGTGCGGCTGCGCGTCGTCAACGCCTCGGCGATGACCACCTTCAACGTCCGCATTCCGGGGTTGAAGCTGACGATCGTCCAGGCCGACGGGTTGAATGTGCGCCCGGTGCAGGTGGACGAGTTCCAGATCGCCGTCGCGGAAACCTATGATGTCATCGTCGAGCCGTCCGACGACCGCGCCTATACGCTGGTTGGCGAAAGCGTCGATCGCTCGGGCATGGCACGCGCCACACTCGCCCCGCGCGCGGGAATGGCGGCGGGGGTGCCGCCTTTACGCAAACGGCCGATCGCCACCATGAAGGATATGGGCATGGGCGGCATGGATCACGGTGCGATGGCGGGCGCGGCCGCGACGCCGGGTGCAGACGATTGTCCGCCCGAACATGCCGCGATGGGCCATTGCACGCCCGCAGCGGGCGGTGCGGCAGAAGCTGGTGGCGGCATGGCCGGTATGGACCATTCGATGCGCGATTTCGCCGTCGCGCCTGGCGTAAAGAAGACGCCGACGGTCCAGACGATCTCACCGATGCCGATGGACCGCACCGGCGAGCCCGGACAGGGGCTGGCGGATGTCGGGCACAAGGTGCTGGTCTATCGTGATTTGATCGCAGTCGATCGCAACCCCGATGTGCGAGCACCCGACCGGGCGATGCGCATCCACCTCACCGGCAATATGGAACGCTATATGTGGGCGTTCGACGGCGAGAAGCTGAACGAGGTCAAGGATCCGATCCCGTTCCTGCAGGACGAGCGGGTGCGCGTGACGCTCGTCAACGACACGATGATGGGCCATCCGATCCATCTCCACGGCCATTTCTTCGAGCTGGTGACGGGACATGGCGAATATGCGCCGCGCAAGCATACGGTGCAGGTGCAGCCGGGCGGCACGGTGACCTTCGACGTCACCACCGACGCGGTCGGCGACTGGGCGTTCCACTGCCACATGCTCTATCACATGCATGCCGGGATGATGCAGGTCGTCACTGTCCGCCCGCGCGGGGGAGAGGGCGCATGAAGATGCTGCTCCTCGCCACCGCCGCCATCGCACTGGCCGCCCCCGTCGCCGCGCAGACGATGGATCACTCGAAAATGCCCGGCATGAAAATGCCGGCGAAAACCGCGCCCAAGCCACAGCCGGTAGCGAAGCCGCGTCCGGCGCCGAAACCGGCGGCGAAGGCGACACCCACCAAACCGGCGCAGGCGGCACCGGCCATCGATCCGGCCTGCCCACCTGAACATGCGGCAATGGGGCATTGCACACCCGCGGGTGCAGCCCCCGCTACGCCCGAGAAAGCCGATGGCGATAGCTCGGCAATGCCTGACATGGCCGCCGATGCACCGAGCACCGGCAGCGGCGGGACCGCGCTCCCCGCCGGAAACGCTCCGGCACCCGCCGCGCCCGAGCCGAACTATGCCGACCGTGTCTGGGGTCGCGAGGCGATGACCGGCGCGCGCAAAGCGCTGCGCAGCGAGCATGGCGGCGGCACCTTTAGCCAGGTCATGCTGGACATCGCCGAGCTGCAAATCCGCAAGGGGCGCGAGGGCTATCGCTGGGAAGGCGAAGGCTGGTTCGGCGGCGACATCGACCGGCTGGTCGTCAAGAGCGAAGGCGAAGGCAGTTTCGGCGAGGCGGTCGAAAGCGCCGAGGTGCAGGCGCTCTACAGCCGCGCCATCGGCCCATATTTCAACCTGCAGGCCGGCGTCCGTCACGATTTCGAGCCCAAGGCGCGTAGTTATGCCGCGTTCGGCATCGAGGGGCTTGCCCCCTATTGGTTTGAAGTCGAGGCTCATGCGTTCGTATCGACCAAGGGCGATGTGCTGGGACGCCTCGCCGCCAGCTACGATCAGCGCATTACCCAGCGGCTGATCCTGCAACCGCGCATCGAGTTCAATCTGGCGGCGCAGGATGTGATCGAGAGCGGAATCGGCGCGGGACTCTCCGACGCCGAGTTCGATCTTCGTCTGCGCTATGAGATCGTGCGCGAATTCGCGCCCTATATCGGCATCTCGCATTCATCGAAATTCGGTCGCACCGCGCGCTTCGCTCGCGCTGACGGTGAAGACCCTTCTGCAACCACCTTCGTCGTCGGGATCAGGGCCTGGTTCTAAGCGTCGGAGACTGTCGAAAACGGCAAAGGAGAATGCAATGACTTCCTATCGCAGCCTTGCACTGCAGACCGCGATCAGCGGGGTCATCATGTATCTGGTGATGTTCGTGATGATCGACCAGCTGTCGAGCTTCTACAACAACCTCAACATGCTCTACATGACGCTGATGATGGTCGCACCGATGGTTGTGCTGATGATCGTGGCGATGCGAGACATGTTTCCGTCCAAGCGCCTCAATGTGTTGCTGCTTGCCGGATCAGCCGTCGCGTTCTTCGGCAGCTTCGCATTGATCCGAACTCAAACTACGATCGACGACACCGCATTTCTCCGCTCCATGATTCCGCACCATTCAGGCGCGATCCTGATGTGCGAACAGGCATCGCTCAGCGATCCCAAACTGGTATCATTGTGCCGACAGATCATCAAATCACAGCGCGAGGAGATCGCGCAGATGAAAACCATGTTGGAAGGTTAGGAAACAACGACGATGATTTTGAAGCCATTGTCCACGACGGTTCTGCTGTTGGTGGCCACTTCGGCGTTTGCCGCCGACGTCGTGGTGCATCGTGATCCGGGTTGCGGTTGTTGCACAAAATGGGCGGCGATCGCGCAACGCGAAATCAAGCGACCAGTGCGGATGATCGATAATCCGCAGCGCGCTGCCTTCGCACAAAAGGCTGGCGTGCCTGCGGCGTTGTCGTCCTGCCATACCGCGATCATCGACGGCATGGCGTTCGAGGGGCATGTCCCCATCGCTGATGTGAAGCGCGCGCTCGCGACGCGACCGAAGGGTGTGAAGGGCCTCGCGGTGGCCGGAATGCCGATCGGCTCGCCCGGCATGGAAGTACCGGGAGTGCAAGCGCAGCGCTATAGCGTCATCGCCTTTGGATCAGACGGGCAGAAAGTCTTCGCCCGTCATTAAACGGGATAATCAGATCCACTGCCAACACAGCCAGATTAACCCCGCCACGGCGGCTATCCAGATCAAGGCGATAGCGGCGGCTGCGGCGTAGCTGGTAGGCTTCTCGGCACGGCGATTTGCTTCCTCGCGAAACTCCGCCATCAGTGGTGCTGGAACCAATCTGACCACAAGCCAAATCCCCGCCGGAACGATAAGCAAGTCGTCCAGATAGCCGAGGATCGGAATGAAGTCTGGAACGAGATCAATAGGACTTAGTGCGTACGCTGCGACAGCGCCCGCAAGTGCCTTAGCGTACCAAGGGACGCGGGGATCGCGTGCGGCGAGCAAGAGCGCCACCACGTCACGCTTGAGGCTCCGAGCCCACGTCCTTAGCGTCATGGCAGCTGTAGCTCCGCAGGCTTTGGCCGTGTAACTTTCTTTTGCCGCTCGTCGAGCTGAGCGTTTCTGTATTCCAGCACTGGCTTGCCCGTCCTCAAGACTACATTGTTTGAGATCAGCAATTTCCTGGCGCTTTTCCAGTCACGCCCCCTGGTTAGCTTGGAGTAAAATCGTCAAAAAAGGAGGGAGACGCGGACGCCTCCCTCCCGTTCGTCACTGGCCCTGTGGGTGGGGCTTGTCCTTTTTCATGTCGTCGCAGCAGCCCGGCTTGTCGCCTTCTTTCTTGCAGCAACAGCTCTTCATCTCCTTGCAGCAATCCATGCCCTCGGCGGCATGGGCCACAGGTGAGGCGAGGAGCGCCAAGGTGGCACCGAACAGTTTGAGCGTCTTCATTACTAATCTCCGTGATTTGATCAGATCTTGTAAAGTGCAGGTCGATCACGGATGCGCGGCGGGGGCGGTGCGGGGCCTTCGTTGACGCTGCGGAGCGTCCCGGCGCTCGACGGATCGTAAACGGTGCGTTGCGCCAGCCTGGTCGCCAGCGGAGCGATGGGCGCGGTATTCGCCAGCAAACAGGGTACCGCGCACGAAAGTGAAACCGATTTTTGCACGGGCGGCTTGCGCGGCATTTCCGGGCAGGCAGCCATGTCCGTCACGTGCTGCGATGCAACGATTTCACAGACGGGCGGCGACTTGAGGACGAGCAGACATGCCAGCACAAGCAGGCCCATCATGCTGGCGATCGATCGGCGGTTCACGCGGCCCGTGTCCATTGTTTTCCATTACCCCCGAAGCGGTGCGCCTGCCAGCGATATGAGCAGATCACGCCGATCTTTGATAAGTCACAATCCCTTCTTTCCTCGGCGCGGCCAGTGACGGTGGAGATCGTCGATCTGAAAGGCGTGCCCAGCCCGTCCATCTGGATGTGCCTCGATCAGATGCGGGTGACCGGGCGGCAGGTCGTCATGACGATGCTCGACCACTTCCGGATCGGGGGATGGCCAGATGAGGAATGCAATGATGGTTCCGATCGCGGCCAGAATCGCGGTCGCCATGAATGCCGTGCCAAATCCTGCGAGCGCGCCGATTTGTCCGGCGAGCGGGTAGGCGATCAACCAGCAGATATGGCTGAGCGCGAACTGTGCCGCGAACAATGCTGTGCGATCATCGGAACCCGCTGAACGCCGTAACAGCCGTCCGCCGGGTGTGATGCTGGCGGCATAGACCATACCGAGCAGCAGCCACCCGCCCAGCAGCGCATACCAGAAGCCTGATCGCCCGTGCAGCTGCCATCCCAGCGCCAGCGCGCCGAGCAATAGGGTCATCGCTGCGGCGGAAGCCAGCATCACCGTGCGATCCGCAACCCGATCGAGCAGTCTGGGCAACAGCAATGCGGCGATCATCGATCCGCCGCCGAATGCGGCCAGGGTCATCGCTACCTCGCTCTGCCCGAGGCCCAGCCCGGCGCGGATCAGAACCGGCGTGTTGACGATCACCATGGCGCTGGCGGCGGCGGCGGCAAGGGTCACGGCGAGCAAGCCGCGCAGCCGCGGTGTCGCAAGATAGATGCGGGTGCCGAGTGTCGTGTTGGTCCAGATGCCGCCTTGCCGTTGCTTCGCCGACGACGCGGGCAGCACGGTCGCCAGCACCAGCAATGCCGATGCCGCAAAGCCGACCGCCGTCCCGGCGAACAACCAGTGGAAGTTGAAGACCGTGAGCAGCGCCGCCGCCAGGATCGGGCTGGTCAGGCTCTCCATGTCATAGGCGAGCCGCGAGAGCGACAACGCCCGGGTATAATCCTTCTCGTCCGGCAATATGTCGGGAATGGTCGCCTGAAATGTCGGCGTGAACCCGGCGGAGGCCGATTGCAGGATGAAGATCAGCACATAGACCTGCCAAACCTGGTCCACGAATGGCAGAACCAGCGCGACGCCGATGCGAATGACATCCATTGCGATCAAGAAGGCGCGACGCGGGAGACGGGCGGCATAGGCACCGACGACCGGCGCGACGCCGATATAGGCTATCATCTTGATCGCCATCGCCGTGCCCAGCACCGCGCCGCCGTTACTGCCCGCGATATCGTAGGCGAGCAGGCCCAGCGCGACGGTCGCCAGACCCGTGCCGACCAGCGCGATGACCTGCGCCAGGAATAGGTTGCGGTAGGTGGTGTTGGCTAGAACGGCGAGCATTTCATGTCCCCATTGTCATACGCTGCACACGTCAAAGACGCTCGCGTCACACCACCCGATTGATGGCGGTATAACGCCCGCTGGTCTTGAGCGTGACCGTTACCGGCGCGCCCGAACGGTTCCGCCAGAACCAGCCATGCCCCCCGTCGAACGCGGCGACGAGCGTGCCGCGCTCGCCGGTCGATTGCTTGCCCTTGCCATAACCGTGGTAAAAGCCGCGCGGCGCGCCAATCTTGTCGCCATGCGTGTCATAGTTGACGTGTCCGCCCGCCACCGCCCAGTCGAACGCGATGGCGACCCCGGCGTCCGCAGTGACCTTGATCTCGGCCCCCTCGCCGGGCGCGAGCGTCAGCTTCATCTCGTCGGTGCGCGCGGCTGCCGCCTGTGTCGTCGGAGATGTTGCCACCGGAATTGCCGAAGGAGTCGGGGCGGCGGCCTGTGCTTCCTCCTCGGCAGCTTCTGCCGCAAGCTGCTGCTTGATCTCGCCCATTTCGGTCAGGCCGAGCACGCGCCCGATGCCCGTGGGGTCGATCGCATATTCGGACGGCAACACGATCGTGACGAGCAACGCGCCCGCAACCGCCACCGCAATCGCGGTCGAGCGAACGAGCTGGCGCGACGTGGGCAGGTCGTCGGCACTGGGCATCTGGGAATTATACATGGGATTTCTCCAGTCAGGCGGCGACGAGGCCGGTCAGTTGGTAGCCGACCAGCACGAAGCCGGCGGTCATGAGGATGACGTTGGCGACATAGGCATGGCGCTGAAAGCTGCGGGTGCGACGCCAGAAGCCCATCGCGATCAGGATCGCGCCGAGCGCGAGCAGCTGCCCGATCTCGACCCCGATGTTGAACGCGATGAGGTTGGGCAGCAAACCGTTCGGCGACATCTCGAATTCAAGGATTTTAGTCGCCAGGCCAAATCCGTGGAAGAAGCCGAAGATCAGGGTCGCCGCCTTGGTGTTGGGCTGAACCCCGAGCCATCGCCGGAACGCCCCCATATTATCGAGCGCTTTATAGACGACCGACAGGCCTATGATCGCGTCGATGAGATAGGCGTTGGCGCTGATCCCGGTCAGCACGCCGAACAGCATCGTGGTGGAATGGCCGACTGCGAATAGCGTGACGTAGATGCCGATGTCCTTCATCCGGTAGAGGAAGAAGATGACCCCGAACAGGAACAGCAGATGGTCGTATCCGGTGACCATATGCTTGGCCCCCAGATACATGAAGGGGATGAACAGCACGCCGCTGCTCTCTTGAATATAGCCCTTGTCGCCCTCCTCGACGCCGTGCGCGAATGCATCCCCCGCGGCAAGCAGCAGGATCAGCAGGGCGCTCAGGAACAAGAATGCGGTTCGTCGATCAGGCGTCCATCGCTGAATTACAGTCTCAGACATGTTCATCCTTTTTCTGCGGCGGCGTGCAGCGCGCCCTCGTGATATTCCACCGCAAGGTGCACGACGTCCCGGTGATCCAGCTTGTTGAAGAAGACACTGAACGATCGCGTGCCTTTACCGCGTCTGGGAAGCGGGCCGGGTCGGGTGGCGATCATTCGCGCTTCGCCGGCATCGGCGAGGGTTGCGGTCACGTCGAGATGGCCCCGACTAGTGCGATAGACCCCATTGCGCGGTCGAATGTTCCCGACGACGCGCACGCCGTCGCCCGCTTGATAGGCATGCAGCCAGAATATCGAGATGGGGTCGTCGGGGGCCGTCATCGCGATGAGTCGCAGCGGCAATGGCTCCAAACTCGTGCAGCCGGACAAGAGGAGCACGGCAAATGCCGCGCCAAAGACCCGTCGCCGGGTTGCAGACTTCATCATCGTCATCCTTTCGCGAGGCGCTGGGTGTGTGGTGATGCTTCAGGATTTTCGTCGTCCGCCCGGCGACGATGTACGAGGCGATAGAGCGCGGGCAGGACGACCAGCGTCAGCAGCGTCGACGAGATGATCCCGCCGATAACCACTGTTGCCAACGGGCGCTGCACTTCCGAGCCGATCCCGACATTGAGTGCCATCGGGACAAAGCCGAGCGACGCGACCAGCGCCGTCATCAACACCGGTCGCAGGCGGGTCAGCGCCCCTTCGCGGATCGCGTCGTCGAGGCCCATTCCTTCCTCGCGAAGTTGGCGGATGAAACTCAGCATCACCACGCCATTGAGCACCGCGACGCCGGACAGCGCGATGAAGCCCACGCCCGCCGAGATCGAAAACGGGATATCCCGCAACAGCAACGCGAGCACGCCTCCGGTCAACGCCAGCGGCACGCCGGAGAACACGATGCCCGCATCCTTGAGGGAGCCGAACAGCAGGAACAGCAGGCCGAGGATCAGCAGCAACGTCAGGGGTACGACGATCTGGAGCCGTGCCGACGCGGATTGAAGCTGCTCGAACGTGCCACCATAATCGACCCAATAGCCCTCCGGCAGTTCGGCCTGGGCCGCGACCTTTTCCTGGACCTCGGCAATGAACGAGCCGAGGTCGCGACCGCGCACGTTGACGGTGACCACCGCACGCCGCTTGCCATCCTCGCGACTGATCTGGTTCGGACCCGTTGTCTCGCGGATCGTCGCCACTTCGGACAGCGGCACGCTGTCGCGCAGCCCTTCGCCGCCGCCCGGCAGCGGGATCGGCAGCCGGTCGATGATGGAGCGATCCTGCCGCATCGCCTCGGGCAAGCGAACGACGATGTCGAAGCGCCGGTCGCCCTCGAAGATTTGCCCCGCCTCGGTGCCTGCGGTGGCGGCGGACACAACCGACTGGACATCGGCGATGTTGAGCCCCAGCTGGCTCAACCGCTGGCGATCGGGAATGATCTCCAGAAACGGCAGGCCGGTGACCTGCTCGGCCTGAACATCCTGTGCGCCGTCAATCGCTGTGACGATACCAACGACCCGCTCTGCGGCAGCCGCCAGTTCGTCGAGATCGTCGCCGACGATCTTGATCGCGACGTCGGACCGCACGCCCGCAATCAATTCGTTGAAGCGCATCTGGATCGGCTGGATGAACTCATAGCGCGAACCCGGCACGTCGCGTTGAATGCCCGCGTTCATTTCATCGACCAGTTGCGCCTTCGTCTTGCGTGGATCGGGCCATTGGTCGCGGGGCTTCATGATGATGAATGTGTCGGCGACCGAAGGTGGCACCGGATCGGTCGCGACATCGGCGGTGCCGATCTTAGCAAACACATCCTGCACTTCCGGGAAGCGCTTGATCCTGTTCTCCAGTGCAGATTGCATCTGCACAGCCTGGCTGAGGCTGGTGCCGGGGATACGCAGCGCGTGCAGTGCGATATCGCCTTCGTCCAGGTTCGGGATGAACTCGGATCCCAGCCGTGTCGCCGCGACGCCGCTCAGGGCAACCAGCCCGACCGCGCCGACCAGCACAGCGATGCGCGCCTTCAGCGCCCAGTCGATCAAGGGCGCATACCAGCGTTTGGCCGCCCGGATCGCTGCGCTCTCCTTTTCGCTGACCTTGCCGCTTACGAAAGTTGCTACGGCTGCGGGCACGAAGGTTAGCGAGAGGATCGCCGCCGCCGTCAGCGCCAGCACCACCGTGATCGCCATCGGATGGAACGTCTTCCCCTCCACCCCGGTCAGCGCGAAGATCGGCAGATAGACGATCGTGATGATCGCGATGCCGAACAGGCTGGGCCGCACCACCTCGGTGGAAGCAGAGGCCGCGATGTCGAACCGCTCCTCCTTCGTCAGCAGCCGATCGAGCCGATGCTGTGCCTCGCCGAACCGGCGCAGGCAGTTCTCGACGATGATGACGGCACCATCGACGATCAGGCCAAAATCGAGCGCCCCCAGGCTCATCAGATTGCCCGAAATGTCCCCCGCAACCATGCCGGTGATCGTCATCATGAAGGTGACCGGAATCACCGCCGCCGTAATCAGCGCGGCGCGGATATTGCCGAGCAGCAGGAACAGCACGACGATGACGAGCAGTGCGCCTTCGGCCAGGTTCTTTTCGACCGTGCCGATTGTCGCCTCGACCAGCTTCGATCGGTCATACATGGTGACCGCGACCACCCCGGCGGGAAGCGATTTGTTGACAGTTTCCAGCCGCTCCGCAACCGCGACGCTGACCTCGCGCGCATTCTCGCCAACGAGCATGAAAATGGTGCCGAGCACCACTTCGCGCCCGTCCTTGGTCGCCGCGCCCTGCCGGATTTCCGATCCGATCGAGACATCCGCGACGTCGGCGACCCGCACCGGCGTGCCGTTGCGCGATGCGACGATGATCCCGGACAGGTCGGTTCGATCGGTCGCCTGCCCCGGCACGCGGATGACATATTGTGCGCCGGATCGTTCGAGATAGCCCGCGCCGACATTGGCGTTGTTCTTCTCCAGCGCCTCGGTCAGATCGGTGACGCTCAGCCCATAGGCCGACAGCCGCGCCGGAATCGGAGCGATCACGAACTGCTTGCGATAGCCGCCGATCGAGTTGACCTCGGTCACACCCGGCACGTTGCGCAATTGCGGTCGTACCACCCAGTCGTGCAGCGTGCGCAGATCCTGCGCCGTATAGCGCGAACCGTCCGCCTTGATCGCGCCCGGCTTTGCCTCCAGCGTGTACATGAAGATTTCGCCGAGACCCGTCGCGATCGGACCCATTGCCGGCTCGACGGTCGGCGGTAGCGCGTCGCGTGCGCCTTGCAGCCGTTCATTGACCAGCTGCCGTGCGAAATAGATGTCGGTGCCGTCCTTGAAGACGACCGTCACCTGGCTGAGACCCGCGCGCGAAACCGATCGGGTGAACTCCAGATCGGGCAGACCGGCCAGCGCCGTTTCCACCGGATAGGTGATGCGCTGTTCCGCCTCCATCGGCGAAAATCCCGGTGCGGGCGTGTTCACCTGCACCTGGACGTTGGTAATGTCGGGAACGGCGTCGATCTTGAGCCGTCCAAACGAGTAGATGCCGATACCGATCAGCAGCAACGCTGCGATCAGAACGGCCCAGCGCTGTCGGATCGACAGCCTTATGATGCGTTCAAGCATGGCCGTGTTCCTCAGTGATCGTGGCTGGCGCCGGATTTTTCGATATCCGCCTTGATGACGTAGCTGCCCTTGGTGACGTAGCTCTGGCCGGGCTTGATGCCGGACTTGACCTCGGTCCACACCGGGCCGCGCGTCCCCAATTCCAGCATCCGCACCTCATAGGTGTCACCGACTTTGGCGAACACGACGGTGAAATCGCGGAATGCCTGCAACCCCTCGGTCTTGACCGCCAGCGGCACCTGACGCTGGTCGACGGTCAGCACGCCCTTGACGCTCATGCCCGGTCTCCAGAACCCGTCCCGGTTGGCGAGCGGGGCGCGGGCAACGAGCGCACCCGTCATGGGATCGGCCACCGGGCGAAAATCGCGGATGGTCGAGCCGATCGTGCGATTGCCCTCAAGCAGACTGAGTTGAACGGGCGCGCCAGCGCGGACCCGCTCCATGTCGCGCGGAAACACCGGGAAGGCGGCGGTCGTCCGGGATGGGTCGGCGATCACATAGATCGGATCGCTTCCCGAGACATCGCCGGGGTTGGTGCGCCGTTCGGTGATGACGCCGCTGATCGGCGCGGTCACCGAATAGATCTGCATGCTTTCATTGCTCTCGACCCGCGCCAGCACTTGCCCGCGCCGCACGCGATCGCCCACGTTCAACGATGCCGAGACGACGCGGCCAGGGAATTTGGCTCCAACCTCCGCCGTGGCCGAAGGGTCGAGCTCGACCCGTCCGATCAATTCGAGCGCCTCGCCAATCTCTGCGGGTCCGGCATTTTCAAATGCAAGGCCCGCCGCACGGGCGGCGGCGGCGGGCATCGACACGCGGCCTTCGAACGAATCATATTTCCACCGGTGGGTGCGCCCGCCTTCGCGCGCGACGACAGTCACGTCGAAGCTGTGCGGCTCGACCACCCGGCCATCCCCGCGCAGATAATCCGCCTCCGGTTTGAAGGCGAAGCGGTTGACCTCGCCGTCCAGCCTTCCCAGCGCGACCGATAGCTGTACTTCGCCCGGTGCGACCGGCTTGTCGTCGCGATAGGCATAGATGCGAAATTCGGGCGGCACGCCATCCTCGAAAATCGTCATCTCGACCGCGAAATTCCCGTCGCGCAGCATGCGGCCATTATGCGGCCCGCGTTCATAATCGGCGACGGGTGCGCCCTCCGCTTCGGACGCCGTGTTCTCGGTTGCAGATTCGCCGCCACACGCGATCAGCGGCAACGGCAGGATAAGCGCTGCGGCGAGCGCGGCGTGGATGCGGGCCATCAGAAATCCCCCTTGGCGAGTTCGGTGAAGCGGCCGGTCAGGCGGTCGAGTTCGACCCTGGCCTCATGGTGACGGCGCACGGCATCGACCATCCGGGCGCGGGCATTGGCGAGCGTCGTTTGCGCCGCCGACACATCGACATAGCTGAAGAATCCGCGATTATAGCCGACGCGGACCTCCATGAGAGTGAGGTCGGCGTTCGGAATGACCTGATCGCGGATCGCCTCCGCCTCATGCGCGGTTTCCTCGACCTTCTCGACGGCCAGCGCGATCGCCCGTTCGCGGGTGAAGCGCTCAACCGCCAGATCGGCCTCGACCCGCCGCCGTTCCGCCTGGGCTTCGGCCAATCGCGCGTCCGAGATGCGACTTCCTCCCAGCGGCAATGAGATGCCAGCGACCAGTGCGACATCACCGCTGCCAATGAAGCGCGGCCCCGCAGAGATTGTGGGATCGCGCTTGGCATTCGCGATCTGAAGGTTGATCGCTGCATCAGCACGCGCACCGCGCGCCACAAAAACGGCAAGGTCCGCCGGGGCTGCCCCCGCCGCGCCGACGGGCTCGTGCTTGAACGACAGAAAGTCACTGGTCGGGACCGATAGACCAGCGGATGCACCGCCCCACATTGCCGCCAGTCGCTTGAGCGCGGCGTCGCGGGCGTGAATCGCAAGTTCCACATCGACGCTGGCTTCGGACACGCCGGTGGTCGCGCGCATTCCAGCGAACAGCGGGTCTTTGGCTGAAGCGACGCGGCGCTTCACTTCGGCCTCGACCATCCGGGCCATCGTCAGCCGCTGCCTGGCGATACCGATCTGCGCCTCGGTCGCCTGTACCTCGACATAAAGACGCTGGACCTGTGCAATGACGTCTAGCCGAACGACGATCGCCTCAGCGCGCGTCACGTCCATATCGCGATCGACGACGGCAACGCGCGCTTCGCGCTTGCCGCCGCGTTCGATGCGCTGGCTGTAGGTGGCAGTGACCTGAAACTGATCATAGAGGTCGCCGCTCGGAATGCCGAAGTTTTCAGTCGTGACTTCGATTGTCGGTTGCGGACCCAGTCCGGCGGCGGTGCGCGCGGCGGTCTGCGCCTCGATCCGGGCGGCGGTGGAGGCGGTTTGCGGTGCGGCGGCAAGCGTGCGCCGGATTGCGTCGTCGAGCGTCAGCGGCTGTGCCTGAGCCAGCGCTGCCGATGGCAGACAGACAGCCACGACAAGCGCGGCCCTGAACGGGGAATGCATCTGAAATCTCCTGATCCTATCGGTCAGCGGCGCGCGCGAACGCAGGCCGCGGGACGGCTAGGGTCAGGCTGACGGTGGTTCGGGGAGTGGTTCCAGCGTTGTCGAGCGCAAACGGGCGTCATCGAGGGGCTGCCGCCGGACTTTGTCGCTGGCGCTCGCAAGCAGGCTTATTGAGCTGCCCGGGACACCATCAGCGGCGACGTGGGTATGATGGCCCAATCCCTGCGTTGCCTTGTCCAGATCGTTCGACCGGTCGGGGGCTGCATCAGTCTGAGCAGATTGCGCGTCAACAGCCGCAGGATCGTCATTGTGATGATCGTGGTGGTCGGCATCCACCGTACGAACATGCTCATGCGTCGAACCGTCAAGATGAGGCACGGCCGCGCCCATCGGCCCGTGCGAAAGCGCCAGGACGAGAATGAGCAAGGCTGACAGGATGCGCCCCATATACCGGCCCGTAGCATCCTGGGCGAAGCGGGGCAATCGGCGACTAGTGCCAACAAACTCGACGGAGTCTTCGAATGTGGTTCGCGGGTTCGCGAGCAGCAACCCAAGCCATCCAAGCAAAGGTGATAGGATCTACCAAGGCGGGCATTTGGCGCGCGTTCAACCGACCCTGCCGGAGTTGCTTCTTCGAGTCAGGCTGTTAGTCTGCTCGGGTGCCGCGAGGGCGGCGCCGAGGCTTGAGAACCTCGCTTGGGAAGAATGACCCGCCATCGACGCGGCCGGGTGGCCGACGCGCATGTCCAAGCCGCTTGCGGCCAAAGGCGTCGGCGCACGACTCAAGCGTGCTTCTCAACACCCGGCTTCCGCCGGCGTCGCCTCGAAACGGGCGAGTCGGCGATGGATATTGGACTGATCAGATTTTTTCGGGCGAGTGGTCCGCCATACCTTCGGGATCGGGTATCGCGATGCGCCTGATCCCCGATGTTCTGAACGCATTGACCTCGCCTCGCCTGGCCGAGGGCGATCCATTGCCGCCCGATAATCGGGTCGCGGCCGGATCGGTCCTGGCGCTGAACGACTTGTACCAGACTCAGGCGCCGCGGCTGCATCGCTACTTCGCGCGGCGGACGGACCGGCAGGATGTAGGAGATCTGGTGCAGGAGAGCTTCGCCCGCCTCGTCGATGCGTCGGCGACGAAGGACCGGACGATCGAGCAACCCGAAGCCTATCTCAACCGTATCGCGACGAACCTGCTTCGCAGTCGCGCGAGGACCGCCTTGCAGCGATCGCTCGCCCAGCACGTCCCTGCGGATGAGGAATCGCTCGCCGGGCCAGACATGATCGCGGCGCTGGAGGCGCGTGATCTACTCAACCGGCTCCAAGGCGCCCTGATGCGGCTTAATCCGAAGACCCGCGAGATATTCCTGGCCCACCGCGTCGATGGCGTCAGCTATAGCGATATCGCCAAGCGGATGGGATTGAGCGTAAAAGGCGTCGAATGGCACATGACGAAGGCAATCGCGCGTCTCGACCACGTGCTGAGGTCGCGTTGACATCCGAGGCCGGGGAGGCACCCAGCCTGGACGATACCATCCGGGCGACCGCTGTCACCTGGCTGGCGCGTTTGCGCGCGCCTGACAGCGCGGACCATCATGAGGATTTCGAGGCCTGGTACGTCGCCGATCCCCGACATGCCGACATCTATGACGAGGTTCTCGCAAACTGGGAGAACATGGCCCTGGCGGCGCAGACGCCTGCCGCTGAACCGGCGCGGCGCCAAACTGCCCGGGCTGTGGATCGGCGCCGCCCGACATTGGCCTTCGCAGCGGCGGCGGCTGTCCTCCTTGTCATCTTTGCAGGCATCGGCATGTCGCGGCTCGATGGGCCTTGGTCGAGGGCAGTCGAGCCGACCGAGATCGCCAGCCGGCTCGGTGAGATCCGCACCACCACGCTTTCCGATGGCTCGCGCGTGACGCTCGACACCGACAGCCTGCTCCTGGTGGCCTATACGGATGGCGAACGTAGATTGTTGCTCCGTCGGGGGCGTGCTCGTTTCGATGTAGCGCATGACACGGCGCGGCCGTTCGTTGTCCAGTCGGATGGCGGCTTGATCATTGCGCACGGAACCGTGTTCGATGTCGAACAGCAGGCACGGCGGATGACCGTGTCGCTCCTGCGCGGATCGGTCGAGGTCCGCACAGCCGTGACTTGGACAGGCGAAACGGTCGGCAAGGGTCGATTGCTGCGTCCTGGCCAGCAGCTTGCACTCGAGCCGCAAACCCCGGCTGGATCGCCGGTGCCGCTTCGGGAATCGGACATGCGGTGGACCTCGGGCATGCTGTCCTTCGAGGACGCACCGCTCGCGCAGGTGGTGGCAGCCACGAACCGCTACAATGACCAACAGATCCGGCTGGCGGACCCCAAGTTGGGCGCGTTGCGGTTCACCGGCACCTTCGCCGCGACAAAGCCCCGTGAGCTTGCCCACATGCTGGCGGCAACCTTCAATCTCGACGTCGCGCTCGCCGATCGCGGCACCCTCATCCTGTCTCGGCGTCGATAGCCGAAAAAAATCCCAGGGTAGGCGACGCCCCTGGTGTCGAAGCCCCCAAGCGATACCACGTCGGCGTCGCGCAGGGGCAATTGACGATGACAATATTGCGCAACGCGGCGTTCGCGACTTCGATTTCGACATGCACGGCCGCCTTGATCCTGGGTTCGGCCCCGGCATCAGCACAAGCCTCCGGGCGACAGACCTACCGCCTTCCGGCACAGTCGTTGGCCGAATCGCTGCGCGCAGTCGCCATTGCATCCGGTCGCAGCATCATCGCGCCTTCCATTCTGGTCAGCGGCAAGGACGCGCCAGCCCTGGACGGGGATCACACCGCCGAAGAGGCGCTGAACGCCCTGCTTGCCGGCTCGGGCCTGCGTTACCGCGTTATCGCTACGGGTCTGATCATCGAGCGGGATTCGGCTTCGCGGGAGACTGCGCAACAGTCAGACCAGTCTGAAGTCGTTGTGACCGGCAGCCGTATTCGCGGAGCGCCGCTGGCGTCTCCGGTCGTCCGGCTGGACCAGCAAGCAATACGCGATGCCGGTCAGTCGGACCTTGGCGAGGTCGCACGCAGCGTGCCGCAAAGTTATGGCGGCGGGCAGAATCCGGGCGTGGGCTTCAATGTCCCTTCCAGCACCGGCGGAAATGTCGGCGGGGGATCGTCGTTCAACCTGCGCGGACTTGGCAGCGACGCAACGCTGACGATCCTAAACGGCCGCCGCCTCCCTTATGATTCTGCGCGGCAAGGCGTCGATGTCTCGGCAATTCCCCTGGCGGCGGTCGACCGCATCGAAATCGTCGCCGACGGCGCTTCGGCGCTCTATGGCTCCGATGCCGTTGGCGGGGTGGTCAACGTCGTCCTCAAGCGCGATTTCGACGGGATCGAGACACGCGCGCGCATCGGCGGCTCGACCGAGGGCGGCAATTTCCAGCAGCAATATGGCGCGATCGCGGGCGGTCGCTGGGACAGCGGCAGCGCCTTCATCACCTATGAATATGCCGACAACACCGCGATCAGCGCGGCCGACCGCGATTATGCCGCCTCGCGTCCCGGCATCACGCTGCTTCCCGCGAGCACGCGCCATGCCATTGCCGCCAGCGGTCATCAACGACTGACGGACGCCCTCTCGATCGAGGCCGACGCGCTCTATAATCACCGCACCAGTGCGACGACATATCCGCTCAATTTTGCGGGCGACCTTGCAGCCAGCCGAACGACGCAAAGCTTCGAGGCCGAATCCTACGCGCTGGCCGCGAGCCTGCGCTGGTCACTGGACCTGTGGCGGGTGAATCTCACCGGCAGCTTTGGTGAAAGCAGCACGGCCTTTCGGGGAGACACCTTCGTCAACAATGCCTTCGCCAGTAGCGCTGGCGGTCGCTACGAGAATCGCTCGACCACCGGCGAACTCTCCGCCGACGGACCTCTGATCGCGCTTCCGGGCGGACCGGCAAAACTCGCGCTTGGGGCGGGTGTGCGGTTCAACGATTTCGCGCTGTTTCGCGGCGCGGGCGCGATCCAGAACATCGATGCCTCGCAGGACATCTTCTACGCCTATGGCGAATTGAGCTTGCCAGTCATTTCGCCCGATCAGCAGATCCCGCTGATCCGGCACCTCAACCTGAGCGGTGCGATCCGTTATGAGCGCTATCGTGGCGTGGCCGAGGTCGCCACTCCGAAGCTGGGGATCGTCTATTCGCCATCGGACAGCCTCGATATGAAGGCGACCTGGGGCCGGTCGTTCCGCGCACCCAGCTTCATCCAGCAATATCAGGTCGGGCAGGCACTGCTCTATCCGGTCACGAGTTTCGGCGGCGTTGGCTATCCGTCCGGTTCATCCGCGCTGCTACGGGCGGGGGGCAATCCGGCGCTCAAGCCAGAGAAGGCGAGGAGCTGGTCAGCGACGATCGCACTCCATCCGCCTTCGCTTGCGGGCGCGACGCTTGAGCTGAGCTATTTCTCGACGCGTTATGTGGATCGCATCGTCAATCCGATCCTGCTGCTCTCGCAGGCCTTGTCCAACCCGATTTATCGCGACCAGATCACCCTCAACCCCACGCCGGGCCAGCAGGCTGCGCTCATCGCCGGTGCCGACCAGTTCATCAACGCCACGGGCTCACCCTATGATCCGGCGCGGGTCGTTGCGATCGTCGACAGCGCGAACATCAATGCGGGGCGACAGTCGATCCACGGCGTCGATGCGCTGCTGCGTTATCGGATGGCGGTTGCGCGCGGCTCGATCGAGTTGAGCCTCAACACGAGTTATCTCGAAAGCGAGCAACAGCTCGCGCCCGCCCAGCCGGTTCAACCCTTGGCCGGCAGGCTTTTCAATCCGCCGCACTGGCGCGCGCGCGGAATGGTCCGCTGGGATAACGGACCGCTGGGCATTGCGGCGACGGTCAGCCATATCGGCGAGGTCCGCGACACGCGCCCGGCGACCGCAGTCCGCATTGGCGGAATGTCCACTGTCGACATCTCGGGGCGGTACCGCTTTGCCAACGCTGCGGGACCGCTGGCCGGGATCGAATTGTCGCTGTCCGTCCAGAACATCTTCGACGAGACGCCGACGACGATCGCGACGTCGGTTTATTACGATACGCCCTACGACTCGACCAACTATTCGCCGGTCGGACGCTTCATCGCAGTCGGGCTGTCGAAGAAATGGTAGTGGCCGTCCCCCGACGTCGGCGACGTGTGCTGACCACTGCCGCTGCGCTCCTGCTGCCGCTAATAGCAGAGGCGCGATGCGACCTGTTGCCGCGCCAGCAAGCTGTCGATGAGCCGCAGCGGCTTGTCGCACCCGAGGATCTCGTGCGACTGCGCGACATCGGGTTGCCCGACGGATCGATCCTCGGATGGCCAAGCCCACTCGGTCTCTCGCCCGATGGAACGCGCGCCGCTTTTGTCATCAGCCGGGCGGACCCTGACACCAACCGCTACTGTCGTGGCCTCGCAGTCATCGACATCAAGCCCGCCGCAACGCCGCGGCTGCTCGATGAAGGCGGCGACCCGATCCTGTCCGTTGGCGTCTATCGCGGTCTCTTCGCCCGGACCGGCTTCCCACAGGTCGTGACGCCTTTATGGTCGCCCGATGGCCGCTGGATCGCCTATCTGCGGCGGGATCGAGGAACGACGCAGCTTTGGCTTGTGGCTTTGGCTGGCGGACCGGGCCATCCGCTCACCCGCTCGGCGGTCGATGTCGAGCGGTTCGCCTGGCTTCCAGATGGCACCGGGCTGGTCTTCGCAAGCCGCCCCGGAACGCTTGCCGAGCGTTCGGCGGCGGATAGCGAAGCGCGTCGCGGCTTCCACTACGACGAACGTTTCGTACCGAGCATGGGAAGCACCCCGCAGCCCAGCGCATCGACGCCGCTTGAGTATTTCAAGATCGGGTTGGCGGATCGCGAACTGTCCCCGGCCAGCGCGAGCGAGCGGGAGCGCATCAGTGCCGAGGGTGTGCCGGGCGTCCCGCCCGATCCGCGGGCGGACGCAACGGACGGGCGGCGCGCCTGGACCGAACGGCAATCGTCCTCGCCGCTCGCGCTGCTCGTCCTGCGGGCAACCGCCGCCTCCGGTGCGACCGTCACCTGCCCGCCGAGTGCGTGTTCGGGCAAGATCGTCGGGATGTGGTGGCTTCCCGGCGGCGGGCCGCTGTTGTTCCTTCAGCGCGAAGGCTGGGCACGCGGCGAGATGGCGCTTTATCGCTGGACGCCGGGTGCCGGACCGCCAAAGCGCGTTTTCGCCACGACGGATATCCTCGACGGCTGCTTGCTCTTCGCCGCACAACTGATCTGCACACGCGAGGCAGCGACGGTGCCCCGGCGCCTCGTCATCCTCGACCCCCGCACCGGGCAATCGCGCCTCCTTTACGATCCGAACCCGGAATTCTCGCGGCTTCGGCTTGGCCGCGTGGTCCGACTGTTCTGGAAGAACGACCTTGGTCTCGAAGCGCGCGGCGACCTCGTGCTTCCGCCAGATTACCGCCCGGGCACCCGCCTCCCGCTGATCGTGACACAATATTTCAGCAACGGGTTCCTGCGCGGCGCGACTGGCGACGAATATCCGATCCATGCCTTTGCCGCGCGCGGCTTTGCCGTGCTCAGCATCGAGCGCCCCCCCTTCTTCGCGGCAGCCAATCCGGCCCTCAAGACCTATGAGGATATCAATGCTGCCAACGCCCGCGGCTGGAGCGAGCGCCGCAGCCTGTTGTCGGCGGTCACGACCGGCGTGCAGCGGGTGATCGATCTGGGGGTCGCCGATCCCGCGCGGATCGGCATCACCGGCCTTAGTGACGGGGCCAGTACCGTCGCGTTCGGGCTCATCAACACCGACCGGTTCGCGGCGGCGGTGATGAGCTCATGCTGCATCGAACCCTGGACCGTGATGACGGTCGTCGGTCCCGCCTATGCCGATCGCATGCGAACGCTCGGCTATCCACCGGCCACGGCGTCGGATCGATCCTTCTGGGCACCGGCCTCGATCGCCCAGAATGCGGCGGCGATCGACACGCCCTTGCTCATGCAATTGGCGGACGATGAATATCTGACGAGCCTGGAGGCGTTCACCGCGCTGCGCGAGCATGGCAAGCCGGTCGACATGTACGTCTTTCCCGGCGAGCATCATATCAAATGGCAGCCCGCACACCGTCTTGCCATCTACGCGCGCAACCTCGACTGGTTCGGCTTCTGGCTCGTGGGGCGCATCGACCCCGATCCAGAACTGCGCGAAGAATTTGCACGCTGGCAGGCAATGCGCGATCGCCGCGATCGGGCGCGCGTCAAGCAATAGGTGCTGTCCAGTTCGCCGCCCAGGCCTCCACATCGGCCAGTCGCATGATGCGGCGATAATCCGCACCGACAGCCGGGCGCGGATCGGCCAGCACCTGCTCGACGGCCTGTGCATCGAGAATGCCTTCCGCGCGCAGCCTGCCGTCCAGCAGCATCGCGCGAAGCATAGGCCGGTTCAGTTCGAACAGTTCGGCGACGAAGCTGTCGGGCGATCCCTTTGACGACCGCTTCAGCGTTTCGTCGGGCAGCATCCCTTCGAATGCCTCGCGTGCGATGGCGCGGTTCCTGCCTTCGGCGAACCACCACCAGCTGGGCACGCGAAGGCACGCCTCGACCACCGGCTGGGAAACGAGCGGCGAAGCGCTCGCCAGTGTCCGGGGTTCACCCACCTCCGCCCAGCTTTGCGCCGCAACGACCATCGCAATATGCGCCGCCGTGCCGGGCGTGCTGCCGCGCGGGGGCTCGAGCCAGGGATGCGCGGCCGCCACGCTCGCACCGGATTGCGCTGCCTGGCTCAAGAAGCGCAATTCCGGGGACCAGCGATAGACCGCCGAGCGGAAATAGGCACGACGGACAGCGCGCAGCAGCACGTTGGATACGCTTGTCTGCGCCAGCCCTGCCATTGTGCCGGCCACAGCCAGCGTCCCGCGGAAGGACTCGCCGTGCAGCATTGCGTCGGCGACGGGTGCGACCGATTGCAGCGCGCAAAAGACATTGTCGCCGCCGCCGCCGTCGACGATCAGGTCGGCACCCGCTCGGGCAGCGGCGGCACGCGTCAAATGATCGGACGCCTGCATGAAACTGCGCGCAGACGGATTGGGCATGTCTGCGGCGGCCGAGCGCGTGACATCGACGTCGCGCACATCCCACTGCGCCACGAGGAGCTCCACGCCCAGCGCCTCGGCGACGAGCCTCGCATAGTCGCGCTCGTCACCGATCGCACCCGCGCTTGCCAGGTTGAGACAGCTGAACGGGCGCTTCAGCGCCGAGAGCGAGGCAGCGACAATCGACGAATCGAGTCCGCCGGACAGCAGGAGCAGCGGATGTGCAGCGCGCGAAACGGTCGAGCGGACGGCATCCATCACCGCCTGTCGGACGGCCTCCACGGCGAGGGCGCGACTGGCCACCGATCCGCAGCGCTCGGCCTGCTTCCAGGGCGTCCAGATCCGGTCGAGCGCGATCTTGCCATCTGCCAGGGTCATGCGATCGCCGCCCAGTAATTCCTCAACCCCGATGAGGCAGGTCGCAGCGCGGCGCAGGTCGCGCATGGCCAGATGCGACGCGATCTGATCCCAGGCTACGCCTTGCGGCGTCCAGCCTGCCTCCGCGAGCAACCCCAAGTCGGAGGCGACCAGTAGGGCGGCGCCGAGGCGCGTCATCAGACAAGACAACGCACCGAACGGCGCGCGCACCACCGACCATTGCCGCGAGCGGGCGCCGCGCACGAATGCGACGTAGCTTCCCCAGAACTCTTGGGTCAGTGTGCTGCCATTCGACACGGGGATCGCGTGCTTCCAGCCGCCATCGAGACTTTTCACCAGCGCGCCGGTGCTTCTTGAGTAAAGCTGACCGAGAACCGCCCCCTCGTCGCGTCCGACCGGGAGCGTCGGCAGATCGTTCGTCGCGATCAGCAGCAAGTCGGGCTGATCGACGACAATGCCGAGGTCGGCGCGACGGTTGCAGAGCGCGCGAACACGGTTTGCCGCGACGGCTCCATCGGGCGAGTCGGCACCGAGGACGGCGAGATATTGCCCCGCCATCACACGACCAGGATGGGGGTGAACAAGCGCACAGCATCGAGCTGGTCGTTCACGACCACATCGCCCAACTGCACCCAGCAATGCGCCTGGAAAGGATGCAGCTTCACGCCCAGGATGAGGTGGGGCGTTGCCCCGAGGCTGGCGAGCTGCCAGGCGACCGCGAGCGAGGTCGCGAGGCATTGGTCATGCGCGGATACGAGCATTCCGGCGCGACGATAGGACGCAGCGAGCCGCGAGATCTGAGCCACAGACAGTTCCACGCCCGCTCTCGACGATTTTCGCTCCTGCACCCGATCCAGCACCGCCTTGAGCGGGCGTGCGCGAAGCCAGACCCGACTTGCCGCGCGGCGGGTGAGTGCCCCGAGCACGCTCGTCCGGCTGACGATCTGGTTGTTGTCGTGCAGCGACCCGCGCGGCGGGGCTGGCGGGATACACGCAACAGGGCGCGTGTCGTCGGCAGTCTCGCGGAGCAGGCCATCCCGCAACGCCGCCGCGACCCACGCGGGCGACTCTCCGGCAATCACATCGAGAAATGCCTGATCCGCTATTGGACTCAGGCAGAAGTATCGATCGCGGGGCAAGTCGAGGAACACGAAACGGCCGTCGACACGGCAGAATGTCAGTCCCTTGCGCAGAGCATAGCCTGTCATTTTCGCGAACAGCGAAACGGCGCGCAGCCAAGGCTGCGCGCCGTCGCTTCAGTCGTCGGAAAGACCGGTCTGGAAGATTCCGAGCGCCAGGTCGTCGACCGGACCGCCGGGGCCCTTGGTCTCGGCGCTCGCGGTACCCAGGTCGATGACTTCGTCTTCGCGTTCCATGATACACTCCTTCTCTCAGGCTGCGAGTTGCAGCCCAGGGAGTGTATGAAGCGCGCCCGGCAATCCGAACTTTATACGGATTCTATATCGAGATTGTTTGGCGATCAGCCAAATCGTGACCGTTAGTCGGCCCGGTACACGGCGCGGACAATGGCCGCCGCCGCGCGACGCCGTCGACGGTGGTAAGCCGTGTTGAGACGGCGGAGCAGGTTGCGCTCCCCAGCCTCTGCTGCTGCCGTCACGGCAGCCAGTTCCGCGTCCACATTGTCGAGCACGTGGGCTTCAACCGTGCGGACGGCATGGAGCCTTGCGTTGAGACGATCGACTGCACGCGCGTGCTCGCCATTCGGCGAGCGCCGGGCAATTCCGAGGAACGCCTCTGCGACGCGCTCGGCAATCGGGTGCCCGTCCTGCGCACGCGGGTGAAAGACGATTGCAGCGTGCGGGCGCGGCCAGGCGTGAATGGCGAGCGCGATGAGTTCGGCGGACCAGTCGTACAAGTCTTTCAACGCCGGCTCATCGAGCGCCGGCACATGGAATCCGTCGCCGGTGCGCGTCTCGACCAGGTCCTCGCCGGTGAGCAGGTGGAGGGCGTCGCGGACCGGCGTCACGCTCGATGCCAGCGGAACCGCTAGGACCGCCGGGTCGAGCCGGTCGCCTGGCCGGAATTCGCGGCCCATGATGCGGGCCTTCAACGCCTCATGAACCCGTTCCGCGGTCGCGCCCGAATTCATGGCGCAGCTCTCTGTTCTTGGAGATAGGCCTCGATCATCGCTTGTTGATCGGGGCGCAGCGCATCGATTGCACCCAGCGGACGATCGCTGTCGTCGCCAAGCAGGACCGAAGGACACTGGCCCTCATAATTGCCGAGATTGGGGCGGTGCTGGCGGTAACCGACGAGCGCGGCCAGTTCCGGCGGAAAATGCCGCGCCACCTCTGGTGGATATGCGAGCCACTGATTTTCGTAAGGTTTGAGCCACCCGAGCGAATAGCCGATGACCAGACCGCGCCGAACGGCCATGCTGGTGTTGGCACCTGCCCCGTGCAGCGAGGACCCGAGAAAGATCAGCGCGCCGCCAGGCTCCATTTCGGCCGCCACTGGCGTCTCGACGGGTTCCGGGTTGAGCGCCTGCGGCCCGTGGCTGCACGGCCAGACCAGCGTGGCACCATTTTCTCGCGTAAAGGACGTGAGCGGCCACATCACATTGACGAGATATTCGATCTCCCCGGTCGGTCCACGCCACATGTCCTGGTCCCGGTGCGGCAACTGCGCCGGTGCGCCCGGATGCACCGCGATCGCCTGGGTGGTGTTAAGCTGGATCCGGTCGCACCACGGCGACAACACCGCCTCGACGATGCCGAGGATTAGGGGGTGCTGGACCAGCGCCACAGCCTGTGGCGAGCGGACGAGAAGTCGACCGAATCGCTTGGTCGTCGTGCCGTAGAATCCGCCCTGACCAAATGGCGTCCGGGCGAAATGCGCCTCCAGATCATTGTCGAGGGCACCGACCGCCGCGGGCGGCAACGCGTCAGGGATGTGACAATAGCCCCGGGCAGAAAGTTCAGCGGTGCGTCGCGCAATCTCGCCGGTGAGGTCGGACATATCCGTCATCGAAATGCTCCCCTATCAGGCTGCGACGCGCCGGCCGGCGGACGGCATCGGCCTTGCCGCGATGCCTGCCGCGGCAAGCAATTCTGGCGTTTCGGGCGTGATGTCGATGCGCAGCGCTGCCAGCATCGTGCCGTCGACGATCCGCGGCAGACCGAGCGGCATGCAGCGCCAGCCGAACGCCAGGATTTGCTGGAACCAGCCGATTTCCGCCAGCGCGGTGTAGGTGGTAATACCGGTTGCGAGCGCATGCTCGACCAGTCCCGTTACCAGCGTATCGCGCACGATGCGCCGCTGGGCTGCGTTCAGCCGTCGATCGAGGCAGAAGCGCGTGATCTCGAAGATGCCCGGTCCCTTGGGCGGGACCGCTTCGCACAGCTCGGCATAGAGGCTGTCGAGAATATGTGGGCGGCATGTCGGCAGCAGGCGGGCCGATCCGAGATGGGTGCCGTCCGCTTCGGTGAGGACAAGGTAGGTGGCATGGATATTGTCGAACTGGTCGACCTCATAGGCATCGTCGAGCACGGGCACGTCCCATTTGAGCAGATCGACGAAGACGGATTTGCGCGCGGCGAACATCGCGCGGAGCGCGGCGTCGGATGCCGGGCTGCCGGTGGACTGGAGGACTTGCAGCATGTCGGTGGCTCCCTGACCGAGTGATCGGCCAAGGGTCGGCGAGGAGCAGGCTGCGCCGCTATCCCGGAAAAGGGGTATATCAGTGGCGGACGAGGTCGGTGAAGGTCAGCGTTCCGTCGAACAGCGCCCGGATCACCAGCAATGTCCGCTTGCTTACCCCGTAACGCTCGCAGGCGTCCTTGATATGGCGCGCGACCGTCTCTTCGCTGATGCCGAGGATGATGGCGATCTCCCAGTCGCCCTTGCCATGGGCAACCCAAAGCACACAATCGCGCTGACGATCGGTCAGCGGCCGTTGCTGGACGACCGGCATGTGACCGCGGATGCTCCACAAGCGTCGCGCGGCCTCGAAGGCGAAATTGCCCGCGAGTTGCGCCACCGGCAATATCGTCTCGGGCACCGGCCGGCCCGCTTCGCTGGCGAACGAACAGGAGCCGCGCGCTTCGCCTGGGACATGCGCCGGTATTGTGAAACCGTCGCCGATTCCCTGATCGCGACCAAGCGCCAGCACCTTGCGGTCGCACGCCGTGAGCGGGATCATATCGGGCATGCGCGACCAGCAAAATCCCATGCTTGTCACATGGCTTGCCCGATGGACCGGGTCGGTGACGCCAAGCGCGTTGCCGTCATAATAGTCGGCCCATTGTGCCGGATAGTTGTGCAGCCGGATCGCGCTGCTGCTTGCCGCGACGATGTCGACATGGTGCGTCAATGCGAAGTACTGGAAGCCGAGCTCGGCGGTGATCGCTGCCATCGCCGCCGCGAGGTCGTCGGCACTTGCGACATCTTCGACGACGTGCATGAACCGCACTGCCATTGCGTGCAGGTGCATCGGGCATCAACGCAATCGCGGGCGGCGTCTCAAGCCACCGCAGTCCCGGCGATCGTCCTTTCACGCGGGTACGGGCCGACCGGTGGGATCTCAAACCAGCGCACGGCGAATCTAGCAATAAAAGTGCAATATCACAGCGGGTTTGTCCGTCAAAGCGCCAGCGTCTCGGGAACAGGGTATGCGCACCGTAAAGGATTGAACTTCCAGTCCATTGTGGAGGTTTCGTCCCGCAGTGTAAGGCTGCCCCCGGGATCGGACCGGTGAGCGGTTCCGCTAGGGAGAACGCTTCTACCGACTGGCGCAACGGGTCGAGCTATGACCGATTGCGTAGCATCGATCGGGCGGGGCTGATGTGGGAATGGCTGCGCCGCGATCCCGGCTATATCAGCTGGTATGCGCGGGCCAGCACGGCGACGCGCGGCACCGGCGATGCCATGCCCTGGGGGCTGCACTTTCGCCGAGCATCCCGACCTCCAGGCCCCGGAGGCGCGGATCATCTGGCATGCCGATTTCGATCCTGGGGCAATTGCCGTTACCGTCGAATCGGCGGACCCGTCCGATCCTGACAGTCTCCGCATCGACCGGATCGCGCCCTGGCTCGCGATTGCGACCGACGTGGCCGGGCGCGAGCATGTCGTCCTGTCCGATGGCTGGCATCATATTCGGCTCGATATCGAGGAGGGCCGTCTGGCGGGCCAGGAAGCGGTCCTGTTGCATTACAGGTTGCGGGGGCTTGCCTCGGCGGAGGCCCGCTTGCTGCCGCTGCGCCGATTTCTCGATCTGTGTCGCCATCGCCGGTTCGCCCGCTCGCTCTTTCCCGGCGATGTCCGGATCGATCGGGGTATCGATATGCTGCGTGTCCATGACGCGATCGGCCAAGGTGCGAGCCAGCGCGAGATCGGTGCGATCCTGTTCGGCAGCGAGCGGGTTGCGCTGGACTGGAATGACGTGTCGGATTCGCTGCGCTCGCGGGTCAGGCGGCTGGTACGCGAGGCTGGTGCGATGGCGCGCGGCGGATATCGTCATTTGTTGCGGCGCAAGACCTGAGCCCACGTTTGGGTTGGATGGACGCGGTGCGCCTCATCCCTGGATCCGATCGGGTGCGCGAAGCGATGGCGCCTCACGCCGGTGAAGCGGCGCGACCGCGCTCTACGGCTCGAAGCCGGGCTTCGCGCCGCCGAGCCCCGTTGCCGGGTCTCGGCCTGACGGTGACGATCGGCTGGCGCGGGTCAGCGACGCTGACCCTGATGGAGCGGGGCTGAGGACGCACACTGCCGGACTGCTGCGCGGGTGATCCCACAAAGTCCCGCTTTGTGGGCGCGCAGCAGCCCGGCAGGGTGCGGCGCCTGATGGCGGCCCCGCAGGCACTCCGGCCTCTCGGGCGGGCGGTGCGCCCGGTTTTGCAACACCGGCGACAGGTGCCGCCTGGCCTTGCAAAGCCCGACCCTGCACCGCGCATCCGCCCGCACCGGCCGGGGGGCCATCCCTTCGCTGGCGGCGGCTTTGCCGCCGGAAACGGCTGCGGTCGCCGCTCGCGCGGCGGCGCTGTTGGTGGCCTCTCCCGGTGGCGCGGGAGTGGGCGGCGCTCCCTGCTAGGCCCGCTCGCGTCCCCGGCAAGCCGGGCTGCGCCCGGCTCCTTCACTTACGTTGCGGCCCTTCGGGTGCCGGACCCGCTCAAGCGGGCCTCTCCGGTTCGCATCTTGCCGCCCACCCCCGCTTCCGGGGAGGCCCTGGTGGTTTTGGGGCGGTGCAGGAGGTGAACGATGCGTGCTTCAACTTGCCATCGCGCGCGCGGCACGGGCCGGAAACCCGCCGCGTCCCGCGCCGGAAGACCAACCCCGGCCAAGGCCGGAAGCGAGTCCGAAACGGCCCGCGTCAACCTCTATGACGAGGTCACCGCCCGGATCATCGCCGAGCTTGAGGCGGGTCGCTTCCCGTGGGTTCAGCCGTGGGCGACAGCCGGTGCCCCCGGACGTCCCGATGGCGACGGCAGCGCGGCGAGCCCCGGTCTCCCGCGCAACGCGCTCACCGCCCGGCGTTACTCTGGCGTCAATGTGCTGATCCTGTGGGGCGCGGTGATCGAACATGGCTATCCTTCGCAGGGCTGGCTGACATTCAAACAGGCGCTTGAGGCGGGCGGCTGCGTGCGCAAGGGCGAGCGCGGCACCACGGTCGTTTACGCAGACCGCTTCATACCCGAGGCCGAAAAGGCGCGCGCCGTCGAAACTGGCGGCGACGCCAAGGCCATTCCCTTCCTCAAACGCTTCACCGTGTTCAACGTCGCCCAGTGCGAAGGGCTGCGTCCCGGCCTCGACCCGGAACCGGCCCCCTTGCCCGAACGCCAGATCGTGCCGGTTGCCGAGCAGGTCATCGCGGCGAGCGGCATCGACTTCCGCGTCGGCGGCAATCGCGCCTTTTACGTCCCGGCGCAGGATTATGTGCAGGTGCCGCCGCAACCTGCCTTTTTCGAGCAGATCAATTATTACCGGACCTGCCTGCACGAGCTGACCCATGCCACCGGCCATCCGTCGCGGCTCGCGCGCAACCTGATCACCAGCTTCGGGTCGAAGGATTATGCCCGCGAGGAACTGGTCGCCGAAATGGGTTCGGCTTTCCTCTGCGCGGCGCTCGGCATCGTGCCGACCGTCCGCCACGCCGACTATCTGGCATCGTGGCTCGAGGTGCTGCGCGAGGATAACCGCGCGATCTTCCGCGCCGCCAGCGCCGCAAGCAAGGCTGCCGACTGGCTGCTGGCGCGGCACGCCGCCGCCCAGGCCGAGGCTGTCCAAGGCGACACTTCCCATGATGACTCTGCCGAACGGAGGGCGACGAGGCCCAAGGTTCCGGCGATGCGCAGCATCGCTGGAACGACGGAGGAGGGGGCATGATCCTGCTCACCCCCGAACTTCGCGCCACGCTGCGCGTGAACGCCGAACGCTCCGCCGAGTGCGATCATGATCCCGCGCCAGTCGTCAAATTCTTCAACCCGCTCGGGGCGGCGACATGGCTGGCAACCGAACTTTACGACGATGGCGACACGCTGTTCGGACTGGCCGACCTTGGGTTCGGCTGTCCCGAACTCGGGCATTTCAACCTGTCCGAACTGGCGGGCATTCGTCTCTCGTTCGGCCTCGGCGTCGAGCGCGATATCGACTTTTCGACGCGCACCAGCTTGTCGGTCTGGGCCGACACCGCGCGCCGGGCCGGTTCGATCAGCCAAGCCCAATCCATCATCTGGCGCATCGAGTCCGCGCCGGTCCCCGAGCTTCCGACCGATCCCGAAGGCGGGAAAGGCGGATGACGCGCGGCGCGTAACGCCGCATATCGTAAGCCGGTCCGCCTACCCGCAAAGATCGACGGACCGGCACTCACAAGGAGTGCTGACCATGAAACTCGATTTTATTCCGCTCGACAAGCTGGTCGTGAGTAAGGCCAACATGCGTTACGGCAAAAAGGCCCCCGATGTGTCCGACATCCTGCCGACCGTGCGCAGCCGTGGCGTCATCCAGCCGGTTATTGTCCGCCCCAATTGCGCGCCTGACGGCTTCGAGATCGTCGCCGGAAGCCGCCGTTTCCATGCCGCGAAGATCGTCGCCGAGGAGCGGCGCTTGGCCGGTGACACGACACCGGAACCGATGCCCTGCGCTATTCTCGACGACGGCGACGATGCCGCCGCCATCGAGGCGTCGATGATCGAGAACATGGCGCGGCTCGACCCCGATGAGGTGTCGCAGTGGGAGAATTTCACCCGCCTCGTCCGCGAAGGACGCACGGTCGAGGATATCGCCGCAACCTTCGGATTGCCCGACCTCACCGTCAAGCGCGTGCTGGCGCTCGGAAACCTGCTCCCCGCGATCCGCGATCTCTATCGCAAGCAACGGATCGACGCGGCGACCGTGCGCCACCTGACGATGGCGTCGAAGAGCCAGCAAAAATCATGGCTGGCGCTGGCCGGCGACGAGAATGCCTATCTTCCGACCGGTCACCAGTTAAAGGCTTGGCTGTTCGGCGGGCAGTCGATCCCGGTCAAACATGCGCTGTTCGACGTCGAGGCGAGCGGCCTTGCGACGATCGCCGACCTGTTCGGCGAGGACCGTTATGCCGCCGATCCGCAAGCCTTCTGGACTGCGCAGAATGCCGCAATCGAGGCACGCCGCGCCGCCTATATCGAGCAGGGCTGGGCCGACGCGATCATTGTCCCGCCGTCCGATCATTTCTCGACATGGGAATATGAGAAGGCGGGCAAGCGCAAGGGCGGGCGCGTCTATTTCGACGTTCGCGCGAGTGGCGAAGTGATCGTCCATGAAGGTTATGTCTCGGGCAAGGAAGCCCGCCGCATAGCCAAGGCCGAGGGATCGCAGAACGGGACCGGTCAGAAACCGGCACGGCCCGAGGTCACATCGACCATGCAGACCTATATCGACCTGCATCGTCACGCCGCCGTCCGCGCTGCGTTGACCGGCCATCCGGCCATCGCGCTGCGCTTGATGGTCGCCCATGCCATCGGCGGTTCGCACCTTTGGACGGTGAAGGTCGAGCCGCAGTCCACCCGCAACGACGAGGTGCGCGACAGCCTCGACAACAGCAAGGCCGAGGCCGATTTCGACGAACGCCGCCGCGCTGTGCTGGCGGTTCTCGGTTTCTCGCCCGAGGAACCGACCGTGACCGGGGGCAGCATCGAAACGGGGGGCGACGACTATGGCGTTGTCGGCATCTTCCACCGACTGCTCGACCTTCCCGATGCGGTCGTGATGGAGGTGCTTGCCATCGTCATCGGCGAAACGCTGGCTGCGGGCAGCGCCGCTGTCGAGGCGGTGGGCATCGAGATCGGCGTCGATATGGCTCGCTACTGGCAGCCCGACGATGCCTTTTTCGCGGTCGTCCGCGACCGGGAAGTGCTCACCCGGATCGTCGCCGAGGTGGCGGGCGAAACCGTCGCCGCCGCTAACCGGCAGGAGAAGACCAAGACCCTGAAACGCATCGTCCGCGACCAGCTTGACGGCACCAATGGGCGCGACCGGCGCGAAAACTGGGTGCCGCGCTGGATGGCGTTCCCGCCCGCCGCCTATACGGCGCGCGGCGGCGTCGGCACGGTCGCGGCCCATGCCAAGGCGCAAGC